>Ga0209101_1001682_pt1 | contig 15822 bp, 12 predicted proteins | sample ConPoolayeCmetaG_FD_185481 | JGI IMG/M metagenome (GOLD analysis project Ga0209101, IMG submission 185481) | Hot spring microbial mat communities from California, USA to study Microbial Dark Matter (Phase II) - Cone Pool mat layer C metaG... ...
CTTCAGGCCAAAGGCCATGTTGTCGTATACCCCCACATGAGCGTATACGACAACATGGCCTTTGGCCTGAAGCTGCGTCGGGTTCCAAAGGCGGAGATCGACCGCCGCGTTCGCCAGGCGGCGGTTGAGCTAGGGATTGAACACCTGCTGGATCGCAAGCCTAAGGCGCTATCGGGCGGGCAACGTCAGCGCGTGGCAGTGGGCCGGGCCATCGTCCGTGAGCCAGCCGTCTTCTTGATGGATGAGCCACTGTCCAACCTCGATGCCAAGCTGCGTGTTGAAGCCCGCGCCATGATCCAACGCCTGCACAACCGATTGGAGACCACCTTCATCTACGTCACCCATGACCAGACCGAGGCGATGACGATGGGGTCGCGCATTGCGGTGCTCAAGGATGGCATCCTTCAGCAGATTGACACGCCTCAGACGCTCTATGAGCGACCCGACAACCTGTTTGTGGCAGGCTTCATCGGCAGCCCCAGCATGAACTTCTTTAACGCCACCCTGGTCAGAGAGAACGGAGACTTTTACATCGATACGGGTGTGTTCCGGGTGAAAGTCCCCGAGGAACGCAAAGCAACCTGGGGACGGGCCGCTGGTCAGCGCGTGGTGTTGGGCATCCGGCCAGAGGACATTCACGACCCGAACTACAGCCCCCCCGGCATCCAGTCTGCCAGCGTCGAAGCGCAGGTGGACGTGACGGAACTGCTGGGCAACGAGGTGCTGATGTACCTGAAGTCGGGCAACCTCAACTACATCGCTCGCGTCGATCCACGCACCAGCGCCCGCATCGGCCATCAAATCACGGTGCTGATGAACACCTCCAACATGCATCTATTCGACGCCGAAACCGAGAAGGCGATTCGCTGAGTGAGGGTTGGCCTGGGCAGAGTGATGCCCCTCGTTGGTTGACACCCCATTGCCATCTCATCCGGGGCAAGTGTGGCCCCGTCCATCCGAAATCAAGCGCCCCTGGGCACACGGCTAGCTCAGGGGCTGCTGCTTGACGCTCGATGAGGTGCGCCATTTCCGCCCAGGGCTAAGCGTTTCAGAAATACTTTAGCCCACCAGTTCCTGTATCTTGCTCACGATTCCGGGGAAATCGAATGGTTTGGGCATGAAGTGGGCATCCAACGACTCGAGCTGGCTACGCGGTGGGGGCTGGTAGGCAGACACGATGAGAATGGGCCGTTTCTCACCCGCCGCTCGTAGCTTCTCGGTCAACTCCAGACCGGTCATGCCAGGCAGGCGAATATCGAAGACCAGCATCTGGCACTCGCCTATCGGCGGCTGACTGCTCAGGATCCTATCAAGAGCATCCTCAGCACTGCCGTAGATCGGATTGACCGTGATTCCGAACAGATCCAGCCCGCTGCGCAGCAGTTCGGCGATGGCAGGCTCATCTTCAACGTACAACACCTTGATCCCAGTTCGACTCATAGGAAATCACTCCATCAGGGGAGGCGGATACCTATTACGAGAATGCAGTGTATTGGCAGTGCATTGATTGTAGCCATTTTCCGCCTGTTGCGATAGTCAGCCCGGCTGCCGGCCCAGGGGGCAAGCTGGATCGCGATTCCAGTTGCACTCTACGCCCGAGGCATGGTATTATGGGATTTGGCCAGTTAGCACTCCTGCGCGACGAGTGCTAATGGAGGTCAACAACGCGATGGCACAGCTTACCCAACGGCAGGAATATCTGCTCAACCTGATCGTCCGGGAATACGTCAACGCCCCCACCCCGGTCAGCTCCAAAGCGCTTGTCGAGCGCTACAACCTGGCCGTGAGTTCGGCCACCGTTCGCAATGACATGGCCGCATTGGAGGAGGAGGGCCTGATCGCTGCCCCGCACACCTCAGCAGGTCGCGTTCCGACCGAGGCAGGCTACCGCTACTTTGTGCAGAAGCTGATCGGCGAGAGCGAGCTGACTCCTGCCGAGCAGCGTACCATCCGTCACCAGTTCCATCAGTCGCGCCTGGATATTGAGGAATGGTTGCGGCTGGCAACCTCCGTGCTGGCTCACACCGCCCACAGCGCCTCGCTGATCACCCTGCCGGTGGCGTCCCGCGCACGCTTTAAGCACTTGGAACTGGTCCATACGCAGGGGCGGCTGGTGTTGATGATCTTGGTGCTGGGGGGCGGGGACGTGCGCCAGCAGATGCTCACGCTGGCCGAACCGGTCTCGCAGGAGGAACTGAGCCAGGTTGCCGGGCAGATTACCGCCGCCTGCGCGGGGTGTCTGGCCTCCGATATCCGCGCCCGATCCGCTCACCAGACGGCGCTCGAAGCCGAGATCACCGAACTGGTCGCCGACCTGCTCGACCGCGCTGACAAAGGCCACCGTCTGACCTATTACGATGGCCTTAGCAACATCCTCGACCCCTCTTATGTACTGAATCGGCTGGAAGTGAGCGACCCGCAGGAGCGGGAGGAGATCCTGCACGCGCTGGAAGAGGTGGATAGCCCCGGCGCACTCCAGACCCTGAGGCTGCTCGAAGAGCAGAATCTGCTGGAGGAGATTCTGGCTGAGGCCCTGGCTCCCGATGAGCAGGGGGTGCAAGTGGTCATCGGCGGCGAGGGCCGTTGGGAGGAACTACGCCACATTGCGATGATCCTTTCTCACTACGGCGTGCACGGCCAGGCGATGGGCACCCTGGGCGTGCTGGGGCCGGTGCGTCTGCACTACGGGCGCGCCATCAGCGCGGTGCGCTACGTCGCTGGCCTGATGAGCGATCTACTCCTTGACATTTACGGGACAGATTGAGCGTTTGGCGGAAAGCGCTTCTGCCAAACCACCGGTTTCCTGGCAAGTCTTTTGACCAAGACTTTCCTTATAAGGAAGCACCTAGCCTGCGAGCAGCACTCGCGCTTTGCCCGTCATCTTAGATGAGAGGGCGGCTTGGGCCTGTAACAAGGTCACAGGAAGGGATTCTTCGCTCTGAGCCTTGATCTTCAGCCCCCACCGAGCGTTGCTCTAACGGAAATCTGATAGACCTGCGTTACAATCCAAGTGCTCAAACCAGCAAGGCAAGGTGGAACAGCAACCGTGAACAACGACAACGAGCGGGACGAACTGAAGCAAGAAGCCGCACCTGGCGGAACCGATGCGGAGGCCGCTGCCTCTGCGCCAGAGGAAGTGGCTGTTGCGCCGGAGGAACAGGCAACCGAAGAGGCCGACCCAGCCGCTCTGGCAGCGCAATACTTGGAGGGCTGGCAACGCGAGCGCGCTGAGCTGGCCAATTTCAAGAAGCGTATGGAGCGCGAACGGGAGCAGTGGCAGGCAGCCATCCTAGGCGATTTGCTGCTGGGTCTGCTGCCGATTCTGGATGATTTCGATCTGGCCCTGGCAAGCGTACCGGATGACGCGGAACATCAGGAGTGGTTGAATGGCATCATCCTGATCCAACGCAAGCTCAGGGCGCACCTGGAGAAGCTGGGCCTGGAGGAGATCGAGGCAGTCGGCCAGCCATTCGACCCGGTGCTGCACGAAGCCATGACCCATGAGGCCAGCGATGATCACCAGCCGGATTGCGTAATCGGGATCGTCCGCAAAGGCTATCGGCTTGCCGATCGGGTGCTGCGCCCGGCGCTCGTCCGCGTATCAAGCTGATACGATGTAGGAGCGAGGCCGTGCCTGGCGCGGATCGCACATTGAACTCATCCCACTCTGTAGTGAGAAAGGAAGTAGAAGACAACTATGGGCAAGATTATTGGAATCGACCTGGGAACTACCAACTCCGTCGCGGCAGTGATGGAGGGCGGCGAGCCGACCATCATCCCTTCTGCTGAGGGCGGGCGGTTGTTCCCTTCGGTTGTGGCAATGGATAAGAACGGCCAACTGCTCGTCGGGCAGGTGGCCCGACGGCAGGCGGTCGTTAACAGCGAGAATACCATCTTCTCAGTCAAGCGCTTCATGGGCCGCAAATTCGACGACGCGGAAGTGCAGCGGGCTATCGGCCACTTCCCATACCGGGTCACCAAAGCGGCCAACGGTGACGTGCGAGTGGTGATGGGGGGCAAAGAATATGCCCCGCCGGACATCTCGGCACGCATTCTCCAGAAGATCAAGGCCGACGCCGAGGCGTATCTCGGCGGTCCGGTCACCCAGGCGGTGATCACCGTGCCCGCTTACTTCAACGATAGCCAGCGCCAGGCTACCAAGGACGCAGGCAAGATCGCGGGCCTGGAGGTGCTGCGCATCATCAACGAGCCAACCGCCTCCGCGCTGGCCTACGGGCTGGATAAAAAGAAGGATCAGACCATCGCGGTTTATGACCTCGGTGGCGGCACCTACGACATCAGTATCCTGGAAGTGGGCGACGGTGTCTTCGAGGTCAAGTCCACCAACGGCGACACCTTCCTGGGCGGCGATGATTTCGACCAGCGCATCATTGACTGGATCGCTGATGAGTACCTGCGCGAGCAAGGCATTGACCTTCGCAAGGACAAAGCCGCGCTCCAGCGCCTCAAGGAAGCTGCTGAGAACGCCAAGAAGGAGCTTTCTACCAAGCAGGAGACGGAGATCAACCTGCCCTACATCACCGCCGACGCCAGCGGCCCGAAGCACCTGGTGATGACCCTCACCCGCGCCAAGCTGGAACAGCTTACCGAGGACCTGATCGAGCGAACCATCGAGCCGATGCGCAAGGCACTGGCGGATGCCGGCCTCACCGTCAACGATATTGATGAAGTGGTGCTGGTCGGTGGCATGACCCGCATGCCTGCCGTCCAGAAGGCTGTCCGCGAGTTCTTCGGCAGAGAACCGCACAAGGGCGTCAATCCCGACGAGGTGGTAGCGCTGGGTGCGGCCATCCAGGCGGGCGTGCTGGGCGGGGAGGTCAAGGACATTCTGCTGCTCGATGTGACGCCGCTGACCCTGAGCGTCGAAACGCTGGGCGGCGTCGCCACCCCGTTGATCGAACGCAACACCACTATTCCCGTCAGCAAGAGCCAGATCTTCAGCACAGCGGCGGACGGGCAGACCCAGGTGGAGATTCACGTGCTGCAGGGCGAACGCCCGATGGCGGCAGATAACAAGAGTCTGGGCCGCTTCATCCTGGATGGCATCCCGCCCGCGCCGCGCGGCGTGCCCCAGATCGAGGTCGCCTTCGACATCGACGCGAACGGCATCCTGAACGTGAAGGCCACCGACAAGGCCACCGGACGCGCGCAGCACATCACTATCCACCCCTCCAGCGGCCTGACTGACCAGGAGATCGAGCGGATGATCAAGGAGGCGCGGGAGCACGCCGCTGAAGATGCCCGCCGCCGCGAGCAGCAGGAGGCACGCAACCTGGCTGATTCAGCCATCTATAACGCAGAGAAATCCCTGCGCGATTTCGGCGACCGGGTTCCTGAAGACCGCCGCCAGCGCATCCAGACACTGATCGATGAGGCCCGCGAGGCGATGAACTCCGGCGACCTGGAGCGGATGCGCGCCAAGTCCGACGAGCTGGTGCGTGAGACCATGAGCATCGGCGAGGCGATGTATCAACAGCAGGGCAGCGATAGCGGAACGGCGGCCCAGCCCAGTGGCGACGATGTCGTGGAGGGTGAAGTGGTGGATTAGTGGTTAGCTATAAGCCCTTCCGCTAACCACTTAACCAGACGTGCTATGTTCCTTCCAAGGCAGGGTCATTTCGCCCTGACCGGACATGCACAGTACAATCAGCGCAACGACCGTTTCTCATCTGTCAGCGTGTAATGGTGGTTGCAGAGCAAGGCGGGTCTGCCTGATAGGCCAGATGAGGTCAGTTTGGGGTAATCCCCAGAACATTCGGTAGACCTGCCTTGCTGTTAGAAATGACCGGGTTATATGCCAACCAAGCGCGACTACTACGAGATACTGGGCATCAGCCGGAGCGCCTCGCAGGATGACATCAAGAAGGCATACCGCAGGCGCGCGCGTGAGACACATCCCGACGTGAACCCCGATCCCAACGCGGAGCAGTCGATCAAGGAGGTCAATGAGGCATACGAGGTGCTCAGCGACCCCCGCAAACGCGCTGCCTACGACCGCTTCGGGCACGCCGGGGTCAGCGGCAACGGTTACCCTGGCGACCCATTCAGCGGCTTCGGCGATGTGGCGGATATCTTCGACGAGTTCTTCGGCGGAGCGTTCCGCGCCAGCCGCGCCCGCCAGGCCATGCCCCGGCGCGGCCAGGACTTGCAGTACCGGTTGGCGGTCGAGTTTGAAGAAGCCATCTTTGGCACGGAGAAGGAGATTGAGTTCGAGCGCACCGAGGTCTGCCCGTCCTGCCGAGGGTCGCGTGCCGAACCGGGCACCACGCCCGTTCGCTGCGGGATGTGCGGCGGCACAGGAGAAGTCCGTAATGTGCGCCAGACCTTCCTCGGCCAGATGGTCAACATCACCCCCTGCCCCCAGTGCGAAGGCCGCGGCGAGGTGGTCACCACGCCCTGCCGCGAATGCCGGGGGCAGGGCACGGTACGCCGGGCACGCCGTCTGACGGTCAGCATCCCCGCCGGCGTGGATCAGGGGACCCAGATTCGCATCACCGGCGAAGGAGAGCCAGGTCAGCGGGGCGGCCCACCCGGCAACCTGTTCATCGTGATCTCAGTCCGCCCCCATGCCTACTTCCGCCGCCGTGGCGACGATCTGCTGATCAAGCTACGGATCAACGTCGCCCAGGCCGCGCTCGGCCACACCCTGACTGTGCCCGTGTTGACGCCGAATGGCGAGGTTGAGGAGGAGCTCCAAATACCGCCCGGGACGCAGTCTGGTGAGGTGTTCGTGCTCAAGAAGAAGGGTGTGCCCAAACTGCGCCGCGATGGCTCCCACACCGGCTACGGCGATATGCACGTGATGGTGGAGGTGGCCATCCCCACCCGGATCACCCAGCAGCAGCGTGCCCTGTTCCAGCAACTCGCTGCCACCCTGGGGGAGGCAGTCATCCCCCCTGCTCAGGAAAAGGGTTTCTTCGAGCGAGTCCTCGACTGGCTGGGCGGCGAATAAGATCGCCAGGTCAGGCCGGTTGGCCCTGTGGGGAAGACCATCCCCCTCCCTCAAGGGGAGGATAAATTGCCCATTCCCTCTCCACTGAAGGGGAATCACCAGGGAGGGGTCAGTTGCCCAGCCGTGCCCGCAGCAGCCTGATCACACTTCTTGCGCTGTACCTAACCTTCCTCGGCGGGACATCCTTCACCAACGTGCTGTTATGGCCGCGCGTGGCGCATCATGCCATCCTGGCCCTGCTGCTCGGCGGCTGGCTGCTCAGCCTGATCGTCCGGCGCAGGCCCTTCCCGGCCACCCCCCTCGATCTGCCTATCCTGATCTATCTCGCGGTCTACCTGCTATCCGCGCTGCTGGCTGTTGATCCTCGCATCAGCCTGGAGCAGTTCTGGCTGATGGGGACGCACGCGCTGCTGTTCTACCTGCTGGTGGACACGATGCGCGCCTATGGTCCAGTATCCGTGCTCAAGCCGCTGATGTTCACGCTGGCGGTGTTTGTGCTGGTAGGCCTGAGCCGGTTTGTGCAATGGTACTTTGGCCTCCCGCCCTTCGCGCTGGGCTGGGCGGAGATCGGCGGCCTGCAACAGCCCATCCCGCCGGTGATCCTGCGGGAGCCTATCGGCCCACACAGCATCACCGGCGCCTCGGCGCTGCTGGCGATGTGGGTCCCGGTGGGATTGGCCTGGGCAGCCACGACCCCCCACCCCGAAACGCGCCGGATGTGGCTGATGTGGCTGGCCGGTGTGTTCGCCATGACTCTGCTGACCTTCTCACGGGGCGGCATCCTGTCGCTGGCGGTCTCCCTGCCCGCTCTGGCCTTTCTGGCCCTGGCGGGGGTTTCGCGCTGGGGAGGGCGCATCCAGGCATGGCTTTCCCATTGGCGTAACCGTGCCACATTGATCGCGTTGGCCTTGCTGGCCGCCACCGCCATCGCGTTGGGGGTGGTCCGGCTGGGAAACCTCCGGGCAAGTCTCACCGGAACCCCGTCCGAGCCGGGTGACGCTGTGCGGCTCGATCTTTGGCGCAGCGCAGTGGAGATTGGTCTTCAGCATCCCCTGCTCGGCGCGGGCATCTACAGCTTTGGCCGTGAGATGCGCACCCTGCGCGACCCCCTGCGCACCGGCGAATACCTCAACGTGCCGCACAGCTATCCTCTATTGGTGTGGGCCGAAGCGGGCCTGCTGGGCGTGCTGGCGATGCTGTTCCTGACAGGACGCGCGGCCTGGATGGGCTTCCAGCGCTGGCGGGCAGCATCTGGCCCGGAACGCCTGCGCGTCTCCGGGATGTGCGCCGGGTTGTTGGGCTTTGCGGCGCACAACTTCGTCGATCACCTCGTGATCACACCTTACCTGCTGTCCGCCTTTGCGTTGGCAGGCTATCTTGCCCCACCGGAGGAGACAAGCCAGGCATCACAACCCATCCACCGGGCGCTGCCTGGGGCGCTACTGGCGGCGCTGACCGTCAGCCTGATCCCCCAGGTTCTATCTCATCAAGCGTATTTCTTTGCGACGCAGGCCAACGCTGCCGAGGCAGCCGATGACCTGGACACGGCGCTGGGGTCGATCGCGGTTGCCCGGCAGATCGACCCGGCGCTGGGCCTGTATAGCGCGCAGCACGCCCGCTACCTGGGCGCGCTCGCGCTGGAGGGACAGGCCCCGCTGGAGGCGGCCATCGCGGCCTATCAGGAGGCATATCGCAGCGATGACACCTTTGACGTGATGCACGCCAGCGAGGCGGTCTTACTCCAGCACGCAGGCCGCTCATCGGAGGCGCTAACCGCCATGCAGCGCGCGCTGGCGCTGTTCCCGGCAGATCATCGTTACGCACTCTGGGCAGGTCAGTATGCTGAGCTGGCGGGCGAATCTGGGCAGGCCCGCCAGCACTACCGGTCGGCCCTGGAATCCGTTCCCTATTGGTCGGTTTCAGCCTTTTGGGAACAGACCCCCCTCCGTGAATCGATTCGCGGCGCCTTCCTGGCCGAGCAGGGCCTCAGCAGCGTCCCTCGATGCATACTGCGCGCAATTCCGGATGCCTGCTGGCCCCTGCTGATCGGGCAGGAACCGTCTCCCGGCCTATGGACCCTGCCATCCTGCCAGGCTCTTTTGGCGCTCCGGCTCGATAACCAGCCCGATCGGGCGCTGGACTGGATCGAGCAGGCACAGCCAGGCAGCCACGGCCCCACTCTCTCTACTCTGTACGTCCTGCGCGCGGAGGCATACCTGGCCCTGGGCGACCTGGCACAGGCGGAACGTGACGCGCAAATAGCCCTGTTTCTGGGAGACCGGCTCGGCTACCTGATCCTCGGCAGGCTGGCTGAGGCCAGGAACGACCCAGCCGAGGCTGCGGACGCCTACCGACACGCCCTGCCCGTTCTGGAGACCCGCCGGGCGTGGAGCTTCGCTGTCTACAGCCGCAAGGATGCCTTCCCTCTACCGGCTGAATTGAGCGCCCCCTCCTACGGCCCGGACGATTGGGCCGCCGCGCTGGAGCTGGTACGCCTGTATCAGTCGCAGGGGGATGCCGAGGCTGTCACGGGGATCATTCATGCCATGCGCCTCTATGACCCCTTTTTTGATCCCACCGCCTTACCGGAACCAGCCTATGAACCTTGAGTCCCATGCGCAGCGGCTCGTGCGGGATAGACGAGTATGGGCCGCCGCCGGATTGTTGACGCTGGCGATCCTCGCGCCCATCCTGGCGCCGTTCCTGCCGCCTGCCATCGACTGGCACGAGACGTTCTACCCAGCAGCGCGGGCTGCCCTGGCCGGGCGCAGCCCCTACGAACTGTACACCTTCCGCAATGCGCCCTGGTCGATCCTCCCCGTGATCCCCCTGGCGCTGTTCAGCGAGCCGGTCAGCCGGGCGATCTATCTGCTGATCTCGCTGGCGGCATTTGTCGTAGCCGCGCTGCGGCTGGGCGCAAAGCCCTTGACGCTCGGCGCGTTTCTGATCTCGCCACCGGTGTTGCATTGCCTGCTCAATGGCAACAACGACTGGCTGGTGCTGATCGGCTTCACCCTGCCCCCCCAGATCGGGTTGTTCTTCCTGGCGATCAAACCGCAGATGGCGTGGGTGGTAGGGCTGTTCTGGCTGGTTGAAGCATGGCGCGAGGGGGGGATCAGGGAGGCCGCGCGTGTGTTCGGGCCGCTCACTGGTGTCACATTGCTGTCGTTTGCCCTGTTCGGTCTATGGCCGCTGACCTTCGCCCGCTCGCTCGACCTATGGTGGAATGCCAGCCTGTGGCCCGCGTCGATCCCGGTCGGGATGGCGCTGTTGGTGGCTGCCCTCAAGCGCCGTGATGCCCGTTACGCAATGGGTGCGTCTCCATGCCTAACGCCCTACGTGCTGTTTCACTCATGGTCAGCGGCGTTGGTTGCTCTGCTCCCATCCCAGGCGGAGTTCATCGCGGCGGTCGCTGGCCTGTGGGTATTAGTGGCGATCCGGGCCGGGGTTTTGACCTTCTTCTAGGCGCAGCTACAATACCTGCCATGTCCGATTGGCTGGAAGTCACGGTGACCGTTGATGGGGAGGGCGCGGAGGCGGTCGCCGACGTGTTGCGTCGCTATGCTCATCAGGGCCTCGCCATCGAGCACCCTCTGCCCGCTGGCGAGGCATGGCCCGGTGAGCCAGTTCCGCAGGAGAACCTGATCGTCCGGGCCTATATCCCCATCGATGCCCAGATACAGACCACCCGTCGCCAGATCGAGCAGGCACTGTACTACCTCAGCCGCATCGATGCGCGGATTCCCGCACCAACCTTCCGCACGGTCAAGGAGGAAGACTGGGCTGAAGCCTGGAAAGCGCATTACCACCCGATCCGGGTCGGGCAGCGTCTGCTGATCAAGCCCGCCTGGGCGCAGGTTGAGGCCAAACCCGGCGAGGTGGTGATCGAGCTTGACCCCGGCATGGCCTTTGGCACAGGCACGCACCCGACCACCCAGCTCTGTCTGATGGCCTGCGAGTGGATCGTCCGCCCCTATCACAGCGTCCTTGACCTGGGCACAGGCTCCGGCATCCTGGCGATTGCCGCCGCCAAACTAGGGGCGATGAAGGTGCTGGCCCGCGACATCGACGAGCTAGCCGTCCGTGCAGCGCAGGAGAACGTGCAGCGCAACGGCGTCACCGATCGGGTCACCGTCCAGCTTGGCTCCCTGGAAGGGCTGCTCACCAGCCCCCGCCGCTTTGGCCTGGGCCTAGCCAACATCACCGCCCCTGTGATCATGGACCTCGCCCGGCAAGGTCTCCAGCACGTCATCTGGCCGGGGGCGCGGTTTGTCTTCTCCGGCATCATCCACGATCAGGCGGATGAGGTTATCGCTGCCCTGGCCGCTGCCCGCCTGGACCTGATTGACCGGCGGCAAATGGGCGACTGGCTGATGCTCATCACACAGAGGCGCTACGAGTGACCACTTCCGGCCCCCATCCCCCTCACCGTCCAGAGAGAGATCGCATCAGGCACGCCCGACGCGCGCCCGCCCGCCCATCAGCCCTGCTCGCCCTGCTCTTCGAGCTGGGCATCCAGCCCCCCGGTGAGCCTCGTTTTCACCTAGTCAGTCGGTGGGCAGCCAAGCACGTCTGGCGGGTGGATGTGGCGGGCGAGCCATGGGCGTTTGTGCGCTACCTGCTCGGCTCCGCTGACCAGTTCCCGGAGCGGTGGCGGCATCTCCGGCTGGGCGAGCTGCTGTTCGAGGCCCGCGTCGGCCCGCGCATCCTGGGTATGACTGATGCCAGCGAGGCGCTGGGTGGGCGCGCCGCCATCATCGAAGCCGCGCTGCGGCCCATCTCCCGCCACGAGCTGGAAGCCCGCGCTCAGGAGGCGATAGCCCTATTCACCCGCCTGCATAGCAACCCCCTGCTGCACGAAGCCCTGTCACAGGAACGCACCGAGGCCGACCGACGTGGCCTCGGTCCGCTGGCTCGTTTCATCACGGAAACGCACGAGCGCTGGTTCGAGGCTGTCGTCCCGCGCTGGCTGGAAGTCGGCCTGGATGAGATCAATGTTCTGCGCCAGGTGGTCAGCGAACTGCTCAGCCGGCTGGACCGCGTGGAAAAGGCCACCGGCCACCTGGGAATTGTTGTCCCCGTGCATGGCGACCCCAATCATGGCAACTTCATGGTCAACCGGCAGGGCGCGCTGCGCATGATTGACTTCGAGGAGCTTTCCCTGAACAACCCGGTTGCCGATCTCGGCGTCTTCCTGACTTGGTATGTAGATACCGAACACCACCGCGCCCTGCTGGAAACCTATCCCCTCGCCAGCCCTGACGCTGTGCTGAATCGGATGCGCGTATGGGTGCCTGTGCGTTACCTCAACATCGCCGCTCACTGGGCTGCCCGCCTGACCCGCGCCCACGACGAGGACGCCTGGGCATTTGCGCTCAGCTCGGTAGATGAGTGGCTTCGCAGCGCGTGCGAATTGCTGTACGATGGGGTAGTGCCAACCCACCTCGACGATGCCCTGACGGGCCTCCAGCAGTCGCTGGCGCATCGTGGGCCTCTTCATCCCGATGGCTCTCGCCCTGCCAGATGGCGCTGAAGCTCAGGGTGAGCTAGCCAGCCTCTCTGAGTGGGAACAGACAGGAACGAAGCCCAGGAAACGAAAACCGGCGCAGCACGCCGGTTCCTCATGCTCAGCTCTATGATGGGATCGGGCCTTCTATTCCAATTCGCCTTCTTCCTCAGGTTCTTCTGGTGCACGTTTCTTATAGCGATAGGTGATCCGGCCCTTCTCCAGATCATAGGGGGTCAGCTCCACCTTCACCCGATCCCCCAGCAAGATGCGGATGTAATACCGCCGCATCTTACCGGAGAGATACGCCAGCACCTTGTGTCCGTCGTCCAGCGCGACGCGGAACATGGTGCCGGGCAATGCCTCCACCACCGTCCCTTCGACTTCAATCTTGTCCTTCGAACTCATTAAAGATCTCTATCCTCACTCCCACACCACTCAGACGGCGTCCACCTCGGCAAAGGGGGCGTCAGTTGGGGCGGATTCTTCCTGTGGGGCGGACATGTTCTTCAAGCTGAGGCCCATCCGCTGGCGGTCAGGCTCCAGACTCACGATCCGCGCCACAACACGATCCCCAGGCCGCACCACTTCCTCTGGAGACTGGGGCGGGGGGTCAGCCAACTGCGAGACATGCAGAAGCGCCTCGATGCCGTTATCCAGCTCCACAAACGCCCCGAATGATACCACACGCGAAATTGTTCCTTCAACCAACTGGCCGATGGCATAGTTGGCCTCGATCTCCTGCCAGGGATTCGGCTGGAGGCGCTTGATGCTCAACCCGATGCGCCGATCTTCCCGGTCGAGTTGCAGCACATAAGCCTCGACCTCCATGCCCACGCTTAGGACCTCGCTGGGATGGCGCACCCGTCGCCAAGCCAGTTCGGAGATGTGCACCAGGCCGTCAGCGCCGCCCAGATCGATGAAAGCCCCAAAATCGCGCAGGCTGCTGACCCGGCCTCGCACCACATCGCCCACCTGCAATCGGTCAAGCAGGCGTGCCTTGGCCTGATCGCGTGCCTCGCGTTCCGCTTCCCGCTGAGAAAGCACCAGGCGTCGGCGCTCCGGGTTGACTTCGATGATCTTCAATGGGACACGCTGGCCAACCAGCCGAGAAAGATACGCCGCGCGGTCTTCATCCCCTAAACCGCGCGGCAGGTCAATCACATGTGAAGCCGGAACGAACCCCCGCAGCTCTCCATAAGGCACGATCAGGCCACCTTTGTTGGCGGCCACGATCTTACCCTCATATAGCTCGCCGCGCTCCATCTGCCCGCTGGCAGCTTCCCAATCTTTGCTGGCAATCGCCTGGTGGATGGACATGATCAGGTTGCCGTCGAAGTCCTCCGTCTTGACCACCATGACGGTAATCTTCTCCCCCACCTTGAACTGGTCGGGGTTGGGCAACGATTCCAGGTCCGCACGCGGCACGACGCCATCGCGCTTCAAACCGACATCCACGATCAGGCCCTGATGATCAATGGCCAGGATGGTTCCTGTGCGGATGTCCCCTTTGTTTACATCTTCCAGTTCGTCAAATGAGGCGTCAAGCAGAGCGGCAAAATCGAGAGATGAGTCATCTGAGGAAGGGTACGACTGTTGCATGATGGAACGGCCTCCCATGGTGTGGTTGTGAGGAACCACACCACGACACGACAAGCCCCCCCTCCCGGTGTGAGGGGTTCGCCGCGTCACTAAAATCTGAGGGTGGGGCCACTGCCTGGGGCCAGGCAGCGGCACGTCGAAGGAAGTATCCTCCGGGTGCGGACGTAGGGTATTCTAACTGCTTGTGAAGGGCTTGTCAATCACCGTCGGGCATGTTTTGCGCGTGAGGTTTGTCACCTGATCGATCTCGCGCCAGCGGCCTCAGGGGAGAGAAAGAAGGCCTCTCCCCGCCCGACCTATTGGGGCAGCGCGGCGGCGCAGGAACGGGGGGCTAGCCAACCAACAACACCCCATTTCCGCTTGGGTCGCGCACCAGCACACCGCTCTCGTGCTCCTCTGCCCGATGTCCTGCCGCACGTGCCCGTTCCACCACCGCCTGCATAGACATCCGATCCGGCAGCACCACCTCGAACCAGCGCAACCCCACTGCCTCCGGCGGCGGGGGCGGCGCTCCGACGCCCGCCCAGGTGTTCAGCCCCAGATGATGGTGATAACCACCTGCCGAAACGAATGAGGCCGTATGCCCATACCGCTGCACCAAGTCGAAACCCAGCACCCCACAGTAAAATGCCTCCGCTTCGGCGATGTCTCGCACATGCAGATGCACATGCCCAATGACCGTTCCCGGCTCCAACCCTTCCCCTAACTCATCTCGGCCATCCAGCTCACTGAGGATACCATCCAGGTCGAGTGGATCGGTGACCATCGCCAGTCTGCCATCGCGCAGCGGCCACTCCTCACGCGGGCGGTCGCGGTATATCTCGATCCCATTCCCATCCGGGTCGGGCAGGTAGATCGCCTCGCTCACCCCGTGATCCGCAAACCCCTGGACAGGGGTCCGGGTTTCCGCAATGCGCCTCAGCGACTTCGCCAGCGCCCGCCGCGACGGGGTGAGCACCGCAAAGTGATACAGGCCGGTCGTGCCCAGGACACGCTTTGCGTCGGGCTGCTCAACCAGCTCCAGTAGGCCGCGCTCACCAGCGCCCAGTTCGGCTGCCCCGTTCTGCCTGCGATGTAACCTGAAGCCCAGGCGGTCTGTATAGAATTGCACGGCTCGATCCAGGCTGGAAACGGCCAGCCGTACCCTTCCGATAGTTGTTTCCGCCGGTAGTTTCTCATCCATCCCCATCACCTCACGCCTCCGAGCGGGAGTCACTCCAGCCCGGCGAATAGGTCCCCGGTCACCGGCTCCGATCCATCGTTGGGCCGAGCCTGAATGAAGTACTCCTGGGCGATCATTTGCTGGATCATCGCCTCCGGAACCTGCCGGAACAGGCTGTTCGGTCCGAACTGCGTCCGGTGCGCGTTGGCCGCAGCCCATTTGGCCGCCGTAAAGTCCGCCACATCCATCACCGTCGTGATCACCTCATCCGGCGGCCTGCCCGGTATCTCATCGGGACGGCGGATGTGGCTGGTATCCAACCCCAGTTGCTCCATACGCTCCCTCAGTTCCCGGAAGAATCGGTTGGGGATCAGCGAGTAGAATAACCGCCTGGGCTGCCATACTGACCCTAAGTCGGGATAGCGGGCGGCATCGCCCGCCGCGTCGAACGCCGCCGTTGTATACCTACTGACCGCGATATGATCGGGATGCCCATACCCCCCAAACGGTTCGAAGGTGATCACCACCTGTGGCCTGATCTCGCGCATCAGCGCCACGATCTGACGGACAGCCGTGTCG
>Ga0209101_1001683_pt1 | contig 15816 bp, 6 predicted proteins | sample ConPoolayeCmetaG_FD_185481 | JGI IMG/M metagenome (GOLD analysis project Ga0209101, IMG submission 185481) | Hot spring microbial mat communities from California, USA to study Microbial Dark Matter (Phase II) - Cone Pool mat layer C metaG... ...
ATCGCAAGTACCCCAAAGGTCGCAAAGTGAGCGACGCGGAACTTGCTGAGGTCCACATCCGCCGCCATGGCTTTCAGGGCGAATGGAACTATGAAATCCATCCCCAGAAGAAACATAGCAATTCCGGTAGTTAATTGTTTTACAACGCCTAAAAATCATCGTCGACGATTTGCCGCGACAACCATGGACCTCCATAGCCCCGGGAACCGCCCGGCGCCTCGCCAACAGATACCGCCGAAGCCGGCATCAGTCAATAGCTTTGTGATCGTTCGAACGCTCCAAAACTTGATGTGGCCACCTTCCTGAAGAGGTCCCAAATGCTTGTCCCAACCGTTCAGCAAGCTCATTGCAAGGTTTTTCCAATAGCCATGGTACGGAGTCGAGCAGACCAAACGGCCCCCAGGTTTTAACGCTTCGAAGCACGCGGCCGCCCACGTTCTTGGCGAGTATACGTGCTCTACAATTTCCAAACTGATGACTGCGTCAAACGGTGGCTCATCGAGCAACTCGAGAAGATTCTCTTGCGCAGCCGCAATCATAAAACGACAATTAGGATGAAGTTGTTGCGCTATGGCGATTCCATTTCGCGATGGGTCTATACCCACGACGTAATGCCCTTGTTCCGCAAGCCATCCCGCCCACCACCCGTTGCCACAACCGACATCAAGCACACGTGCACGTTTGGGTAACGAGGCGAGCATCGCACCGACTGGTCCAACAAGATACCGGCTGGCACCAGGAGGCGCAGCCGTATGGGCTTCGTCCGGTATAAGGTTCGTTTCGTTCATTAGCTGCACTCTAAAAAACGGTGATGTTAGATTGCCAGGCTAAGCAGACGGTCCAGCAAGGCGCGGATTTTCGCCGGGAAGTGCCAGCGGCGGACAAGCGCCGAATATTCCTTGCCGAGAATCTTGCGCCGCAAACCATTCCGGCAATCCGCGTGCGGGGCAATTGTGGGGACAGTATACCTAATTGTTGCACAATTAGGTATCCTATCCGCGGAATTGGGCAATCCCGCCCAGGCTCATCAACCCTAGCACGAACGCGAAAGTGTGCAAATCGTTAACCTTCTTCGACCAAGAGGATTGCGTTGCAAAATACACCCCTAGGGGAAGACAACAATCACAGGAGGAGGGGGCCGTCCCTTTTCGTCAATTTCGCCGCGGGAATCGCTGAAGCCAGCAGGAACGAAAACACATGGCAATACCGAGGGTAGCACATTGGGGCCACCCCGATGGCCCAATTCAATTTCAATGCACTCTCTCGCCTGGCTTGGCGCCGTCGTCCGGGGCCAGGAGGAAGATCTCGCTCCCGCCTGGACCGGAGGCGAGGATCATCCCCTCACTCGTCCCGAATTTCATCGCCCGAGGCTTCAGGTTGGCCACCAGGACCACGAGGCGGCCGATGAGTTTCTCGGGCTGGTAGGCGGTCTTGATGCCGGCGAAAACCGTGCGGCGCTGGTCCCCGCCCAGGCTCAGAGTGAGCTTCAAGAGCTTGTTGGCCTGGGGCACGTCCTCGGCCGAAACAATCCGCGCAACCCGCAGGTCGATTTTCGCGAAGTCGTCGATCGTAATCAGGTTTTCCACGAGGGGCTCGGCCTTGAGCGGCTCGTCGCCGTCTTGGGATGCTTGGGCTGGCATGGGTGGGGATGCCTCGGGTTCGTTCTCACGGCTTGCGTTGATCATGGCTTCGACCTGCTCGCGGCGGGCGCGGACCATCATGTGCTCGTAGCGGCGAACCGGTCGGCCCACCAAGGGCTCCTTCGATTCGTCCCAGCGCAGGATCGGCTGATGGAGCAACTCGCCGGTTTGCTGAGCCAGCCGCGGCAGCACGGGGGCAAGATAAATCGCCAGTTGGCGGAACAAGTTCAAACCGATGGTGCAAACATCCTGCAACTCCTGCTTCTTGCCTGGGTCCTTGGCCAGGTTCCACGGGGCGGCCCGCTCGATAAACTGATTGGCCCGGTCACCCGCGGCGAGCACGATCCGCATGGCCTTGGCGTAGTCGCCCTCTTCGTAGGCGGCGGCGATCGCGTCGCCATCGGCGGCCGCTTGGGCGAACAGGCCGCCGTCGTCGGGATACCCGGTGGCCAGGCCGCACTTCTCGGCAAAGCGGGCCGTGCGCGCGGCCAGATTCACGACGTTGCCCACCAGGTCCGCGTTCACCTTGGCCACGAATTCGTCCAGGTTCATGTCGATGTCTTCCACGCGGCTGGTCAGCTTCGAGGCGTAGTAGTAACGCAGATACGCCGGATCCAGATGCTCCAAATACGTGGCCGCCCGCACGAAGGTGCCCCGCGATTTGGACATCTTCTCGCCGTTGACGGTGAGGAATCCATGGATGTGGACGCGGGCCGGGAGGTTGAACCCGGCGGTCTTGAGCATGGCGGGCCAGAACAGGGTGTGGAAATAGGTGATGTCCTTGCCGATGAAATGGTGGATTTCCGTCGCGGGGTTGCGCCACCACGAATCGAAATCCTCTCCCACGCGCCGGCACCACTGGAGCGTCGAGCCGAGGTAGCCGATCGGGGCGTCGAACCAGACGTACCAGTAGTTGCCGGGGCTGTCGGGAATCTCGAACCCGAAGTACGGCGCCGGCCGCGAAATGTCCCAGTCGCGAAGCGGCTCGTGGAGGAAGTGCCCTTTGAGGTAATTGGCCACCTCGGGCTGCAAGTGATCGCCGCGTTGCGTCCACTCCTCCAAAAATCCGTGCAATCGCTCGACATGGACGAAAAGGTGCTTCGCGGCGCGAAGCTCGGGCGTTGCCCCGCTCAGCGTGCTCACCGGGTTGATCAGCTCGCTCGCTTGGTACGTATGCCCGCATTTCTCGCAACTGTCGCCGTACTGGTCCGGCGCGCGGCAGGCAGGGTTCGGACAGGCGCCCTTGACGAAGCGGTCGGCCAAAAACGTGCCTGCCACCGGGTCGTAAAGCTGGCTCACTTCCTTCTCGAAGATCAGGTCCGCCTTGCGTAGCGCCGACCAAATCTCGTGGCAAATCTCGCGCGTTTCCGGGCTATGCGTGCTCCCGTAGTTGTCGAACTCGATCTGGAATCGCGAAAAGTCTTCCAGATGGGCCTTCTGCACCTGGGCGATCAGTTCCTCCTCCGGAATGCCCGCCTTGCGAGCGCTGATCATGATCGCCGTGCCATGGGTGTCGTCGGCGCAGATGTAAACGCACCGGTTGCCGCGCAACTTCTGAAAACGGACCCAAATGTCGGTCTGAAGATACTCCACCAGGTGTCCCAAGTGGATCGGGCCGTTGGCATAAGGCAAAGCGCTCGTGACCAGGATGCGTCGTTGGCTCATTGTCCGAAGGTTCCAAGGGAACAAAAGGGAAAGGGATCAGCGCAAGCGGCGATGTCGGGCCGTTCCACGCCTCGACAACACAGTGGATCGAAACGCCAGACCGCGCGAGCTGGCTTCGCCCCCGACCCAACAAAGGCCTCTGTTGAAAAAGCGGCACGGAGACCTTCAGTTCATGTTGCGGCGGACAAGTCCGCGCGATCCCAAGGCCACCGGCCCGCTCGGCCATCGACTCTCATGTTCACCGCCGAAGTGCGCAAAGGCCAAAGAAGCCATTGTAGCCCAAACCCGCCGGCCCGGGAAGGCGAAGGACCACGCCCTCGCGGCTGCTGCGGCTGTGCGGCTGTGCGGCTGGCCGGCTGTCGCGTGCCATCGGCCGATGCGGCCGCCGCGCGGGCCATGGCCGTGGCTGGGCGGCGGCCCATCGCCGCTTTCTTTTTCAACGCCTGCCCTGCGAGCGGAGCAATTGGTCGGCCCAGGCGGCGTCTTCGGGAGCGAGCGGCGGATCGAGCGGCTCGCGGTAGTTCAGGTCGTCGTAGCCGCCGTTGTAGTAGCACTTGTCGATGAGGATCTGAAGATCCAAAGGCACGTCCTGATCGGTCTCTCGAAGCGGAATGCGGATCACCGGCAGCCGCTCCTGCAGCGGCACGCGATAGATTTCGGCGTCCAACGGTTTCCAGCCCCGGCGCACGCACACCTGGTACGTACTCCGGTGGGACGGCGGAATCCACTCCGGGCGAACCGAGAGCACACGGCGGCCGGCCCGGGTCAGGTCGATCTCCACCAGGCTCGCGCCGGCAGCGAGCACTTCCCGTTGCTTCTCCAAGTACAGGTCCTGTCCTTCGCCGGGGACCTTATTCGACGGACTCAAGAATTCGATCACCGTCACGACGCGGCTCCCCGAACCAACTTCGATAATCTCCAGAAAACCCTGAGTGATCGGTTCGTCCGGCAAATGGAGCACCAGTGGTTCCGCCACGGCAACGCCGCTTTCGGCCATTGCGGCCCCTTCCCTGGGCCTCGGGTGCTCCACTACGTACACGTCGGGGGAAACTGCGCGATGTAGCCCCGGCTCCGATTCCACGAAGACGCGCTGGTTCATTCGCGCCCGCAGGTCCCTGGGCAACACCGGGCGAAGTTGGTCTCGCGCGTACCCAATCAGACCATGGTGTACGTCACCCCAGTACCGCTCGAGATACGGGTCCATCCCCGGAAATGGGCTCTTCATGGCGGAATCCTCCGGCGAAAGTGCCGGTCCCCATAACCCCACCAACGCCGCACGCGGCCGGCTCGGGTTTGCGGCGATCGTCGCTCCATCCATTATAACCCGTCGCCGCAAGTTTGTGCAGCGAGCGTCACTTCGCCATCAAGCGTGCAACGGGTATCTCGTGGAGCACGGCGATTTCGTACGTGCCGGCGCGGACCTCGAATACTACGGCTCCGGGATCGGGACGCTGGATCTTGACGCCTTCCACCGTGGCCGGCGACTTGCCGTCAATCTCGACGTTCGCCAGTTTGCACGGGGGAAGGTGCACGGTGGCGACGGTATTGGCTGGAATCGTCAGACGAAACGTCCATTTCTGGCCTTCGGTCTTCCACTCCGACGCGATCCGACCGTGCAGCGATCGGTAGCTCGCCTTGACCCAGGCGAGGCCCTTGCCGGGTTGCGGGCGGATCAAAAGCCGCTTGAAGCCGGGGCCGTCGGTGTCGATGCCCGCCACGCTCTGGAACATCCAGCGGGCCACGGCGCCGAAGGAGTAGTGGGCGAAGGAGTTCATGCCCGGGTCCTGGAAGCCCTTTTCGGCGGTCCAGCCGTCCCAGCGCTCCCAGATGCTCGTGGCCCCGTGCTTGATCGAGTAGCCCCACGAGGGATACGTTTCGTTCAAGAGCAGCCGGTAGGCGACCGCCTGGTTTCCCGTCTCGGCCAGCACCGGCATCAACATGCTGGTGCCGATGAAACCGGTCGAGAGGTGGCCTTGCTTGGCCTCGATGTCGCGGACCAGGTAGGTTGCCGCGGCCTGGCGCTTGTCGGGCGGCAAGAGGTCGAAATACAGGGCCATAACGTAGCAGGTCTGCGTGTCGCCCTTGATCCGGCCGTCGGCCGCCACGTAGGCCTTGTTGAACGCCGCCTTGATGTCGTCGAAGAGCTTTTCGTACTTCCGCGCGTCGTCTTCCTTGCCGAGCACTCGGGCGGCCTGGGCGGTGAGCTTCGTGCTGTAGGCGAAGAAGGCCGTGGCGATCACGTCCTTGGGCGTCTCGGCGTTGACCGAGAGCCAATCGCCGTAGCCCGCCGCGGGCCGCAACAGGTCCTTGCTGTTCGCCCGATAGAACTCCACCAGCCGGCACATCATGCCGTAGTGCTTGGCCAAGAGCCGCTGGTCGTTATAGACGTGGTAGATGGTCCAGGGGCAGATGGTGGCGGCGTCGGCCCAGGCCGCGGTGCCGGCGCCGAGGCCGAGCACGTCGGGAGCGACGTCGGGCACGGCCCCGCCGGGCCGCTGGGCGTCCTCCAGGTCCACCAGCCACTTGGTGAAGAACGAGGCCACGTCGGCGTTGTAGGTCGCGGCGCGGATGAACACTTCGGCGTCGCCCGTCCAGCCCAGGCGCTCGTCGCGCTGCGGGCAGTCGGTGGGAATGGAAATGAAGTTCGCCCGCTGCGTCCAGACGATGTTCTGGTACAGCCGGTTGACCAACGGGCTGGAGCACTCGAACGAGCCGACCAGCGGCGTCGCTGAATTCAGCGCGACGCCCGTGATGGCGTCCGCCGTCGGCTTGCCTGGATAACCGCTCACCTCGACGTAGCGGAATCCGTGGAACGTGAAGCACGGCTGCCAGACCTCCTCGCCCTCGCCCTTGAGGATGTAGGTGTCGGTGGCCCGGGCGCCGCGGAGGTTCGTGGTGTAGATCGAGCCGTCCGTGTTGAGCATCTCGGCGAAGCGGAGCACGATCTTCGTGCCCGCCGGGCCCTTGGCCTTCAGACGCACGACGCCGGCGTAATTCTGGCCCATGTCGAAGATGAACACGCCGGGCCGTTGCTCGGTGACTTTCAACGGCTTGAGTTCGCCGGTGGCCTCGACCAAGACGCTGGGCTGGGCCTCGAGCCTGGCTTGGATCGCGTCGGTCACGGCGACCGGCAGCCAGCCGGAATCGTTCAAACCCGGCCGGTCCCAGCCGGGGATTTCCTTGCGGGCGTCGTAGGTCTCGCCAGCGAGGAACTCGCCCTCGATCCAAGGTCCCCACGCCGCCTTCCACGTCCCGTCGCTCGCCACGGTCTGGATCGACCCGTCCACGGCCTCCAGCTCCAATTGGACCCAAAGCCGCGGATCGGTCCCGTAATTGAATCGGTCGGCCTTCCAGCCGATGGCGCCGGCGTACCAACCCGCGGCGAGGATGCCGCCGATCGCGTTCGGGCCACCTTGGTCGATCAGCTCGGTCACGTCATACGTGTTGTAATAGACCCGCTTTTTGTAGTCGGTCCATCCGGGGCTGAAGTAATCGTTGCCCACCCGGCGGCCGTTGACATGCAGGATGAAATTGCCCAAGGCGCTCGCGTAAACGGTGGCCCGGCGAATCGGCTTTTCGACGCGGAATTCCTTGCGGAGCAACGGGCAGCCGAGCACGTCGAGGCCCTTGGCCTCTTGCTTGCCCCAGGGCTGGTCGCCCATCATGCCGACGACCACCGCGTTGGGCCAGGCGGAATCGTCGAAATCGGGGCGGTTCCAGTTGGCCACGGTCTTGTCGAACGACTTCCATGCGGCGTCGATGCATTGCGTGATCGACTGGCCGTCGTCCAATTCGATCGACAGCCGGCCCACGAGCCCGGCGGGTCCGTCCGAACCGTTCGTGGCGGAGATCGCCAGGGTATTCTTGCCCGGCACGAGATGGTTGGTGATCTCGGCCACCTGCGGCTGGTTATAGCCCGCGCCGCGGCCCGCCGGCTTGCCATTGACGAACAGCTCGAAACCGTCGTCGGCGGTAATGAGGAACCGCGCGCGGCTGATCACGCGGTCGGCCGGAATGGCCAGCGTGTGGCGGAAGACCCGCGTGCCCTTGGGAACCGACTGCCGGGCGTTCTTGCCCGCCTCGGGATACCAGACCCAGGGACAGCCCTCGAACCCGAGCGACGGCCCCTTGCCGGGATGAATCATCGGTTCCTTCAATCCGATCCACTGGGCCTTTCTGTCGCTCGGTTCGAGAAGCCCCATGGTCCACAGCGCGGGCTGGCTGAAGGCGGTCGGTTTACCCTCCGCGTCCCAGAGGCGGACCTTCCAATGGCAGCGCATCCGCGATTTCAACGGCTTGCCCGCGTAGACCACCTGGGACGATTGATCGGATTGGATCTTGCCGCTGTCCCAAAGGTCGCCTTGATCGGCGGCGAGTTTCTCGGGGTCCGAAGCGACGAGCACCTGGTAAGCGGTCTGGGCCGCGCCGCGGCGACTATCTTGCATCTCCCACGAAAGCCGCGGTTCGACCACGTCGATCCCCAAGGGATTCACCCGATACTCGCAGCGAAGGTACACGGCCTGGGCCGGGCTTTCCCCGGCCTGGGCAACCAGGACGCCAAGAACCATGGCTGCAAGGCAATGCATCGCTCGTTCTCCTGTCGATCGTTGGGATGGCGGCGACTCCTTGCCGGTGGAAACCGGACAATTCAGGCCGCGGTTTGTTTTTCTCGTTCTTCCACGCGTCAACGACGGGTCCGCGGGAAGCGGCACGAAATCGGCCGCACCGCAAAGGCCGCTACAACGCTCGCCGTCGCGGCCGTTTCTCCCATTGGCGAAGCCAGACGATGCTGGAAATAAAGTACACGATGCTCAGTACGATCAAGTGGGCGCGGAAGTCCTCCGCCCTGGTGAAGCCGAGGAACACGCTCACGCCGTAGCCCAGGCAAAGCGTCAGGCTGGCCACGCCTACTATGCCGGTTCCCAGGGCCAGCGTCCAGTCCCAGGCGAGCGATTTTTCACGGAGATGAAACCAAATCGCCGCGGCGGCGAAGAACGCGAACTGGATCGGGCCGTAACTTGGCGTCGTCGCGCCCATATCGGCGGCGGCTTCCCCACTGGAGGATAGCACCATGCTGGCAAAATCGCCGACGACCCACCAGCCAAGTACGCCAAGCGTCGCCAACCCCGACGCATAGTAGACGGCGATTTCCACCCTGCCCAGCGAGCTTGGGCCGACGACTCTGGATTGTGCGGCCGGAACGAATCGAATCGTGGTGTCGCCAACCGATTCGACGGGGAGACTTTCCCGGGCCCCGGCCGCCGTTGACAAGGCCACGTAAGTCACCGTGGTGACGATCCATACCGGAACCGCCAAGAAAAACTCGTGGATGATTTCACGGCCGTACACGGTCTTCGCGATCCAGACGCCGGCGGCAAGCCCCACGCCGGCCAGCCATGCGGTCAGGGCAGGCCAGTTCACCATTTGGCCTTTCCGCGTGCTCCAGAACTGGGTGAGCCCGACCCGAGGAAAAATCCAGTGCTCGGCGATGACGATCGCCCCGATGGGAAAGAGCAAAATCCCGTAGATCGCCACGAAATCAAGCAAACGGAGAAAGACGAACGGCGAACAGGCGACGAGGGTCGTTACCGCGCCGGCCAGCAGCGTCACCAGCCATCGTGGCCAGCCGGGCGTGACCGCCTGGAATGCCAGTCCGGCGCGGTAGAGCGTCGGGTTCGCCGTGCTCCAGCCCGCCAAAACCACGCACACCGCGCCCATCACGCCCAACGCCGAATAGGCCACCGCGCCCGAATCGAGTTCCCGGAGCGGCTGACGGGCGACCGCGGCGGCCGCGGCACCCATGATCCCGGCGCAAAGCCAAGCCACAAAATGGCCAAGGTACATGCCGAACGCGGAATAAACGCCGTACCAAGGGCGCTTGGCGAAGCGGAACAGGGCCATGTCCGACAGCCCCAGATGCATGGCCAGATTGCAAATCCAGGCAAACGCCGCCACGTGCCAGAATCCGAGCGGGTGCTCCTGACCGGCTTGAGGGCCGACCCAGACTTTGGTTCGGGCCACGTCCCAGAACTTGACTAAGCTATCGACATTTCCCAGGACCGGCAGCGTCACCAAGGCCCCGACGACGAACATCAACACCATCCACGGGGCGCAGACCGTGGCGAACTGGGCCAAGCGTTTGAATCCGAGGATCGCCAGCGTCACCACCACGGCCCCGACGGCAAACACGACGAAGACAAAGCGGTAATCGGTGGGCAACCAGCCGGTTTGCGGCGGGATCTTGAAGAAAATCCGCACGGCGGAGGCCGAAACCGTGAACATCGCCCCGGCCAGGATGCAGTGCAAGACCGCGTTGAGCGCGTTATAGCCGATCGTCACCGCGGGACCGGCGATTCTGCGGAGGTACCAATACAGCGTGAGCCGGGTCTGATAAGCGATCGGGGCGCAGACCAGGGTCCAGGAGAGCACCGCCAAAAGATTACCCAACAACAGGCCCAAGACCACGTCGCGGGCCGTCGCTCCGAAACTCACGAAGGCCGCGCCAATGACGAACTCCGTGGCGGCGATGTGCTCGCCCGAGTAAACTCCGGCAAAATAGGCGCCGGGTTGAAGTTTTTCGTCCGTAACGGGCTGGCGCTCAAATTCGTTGAGCTGATCAAGCCGCGCGATGATGCTGGAGGCAGTCGATTCTGGTTCCACGCCACATCCTCCCCGAAACTGCCAGAAATCGCGGAAACGGATGATTTGCCGCCAGCCCAGCGAAGTTGTACCGGCGGGAAGCGGTTTGTAGATTCCGCTGGCCGCCGCCTAAGCCGGTTCTCTGCCCACGTTCTCCGTCTGCTTAATCGGAGGTTGGAAATCCGCTGGCGACGTTAAGCCGTGAAATCATTTGATACCTTCCCTGCCAGCGCAAAAAAAGCCCCCGGGGGTTGGACCCTCGGAGGCTTTTCGTTGTATTAAATCCGGCGACACCTACTCTCGCGCTTTGGGCACTACCATCGGCTCGGAAAGCTTAACTACCGTGTTCGGGATGGGAACGGGTGTGGCCTTTCCGAAATCGTCACCGGAAAGAAGCAGCAGGCGCCGCTCGAGACGCCGACTGCCTGGTGGTTGTGTCTTGAGTGGGAGCGGCCTGGCGAGCCATTCGATGGGAAGGAAAGCTGTCGGCGGCCGAACCGCCTTTGCTGCCTTGACTTCCCCCGTTTGCTCGCCTGAGGAGCGTTGGATACATGTGGCCAAGCATTCGCCCGTTAGTATCGGTTAGCTTAGCGCATTGCTGCGCGTACACATCCGACCTATCAACCTGGTAGTCTTCCAGGGGGCTTTCGAGCTTACGCTCTTACGAGACCTCATCTTGGAGAGGGCTTCACGCTTATATGCTTTCAGCGTTTATCCTTTCCGCACATAGCTACCCAGCCGTGCCGCTAGCGCGACAACTGGAACACCAGAGGTGCGTCCTTCTAAATCCTCTCGTACTAAAGAAGAACCTCCTCAAGTCTCGTGCGCCCACAGCAGATAGGGACCGACCTGTCTCACGACGGTCTGAACCCAGCTCACGTACCACTTTCATCGGCGAACAGCCGAACCCTTGGGAGCTTCTCCACCCCCAGGATGTGATGAGCCGACATCGAGGTGCCAAACCGCGCCGCCGCTATGGACGCTCGGGCGCGATAAGCCTGTTATCCCCGGAGTACCTTTTGTCTGATGAGCGATGGCCCTTCCATCCGGGACCACCGGATCACTAAGCCCTGCTTTCGCATCTGCTCGACTTATCAGTCTCGCAGTCAAGCACCCTTCTACCTTTGCGCTCGACGCCTGATTGCCAACCAGGCTGAGGGTACCTTTGGACTCCTCCGTTACTCTTTTGGAGGAGACCGCCCCAGTCAAACTGCCCAACTGACATTGTCCTCCGCCCGGATTCACGGGAATCGGAGTTAGAACTAAAGTATATCCAGGGTGGTATTTCAAGGTTGGCTCCGCCGGAACTGGCGTCCCGGCCTCAACGCCTCCCACCTATCCTACACAAGATACACCACAGCCCAATATCAGCCTACAGTAAAGGTTCACGGGGTCTTTCCGTCTCGCTGCGGGAACGTGGCATCTTCACCACGGCTACAATTTCACCGGGTCACTGGTTGAGACAGTGCTTCTATCGTTACGCCATTCATGCAGGTCGGAACTTACCCGACAAGGAACTTCGCTACCTTAGGACCGTCATAGTTACGGCCGCCGTTTACCGGGGCTTCGGTCGCCAGCTTCGCCTTGCGGCTAACCGTCTTCCTTAACCTACCGGCACCGGGCAGGCGTCAGACTCTATACATCCTCTTGCGAGTTAGCAGAGTCCTGTGTTTTTGATAAACAGTCGTAGAAGCCGATTTACTGTGGCCCCCAGGAGCTTGCACCCCCAAGGGCACCCCTTATCGCGAACTTACGGGGTCATTTTGCAGAGTTCCTTAACCAGTGTTCTCCCGAGCGCCTTAGACTACTCGTCTCGCCTACCTGTGTCAGTTTTAGTACGGTCGCCGGAGCTTCAAACCATAGAAGCTTTTCTTGGACGTTTTTCGGATGACGTCTGGAACATAAACGCCATTAACCCGATCTTGAGGTCTGGTGCCGCGGATTTGCCTACAGCGACCTCGGCAATCAGGCCAGGGACATTTCTAGTCGTCCCCTCACCCTACGAACGCCGTCCCTCCATAGGTCCACCCCGGCGGCGCAGGAATGTTGACCTGCTGTCCATCGTCTACGCCTTTCGGCCTCGACTAAGGCACCGGCTAACCCTGGGCGGAATTACCTTCCCCAGGAAACCTTAGGCTTTCGGCGGACAGGATTCTCACCTGTCTTATCGTTACTCATTCCGGCATAATCACCTGTGGACCCCTCCATCGCTCCTTACGGTACGACTCGTGTCTGATCCACAGCGCTCTCCTACCGATGCACTTGCGTACATCCCGCTGCTTCGGCGCCATGCTTACTCCCGTTCATTATCGGCGCAGAGTTGCTCGGCCAGTAAGCTGTTACGCACTTTTTAAATGGTGGCTGCTTCTAAGCCAACATCCTGGCTGTCTCAGCAACTCAACTTCCTTAGTGACTAAGCATGGCTTTGGGACCTTAGCAGACGATCAGGGTTGTTTCCCTCTTGACCGCGAAGCTTATCCCTCGCGGACTGACTCCCGAGATAGTCGCGACGGTATTCGGAGTTTGGTTCAGCAGGGTAGCCGGGAAAGGCCCCCAAGCCGATTCAGTATCTCTACCCCCGTCGCGTAGTGGCTCGAGGCTAGCCCTAAAGCTATTTCGGAGAGAACCAGCTATCTCTGCGTTTGATGAGACTTTCACTCCTCCCCACAAGTCATCCCCTCGGTTTTCAACCCAAGTGGGTTCGGTCCTCCACGCGGTATAACCCGCGCTTCAACCTGCTCATGGGTAGTTCACGCAGTTTCGGGTCTATCACCGACGACTTTGTCGCCCTATTCAGACTCGGTTTCCCTATGGCTCCGGCCCGGAAGGCCTTAACCAGCCGCCGACGATAACTCGCCGGATCATTATGCAAAAGGCACGCCGTCACACGTTGCTCATCGGGTTGCCCCGACAAGCCATAGTGCTCCGACCGCTTGTAGGCACATGGTTTCAGGTTCTATTCCCTCCCCTAGCAGGGGTTCTTTTCATCTTTCAGTCGCCCTACTGGTTCACTATCGGTCGTCAGGGAGTATTTAGCCTTACGGGATGGTCCCCGTCGATTCAGTCGGGATTCCACGTGGCCCGACCTACTCAGGTACCTTCCGGTTGGCCATGCCGCTTTCGCGTACGGGACTGTCACCCTCTGTGGTCCGCCTTTCCAGTACGGTTCTGCTAGCAGATGGCTTTCCCATGTGGAAGGCCCTACAACCCCGCAGGGAAAATCCCCGCGGTTTGGGCTCTTTCCTCTTCGCTCGCCGCTACTAGGGAAATCGAGGTTTCTTTCTTTTCCTGCGGGTACTGAGATGTTTCAGTTCTCCGCGTTCGCGACACGCACCTATGGATTCAGTGCGTGTCAGTTCGGGAATCCCGGGATCAAAGCTCGTTTGACAGCTACCCCGGGCTTATCGCAGTCTTCCACGCCCTTCGAAGCCTCCTGACGCCAAGACATCCCCCATGCGCCCTTAGTAGCTTGGCCACATGAATCCAAAGCTCCTCGTCCGCCCTTCCCACTGGAAAGCACAGCCGAAAAGCCGGACTCAACCCAAACTACCGGATCGCAAAACAAGCCAAAAGGCCCGCTTTCGACCCTCGTAACGATTCCTCCAACCTACAGACAGCTCAGCCTTTGACGCCGATCACCAGCAGCCTTTCGCGGCCGGCTTTCAACTTCCAGGCTGGGCCACCCTTCGGTCTAGCCTATGCGCTCGCGCCAACCCAAATGGCCTTCTGCCAGACCATCCAGATTGGCGCCATCTTTTCGTGAGATGCCACTCAAAACACAACCGAATTGTCAAAGAACAAACCAGCGCGTCAACGGCTCACGTCAAGCCGCTACGCGCCGCTGTCAAATAGACAGGGGTCGGATTCTTTCGTGCCTTCTCGGCGTAGGGCAACCCTTTAAGGCAGCCTAGACAGCCCCGAAGGACTGTCCTACATCGAAACGGACCAGAGAACCCGTCCCCTGTCTATTCGCCGACAGCTCACACTCCGCTCTGTTCGGAGCGATCACGCCTCAGCGAGAAACTCGAATATATCAGTCGGCCGATTTCCTGTCAAAGGTCAAACAGGACTGCGGAAAAAATTTTTTCTCTCAATCCGAAATCCCGATCGGCCAAGCAATTACGAGTTCCACGTGGGTTCGTTGATTGTCAACCCATGGAGGATTATACCGGTGCGGCGTCCAGCGTCAACCCAGTCGGCAGAAAATTTTTTGAGCATTTTCTGCCCCTCTCAGCCAGGGGGGCCAGCGCCGCGCAACCCCGGAATCCCACGGCACCCATCTTAGTCACTCCGACTGTTGCGAGGATGTAACACTTAATGGTTAATCCCAACCATGCCTTAGTGTCATATTTCAACGGGGGCCTGATCCTGAGCAACTCTCCAGCGTTGCATTTGTTCGGCTGAGCCAAAGAGGCGGTGATTTTTTTGATTCGTAAAGTGGACTCGCGCGAGTTCACGGTAGTGTTCGTCAAGTTGCGCACATTGGGTTCTGGAGTGGGTAGGCAGACCTGGTTCCCCCCGGGGGGAACCAGGTCGGATCGCATCGATTATGCCGTCTTTGCCGCCTGTTCCTCTTGCTCCTGTTCTTGCAGGCGTTCCATCTCCAGATACTTGCGACTGCCCCACCGCGTGCCCGCCACGTGACGCAGCCGCGCGGCCACCAGCATCAGAGCCGCCTGCCCATCCGGAAAGCTCCCCACCACCCGCGTCCGCCGACGGAGTTCCCGCATGATCCGCTCCAGCATGTTGTTGGTCCGGATCCGCGTCCAGTGCTCCCGCGGGAAAGCCATGTACGAAAGAGTCTCCTCCGCGCCCGACCGCACCAACGCCGCTGCCTGACCAAGCTTCATCCCCTCCAGCTTCTCCGCCACCGCCGCGGCCTTCTGACACGCCGCCTCCCGGTCCTCCTGCCCATGGATCGCCTTCAGCATCGCCGCTACCTCCTTCCGGCGGCCCCGAGGCGTTAACATCAACACGTTGCGGTACCAATGCACCATGCATCGCTGCCACTGGGCCTCCGGATAGAACTCGCCCAACACCTCCAGCAGACCCAGACACTTGTCCGAAATCACCAACTTCACCCCCCTCAGCCCCCGTCCCTTCAGGTAACGCAGGAAGTTACGCCAGCTTTCCTTGTCCTCCTTGGCCCCCTCGGCCACCCCCAGGATTTCGCGGTGCCCATCGCTCCGAACGCCCACCGCCACCAACACCGCAAGGTTCTCCACCTCGCCACCCCACGACCGCTTCAACCAAATCCCGTCCAGGTACACGTACGCATGCTCACCCTCGATCGGCCGGTTCCGCCAGGCCTCGATCGTCGCGTAGATCTTCTGGTTCAGCTCGCTGACCGTGCTCGGACTGACCCGCTGACCCCAAAGCGCCTCGGTGATGTCCTCCACCCGACGCACCGATACACCCGCCAGGTACATCTCGACCAACGCCTCCTCCACGCTCGACTCCCTCCGCCGGTAACGCTCGATGATCTCGCTCTCCAACGGCAGCCTCCGCAGACGTGGCACCGACAGCGTCACCTCCCCCGAGGACGTCAACAGCTTCCGCCGGTAATACCCGGCCCGCGTGTCCACCCGCTCCGCCGAACGCTCGTACCGCTTCGCCCCGCACTGGGCATCGGCCTCGGCCTCGAGCATCGCATTGAGCGTCTGCTCCACCGACTGCCGCACCAGCTCCCGAACGTGACCCCGAAGCTCAGCCTCGTCCACCCGAATCAAGCCCCGAACTACCCCAGCCTTCGTTTCTTCTGCTACACTTCTCATAGCGGTTCTCCTGTCTGGTAGTGAAATCACAAACCCTAAACGCCCTACCAACTCTAGAACCGCTTTTCTCGTTTGTGCGCATGACTTCGTACGTTATC
>Ga0209101_1001684_pt1 | contig 15811 bp, 7 predicted proteins | sample ConPoolayeCmetaG_FD_185481 | JGI IMG/M metagenome (GOLD analysis project Ga0209101, IMG submission 185481) | Hot spring microbial mat communities from California, USA to study Microbial Dark Matter (Phase II) - Cone Pool mat layer C metaG... ...
CTCCAACCCGCGGGTGGTCAAACGCAAAATGTCAAAGTTCAAGCTGAAACGGGACATCCATCGTCACTGGCCACAACCGACCAAACCGCTTCAGGAGGCCATCGTAATCCTTAACTGAACCGTATTGAGTTTAACCTCCATATTAACCTCCTGCTAAATGGGGTATTCGAGGGTGTTCGAAGCAAAAGCGATTTGGGCTACGCCGATGCCGCTTTTCCCGCCCGGAGTCGGGTAGGTGGGGTACCTACCCCTTCAGCCGGTTTGTGCCGCGTTTGCGCCGGCTAAGAGCCTATCCGAAAAACCGTACAAGCGGCATCCCTATGCCGCTTATACCGACGCATAGGGATGCGTCGGTTACGTTTTTCGGATAGGCACTAAAGCCTCGATTCCGCCCTCGGATTAGGATTTGCTTCGAACACCCATTCGAACAGTTCGCTTGACAGCGACCTTCAGCATGGTAAAATAACCAGGCTATTCAGACCGGTTGAAATCGTCCCCCCTGGACAATGCAGGCCGATTGTCGGCCTCTGCCGAAGACCCTTATGAGCGCATCATAGAAGGCCGACCATAGGCCTGGAGCCCAGTGAGGGTGTACGGGCAAGGTTCACCTCGCCCCTACAGTTACTGCCTGAACAGATCCAAATAACTTACCTGTAAGCAAGGTAAGCACAGGTATCCGAACATAGTGTACCACACCACCCGCTGCTTTTCCATACCAGAAACCCGTCATAATCCCGCCACAGACACCCATGGGTGCTTTTGAGGAATTCAGAGACAAAATCCACACTGCGCTGGTTCATCTGTACGATCCCAATTACCAGCCGGATGTGCAGCTCTGTCAGGCGTTGGGTTGTGATCCCGCCGCAGGTGCCGGCGCACTCCAGGCTGCGCTGCTCCAACTGATCGGACGCCTGACAGAGCAGGCAGCTGAACAGGGAGATAGCCGCATGCGACGCAGTCTCGATGTGCTCTACCGGCGGTTCGTATTGGGGCTGACGCAGGAAGAAACGGCTGAAGTGCTTTACCTGAGCCTGCGCAGTGTGCAACGTGCCCAACGGGAAGGGGTGCACACACTGGCCTGCCGGCTCTGGGGAAGCCAGGCGATGGAGACACCGGCCAGTGATACGGCGCGGGATTGGCTGGCGCAGGTGCGCCAGGAGGTTCTCTCGCTACAAAAGAGCAGCGCCGACGCGGAGTGCGATCTGGCACGGACTGTGCAGGAGGCCTGGCAGTTAGTTGAGGCGATTGCAGCACGCCGTGATGTCATGGTCAAGGTGGGGAGTCTCCAGCCTGGGCTGCGGGTGCGGTTTCACCACTCGGCACTGCGCCAGGCCTTCCTGACAACTATTTCCGCACTGACGGAGATCATGCCAGCGAGGGGGCACCTCACAGTGAGCACCGTGCGACATGGGAACAATCCCATCCTGACCATTCAGGCTGAGCCGGTGCTCAAGGGGCAGCCAATAGATGTTTCTCTTGCTCAGGAACTCATCGCGTTGCAAGGTGGGCGCGTTGAGTTAGCGATGCAGGAAGGCCAGGCCGTACTCACAGCCACGCTGCCATCGGCGGCGCGACCCCAGGAAAAATTTACCGTGCTGGCCGTGGACGACAATGCTGACCTGGTCACCCTGTATCAGTCTTACTGCGCCGGCACCCAATACGAGCTTCTCCATGTGAAGGAAGGACGGCGTGTCTTCGAGGTAGCCACGGCCGTGCAGCCCGCGGCGATCCTTTTGGACGTGATATTGCCTGATGTGGATGGCTGGGACCTGTTGATGGAGCTGCGGGCCAATCCGGCTACCCGGGCGATCCCCGTGATCGTCTGCTCGGTGGTCACTGATGAGCAGTTGGCCCTGGCGCTGGGTGCCGTGCGCTATCTGCGCAAACCAGTGTGGCGTGAGCAATTGCTCGAGGCACTGGCCGACGTCATCAGGTAGGACGCATCAGAATCGAGCAGAGCGCCGCGGAACAATCCCACATTTTACCTGCTGGCAGTCCCTCTCTCAACGTAGCGACAACCACCGGGCTCACCCATGGCTGTGCTCTGGGATCCTGGGCCGAGATGATGATGACAGGAATATCCTGCAATGCTGCGTCCCTATTTCGCATCTCCAGCACATGCCAGCCGTCCAGTTCGGGCATGACCACATCAAGCAGCACTACATCGGGTGGTCTGGCACGCATCGCGGCCAGGGCTTGCGCACCGTTTTCCACGACCGTGATCTCGATTGTGGCATCGTAGGTGTGGACAAAGAAAGCCAGGAGTTCGCAGGTGTCATGGTCATCATCCACGATAAGCACGCGCCGGATTGGCCGGTCGAGCCGCGCAAGCACCTCTCCCAGATCGGACCCGGTCAGCGGTTTGATGAGATAATCTACTGCCCCGGCCGCCAGCGCGCGTTCCCTCCGTGGCAGGTAAGCGCAACCGATGATGGGAATATCGGCCACTGTCTTGCGCACTTCTTCCAGCGCCGGCCAGACCCTCTCCGGCGTCACAGCGTTGATTATTACAGCCGATATCGTTCCATCTTCCAGTGCGCCTGAGACCGCGCGCAGGTCTGTCATCTCCACGAACTCAACTTCGTCGGAGCAACGGCGGAGCGCGGGGCAGAGATCGCCGGTCTCATCGCAGATGAGAACGCGTGGCTTGAAAAGTGAGGCGGGGAGATCGGGGCGTGAGCGGCGCTCGATCCAGGGCCATTCCTCCTTTATCCAGCCTGCCGGTCTGACAATGTGTGGTGGCGGTTCTGCCACCGGTAATTCGACAAAGAATGTGGTGCCACTCCCCAACGCACTCTCTACCCACATCCGGCCGCCGTGCAGTTCGACGAATTTCTTGCTGATGCTGAGGCCCAGGCCACTCCCTTCCCGGGTAAGCCAGATGTCACTCGCCTGATAGAAAGGCTCGAAGATGCGCCCGACATCCTCAGGCGAAATCCCCGGCCCGGTGTCGCTGACGCGGATGGTGATGTATCCGTCATTATGCGTGACGTGCACCGCGATGCCCCCCCGCTCGGTGAAGCGGGCAGCGTTGCTTAGCAGGTTAAGAATGACCTGGCGGATACGCACCCGATCACAGTAAACACGTGGCAGATCGGCGGGCAGCTCCACTTTCCAACTCAGTCCTTTCTCCTCAATCAACGGCCGCACCACGTTCAATGACGTATCAATCACCTCTGCTAAATCTACCTGTTCCCGATGGAGAGTAATGCGTCCTGCGTCTGCCCGACTGAGGTCCAATACATCATTGATCATGCTGGCAAGATGTTGACAGTTACGATACACGATGCGCAGGTGCTCCAATGCCCTGGGTGGAAATTCTCCTTCATATATTTCCGGCGTCTCCACCATCAGATTGATCATGCCGATGATGATGTTAAGAGGGGTACGAAATTCATGGCTGACGCGGGCGACAAAGGTCTCTTTGCTCCGTCGTGCTTCTTCGGCGATCTGCCGCAGGGCGGCGATCCGCTCATTGCTCAAGGCGATCTGTCGGTTGGCGTGCTGCAGGTCGTCGAGGGCCTGCTCCAGCTCTACCTTACGGTTGCGGGCCTCCACAAGACTGGCCTGGGCATCCTTGTAGTAGCGCCAGGCCCATTGGGCGACGTGACGAGCAGAACCCGAGACAGCCTGAAGAAGCGCCACCACCAAACAGACCGCGAGCAGCATGAAGCCAGCCTGGGAACGGGCCACTTCGGAGCCGGCCTGTAAAAGCCGCACGCTGGCGAGTGCTATCTCTCCCACTGCCACATATAAACCAGGCATCGGGCCAAGGAGGGCTGTAGCCAGCGCGACAGGTATCGTCACTAAAACCTGAGCACCTGGCATCTCAAGCCAGAAATCGGCCAGGTGAACTGCCAGGAGTGCAGCCAATAGGGCGAACCATCGGCCGGCCTGAGCCTTCCAGTATGCCAGCAACCAGCCGATGCAGGCCAGTACAAGCATCAGCAGGGCGAACAACGAGCAGGCCTGCACGCTCCGCGATTCAAGCCACAGGCTGTTCATCAGGTGCAGCACCACCCCGAATAAAGGCAGCGCGGCGAGCACAGCCCGGGGGGACAGGTACAGCTCCGTTTCGAATGTTGCGCTCTCTTCATACATATCTTGTTCCTTACCATCTGCCTCAGTACGCCGGGCCTTTACCGGTTTCGCAGGATTGGCCCGGCTTCAAAGTGCGAACTGTCATGCCGGGGATCAACACAGCAACCTGGTCGTCGAACTCATGCCAGGGGCATGAAAGAGCCTGCCCCAAGCGAGCAAGACCTGGTAGTCAAATCCTGACCGAAAGGGAATGAACCAGCCAGCAGACAGATCCAGCCTGGGGTGTTCTTCAAACACACTTGCCGGTCAGTGACGTACGGGAACAGGGACGGATAGGCCAGATGCGCCCTGATAACGAAGAAGGTTTGGTGGCCGCGATCGCGGCCGCCAGTGGGAAGCCGGGATACCCTCGGATCGGTAGTATAGGTCACCCCTGCTTTCAACTTCACCGCTGGCCGGGACGAAAAGTTTCAACATGCTGCAGTCACTCGCCAGAGGAGTTTCAACCAGAGGTCGGCTGGCGGTATTCTGGCGGGTTTCTGGTGTGGAAATAAGTCGGGTGATTGAGTATAATGGGAAACAAGTTCGCGAGGCTGCTATCAGAGCACCACTACCCCTATATCCCCTCAGAGTAACTAACGCCATAGATCATCAACAGGTCCAGGTAAAATTATATACAAATGGAGGTGAGAATGCAATTCAGAAGACGCTTTCCACACATTTTGCCCGTTTTGGTCATACTGCTTGGCGTCGCCCTGATGCTCTCATATCCACCTGCACTGATGGCGCGCGCGCCTGAACGTAGCGTGGCCGCCGATATATCCAATAACTACACCTGGAAGCAAATGGTCATCGGCGGCGGCGGCTGGGTGACCGGCCTGGCCGTCCACCCGACCACCCCCAACCTCGTCTATGGTCGCACTGACGTGGGCGGGGTGTTCAAGTGGAACCCCACGACCCGTAGCTGGACGCAGCTCCTCAGGGCCAGCACGGTCGCTGGTGCCTCGCCAGGCAACCGCGACTATAACGTCGAAAGCCTGGCCCTGAGCGCCTCGAACGATCAGGTGGTCTACATCGCCGTGGATGGAAACGGCGGGCGCATCCTCAAGAGCACCGACCAGGGGACGACCTGGACCGAGCCATCGTCTCAGCGCTGGTACATCGAGGGCAACGGCGATTATCGCATGAACGGCGAGCGCCTGGCAGTGGACCCGGTCAACCCGGATGTGGTCTACTTTGGCTCACGCACACAGGGGCTGTGGAAAACCACCGACGGTGGCGTGCACTGGACGTTGGTACCGACGACCACCATCCCGGCAGGCACGGTTCCGTCGGGGCGCACGCCGCCGGGCGTGCGTTGGGTGCTGTTCGACCCGACCGGTGGTACGCTGCCCGGCCCGCTCACCCGCCGCATCTACGTGGGCGTCTCCGGCTATGGCGTCTATCGTACCGATGACGCCGGCCTGACCTGGAGGCGCATCTATGCCATCACAACCTCGCCGGCCAGTCCGCTCAGCGTGCCGGTCACGGCCAAGATGGGCGGCGGCTACCTCTATGCGCTGCTGGAGGGCTGGTTCCGCAAATACGATCCGGCCGCAGACACCTGGACGCCGATCCGCAATGTGGGCGAGTGGGGCGCCATCACCATTGACCCCAAGAACCCCAATCTGATGTTCGTCAGTGACGATCACCTGTCCAGTGGTCACCTGTGGCGCTCGACGGATGGTGGCGCGACGTGGAGCGCCGCGCTCGATCTGGATATTAACCCGGCCAATTGCGATCCGGAGTGGCTCTGCAACACTAATGTCGGTGACTGGCTTGGCATCGGCGACTGGCATTTCGACCCGTTCCAGTCTGACCTCATCTGGCTCTCCGAGGGGATGGGGATGTGGCAGATGACCGGGCTGATGAACAACACGATCACCATGCATTTCATCAGCCGTGGCATCGAGGAAATGGTGCCGGCCGACATCGTGGCTCCGCCGGGCGGCGTGCCCATCATCACCACGATGGATCGCCAGGGTTTCTACAAGCCCGATCCCGACGCTTATCCCACCAGGACGCTGGTGGACGGATCGTTCCTGACCGGCGCCTCGCTGGATTACGCCGGACTTGCGCCCAACAACCTGGCCGTCACCCTGGCCAGGACGCATATCTGGCCATGGAACGGCACGGCGGCCTATTCGAATGACGGCGGCAAGACCTGGCGCTATTTCCCAACCCTGCCCGATGCAGATAAAGCCGGCAACATCGCGATCTCGGCCGCCAATCCCAACAACATCGTCTGGCTGCCGAGCACCCATCAACCTGGCGATGTGGGCCCGGTGCCCTATGTCACCTTCGACCGGGGTGCCACCTGGCAGGAGACCACCGGCGTTGACCCCAACCTCAGCCTCCACGAACTGGTCTGGTGGGTGAACAAGCGCGCCCTGGAGGCCGACAAAGTCCTGGACGGCGTGTTTTACCTGATAGCCGGGCATACCACTCCTGGTGACACGACGGAGGGCACGTTCTACGTGAGCGAGGACGGCGGCGCCACCTGGAACGCCGCGCCCTATGCGCCGCCCTGTTCCGGCACGGCCGCGACCGATTGCCACGTGTGGGGTCAGCTCCGGGCGGTCCCGGGCTATGCCGGGCACGTGTGGGCCAGCACCGTCAAGACCGGGCTATGGTACACCACCGACGGCGGGCGGACTCCCTGGCATCAGGTGGCCGGGGTGGAGCGCGCGCAGGCCTTCGGCTTTGGCAAGGCGCTGCCCGGACAAGATTACCCTGCCATTTACCTGTACGGCATCGTGAACGGTCAGGAGGGGTACTGGCGCTCCGGCGATATGGGCGCGACCTGGGACCTGATCGCCATCTATCCCAACGACAACTATGACGAGAACCGCACTATCAACGGCGACATGAACATCGCCGGGCGTGTTTACATCGGCACGGGCGGTACCAGCTTTGTCTACGGCGACGACACCACGATCCCGCCGACCGCGCCGTCCGCCCCCAACCTGATCGAGGCCGTCCCCGGTGATGGCCGCGTCTCGCTGCGTTGGGGTGAGGTCATCGGCGCGACCGGTTACAAAGTGACGTATGGCCTGACGGCGACTGAGTTCATCACCCCGACAGACGTGTTCACCCAGACCACCTACACGATAACCGGCCTGACCAACAACACGCCCTACTACTTTGCCGTGCTGGCCTACAATGCCCAGGGCGACAGCCCGCGCTCCAACGTGCTGATGGCGATCCCCAGCCGGTACCCGCCGGCCGCTCCATACCTCTATCCGCCGGTTGCCGGCGACCGGACGCTCACGCTGCAATGGGAACGGGTGCCCGGGGCGCAGGGCTACATGGTACACTATGGCCGCGCCGGACAGTATGTCAAAAGCCTGGATGTCGGCGATAGCGATACCGCCGTCCTCACCGAACTGCGCAACGGGGCGCTCTACAACGTCCTGGTCGTCGGCTACAACGTCAACGGCGTCGGCGATCCCTCCAACGAGCGGCTCGCCTCGCCGAACGGCCCGATGCCGCCGCAGATCACCGCCGATTACTTTACGGCCACGCTGAAGGTGGACGGCGTGTTGGATGAGGGGTTCTGGGACATCAGCATCCCTATCACCAAGACCGTTGTGGGGGTGGTGACGGCAACCGGCATGGCCGATGTCGCCTGGAACGACACCTACTTTGTCGTCGGTGTTGAGGTCTACGATGACAGCTTGTGGAACGATTCTGCCAATCCGTGGGAAGATGATTCCGTCGAGGTCTACTTTGACGGCGACGACAGCAAGGGCGCCGTCTATGACGCCTATGACCGCCAGATCGTCAAGGGCTGGAACGACGCCGGCGTCTGGCATAGCGCCGACATACCCGGTCTGCTCCACGCCTGGGCGGCGATCACCAACACGGAGGGGATGACCATCGGCTACGCGGTCGAAATCGCCATCCCCTGGGAGAGCCTGGAGCTGACGCCGGCCAACAACTACCAGGTGGGCTTTGACGTGGGCTACAACGACGATGTGAATGGCGAAGGCCGTGAGGGGCAGAACGTAGCCTTTGGCATCCGCGACAACTGGACCGATACCCGCTACTTTGCCGATGTGACGCTGGTGGGCAAGCCGGTCGGGCGCTTCATGGCCCCGCAGTCACCTGACTATGAGAAACGCTACCTCTATCGGGACGGCCCGGTTGCACCCTTCGGCGGTGGTTATCTGTGGAATAACGTGGGCAGCTATGACCTGTATTATACAGGCAACGTCTACGCGGGTACGTCTGCCATCTCCGTGACGCTGCCGGCCTGGTGGGGCGATGGCTTCGGGATGTGGTCTATACCGCCCGGCGTGAGCACTGCAGGGATGACACACCTGACCATGTGGGTTCACGGCGGCCAGGTGGACCAGGTCATCTGGCTCAACGTATGCTCCTCAGAAGGGCAGTGCGGTGAGGTAGGCTGGCCCTGGATTAGCGTGCCGGCCAATGTCTGGACGAAGGTAGAGATCCCGCTTACGTCTCTGACCAACATCCCGCCGTACATTCACACCATCAACTTTGCGCACGCCGGCGATTTCAACGCCACGTTCTACCTGGACGAAATCGCGCTGGAGGCCCAGGTGGCCAATCTGGTCGTGAGGCGGGCCGGCACGGGCGAGGGTGTGGTGATCAGCCGGGGCACAGTAGTGATCCCCGGCCAGGAGATTCCGTATCCTCCCGGCACAGTGATCACGTTGACCGCGGAATCCGGCGCGAACACCACCTTCACAGGCTGGCGCGGCGCGTGCAGCGGGCTGAATCCGGTGTGTGTGCTGACGATGGATAAATCTAAAGAGACCACCGCCTCATTCTCGCTAAACCGGGTGACGGTGCAGGTCGGCGGCGACGGCGCGGGGAGGGTCACCTCCGACCCGCCGGGGGTGGATTGCGGGACGGCTTGCGAGGCGACCTTTGCGACCAGCACGCCGCTCACGCTGACCGCACACACCACCGACATCTTCGCGGGGTGGCGCGGCGGCTGGTGCGGCGGGACGGGAGCGTGCACGTTGACGCTCGACCGCTGGATTTACGCGCGCGCTATCTTTGAGAAACAGGTCGAAGCGCCGGTCGCGGACTTTACCGCGTCACCGACGAGCGGTCCCGCACCGCTGGAGGTGCACTTCACCAGCATCGTCACCGGCACGGTCACGAGCTACGCCTGGGACTTTGGCGATGGGGTGACCGACACGGTGCAAAACCCGATCCACACCTACACGACGCCGGGGGTCTACACCGTCACTCTGACCGTCAGCGGGCCGGGCGGCAGCGACACGGAGACCAAGCCCGAGTACATCACCGTGACCGGTTACCGTATCTGCCTGCCATTGGTGCTCAGAAACGCACGGTAATCGGGCAAGGTCGCTCAATTTGCGGCTGAGCCTGGCGCAGCCTTCGGGCGGCGCGGCTCAGCCGCTTTTTTCGTCGGGCAGTATAACCGATGCACCCTTAAACTATCCAGCGGGCTACTCCGAAGGCTCGATCAGATAGACCCGATGCCGCTCCGCTTCCAACACGCCCGTCTGCGCAATGCTGCCGCTGAGTAATTCCTGCACGCGCGCCAGCGCGTCGAGCGGCAGCGCGAAATCGGCAAACGCCCAGAGCACCTGCCGGTCGCCCGACCGGTAGAGCACGCCCCGTTCACCGGGTAACACGGTGCGGTTGACCATCAGGTCATTCACCTGGTTGAAGACCCGCAACAACGCAAGATGCCAATCCGTGGGCCGGTCGCACTCGCCGCGGAAGCCACCGTACTTGAAACTGAGCTGATTGCTCCGGATGTCCCAGTGGATCATCCACATCATCCGATATGCCAGCCCCTGGAAGAAGACGGCATCGGGGTCGGCGCCGGCTGCCTGGATCGCCGGGACATCGAAATTGGTGAGCGATTCGACCCACATGAACAGATTGTCCAGCCGGAAGGTCACATCCGGGCCGGAACGGGAGATGCCGAACACGCCGGTATCTTCGCTACAGTAGGTGTAGCCGTACTGTTGCATCTCGACCATCAGGTCGAGGTGGGCGCGGTATTGCGAACGGATGGCGGCCTCCGGCTCGACCGCCGGGCGGCAATGGCCCAGCAATTGGGTCTGGTCAATCGTCGCCCCGCTGCGCATGCTGCGGGTGTTGGCGCGGAAGTGGAACTTGTCGCTCGACAGGTTGAATGAGCTGTCGAGAAAGATCGCCTCGATCCCGATCTCATCGTGCGCGGCTTTCCAGGCGCGATGCCAGTAGTCGCGCACGACCGGGTCGCGCAGGTTCATCACCGCGAAGACCGGCGTGTAATGGTCGGCCTCGATGGCGTTCGAGGGATTGCGCACCCACGGCTCCTCCGCCCGTTCGAGCGCTTCCATAATCGAACCCTCCCTGGGGAGGAACTGGATGCCTTTGGGCCGGCCGTTGCGGTTGTCGAAAATCAACGTCAGGGTCGAAACGGATGTATTCCCCCACATCTCGACGCGCGCGCCGGCCGCCCTGACCGCCTCGCAGAAGCGTTTAAGCCGCTCTGCGCCGACCGTCGCTGCGACCTTGTAATCCACCGTGCAGCACATGTTGCTCACGCCCCAGGTGTTCATGTTGTTCTCGAACTGGCTGGGGATGAAGATCGTCTTCACGCCGGCGCCGAGTAGTTTGGGCAGGCCCTGCTCTATGTAGTAGTCGAAATCGGGCTCCTCCCACTCCTCGATCACGCCATACGTGGTCACCCGCTCCTGGCGCATCCCGATCTGCCTGTGCAGCGTCTCCCACACCAGCGCGCGCACGTCCTCGTACAGGTTGATGCACCCGACGCGGTCGCGCGCGCCGGGCGACCAGAGCACTTCCACCGGTGGCGTGACGAACTCGTAGCCCAGGTCACCGCAATGCTCGTGCCAGTGGGCGATCTCGTCGCTGCCGCGCTGTTTTTCGATCAGCGTGCGCACGTGGGCAACCTCGGTCGGCCAAGTGACCAGCACACCCTGGCGCGCCACGGTGAAGGTGAAGCCCTGGAGCTGCGTCTGGAGCGGGAAGAACTGGAAGATATTGGGGTTATCCACGATGGGCAGGTACCACTCGGTCGAATACCACGCCTCCGGTGATTCGACGGTGTAGATGGGCGGCATATTTCCCTGCCGCATCCAGATCTGATTGCCGATCGCGCTGCCGCCGATCTCCCATGTCCCGCGGTCGAGGATTTTGTAGATCGGGATGGAAGCGCTGGTGTAGTGGTATTGATACCGGTAGCCGATGAACCCGGTCGCGCCGATGACGCGGTTGACGGCCTCGATCTCGAGACGCAGACGGGTGTCAGGGGCCGGCTCAGGTTGCGCCGTCCAATCGGCCGTGTTGTAGCGATTGCGCACCGCGTGCAGCATCCATTCCATGATGCCGCCCTCTTTGCGCCGCATGGCGAAATCGAGCCGCAGCCGGTCGCTGCTCACCTGCCGGTCGGCGATCGTATAGTCGCACAGCGCGACGGCGTAGGGGTTGCGGATCTCGACGAACATCGGCCGGCGTCCCTTACGCAGTGTGACGCCGTTGGCCGTGACGCGCCCGATTCCCTGGAACAAGCCATCCTGAAGCAGCAGTTCCAGTGTGATCCCGTTGTCGAAAGTCACATAGCGCATGTCGCTCCTCATTGCGGCCTAAATGCCCGTCAACCCGGCCTGGCTCAGGCCGCGCACGATCTGGCGCTGGAAGAGCATAAAGAAGATCAGCGGCGGGATGGCAGCGATGGCGATGCCGGCCAGGACAACGTTCAACTCTTGCGGGCCGTAGGCGGTCTTGGAAAGCCCGTACAATCGCACCATGATCGGCCACTTGCTGGTATTATTCTGCAACACCAGGAACGGCCAGAAAAAGTCCTGCCACGATCCCATAATTGAGCCGATCGTCAGGACGGCCAGGATCGCTTTCGCCAGAGGCAACACGATCTGCGTGAAGACGCGCCACGAGCTGGCACCATCAATGCGCGCCGCGTCAATCAACTCATCGGGGATCTGGTGGTCGAAGAAAAGGGTGACGATGAAAATGCTCCCGCCATCGGCGGCATACGGCAGCCAGATCGCCCACCAGGATTCAATGAGCTGGATGCCGGTCAGTTCATAGAGCACGGGCGGGCGGACGACGGCCAGATAGCGCGGGATCAGGAGGGTGGCAAAGGGCACAGCCATGGTGCTGAAGAAGAGAACCAGCATCAGCTTTCTGCCCACCGGCCGCAGTTTGGACAGCGCGTAGGAGGCTGTCGTCGTGACAAAGAGGCGGAAGAACAGGGTGCCGATCGCGATCAGGATCGTGTTCTTGAAAAAGAGCAGATAGTTGAAATTGCTCCAGGCCTTGGGGTAGGTGTGCCACTGTGGGTCCTTGGGCCAGAAGGTGGGCGGCGGTTTGAGAAATTCCACCGGCGTCTTCAAGGGGCCGATGAACATCCAGTAGAGCGGGATGATGGTGGTCAGGGTCAGCAGAAACAGGCAGACGAAAACAAACCAATATAATGCCCGATAAGCGGGCCGACGCATCTCCGTCGGCGAACTCAACGAGCGCGCACCGGAGTCTCTCCCCCGGTCGCGGGCGGTTAACAGGGAGGGTTTCTTTCGCTGAATTGCGGTCATGGTTCTCCTGTGGATGGCATTACTTGAGCCGGAAGATCGTCATACGCATGTAATAAATCGAGAAGGCGGCCAGGAAGAGGAACATCAGCAGTCCCCACGCGCTGGCCGCGCCGTAATCGCCGAAAGTGAAGCCGTATTTGTAAAGCATCATCACCGGCGTGACGGTCGCGTTGACCGGTCCGCCCCCGGTCAGGACGAACGGCTCGGTGAAGAGCTGGATGTTGCCGACGAACTGTCCGACCAGGGTGAGAAGCATCAGGAAGCGGATCTGCGGGAGCGTGACATGCCATATCCGCCGCCACAGGTTCGCCCCGTCAATCTCGGCAGCATCGTAAAGCTCGGGCGGGATCCCCTGCAGCGCGGCCACATACATCAGCATCGCGCCGCCGGCCCCGGCCCAGGTCGTGACGATCCAGATCGAGGGCATCGCCGTGCGCGCTGATTGAAGCCAGGGCGAGGGGCCGAGGCCGAACAGCCCCAGGAAAGCATTGGCCAGGCCGACGGGTCGCGGGTCGAAAATGAAGCGCCACAACAGCGCCGTGACGACCGCCGGGAGGATCACCGGCAGGTAGAACGCCAGGCGAAAGTAACCCTGCCAGCGCATTTCGTTGACGGCGATGGCCATGATCACCGGCACGACATAACCGAAGGAGATCGCCACCACCGTGTAAAAGAGCACATTCTTCCACGAAATCCAGAAGAGCGGGTCACCGATCACCCGCTTGAAATTCTCCAGTCCGACCCAGGTGTGGTGCTCAAACGTAGGATCCACTTTTTTGAAACTCAGCAGGAAGCCCTGGAGCGTGGGATACCAGTTAAACATCGCAAAGAGGATGATCGCGGGTAACAGGAAAAGATAGGCCTGAAGATTATATTTTATCACTGCCCACAGCCGCCGTCTGCGTCGTTCTTCCGCGTTCAATGTTTGCTGTCTCACCGGTTCGCTTTGCGCCATACCATCCTCACTCATTGTCTGCTGCGCGGTACATACTCTGGGCCTCTGCCGCAGGCTACCAGACATTGGGGAAATTGTCAATGCCATCCGCTAGAGCTGTTGCACAATTATTTCACTCTCGTAACTATTCAGCCTGTGCCCGCCGGACTACAGTCCGGCGGGTCGAAGGCCATCTGAGCCATTTGCGGGTGTCTCAGTGTAGCCAGCGTTTGCAGTATCTGCCTCGTGCGGACTGTGGTCCGCACGGCACTGCATGGGCAGGCTGAATAGTTACTCACTCTCCATTTAGCTCACGGATACACACGGTCATTAAGGGATCAATCCGTGTTTTTCCGTGTCGATCCGTGAGCGATGTCCCACTTTTCTTTATTGTGCAACAAGTCTGCTATACGTCCATTCAACGAGGTGCGGAGCCGCGCGGCTCCGCACCTTCTGGACAGGTTATGGATGGGTGATTGGACGCGCCTTACGCCTGCGCTTTATCAAGCTGCTCCTGAAGCGTCTTCTGGGCCTCGGCCAAAACCTTTAGCGGATCGGCGCCCTGATCCGTCAACACTGCCTGGACCGGCACGTCCACCGCGGCGTACACTTCCTGCGCCATGAACGGCGGCTCGGCTTTCATCGCGATCTTCGCGCTGTCCTCGATGAAGGGTTTGAAGTTTTCCAGCGGCAGGTTGGCGTATTTGCTCAGTATCGCGAACCGTTTTTCCTGCGTCTCGCCGACGAAGAGCGGGGGTTCGGGCGCGCCGATGGCATCTCCCCTTTGCTGTTTGCGCTTCAGGTCCGCCTCATACCGCCCCAGGTCGTAGAAGCGGTAGATGACGTAATCTACTGCCGCGTCAATGACTTCCGGCGGTGACTTGGCGTTGAAGAGGAAACCGTAGCCACCGAACAGGGTCGCGTTGCCGCCATTTTGCGGCATGGCAGCCACGCCGAAGTCCTCGGGGTTGACGCCCAGATTATCCACCATGCCGGCGATGGTGTCCGAACCTGTGACTCCCATCGCGATCTGTTCAATAGCAAGCCATTCCTGGATCTTGCCGGCGTCAATGAGCACCTCCTCAGGGATGGACTGATCCTTCCAACGCATATCGTAGAGTTGCTGGATCCATTTCCGGCCGGGTTCCTCATCGAACGTGGCCTTCCACTTGCCGTTGGCATCCTGGCGCTCCATATCGCCGCCGCCGGTGTAGGTCCAGCATGTGAAATGCCAGCCGCCCTGATTGTTGATGGAGGGATGAGCGAAGCCTTTCGCATCGGTCGAGGAGGTGACGGCTGCCGCAGCCGCGCGGAAATCGGCCCAATTCTTGGGCGGGGCGTCCGGATCAAGCCCGGCCTGCTGGAACAGCTTCCGGCTATAGGTCATGCAGAGCACGTAAATACCGATCGGCACACCGTAGAAGTGCCCCTGCTCGTCCGAAAAAGGCACCAGCGCCGAGGGATTCAAGTCGCGGCCCAGGTCCTTGCCACGGAACAGTTCGGTCACGTCCGCCGCGGCGCCCGCCTTGATGAACTTGGGCGGGTCGGTGAACCAGATGCCGAAGGTGTCTTCCAGCGTGCCGGCGGCCAGACGCGCCCAGTAGACGTCGGGGAGGTATCCGCCGGGGTGGGGGATCAGCTCGACATCCGGCCGCACTTTCTTAAACCCTTCCACCAGGTCGAGCCACCACTGGTAATCCTCCGGCTTGTCGTTCATCAGGTCAGGCGCGTCAGTCGTGATCACGCGGATCGTGCGCTGGGGCACTTCAGCGGTGACCTTAACCTCTACTTCTCGGGTAACCTCAACCTGGCGGGTCACTTCCACCTCTTTAACCTCGCCCTCGACAATCTGGGTCACCACGATCTTTTCGGGCGTGGGCTGGGCGCAACCGGCCAGGGTCGCTCCCACAGCACCCAACCCAGCCAGGCGTAGAAAATCACGCCGACTCAGGGATTTTTGATCCATTTGTCTTCCTCCTTAAAAAATTTACCAGAGCCTCAAATGTCAAATGCGGATAGCCATATACTGCGCTGTGGATTGAATCACTCTCCGGACTTCTACCTCCTTTCCTGCTCTGTCTGGGCGTAGTCCTGGCAAGACCCTTTACAGGCACCTTTCGGGTCTTCCCGAATTGCTACGTTCCTTCCCCGATCAGTCCAGCCTCATGATACCAACAAATTCATGGCCGCTCAATACCTGTTCGGCCAACCATCGGCCAACCAT
>Ga0209101_1001685_pt1 | contig 15796 bp, 14 predicted proteins | sample ConPoolayeCmetaG_FD_185481 | JGI IMG/M metagenome (GOLD analysis project Ga0209101, IMG submission 185481) | Hot spring microbial mat communities from California, USA to study Microbial Dark Matter (Phase II) - Cone Pool mat layer C metaG... ...
TAAAACCGCTCCGGCCGGGGGATCCGCTCCCCTTTTTTCCGCGCAGCTTCTGTCCCTCCCACCTTATCCGTCCTCTCCGGCCCCTTCCCCGATCCCAAATCTCCCTTCGCTAAAGATCAGGGCTTCAGCGCGTTCGGCGGCGGGTCCTTGACTTTGGCGGCAGTAACACGTATGGTTAAACACTACTTATTGTCAAACGAGTGAACTAAACAGGGAGAATTTCTCTATGTCTGCCAAACGTGCCAAGAAATATGTGTACACATTCGGGAAGGGTCGTGCTGAAGGTAGCGCCAAAATGCGGAACGAGCTAGGGGGTAAAGGTGCAAATTTGGCGGAGATGTGTCGCCTGGGGCTGCCGGTGCCCGCGGGGTTCACCATCACCACGGAATGCTGTGTCGATTATTTTCGGCGCGGGGGGAAGTTTCCACCGGAATTGAAACCACAAGTTGAAAAGGCGCTGGCCGCAACGGAGCGCATTATGGGCATGCGTTTCGGCGATCCCGAGAATCCGTTGCTTGTTTCGTGCCGCTCAGGGGCGCGGCGCTCTATGCCGGGCATGATGGAAACCGTGTTGAATGTCGGTCTTTGCCCGCGCACGTTGCCAGGACTGATTCGCAAGACGGGTAACGAGCGGTTTGCTTACGATTCGTATCGTCGGCTGATCATGATGTACTCCGACGTTGTGATGGAAAAAGCCGAAGGGATCGAGCCTCCCGATGGAGGGGGAATCCGAAAACAGCTTGACGAAATGCTCGATGAGTACAAGCGGCAAAAGGGGTACAAGTCCGACACGGATCTGACCGCTGAGGATCTTAAGCTGCTTTGCGAAGAATTCAAACGCAAGGTAAAAGAAGTGCTTGGCAAGGATTTCCCAGACGACCCCACGATTCAGCTTTGGGGAGCGATAGGCGCGGTCTTCAAGAGTTGGAACGGCAAACGGGCCGTATCCTACCGGCGGATCGAGGGCATTCCGGATGATTGGGGCACGGCGGTCAATGTGCAGGCTATGGTTTTTGGAAACATGGGTGAGCGGTCTGCCACGGGGGTGGCGTTCACGCGCAATCCCGCTACGGGTGCTAACGAGTTCTATGGCGAATGGCTGGTCAACGCCCAGGGTGAGGATGTGGTGGCCGGAATTCGCACGCCGAATCCCTTGAACAAGGCGACTAAGAATGAGCAGAACAAGCATCTGCCCAGCCTTGAGGAGGTGATGCCGAAGACCTACTGTGAACTGGAACGGATCCGTCGTGTTCTGGAGCGGCATTACCGCGACATGCAGGACATTGAGTTCACGATTCAGGAAGGCACGCTCTACATGCTGCAGTGCCGCAGCGGCAAGCGGACCGGAACAGCGGCGCTCAATATGGCCATGGACATGCTGAAAGAGCGGCTGATCGATGCCAAAACCGCTGTAATGCGGGTTGAACCTGCGCATCTGGATCAACTGCTGCATCCATTTGTGGATCCGAAGGCCGAGAAGGACGCTAAGTTGATCGCGCGAGGTTTGCCGGCCGGTCCGGGGGGAGCGGTGGGGCAAATTGTGTTCACCGCCGCGGATGCCGTGGCGTGGACCCGGCAAGGGAAGTCAGTGATTCTCGTGCGCGAAGAGACCAACCCCGAGGATATCGAGGGGATGCGCGCCGCCAAAGGTATCCTGACCGCGCGCGGCGGCATGACCAGTCACGCCGCATTGGTAGCCCGTGGCTGGGGCAAATGCTGCGTCGTTGGCGCCGGAGCGCTGCACGTGGATGCGCAGGCGAAGACGCTTAGCGTGGACGGCGTTGTTTACCGCGAGGGCGATTTTATTACCCTGAACGGCACTACGGGCAATGTCTATGCCGGTCAACTCACTCTGTTGGATGCGACGGAAAATCCCAGATTTCAGCAGTTCATGAAGTTGGTTGACCGCTTCAGGAAGCTGGGAGTCCGGACGAATGCCGACACTCCGGAGGACGCGCGCGTAGCACGCTCCTTCGGCGCGGAGGGGATCGGCCTGTTCAGGACGGAACACATGTTTTACGGTGAAGGCAGCGACCAGCCGTTGTTCCTTTTGCGCAAAATGATCTTGAGCAAGACCGAAGCGGAACGGCGCCAGGCGCTTGACGAGTTATTCCCGTTCGTCAAGCGTGACATCAAGGCCACGCTGGAAGCCATGGAGGGGCTGCCGGCTACTATTCGTCTGTTGGATCCTCCGCTGCATGAGTTTGTTCCGCAAAGCGCCGAAAAGCAGGGGGAACTGGCCCAAGCGCTGGGTATTAGCGTCGATGAAGTTCGGCAGCGCGGGGAGCAGCTTCACGAGGCGAACCCTATGATGGGACACCGGGGCGTGCGGTTGGGCGTGACCTACCCGGAAATCACCGAGATGCAGATCAGGGCCGTCTTCGAAGCCGCTGCTGAGATCATCAAGGACGGCAAGAAGTGCAGGCCGGAAATCATGATTCCGGTGACCTGTGACGTGCGCGAGCTTCGTCACCAGAAAGCCATTTGTGAAAAAGTTTACAATGAAGTGTTGCAGCGCTTCGGACTGAAGAAGATTCCATATCTTTATGGGACTATGATTGAAATCCCGCGGGCGGCGCTTACGGCCGACAAGATGGCGGAGGAGGCTGAGTTTTTCTCGTTCGGCACCAACGACCTGACACAGATGGGTTTTGGTTTCAGTCGGGACGATATTGGCGCTTTCCTGCCGGAGTATTTGAACAAGAAGCTGCTGGACGCGGATCCGTTCCAAACGATTGACCAGGAGGGAATTGGTCAACTGATTGCTATTGCGGTTCGTAAGGGACGGGCCACTCGCAAGCAGTTGAAGATCGGAATTTGCGGCGAACAGGGCGGGGATCCTGCCTCGGTCAAATTTTGTCACGAAGTCGGGCTGGACTACGTCAGTTGCAGTCCTTACCGCGTGCCGATTGCCAGGCTGGCTGCAGCGCAAGCCGCGATTGGTAAGTGAGCAATTTTTCGTGGGCGTGAGATCAGGCTGTTCCCGAAGGCTTGTTCCTGGACTGGGGAGAAGAACTCCTTTTCGAGAAAGGAGCAGCGGCGATGAATGCAGACAGATTGCGGGCAGCAATTCGCGATATTCCTGATTTTCCCAAGCCGGGAATTATTTTCAAGGATATCACTCCTATTTTGGGAAATCCCGAGTTACTGCGGATGGCTACCGATATTTTGGCCGATCGCTGCCGCCGCGCCGGGGCGGAAAAAATTGCAGCCATTGATGCGCGGGGATTCGTTTTTGGCGGCGCCGTGTGTGAACGGCTCGGTCTCGGATTCGTGCCGATCCGCAAGCAAGGCAAGCTTCCCTACAAGACTTACGAGCAGAGCTACGATCTGGAATACGGTTCAGCTACACTGGCAATTCACCAGGACGCATTCAAGCCGGGCGAAAAAGTCGTATTGATAGACGATCTGCTGGCTACGGGCGGGACCGCTGCTGCCGCTGCCAAACTGATTGAGAAGGCGGGCGGGCGTGTAGTTGAAATAGATTTCCTTATCGAACTCACTTTCCTTAACGGACGCGAAAGACTGTCCGGCTACAACGTGTTCTCGGCCATCATGTTCTGAAAAGCACCGTGCGGTCTTTGAGTGCCCTGTAAGCCCATCCGTTCGCGCCGGCGATCATTTCCGCCTGTTTGGCTGTTTGCCAAAGTGTGATCCCGGATTTTGGGTTTGAGGAATGAGCGGAGAGCTACGTTCCCCCTCGCTCCGCTTGGGGAGAACGTAACTACACCAGGGGATGTCGAGTCATAGGAGGTGGACGTTACATAGCGGCTCCGAAGAAACGGGGCCTTCCTGGGCTGCAAATTGGAGGGTCGCGTTCCACCGCGACCATGCTTCCTGGCAGAACAGCACTTTTGCCGTTCCCTGTTGGGCGGTGCGCGTTTTGCCATTATCCCAGATTTTGCGATTGGCCAGAACAGGCAAGATGCAAGGCGCGGGAGGTGCAGGTGTATGCGCATACTCCGAACCTCCCGCAACGCAGCAGATTGCCTGTTTTCGACAATCCTGAAGGGTTTGAGGATTGGCTGCTTTTCTCTTCAGATGTGGCTTTCACATTTCGGTGCAAAAGATGGGCAACTGCATTGCATTTCAACTTGTTTGCGTGCAGCACGATACAAATACCTGCCAATTCTCAAACGCAAAATCTGGGATGAATATTGGCGGTTCAGGTCTCGTCGAGTTTGCAACCGCGCAAAAAATAATTGGTGGCTTTTTCAGCGGCGATCGTGGTCGCAGGACCGTGACCTGGGAATACGCGCGTGTCTGGGGGGAGGCACTTGAGATGCTTGAGCGAAGCGGCAAGGGTACGGGCGTCACCACCAGGAAGGTCCGTCCGACCTACCGACCCGGCGAAAAGCGTATCGCCGGTGAAAACTACGCCTAGCGATTCAAAATAGAAGCATACGGCGCCCGGGGAGTGTCCTGGCGTGAAGAGGACCTTGTACCGGAGACCCGCGTCGGTCCATATTTGATTGCCCTGAAGTTCGCGTTCGATCGCCGAGGGTTTTCGGGGCGGGCCATAGAATGGCAGCATGTGGTTGGCCCGCGAAAACGCCCACTTCGATTCCAGAGGATGAATACCAATCGGAGCTGGAAAGAGCGCCTCCATCTCGGCCAGGGCGGAAATGTGGTCAACATGGCCGTGGGTGATCAGGTAGCAAGCAACGGTTGCGCGGGCACTCGTGAGACAGTCAGCGATCCTTTCGGCGTCGGCGCCGGGATCAATGACTATGACGCTGTTCCTTTCTCCGAAGACGAGAAAGCAATTTACACCAAACGGGCCTACGACCAGGGTCTCGATGCGCGCCTCCATGCAGCACCTCGCTTGAATCTTTGGCTATTTGGAAGACGACGATAGAATAAGTCATAAGGTTTATGGGGGCTAGAGCAAAGCACTTCGTTCATCCCGGATTTTGGGTTTGAGGAATGAGCGGGGAGCTACGTTCCCCCTCGCTCCGCTCGGGGAGAACGTAACTACACCAGGGGAAGATTGGGGCTCGGGGAGAACGTAACTACACCTGGGGGGAGTTGGAGGGAACGTTATTGCTTTGGAAGGGCTTGAGGCAGGGCGAATGCCAATACATTGGGGAATGCTAATTTGGATCGGTATGCAGGTGTGTGTCACCCCTCAGTCTGCGTGCCGGACTTTCAGGCGGTAGTAGACGGGGCCGTTCGGCGCTGTGGTGTCTTCGAAAATGTTAGTGCGGGATTCTCCGAATTTGAAGCCACCAGTGACGGGCAACTCCACCCATTCTCCGCGAAGGTTGATTGCGCGGTAAACAGAGTAGACTCTGTCGGAAACATCCGGCCAAATCAGAACAGGAAATCCAGCGGTTGATACGCCACTTCGTGAAAATTCAAAACGGGAATGCGGATCAGTGGGGTCGGAACCGGCCAAAAATTCCTGCCATGCTGCGAGGCCATCGCCGTCGGAATCGGAAAGCGCCAGGCTATCGAAATCATTTGTTTCCGCGTAGAACTCAGCAAGCCACCAATGGGGGGTAGCATTGGTTGCCAGCAATGGAACGAATAGAGCAATCAAGTTCCTGGGCGTATCCATGGTGATTGTGAGTTGGAAGTCGTTATTCGACAGACCACCGGTGTCGCCAGACCAGCCGGCGAAGATGAAATGCTGGGCGGGTTTGGCCTCAACGAGGACATTTGAGTTTGCAGGCACCCATCGGTTGCCTCCAACAATTTCGCCGGCGCCATTGGTCGCGACAGCGAGCCAGAAATTAGTGGACCACAGCCAGGTAAGGCAGGCATCGTTGGTGAGACGAAACACGCCCGTGTTCGTGCTCGGACCTAGCGCCGGGGCGGCTCCGGAGCCGATCCAGCCGACGCAAACGTATTGGGTCGCTCCGATGATGAGGGGAGAATTGGTGATGAAACATTGAACTTCTGTATTCCATTCGTACCAGTGAACACCGACCGGAGGAACGCCGTCGCCCACAGGGGAAATCACTTCCAAGCGGTGCGTATCGGGGGCAAAAGTCGCGAAGAGTGAACAGTGATTGGTTATATTGACAAAGTTGTAATTCGTGGCGGGCGGCACCGCGACACCATTTATCTCCAGGCCTGCAACATGGTAATGGTCATCAGGGATAATCAGCACATTCGTTGAGCTGCCATGCGGTAGGGTTACGGTGCCTGCGGGAGTGACCGTGCCATTTGGTCCTCCAGTGATGGAGATCTGGTACATGTTGATGTCGAAATGCGCGTTCAGCGAGAGTGGCCCGTTAACAGGAAGCACTAAGGGGTTGTCGGCGGAAACCACATCACCTGACCAGCCGACAAAGTGATAACCATCGTTGGGGCTGGCGTAAAGTTGCGCGTTAGTGCCGGCGCGCCACCATCCGGCGCCGCTGACCGTTCCGTTGCTGGCGGCTGTCACGTTGATCCAGTAACTGGTTGCGAACAGCCAGGCGATGCTGGAGTTGGCGGTCAGGCGAATAGGTCCTGTGTCTGCGGTGGCGCCGGTTGCGGGAACGTTTCCTGTACCCAGCCAGCCGACACACTCATAACGGCTATTTTCGTCAAGGGTGATGGGCGCATTCGTGACGCGGCACACAATTTCGGTATTGAAAGGAAACGCATGGGTACCGGGAGGGGGATCTGTACCCGCCAGCGGCGGTGAGGAGACTGTCAGCGTAACTGTTTCAGCGTGATTGGTATCAATTTCGACGGACAGCCAGGCAGCATCAGCGGGGCTGCCGTCGAACGCCGTCGCCAGGCGGCTGCCGGTTCCGCTTTCACGCTTGACGATAATTGCCAGGGCATTGCCGGGCCGCCAGCCGGGGCGGCTTATCACTTCTCGAACAAGATTTTGAATGTCGGGGGTGCGTTGGGCGGCGCCTTTTTGTCCCTCGGTCCATGGGGGAACCTCCCAAAGAACGCGTGCTGCGGTTGTGGCGCGCGAAGAAATATTGCCGGCCGTGTTCGTAAAGGCGGCGGCATCGTCAGATGTCTGCGCATACAGCGCGACGGTAACCGGCTCGGAGTCAGACAGTGCCGCAGTAAACTGCAGGTAGGCGTTGGTAATAACCGCGTCTGGCGCCAGTTGCACATCGACAAAACGAAAACCGGCTGCCAGCACTCCATTGGTGGCGAGAGGTACCAGCGGTCGGTCGGTCCTGACAATATTGCGATTGGCAGCCTCCTCTGCGTCGTCACGGCTGCTTGAAACCCAACGCCAGAGTTTGTTCGGCGGCGGTGTGGGCGGGGGTGGCTCAGCTACAAACAACGTCGCCGTCCAACCGCCTGCGTTATAAGACCCCAGAAAACTTCGCGCGGTAAGTCGGGTGCTGGAAGTGAGCGTGAGAGGAGAGGTATAAATCGGGTCGTCGAAGTCAGGCACGCGGCCGTCGGTGGTGTATCGCACCACGATGTTGCTCGCGGGCGGAGAAATGGCAACGGTTAACATCTTCATGAAGCGGGTGCCGGCAGGTTTGATAGAAGGCGGTGGCAAGCTCGACCCATCCGTGTCTACGATGGTATGTGTATAAAGTTGATTTCCCCCGAGGCGCGCGCCGGTGATATCGGTCAAGGCAATTGACACGGTCTCATCGGGTTCCGGAAGGGCGTCGTCTTGGATTGTTAAGGGAATATACTTGACGGTTTCGTGCGGCCAGAAAGTCAGCAGACCTGCTGGCAGCGTGTAGTCTGCATCAGGAGCAGCCGTGCCGCCGACCACGGCATACGCGACTTTGACAGTGGCCGCTACAGCTGGTTGCAGAACTACCGGCACAAGAACCACCGTATCGGATTCCAACGTTTTGCCGGTCAGACTTGCGAACCCGACAGAGGCGAGACCAGCTATGTTGTTGGAAGCACAGGGTGTTCCTCCCACGGTGGCAGCTACCCAGTTGGCGGGATCATTTCCGTACTTGCGCGGATCCACGCGTTCGAGGGAAGCTCCGCCGTTGTCGGCCAATGTCGGCCACGGCGGTCGGTCATCGTACTGGATCCGCTCCACGAGAACGTAAGGGACGAAGCCGTTGACCTCAGGAACGCCAAGGCGGTAAAGTTTGATCGTCTCGCCCTCGTTGGCCAAGTCGCCCTCGAATGGGCCGAATATCTTGAGGTTTGGATCGGTCAGACCAGCTCGGCGTCGAAACTCGTCCGGCTCAATTCCCACCACCAGGAGATGCTCGCCGGGTTGCAGCGTCACGCCGTTTGGGAAAGTATATTCCACTGCGCCGTCGAAACGCCACGGATACCCGTAGTCGGTCAAAGTTCTTGGGGTTGTTCCGGCATTGAGGAGTTCGATATGCTCCCTGCCGCCGGGCCCCGGATTGTACATGATTTCGTTGATAACCACCGGCTCTACCCGCGGCTCGGCGTTGCTGGCCCCCATGGCGGGACGGCTCAGGGCGGTGAAATCTTCTTTTCCGTCACTGCGCACATAGCGGCCGAAAGTCACGCCGTTGTCACTCGCGCCGAATTTTACGTAAGTGCGGTAGCTGGTAAGGGCACGGCTGGCATCACCGGAGGACAAAAAGACAGTTTCGCCGTGTTCACTCAGAGCAAAGCCGCGCTGCCCGAGAACATTTGTGCCGAAGTGAGCGTACTCCGTGAAGACTGCGTACCCGTGGGCCGGGATAATGTAGTTGGCTGGAATCCAGTAGTTCGTTAAGACGGCGGGGTTGTCGCTGAGGTACCAGTTCCCGATATTTACGGCGTGGTTGTTAGGATTGTAAAGCTCAATCCAATCGCCGGGATTATCTTGATCCTGATGCGCCAGCAGCTCGTTGATGAGAATCGGGCCGAACGGGGGCGCCGGGTCGTTCGACCCCGGTGAGCCGCCGGGATATGTGCTTGCTCGCCAGCGTGACGCATCGTACGGCGGACCTTCTTCCGGATTAACCAACACCAGCGAATAACCCAAGCCGTCAGCCGTGATCGGCCAGGGCGGCGCGGTTCTGTATTCAACTTCCAGAATTCTCTGTCCGGCCGCGTTTTCGACCCAAAGGGTTTCTCCACTGTTCTTCGGGTTTTTGCCATAGTCCAAAAACTGGGCGTGACAGGGAACTCCAGGATACCGCGCGGAGAAAGCCGCGCTGCTTCTCGCGAGGACAAAAAACGCGCCCGGAGCCAGCACCGTGCCTGACAGAAAAACCCATCTGCCATCGTCGGTATAACAGCCCGATAAATCGAGAGGCCGATCACCGACGTTTTGAAACTCAATAAATTCGGTGGTGTCCTCCCCCTCCGGATTGTACATAATCTCGGTAATCCTCAGATTTTGTATGAGATCGAGAGTGGTCTGGGCTACGGATGTATCGGCAGCGGTCATGTCGGTGAAGAGCGAATGCCGCGACGATGAACCGCCCGAACTTGGTAAAAGTAACGCCGGTTTGCTGAAGACCCGAGTCGATCCAGGTGGTCACGTCGGCCGCCACATTGGTAACCGGCAGCCAGAAGATGCCGTCCAGCGACCGCTGAATTTCGAAGCCCTCTTCGTCGGGGCTGCCGTCAATCCACGCCAAGGCGACCGTAGAGGCTGTCACCCCTGTGACCGTCAGTCCGCGAGGGGCAGCGGGATTGGCGCCGACGGGGTACACCGCACCCATCGGGCCGCCGTCTGCTCCCGCCTCCCGACATGGCGAGATGTCGAGCAGACTGTAATCGCGCTCTGCCACATTACGGAACCAGGGCTGTCGGTTCAGATTGCCGGCGCCCGGCCACAGATTAGTTCCGAACATCTCGACATCGCTGAACGTCAACGGCCCCGTCCAGTTGGTAAGGGAAACCTGATTGCTCCAGACAATGAGGTTGTATGCAACCGCGGCGTTACCCTGGAGACCTGTTACGCATTCAACGATCGTATTGTTGAAATTTGTAGACGAGGATCCGGGATCAGTGGCGACGCCCACCCGGCAATGATTGATCACGCTCTGCGAGATCTGAACGGCCGAAAGCACCCCGGAAATCCCGGTTCCGGACAGATTCTCAATGAGGCAGTTGGTGACGGTTACTCCGCTGCTGCGGGTAATCCTGATGCCGTCCACGCTGTTCGTGCTCAACGAGCCGGATCGTCGAACGCGCAACTATCGAATTTGAACCAACGTTAATGAGATTGAGCCCCCGCTCTGCAATGTTTTCAAAAAGGCTTTCACAAATACTGACGCATGTGTTGCTCGCCAGAACGGAGGAGTAGTTGCGCAGCGCGGAGCGGGCGATGGTCAGATCGCTTGCGCCTTCCACCTGAACTGCGGGCGCGCCGAGCGTTGTCTTCAGTTGTGAGTCCACCAGGCTGAGGCTGGCGCCATTTCTGGCGACCAGCCGTCCGCCGCGCATATGGGCGCCCCTTACGACGATGACGGTGCCCGTGCCGCCGGCCTCGATGCTCCAGGGGGAGTTAGTACTCGGCCCCAGCATCGTAACTGGGGCCTCGGCCAACCCCTGAATTTCAAGCCGACCGCCGTTTTGAACGAGGATGCGCGACCGGGATTGAACCAGACAAGAGTGTTGGAGGTGATAAGCAAGGAAGCGCTGGCGCCCACAGTTACATTACTGGTAACCTTCATAATGCCGGTAGGATTACTCCAAACAGCCGCGCCTGTTATGGTCCCTCCACAGGTTACCGGGAACAGACCCATCACCAACCAAAGTTCATTGGAGCGCAGGCATTGACCTTTGCTGTCAAGCGCCCGGACCACGACACTGTTGAGACGGCCCGTAAGCGTCAATGGGTTAGTCAGGCTCCATGCCCCCGTGCGTGTGCTCCAGGCGGCTGGCAATCCATTCACGAGAATCATGGCCGTATGGGCCTGAGGTCCGGAGCCGGAGAGCGAAACTGAGGAAGATTCGGCCAGGGTGGCAATCGTGTTCGTAACGGGCGCGTTGTTGATTTTGACCGTCAGATTTGTTGAGATCTTTTGTTGTAACAGATACTTCTGGCTGGCAATTATGGTCAACCATGCCTGCCGGCGCGTCGCGGCCCGGCTGCCCATGGTGTCGAAAAGAGCATTCATATTTTCGGGTGACATCAAATTCTCGATGACGTCCAAACAATCGCCTGCATAGTAGGGCACCACTGGCGGGTTGTAGAGGAACTTCGTGATTACGGCATGCGTGTAGTCCCAAACCTTGCCGTTAGCAGTCGTCAGAGACTCCCCGATATCCCACGGGAAGATATCGAACTGGCCGTCGTTGCCGTCACAGTAAATACGGAGTTCGTCGCCGTACTGTGAAAAAGGGGATCCGTATCCGGCTTCGTGGTTCTCCAGGCAAACCTGGACAGCATAATGCCGCGCTCATTGGCGCACGTTCATGCGGTTTGTCAGAATCAGAGGATATTGATTCACCGGCTGATTCAGGGTCCAGCAAAGATTGGACAGATCATTCCAGACGGTGTACGGGTTACCGGTCCAGGCCAAATACCGGCTTTTGTAGTCAGCCAGCGTTGGAACCGAGGTGAGATCTCCTTTGTAACTATCTCCATCGGCGCGATACATATTGCCGAAATCTCCGTCATAGCGTCGGCGTATGAACGCCATGTCTTCACCCTCTATGCGGACGTAGATGCCCTGGTTCACTCAACTGTTTTGCACGGCGAGGTTGTTGGTGTTCAACCAGAGGCGGCAGAGCTGCACGTCCGGCGCATAGCAGTCATAGCCGGCACGCGCCATCAGCGTCATGCCGATGAATGTCGTCTGGGCCCAAGAGTGGTTGAAGCCGATATCTTGGAAACCGTCCAGCTTTTGGCCGCGCGGAAATTCCACGTGGTAACTAATGTAGGGGGGAGACGCCTCGTTTCCTCCGCGGGTGCTGCCCCCACGGTAGCGCACGCCACTGTTATAGAAAATCTCGCCCGCCGAGGTGATTACCGTGGAATCGAGCAAATCATTGCTGTACCGATTTCTTTTTTCCAGAACCGCCCTGTTTGTTTGAGTCATGAGCAGATAATAGGTTGGATATTCGCGCGGGTACGCGCAATCGCGGTAGTCATCCTCCAGAAATTGACAGAGGTACGACAGGTTGCTGCCCTCAACGCCCGCTGTACTTTCGGCGGGGTAAATGCGGCTCAATGAGCCGTCACTGACGACAATGCGGAATTTCAGCATATCGCCGGCCTGCATCAGCGGCTTGCCGAACGGCGGGACGTACGCCGAATAGACCCCGTCGCCCGCCACCTCATCTCCGTCCAGCGCGTCATCGTGCATAGTGACGACGTTCCAGGAATTGGTCGGAATCGCGTCTTTGCGGTACAAGAGCTGAACCGAGAGAACGTCGCTGTCGCGGGCTGTAGCCCGGGCCCTGATTCTGACAACCGAATCGCCGGGTGGAATCGGCGGATCGTGAAGCACGTATTCAACCACCGGAGGAGGATCAGGATCGTAAACCGAGTTGCGCGCGCCTGGGGTGCCGTTGGTGCTTGTGGAAGGCGCCCACGCGCCGTAGCACTGATCCCGTAACCGCGCGAAGCCGGGGTGTACAAGTTCAAGAGAGGGGCCATCACCGTCGGCGGGACCGCCATCGCGGTATTTGATGGTGTCCACTGTCACCCACCGGTTGCTTTCGTCAAGGCGTGAGAGCGTAATCCGCTCCCCGCCGTTGTCCAGACGGCCCTCAAATGGGCGATTCAAGTAGTTCGTGACGCGTGGATAGCTGCTCGTGAAAGCAGCGACATCTTGGCAGACCACCAGGTAACCTCCCGGACCAATCTTAGTGCCAGGGGGGAAGACGAGACTGATTGATACCGTTGTCGAAACGGTAGTTTGTCAAGTCCACAGTCTGAGTACCGGCATTGTAAAGCTCTATGTACTCTGTTGCGTTGGTTGTTTGGCAGAGTTGCGTGGGGGGGCCACGGCTCGTAGGGGTGGTACATAATTTCATTCATAACCACCTGCGCCTGGACGGCAGTTGCCAGGCTAGTGAGAACGCAGACGACAAACGTGACTGGCAGCGACGATTGCACCAGTCCTTTGGCGGGACCTCGGATGGCACTATGGCGAGAGAGCGTACTGACTGTCAAAACAGGCGTCTCCAAACTGATTTTTGAGTTTGATAGTAGCATGGCGAATGAATTGCAACCACTGATTTGTCGAAAATTTAGTGGCCAAATCGCTTTGCGCCGGCTAGTTTTTAGGTGCATGCGCATTCTTGTTACAGCGGGGCCTACCAGGGAGCCTATTGATCCTGTTCGTTTCATAAGCAACCGCTCGAGCGGAAAAATGGGCCTGGCCATAGCGGCGGCTGCTTTAAGTCGCAAGCATATTGTGCGCCTGATTGTGGGACCGATTCAAGTTGCCCCCCCGGCAGGACTGGATCGCCTTATTCGCGTGGAGACATCTCAGGAAATGTGTCAGGCGGTCGTTGAGAACGTGGGGTGGTGCGAGGCGTTGGTAATGGCCGCTGCGGTGGCAGACTGGCGCCCCCGCCAAACGAGTTTCGCAAAACTGAAAAAACACGCTGGCCCCGTTATGCTTGAGTTACAACCAACCCCCGATATTTTGGCGACGGTTCGGACAATGAAAGGGCGGAAGATTTTTGTAGGCTTTGCTGCGGAGACGGGTGATCCTGTGGCGGAGGCCCGGCGGAAATTAGTTGAAAAAGGTCTCGATCTTATAGTGGCCAACGATGTGACGCGTTCTGGAGCCGGTTTTGAGGTGGACACAAATCAAGTTGTGCTTATATCGGCAAGCGGGGTTATGCGAGAATTGCCGCTGATGCCCAAAACGGAGGTTGCGGAACACATCATGGCATGGATTGAAGAGGCTGCTCAACAAACCGTCTTGCCCGAAAACGTGTCCGGCGGAGCGGATTGATTGCGCGTGACGCCGAACGTGCGGGGTAGGCCTCGGAGTTTCTTAACCTAGGTTTTGCGTTTCAGGAACGGGGGAGGACAACGTTTCCCCCCCCCCTTCGTACCGGGAGCACGCTACTGCACTTTGGGAGGATCGGGGGTCGGGGAAGAACGTTACTAATGGGAGCCTTGAACCCAGATTTTGCGTTTAGCCAAAACAGGCGCGGTACAAGGCGCAGACTGCTGTGCGCGGCGCATCGGTCGCAATGGGGCCAATCGGAAAATCCGGGCTTATTGGGCGGCAGCCTGTGCCAGACGGACGCCATCTTCAACGAAAGCGAGCAGGTTCTCCAACAGGCGCTCTCTCGGAAAAGAATCCTCCTCTCTCATCCAGCAGCCAGTGTTGCACTGGCTACTGGATGAGAGACACCGAAATGTGAAAGCCATATCTGAAGAGAAAAAGCAGCCGATTCTCAAACCCTTCGGGATTGTCGAATACGGGCAATCTGCTGCGTTGCGGGAGGTTCGCAGTATGCGCATACACCTGCACCTCCCGCGCCTTGCATCTTGCCTGTTTTGGCCAATCGCAAAATCCGGGTTAAGCAACGAGGTACATTGTCCACCGGCTGTTTAAAAAACGGCCGGGTTCAGGTCTGGCGGTCATGACACTCCTTCACTCCAGGTGGCTGTGAAAATAGAAGGTACGCAGGGCATGGGCAGGGCAGACTGTCGGCGCCTTCCGATCCCGATAGTACAAACTAAATGCAAAACTTCGGTCCGTACGGTTCAACACGACGACGGCAATCGTACCGTCAGGGTTCAAGGCCGCGGTTGTTTCCAGCTCATCCAGTGTGGAAGAGCTTGCAATGCGGCGCGAACCCGGCTGAATGAAGCGGCTAAAGTGTCCGAGGGCGTAGTAGGCTGGCTGGTACATCAGGCGGCCCGACGCAGTGTCGGCCAGAACGGGCGCATGGCAGAAGTTGCCGGCGTGGTTGGGCCCCCCCTGTTCATCCAGAAGCAGGTTCCAATCGATCCACCCCACCGACCAACCGTTGAGATCGTTGATCAGCGAGTGCGCGTAGCGCTCGGCAGGTGCCCATTCACCGATGTGCGGTCCACCCTCGACGCAACCTTCTGTGAAAAGCAGGGCTTTGTCCGGCCAGACGTTGTGCACGAGATGCAGATTGTCGAAGTGGTCACCGCAATACCAGTGATAAGCGGCGCCCCAAACATAACCGGCTGCGTGTCTGTCGCCATAAATGACGCGTACCCGCTCGTAAATGCGGTTGCGATTATGATCCCAGACCAGGAGTTTGATGTGTCCGAGGCCGCTGGCCTGCAACGCCGGTCCCAGGTAGTCGCGCACAAAATCCCGCTCCTGCTCTGCCGACCAATTGCAGTTTTCCCAGTTTGAAATCGTCAAGGGTTCGTTCTGGCAGGTCAGCCCCCAAACGGAAATTCCCGCACGGACATATTCTTGAATGTAGCGGCAAAGGCATGCTGCCCACGCTCGGCGGTACTCCGGTTTCAGCTCGCTGCCGTTGTTCATGCGTCCGGTGGTCTTCATCCAGGCGGGTGGACTCCAAGGCGAGGCTAAGAGCTTCAAAGGTTTGCCGGCAGTGTGCATGGCACGCCTGATCATAGGCATCAGGCGCCTGGCGATCGCGCTCTATTGAGAAATGCTTCAGCTCAACATCACCGGGGGTTTCGGTGTAGGCATGGTTGCCCAGGGAAAAATCGCAGCTATTGATGTGGGTGCGGCAAAGTGTGTAGCCATGCCTGTTTTTCGGGTCGAAGTAGGCGGTGAGGAATTCTTCCTGGACCTTTGCGGGGAGTTTGCCGAAGGTAACCGCGGCCGCCTCGGTGAAAGCCCCGCCAAATCTCTCTAGCCCGGATTATTCATGCAGGTGTTGCGGCAGGCTCTGTTCTGGGGTCATGATGGGGGTTGCGGGGCGCGATTGCAATTCTCGGTTGTGGCAGCTCAGGAAAAGTGGGTGAACGGGGCGCGGGAAGGGCGGTTTTTTCGGGGAATGGGCACACCGGTCC
>Ga0209101_1001686_pt1 | contig 15794 bp, 14 predicted proteins | sample ConPoolayeCmetaG_FD_185481 | JGI IMG/M metagenome (GOLD analysis project Ga0209101, IMG submission 185481) | Hot spring microbial mat communities from California, USA to study Microbial Dark Matter (Phase II) - Cone Pool mat layer C metaG... ...
AATTTCTCTTTCCGCTTCTTCTTTACTACTGCTGGCGTGAACTAAATTTCTTACGGCACGTTCGGAAGCATCTGAAATCATATAAGAATCAATTGTAAAATCGGCTGTTATAGTTCCAACATCGGCAGTTAGGGGGTTGGTTCCTCCGCGAATCTTCCTTACAACTTCAATGGCATGAGCTCCTTCGATAACCATTGCTACCACTGGACCTGTAGTTAAATATTCCACAAGCCTCTTTTGAACGTCTCTGGCAATATCCAATGGATCTTCAAATTTTGGTTTCTGGCCCCGCTCGGCATATGATGCAAGCGCCTTCTGCCCTAGGGCAACCATATCATCTTTTGGCATATCATAATGAGATTTTGCCATCTTTTTATCCGGCCAGACCATTTTCATTGCTACTATTTTCAGGCCCTTTTTTTCAAAACGCGCAATTATTTCGCCTATCAAGCTTCTTTGAATTGAATCCGGCTTCAAAACTACCAGCGTTCTTTCGTGGTAATGGGTTTTCATTATTTTATTTACAGACTATTATATCACAATCACTAAGATTGATAAGATTTAGTTAACCTATTAAAAAGACTGTAAAAGCGATTCAAACCTATCAGAATTTGCATATGGACCAATTATTGCCAGATTAACTTTCTCGGGTCTGAATATATCCTTGGCAACCGAAACTATTTCTTCACTGGTAACTTTATCAATTTCTTTATAAACTTCCTCTAAATTTTTAGTCTTTTTACCTTTTATTTCCTCATAGCCGAAAAAGTAATTTACCCATTTGGTGCTTTCCAAAGACAGGGCCATGTGACCCTTATAAAATTCCTTAGCTTTGACTAATTCGTGTTTGCTGATTGAAGCAGTTTTAGAATCTGCAAGTTTATAAAACTCTCGCAATATGACTTTTACTGCTTCTTCTGCTTTAGCAACTGGCACTCCTGCATAAGCCGAAAACTCACCAGTATCAAGATAGTGCGAACTTCCGGCAGTTACAGCATAAGCAAGACCGCGGCGCTCACGCACTTCACGAAACAAACGACTGCTCATTCCAGAGCCCAATATTATTCCCATTAAAGTTTCAGCCCACCTGTCCGGTTCGCCATGCTTTTTGCCCGGAAACCCAATAACTAAATTGGTTTGTTCGGTTTTTCTAGATTGCATAAAAACTTGCGGTCTTTTTTGAATAAATTGAAATTTCTGATAACTATTTGTGTTCTCTTCTAATTTTTCAAGCATACCAAAATATCTTTCTGTCAAATCAAGCGCTTTTTCAAAACCAATCCCTCCTGAAACTGTTATTACAATGTTGTTTGCTTTGTAATATTTAAAGCGAAAGTCAATAAAATCATTTCTTTTTATCGAACGCACTGTATCTCTTGTGCCAGCAATATCACGTCCTAAAGAATGGTTTTTAAAAATCAAATGCCCATAAAGTTCTTGAACATAAGTTTTTGGATCGTCTTCATACATATTAATTTCTTCAATAATTACACCTCGTTCCCGTTCAATCTCTTTTGGTTTCAAAGCCGGATAAAGAAGTGTGTCTGCCAATACATCCACTGCTTTGGGAAGATTTTTAACAGAAGTGCGGACATAATAATTCGTATACTCTTGGCTTGTGCTGGCATTGTTTTCTGCTCCAATTGCATCCATTGCCTCGGATACATCTTTGGCAGTCGGATAGCGTTTTCCGCCCTTAAAAGCCATATGCTCTAAAAAGTGACTTATACCCGCTACCCTATCTTCCTCATACCGAGAGCCAACCTTATACCAAACCGTAAAAGTAGCTGATTTTAAACTTGGCAGATAAATATGTATAAAACGAACTCCATTTGATAGTGTTTTTGTTTTGTAATTCATAATAAGCCAATAATTAAAAATTAAGCATCAGCATTATACTATAAAATTATATGTTATTCTTAATTAAGTATGGAGGAGACAGAAATTATTAAAAACGTAAAAACTCTTATTCTTCCTCGCGACGCCGCAGGCCACAAAATGACTTCAAAAGTGCCTGTTATCCTTTCCGGAAGTAAAATAGCAGAGGCAAGAGCTTTAATTGAGGAAAAAGCAAGCTATTTTGAAAGCATCAACTATTTATATATAGTTTCCAAAAGCGGCAAGCTCAAGGGTGTTATTTCTATAAAAGACATTTTTAGGTTCAACCCTGAAGTAACCATAAATGAAGTTATGTCCACTGAAATCATCAAGGCGCACCCGGAAACAGATCAGGAAAAAGTGGCAAGTCTTGCTCTGGAAAAAAACATCAAAGCTATTCCTCTCGTAGACAAAAACGGAGTATTCGTGGGTGCCCTAACAAGTAACACTATTCTTTCAATCTTGGAACAAGAAGCGCGTGAAGACATGCTAAAAATGTCTGGTATTATACCTTCTAGGGACCTGCAAATAAACTCGCTGGCGGCGCCAGTTTTACCGTCTGTTATGTCTCGTCTCCCATGGCTTATCTTAGGTCTTTTTGGAGGGGTACTTGCCGCTAAAATTATCGGGCGATTTGAAAACACGCTTGAGGAAAACTTGGTGCTGGCATTCTTTATACCCCTGATAGTTTATATAAGTGATGCTGTCGGTACACAAACCCAAACGCTCATAATCCGAGATTTAGCTGTTGTCCGCAATTTTCCTATTTTCAGCTACAGCATAAAACAATCTCTAACTTGTTTGCTAATCGGCATTGCATGCGGCATAGTAACTTTTTTAATGGTTATTTTAATGTGGTCTGACACAAAATCAGCAACAGCAATTGGTCTTTCAACCGGCATCGCAATTTTTTCTTCAGTATTTGTATCACTAGTGACTACTTACGCTTTATTTAAGCTAAAACAGGACCCGGCAATAGGAACAGGTCCTTTTGCCACTATTATTCAGGATTTACTAAGCGTAGTAATTTACTTATCAGTGGCCAGCCTGATTATATAAAAAACTATTGCGCAGACCTCATCCATCTATTTCTTAAAAATGCCATCATGCCAGCACCTTTGACATGACTTCTGTGGTTCCCCCTGTATTTTTTCCCATGCCCGCCTTTTATTTCTCCTTGTTCTGAAAGAGGCACATCTTCACTCCTAGGAGGATTAACTCCCAACGCCGTATATATTTCCTTTCTTTCTATCACATCTTTTCTGGGGATTCTATCCCTAAAATACCAAGTCCGTGTTTAAGAACACGACCAATTGCTTTAATCAAAAGCAACCTTGTGCTTTCCCTTTTATGTCCCAAAATCCGCTCTGAATTGTAAAAATAATTAAATTCCCGCGCAAGATAAAATAAATAATTTGCCAAAATATGCGGTGAGTAAAATCTGGCGGCATCTTTCACAATTTCGGGATAGTGAATTAACACGCGCGCAACTTCTTTTTCTTTGTTGTCAAAAACGGTTGATACAGTCTCAATTTCTGGCACTGATTTGGAAAGAATGCTAGCAATTCTTGCATATGTATATTGCAAATATGGTCCGGAGTTTCCTTCCATAGAAAGAATTTCATCCCAATCAAAAACAATATCTTTTAAAGGGTCCCTTTTTAGCTCATTCCATTTAAGTGCGCCTATGGCAACTTCTTCTATTAATCTTTTAATGCTATCTTTATCAGTCAAACTATGCCCGGTGACCATCTTGCCTTTTGTGGAAGTGTTAATTAATTTTTCCGCTTTTTCTTCAGCTTCAGTTATAACATCCATAAGCCATATTACATCTCCTTTGCGCGTACTCATTTTGCGATCTTTTAATCTAAAAAGACCATGTTTGATATGTACTCTTTGGCCTTCTTTAATCCAACCAAGCATTTTTTCAATCTCAAAAATCTGCTGAAAATAAAGGCTTTGCTCTGCCCCAACTTCATTGATAATTACAATATCTTTACCGTATTTTTCCAATCTAAACTTATCTGCGGCTAAATCGCGAGTTGCATAAAGAGTAGTACCGTCTTTTTTTATTAGCATTAGGGGCGGATACTTATTATCTTTAAAAAATACCAGCTTAGCTCCTTCTTCCCCCTCTACCAACAATCCCTTCTTCTCGAGCTCTACAAGGACGGGTTGCATCATATGCTCAAAATAGCTCTCTCCATATCCTAAGCCATCATTTTCTGTAAATTTAACTCCCAATTTTTTGTATACCCGTCCAAATTCCTTGATAGACCAATTAACACATTTCTGCCAAAGCGCCCTTGCTTCGGCGTCTCCGCTTTCCAGCCGTTTAAACCACTCCCGCCCTCGTTCTTCAAGAGAAGGGTCTTTGTCAGCTTCTTCATGAAAGCGCACATACAATGAAACCAATTCTTTAACTGGATTTTCTGAATTTTCAATTTTTGTAATATCTCCCCATTTTTTAATAGCATATAATTGTTTTCCAAACTGTGTTCCCCAATCCCCCAAATGATTATCTCTGTACACTTTCCAACCGGTTGCTTCCAAAAGATTAGCAATAGCATCTCCTATAACTGTCGAGCGAAAATGCCCAATACCAAATGGTTTTGCAATATTTGGAGAAGAATATTCAACCACAACTTTACCCATTTTCTCATTTTCGAGATAGGGAGTTAGCGAATCCACAGAATTAACCCTATTAACAAAATCAACCAAAGCAGAGTTGGTTAAAAAAAAATTAATGAACCCGGGGCCGGCTATTTCTATTTTGTCTAAAATCTTTTTCAACTCAAAATTTTTAAGAATCTTGTCTTTTATTTCCTCTGCAACTTCACGAGGAGGCCTTTTTTGGCAGTCATCAATACAAAGTGCTACATTTGTAGCGTAATCTCCATGGTTTTTTTCTGAAGGTATGTCTAATTTGACATCTTCTGTATTAGTTGCCTCCTTTAAAGCTTTAATTATCTTTTTTGCAATCATAGAAAAATAATTTTCAAACCGACAATTATTTGTGCCCCTTGGAGGAATCGAACCCCCATTTTAGGATCCGGAATCCCACGTTCTGTCCATTAAACTAAAAGGGCTTTACATGGTATTTTATCATTTTAACCACCAAGCGCTACCATTCGTTTCTAAAACGACATCTCTCCCCTTATCTGTTCTTAAAACCTTTGTGTTAGAATTAGCAAGCATATCTAAAACTTCTTGGTGAGGATGTCCAAAATTATTTTTACCTAAAGATATAACTGCTATTTGCGGCTTAATTTCATTGAGCATCTTTTGAGAAAGCCCATTTTTACTGCCGTGGTGCGGCACTTTTAAATATTCAATACCGGACAAATCAAAAACATCGCTAATGTAATCGCACTCCGCGTCTTCAATATCTCCAGTAAAAAGGGCATTAAAGTCCAAAAAAGACATTTTTATTACTATTGAATAGAGGTTTACTTTATCTGCTTCTGGCGGAATTTCTTTAGGATGAAAAATATCAAAATATAACTTACCACTCACTAAAGTATCACCGGCTTTTGCATAATAGGTTTTTATGCGTTTTTCTTTTACTTTAGTATTTAGCGCTGAATATACGTTTGTTTCTTTTTTAATATTTGTAGTTACAAATATTTTTACATTGTAATTTTTGAAAACTTCAACAAGACCAGTAGCATGGTCTGCATCTGGATGGGTTAAAACCACAAGCTCAATTGTCCTATCCCAAAATGGCATATATCTAGATAAACACGAAATTACCTTGTTACCCGGCCCGCCATCAATCAGAGCTTGCGTGTTCCCGTAAGTAACAATAATCGCATCGCCTTGGCCAACATTGCAGGCTATAATCCTCAAATTTTGAGGAGGAATGCTTAAGACAGCCAACCAAGATAAACAAACAATTAAAAACAAAAGCAGTAAAATTAACTTCCAGTAAACCTTCATGAATTCTAATCATTTCTTTCTGGTAGACCAAGAGAGCCAAACAAAAATTATTTAATAAATTCTATAATGGCTTTCTATAGTCTAGAAATTAAAAATTTTTCAATCAGTATCTTGAAAACAATTCAATGATATTCTTAAACCACCAAGTAAACGGATATACCAAATATAGAATAGTCTTTCCTGCTCCGGTAAAAATTAAACCTAAGATAGAAGCCGCCGCACCAAGTACCATAATAGGGGGAATAGTCCACAAAACCAACGCATTAATAAAAGGAGATAAAATGTTAAAACTGCCAAAAGTAAAAAAAATTAACGGCCCCACTCCAATTTGCGCCGCGACAGAAGTAGAAAAATCTTTTCTTAAAATAAGTGGTATTTTAGATAACAATCGCGATACTTTGCTTTCAAAAAGAATCAAAGATAAGGTTGCTATAAATGAAAGTGCAAACCCAATATCATTAATCCACTCCGGCTTTAAAATAAGCATCACCCAAGCGCTTAATAATAAAGCTTGAATTGAACTTGTTATACGCCCCATTGCCTGTGCCCCAAACGCAATTGAACCCATAATGGCCGCGCGAGCCAAAGGAGCTTCAAAACCTGATAAAACAACGTAAACCCATGCCCCAACGATTCCTAAAACAATAGCTTTTCTACGGTTAATAATTTCGCAAAGCAAATTAACTATAAAAGAAATTACAAAAGAAACGTTGGTGCCCGAGGCAACAACCACATGAGCCGTGCCAGTAGCCTTCAAAGCCTCCCAAAAGTCTTCTGGCATTCCAGCCTTGCTGCCTAAAACAATACCGCCAACAAGCGAAGAATGAGGCTCGGGCAACGCGCTTTTGATAAGACCCAATATTTTCTCCCTAAGATTAAAAATGCCGCCGCCGCGGCTAACTTCAATTATTTGTGCTTTTTTAAGTTTATTTCCTTGAACTTCACCTTCCAGCACTACGTAATCGCCATAGTTAACTTCTGGAAAAAGATTTATGTAAGAGGACAAACCTTTAATTTTAATATAACGAACATTATCATAAACTACCGGATCATTAAGCACTTGCCCTCTTATCCTAATTCTCTGTCCTTCTGGATAGTTATAACTAAAAGAAAAAATGCGAATTGTCAATACAAGTGCCAAAAAAACATAAATAAAAACTTTCATTCTTATTTTAAACAAAACAATGGTTGTTTCATTGCCAGAGTGTTTTTAATATACTGTCATTTTTTCTTTGTTGTTATCGTAAATTTTTTGTGGCAGAACTTTTTTCACCAAAAGCTCGTTCACGTTTGAGTACGGTCTGTTATCAATTATCTTTTGGGCGTAAACAGGCCCAATTCCATGTAGCCCTTCCAGTTCTTTACTAGTAGCAGTGTTTATATTAACGGTTCCTGTTTTTTGCGCCGAAATAACTTCCTGCGGGTTTAGATAATTATTTGGTTCATCGCCAACATCTGGAATATATATTTTTTGCCCGTCAACAAGAAGCGACGCGCGATTTAGATACTTTTCTACCCAATTCTTATTTACAGAATCACTCAAACCACCAGCTTTTTTTAAAGCATCTTCAATCCTTGCGCCACTTGGGAGCTCAAATACTCCGGGAGAATTTACTGCCCCTGATACTTCAACTACCAGATTTGAACTAAAGGAAGACTTATCGCTGCTATTTTCAACGCTAACTATTTCAAAATCGGTTTGGCTTCCTGTATAAAAGTGTAAAAATAACCCAGATGCTACCAAAATCAACCCTATTAACAAAGCCGCAATCTGCCATCGAAAGCGAAATAAAAAATCTTGCCAATTTGCCATGCCTATCTAAAATATAGTAAACTATTTAAACTATGAATGTCATTAGAAGACTAGTAATTATTTTGTCTCTGGCGATTTTTATTTTCTTTGCGAAGAAAAGCTCTGCTTGGGCATCAGAAGGACCTTTTATTCTTAGAAACATAGTCGGTGAAGCAACTAGATGCGAGGGCGGCTCAATCCTCATGCAAGATAGAAATTATCATATTTTTATTTCCTGCCGAGATATTAGCTATCCCGGCGGGACTGACGTTTTTAGCTACGTCGTCTGGGCAGTTCCAACCAGCGGAGGTAATCATTTTAGACTTGGAACTTTAGGTTTGGGAAAGGTAACCTTCACCACAAAAACTGCATTTTCTAATTTATATGTAACAAAAGAAGGCGACGGCAATGCAAGAAACCCTTCTGGCCCTGTTATTATGCAAGGAAGAGTGGGAAGGTATGAGAGTTTGGATGGTCCGCCTCCAACACCAGGGCCCGAAATTGCCCCCTCTCCAACACCAATACCCACTCCCCAGCCAAGAAATTTAGGCAGAATACTTGCAGCTGGAGGTGTGCTTGCCTTTATAGCAATTTTTGGAATCATTCTAGTGATATTTGTAATTACTAAAAAATAAACCGCCAGCAATCGCGAGGTTGGTTTTTTAAAGTTTAAAATCGTCTGCCTTGCTTTGAGAACTAAACTTCATCCCTGCACTAGTGTCTGTGGTTTTATGTATTGAAATTATTAAACATTCATTAATTATCAAATTGTAACAAAATTAATCAGTTTGCCGGAGACAAAAACTACTTTATAGTTTTTACCTTCAATCCACTTTTTAACGACAACAACCTCTTTAGCCTTTGACTCAATTAAATTCCGATTATAAATATCTTCAGAGCAAACTCTAATCAATGCTCTAAATTTACCATTTACCTGAACAGCAATATCAACCTCTTCGTCTAAGACAAGCTCTTCTTTGTATTTTGGCCACTCTGAAACATGCACAGACTCTTTTTTGCCAAGCACAACCCGCCAAACTTCCTCTGCAATATGGGGGGCAAAAGGAGCAACAAGTTTAGTTAGCGTCTCAATAGCAAAATCCCATTCTGCACAACGAACACCTTTTTCTGCTCTCTTAACATTTTTTTTGTTTATTATCTCGTACATTTTATTAACTAACTCCATTATTACAGCAATAGGTGTATTAAAATGAAATTCTTCTATATCTTTTGTTACTTTTTTTATAGCCTTATGAACCTTAACTATTAGCTCACGAGAATCACTTTCTGAGACAACTACATAATCATTATATTCGGACAACAACTTCCACAAACGCTTAATAAACCTACTCATCCCCTCCACCCCTTCTCTTTTCCATGGAGCGGCTTGCTCGTGGGGCCCCATAAAACACAAGTACATGCGGACCGCATCAGCGCCGTATTTGCCAACTTCAGCATCAGGATTAACAACATTCCCCCGAGACTTGCTCATCTTCTGGCCATCAGGCCCCAAGACTATGCCATGGTTAATGCGTTTTTGGGCAAACTCATCAAAATTTAAATATCCCAAATCGTGCAAGAATTTAGTGATAAAACGAGCATATAGGGTATGACCATGAACATGCTCACGCCCGCCAAAATAAACTTTTATCGGTAGCCATTCGTTTATAATTTTTTTATCAAATGGTTCGACGTTGTTTTTAGAATCAGGATATCTTAAAAAATACCAAGAAGAATCCACAAACGTATCAAGGGTTTCAGCTTCTCTTTCGGCAGGGCCGTTGCATTTTGGACATAGCACTCTTAACCATTCAGAGGCAGTTGCTAGAGGAGGCTTTCCTCTAGGTGTATAATCAACATTTTTTGGAAGAACAACCGGCAAATCCTCATAAGGAACAGGCACGGTGCCGCATTTGTCGCAATAAATTATAGGAACGGGCGCGCCCCAATATCTATGCCTGCTGACAGACCAATCTCTAAGATGATAACTAACATGCTTAACTCCAAAATTATTCTTTTCTGGTTTTAAATCGACTATATCAATATTATATTTATTAGCAAATTCCATATCACGCTCGTCATGTGCAGGCACCCCCATCACGGCTCCAGTTCCGTAGTCTGCGGCAACATAATTTGCTTTCCAAATCGGCATTTTCCTTCCATTTAAAGGATTAATTGCATATTCTCCTGTAAAAACACCAATTTTATTCTTGTCATTAGCGCCACTGCCATATAGCTTTTCATCCGCTATTGCTATAAAAGTGGCGGCATTTAGTGTTTCAGGCCTTGTTGTAAAAACTTCAATTTCACCACCATTTTCTTTCTTAAACTTAATTAATACCCCCTCCTTCTTGCCAATCCAATTGTTTTGACCGATAATGTGCTCTTTTGGCCAATCAACTTTCGTTTTTTCAGGCCATATCAGCCTATCTGCGTAATCTGTAATTTTTACAAACCATTGATTAACTTTTTTTTGAATAACCGGCGTGTCCGGATGGCGCCAACAGCATCCATTTTCAACATGCTCATTAGCCAAGACGGTTTTGCATTCCGGACACCAATTAGCGTAAGCCTTAGTGCGGTAAACAAGGCCGTGTTCATAAAGCTTTAAAAAAAGCCATTGTGTCCATTTGTAATATTCAGGACTTGAAGTTACGACCTCACAATCCCAATCAAAAGAAGGACCTAAACTTTCAAACTGCTTGCGCATCGTATTTATGTTTGTATTTGTCCATGTCTCCGGGTCAACGCCGCGCTTTATTGCCGCATTTTCAGCTGGAAGCCCAAAAGAATCAAAACCTCCCACCGGGAAAAGAACATTTTTCCCCTGCATTCTTTGAAAACGCGCATAAACATCAGGCGCCGTCCATCCAAACCAATGGCCTATATGAAGATCCCCCGAAGAATAAGCAAGTTCTACTAATATATAAAACTTGTCTGCTCTACTATTGCTTGACTTATAAATATTTTCCTTCTTCCAAATTCTCTGCCATTTTTTTTCTACCTGATTCATAACCTATTTTACGCGAATATGGCCAAAACCGCAACAAATTTTTGATAGCAATCACCACGAAAGATTGACAATCATGGCTTTGTCTATAAAAACAAAACCAGTAATTAAAAACAATTTTTTAAGTACTAACTAACTTGTAAAATATCACTAAAATATAACATAAATGCATAAACTGCGTTAAATATAAAGTTACAAAAAACTACAAGATTAATATAAATTGTATTAACAATCTTAAATTGAATCTAAAATGTTTATGAGGTAAAAAGCTATATGCAACCGTGAAAAATAATATAAAATTAAGCCTCATTGTAATACTTCCAATTTATTAACCGCACTTTAATTGCAATTTAAATTTTAACCAGATAACTATTGACAAAACAAACCAAAGGTTTCATTAATTATTTATAAGGTGTATAAAAATATGGTTATTAATTTATACGAGGAGCTTCTAAAGAAAGAGGGTGCTTCAAAAGCGACTATTAAAAATTATCTCACTGATGTTAGGCAATATCTAGCTTGGAGAGAAAAATCAAATTCAGATTCAGTAAATAATTTTTTAAAGGAATCATCTGGTTCTTTTAGCACTTCAAGTTTGAAAAGAAAATCTTCTGCAATTAAAAAGTATTTACATATTGAGCGCAACCACTATAGTATCGCAAAAGCAAAATATATTTATCCCCCATATTTTATATTTGGTATTTTAGTGTTAATTTTTTCTGCCGCCACAATTGTCAATAATCAACCAGCTTTTGATGAAAAAGTAAAAGATACATTCCTATCTTCAGCTAATTATCTCTTAGAAGAAACAACAAAAAATCTATTCAATACCAACATGACCAGCATGTCCGATAAACACATAAAAATAGCACTTACAGAAAAACCTACAAAAAATGTCAATTATATTTCTGAAGCAGACATTAATAACGAAATTCGCATTAGGAGTTTGACTGATTATGGAAAAATAACTCAAGGAAGCTCCAAAATTACCAACGGGAAGAGATACGCAATTATAATTAATGAGTTTGTAGATTCTGATTCGTTTATATACGTAACACCAAAGAGCTCAACAAACAACCAAGTACTTTACCTTGAAGAACAAGGTGATGGTTATTTTGTAGTATCAGTACCACTACCTGCTGATAAAGATATTGATTTTATCTGGAAAGTTGATAACATGGGGATTTATGGAAGCTAATAAATATCATTTTGAAGACTATCTTGTTTTATTTTCAATTTTATTAATGCCAGTTTTGGTATTGCCTTCTTTTGTAAATGCTTTTGTAACTCCAAAACTTGCTTTAATAACAATAACAATTGCAATAGTACTTTTTATTAAAAGTGTAAGAAGTATTGCCAAAAATTCTGTCAGTTTTTCCGCCAGTCATTTTGATTTGCCAGTATTTCTGCTTGCTCTGGCATATTTAGCTAGCACTATTCTGATTACTCCTAATAAAATGGATGCTTATTTTTCCCCGGGCACTGCAACTATAGTGGTTTCCGGAGTGCTTTTATTTTTGATATTAAATCAGCTTCCTAAAGACGGAAAGCTCCTGCTCAAATATTTCCTTTTTGCTTCCGCTACAATATCCTCCTTAGTGGTACTTTTTGCTTCAGTTGGAGTTTTCAAAAATTTTGGCAATGGAATTCCTGATTACATTAAAAGTACAACCTTCAATACAATAGGCAACCCACTGGATGCGTTAGTTTTTCTGTCCGCTATTATTCCTTTGGGTTTATCAATGTTGCTAAGCGAAAAGAAAATTGCTCAAAAAGCGCTTTTGGGCGTATCCCTTGGAATAATTTTTCTAGGAGCCGCTATTTCTCTAACCAATTCTCTACCTGGCAGAGATACTTCACCAAGGCTACCCAGTCTTGAAACATCTTGGATTGTAACAATTGACTCATTAAAACAAAATCCGGTTTTGGGAGTAGGCCCCGGAAATTATTTGACCGCTTTTAATAGATTTAGACCAATAAGTTATAATGCTACTGATTTATGGGCAACAAGGTTTACTATCGCTCGCAGTTTCTTACTCGGAACCACCACCGAAGCAGGTCTTGCAGGCTTGGCCGCAATACTTATAGTTGCTTATTTCATATTTAACCTATATAGGTCCAAAGTAAGGTTTTCAAAAAATTTACTCTCTGAAGAAAACGGACCATTATTCTCTCTTTTGATATTAGGTTTGTCATTAACAATCTTTCCAGCCAGTCCTGTTTTACTCTTTAGTTTTTTTGCGCTTCTTTCTTTAACAGTGCGAACAAATACAATTAACTTGGGCCTTTTTAAAGATTCTGCTGAAGCGCCTTTAGCAGCTAGGCTACCGGTAATTGTAGCTTCATTGCCGGTTATAATAGCAGTTTTATTTTACGGATTCTATGCTAATAAAATCTTGAGTGCTGACATCACTTACAAGAATGCACTTGATTTGATTGCTAAAAATGACGGGCGCGGAGCTTATGATACTATGCAAAAAGCCATAAACAAAAATCCCTATGTAGATCGCTATAGAATAACTTATTCTCAAATTAATCTTGCGTTGGCCAATTCAATTGCACAAAAAGATGGATTGACTGAAGAAGACAGAAACACAATATCTCAGCTTATTCAACAGGCAATTAGGGAAGGCAAAGTGGCTGTAGCACTCAATCAAACACGCTCTGGAAACTGGGAAAACTTGGGTTCCATATATAGAGCAGTAATGCCGCTTGCACAAGGAGCTGATGCATTTGCTATTCAAAGTTATAGCCAAGCCGTAATTCTTGATCCTCTTAATGTAAATACAAGAATTGCATTAGGTGGAATATTTTACGCGGCTAAAGCATATGAGGATGCAATTGACGTATTCAAACTTGCAGTAGCCGTAAAGCAAGACCATGCCAATGCTCGCTATAATTTAGCTGTAGCATACAGAGAAAACGGGAATTTAGAGCGAGCCATTGCTGAGATGAGTACTGTACTTTCATTAGTTAATAGAGATTCAGAAGACTACAATGTTGCCTCAAAAGTGCTTGAAGACTTAAAGAACAAGCGCGCCTCAACTTTGCCAGAAAGCGCCAATTTAACTCCACCTTCAGAGGCAAAACCAGGGCTTGAACCTCCATTGGAACTGCCTGAAGATGCAAAACCGCCTCAACCGGAGGTCAAGGAAGATAACCAATCTAGAGATGAAGCAACCGTGTCTCCAAACCCCACTCCATTACCATAACAAATATATTCAAAATGGTAAAAAGATGGTATTTATAAATCTATTTATACACCTATAAACATCATCAGTGGACCGTAGGAGAGTCGAACTCCTGACCTCACGCATGCGAAGCGTGCGCTCTACCAACTGAGCTAACGGCCCATTTGATTTTGATTGTATTATATAGCTTAAATAGTATACGTGCTAAAATGAGCTATGGGCAAGCTAATTTACTACTACGGTTTAATTGCAAGAACCACAATTTTTCTAGGTTCTTTTTTTGTACCCGCGCCCTATAGATACCTGCAGGTCGCAATTTTGGGCCCGTATATTTTGTTGGCTTGGATAAACGTTACAAACCCTAAAAAAGTTAATGAGTCGGTTTGGTCGTTTAGAATTATTTTTGTCTCTGTTGTGTTAATAACACTTGGAGCCTCCTCATTTTACCTTTCAGCTATTGAATTGCAAAATTATAAGGGCAAAAACACAATCCAATACAGCACAGAGGGCGATGACACATCTAAAAAACTAGTCGCAAGTTTATCGGCCGAAATAGCAAAACTACGAGAAGAGCTAAAAAACAACAAACCCAGAGAAAATGAAGATGGCAATCTCTCTGGGCTAATTGATCTAATAGAAAGTGGAGCTACCCCCTCCCCAAGAAATCCCATTGGGCAAATAAAAACCATTGGAGAATCCGAAATAGACATATATGAAAAACCAAATACAGATTCTTTGATTTTGGGAATTGCTATACCCAACCGAACTTATTCGTATTTCCAGAAGAATTCAGACTGGTACCTAATCAGTCTTGATGGCGGTGTTGAAGGCTGGATAGAAAAATCATCTACAAAAGAACTGCAATGAAAATAAGTCGTATACTTTTTTTGTATTCATTTTTGGGATCGATATTCCTGATTGTAAGCGGGGTGCTAAATGTTAAATCTTTCACAGATATTTTGTATATTGCCTTCCTTTCCCCAATATTGGCTTATTTTATCCTTTCTTTTATGAAAGTTTACAAAAATAAAAGAAATAAAACTTAAACCAAACCTTGTCGCGCTAGTAATAGCATTTCCAATTATACTAAGCATTTTGCCTATTTTAATGATGCAAAATACTTCAGTAGAAAACAACAACCCATTGCCTAACGCAGGCAATATTGAAAATTACCCGCCGAATGAGCCAGACAAAAACAAAGACCCAAAAGAAGAATTTGTTATATCCAACTATGACAAACCTGTCAAAATACGAGAGGAGGCATCTGTCAATTCCAAAATTGTGGGGGAAATATCAGATGGCACTGTTTTTGAACCGGAAGAAATCAGTGGAGACTGGTATAAAATTAAAAATAACGAAAATGAAGACAAACCTTTACAAGGTTGGGTTCACAAAAGTTTTGTAAAACTTGTCAAATGAAAAAATTATTAATTTATTACTGTTTATTGGCCGTAGCTCTTGTTGTCATAGCAGGCTTTATAAGCGCGCGAAGTTTCACGGAAATTGCGAGTGCAATTTTGTTTTATCCTATGGTCATTTATTTTGTCTCTCAATCCATACCACCAAAGAAAAAGACGATAATACATTCAAAAGATATATCTCCTGTTGAACTAAAACTTGAGGGAGAAGAAAAAATATACATTTCTGACAGCAACAAAAGAGCCTTTATTAAATTAATCGGTTCTGCTGGGCTGTCCCTTTTCCTTTTTGCGCTTTTTACCAAAAAAGCCCAAGCCGCATTTTTCGGAAGCGGCGGCGGGCCCGGAATAGTAGCTCTTAAAGACACAACAGGGACAACGATTGACCCTGCAAAACACCACCCTACAGATGAATCAAATAGACGACTCCTCTTTTCCGGCCTACTACGGATTTACTGAAAAAAACGGAGCTTGGTACATACTGCGAGAGGATTCTTCAGGGAATTACAGGTATGCAAGAGGAGCTTCTAATTTTTCTACCAACTGGACAAACAGGGCTTCGCTCA
>Ga0209101_1001687_pt1 | contig 15792 bp, 14 predicted proteins | sample ConPoolayeCmetaG_FD_185481 | JGI IMG/M metagenome (GOLD analysis project Ga0209101, IMG submission 185481) | Hot spring microbial mat communities from California, USA to study Microbial Dark Matter (Phase II) - Cone Pool mat layer C metaG... ...
TCACGCGCTTCTTCAACCCAAATCGCTCCAACACCGCCGCTACGGCCAGTTGTCCGCCATGCACGGTGGCCTTTTCGGAGGGTTCAAATCGAAGCGAAAATTTCCTCTCACGCATCGTGTAGTGTTTGCTCATGCCCCTATTGTGTACATCCCCCGCTCGCCCTTCACGCTTTTTTTCACCCAAAACGCCCGAATCCTTCGCTTCGCTAATGATTAGGGGGGTTGTTGATAATCTGTAAATAAACCTGTGAATTTGCAGCGCGAACTGTCGACTCTTAGAATAACCCAGCCCTTTCTTGTCTCATCATTCTGATGAGACAGAACCAGACGTGCTCCACGATCTGGTTTTTAATAAGTTTAAGTGCTTTATGTACAATGTATTATAAACTCACTAGGACGCATTATCAGCCGAGAGGTTATGTTTTTTTCTCCGTTCGTTTGCGAAATCGTCTCATCTGGCGGTCGACTCAAATCTTCAAGCGGATTTTTCACCGTTTCATAACTCTCAATTCAATAAGCGGTTAGGAGTATGTCAGTCTGACCAGTCGTGCTGGCATGGATTAGGCTTGAGTAATGCGAGCTGAAAATGGGAGATTTGAGCGAATATTCGCGGCGATGCTGGAGAAGGCTACCGTGTGAGGTAAGAAATAATGGCAGAGCTTCTGGCAATAGTTCTCAGTGAAGTATGGACAACGTTGACTCAAATGGCGCCATATTTATTGTTAGGTTTTGCTGTGGCGGGCGCAATATCGGCATTTATTCCCCCAGAAAGTGTGGAAAATCATCTTGGAGGTCACGGCGTAGGTCCGGTCTTCAAAGCTGCGCTGTTAGGCATTCCGCTGCCATTGTGCTCATGCAGCGTCCTGCCCGTCGCGATGTCCCTGCGCAGACACGGATCAAGCCGTGGAGCAACCGTGGCTTTTCTGCTCTCCACACCCCAGACGGGCGTGGACAGTATCTTTGTGACCTACGGATTGTTGGGGCCCATCTTTGCCGTGTTCAGGCCTTTAGCGGCGCTGATCACCGGCGTCGTCGGCGGCATTCTGAGCGAAAAAGGGAATGCGAGTGGAAATGGAGTTTCCGACGTCGAATACGAGAAATGCACAGAACCGTGCTGTTGCGCATCCAAGCATGGCCGCGTTTGGCGGGCATTTCGTTACGGATTCGTCACTCTACCGCAAGATATAGGCAAAGCCATGTTGGTCGGCGTGTTGCTGGCCGGATTGATCGCAACTCTTGTTCCCGATGACTTTCTTGCCCACGCAGTGGGTGGCGGCATTGTCGGGATATTGCTCATGATGCTGCTCGGAATACCCATTTACGTATGTGCGACAGCTTCCGTCCCTATAGCCGCCGCGCTCATTGCAAAGGGCGTTTCACCGGGCGCGGCCCTGGCGTTTTTGATAACGGGCCCGGCGACCAACGCGGTCGCAGTCGTGACGATCTGCAAAGTGCTCGGGGGCCGCACGGCGTTGGTGTACCTCGCCACGGTAGCGGTGGCAGCCATAGTCTGCGGCTTGACGCTTGATTACCTTTTCACCGTCAGCGGCGTTGGTGTGCCGCATTTACATCGCCATGCGGAGAACACGCTTTTCGGGCATATCAGCGCGATTGCGCTTCTGATAGTTCTCGGCATTGCTAGCCTGAGAGAAGCCAGCCGCCCGGACGGTCATGGTCTGAGTTCTCGCATGAAAACCGCTGGCGGAGGCGGTTCGAGTTTCTAACCCAGCTTTTGCGTCTGAGAATTGGTTGGTATTCAACCCGGATCTTGTGCGAAAAAGCGCCGGAGAACTGCTTCCCACCTTGCAGTGTTCGGGTCAAGCGCAGAAGTCCGCTTCAGCGGACGAAGACGTCAGCGACCCGCTCCTTGACCTGGTTTCCCTCGCTTGACAAGGAGCAAAGGGATTCGATAGTTACCAAGTTCGAGAAGGGGAATGGCATGCGTGCTGTGGTTCTTGTGGGACCTCGTCGGCTGGAGCTGCGCGAAGTTGCAGATGCGGAAATAGCCGGGGAGACGGAGGTTCTGCTGAAGATCGGCTGCGTTGGTATTTGTGGATCCGATATCCACTACTATACTCAGGGACGGATCGGCAGCCAGATTGTGCAATACCCTTTCGTCCTCGGCCACGAACTGTCAGCAACCGTTGTGAAGGCCGGCGGGGCTGTGCGTCACGTGCGTCCGGGTGACCGCGTGACTGTTGATCCCGCCATCCCATGCGGCGGGTGTGATCAGTGCCGAATTCGGCGCGCGCACACATGCCGGAATTTACGATTCTTGGGTTGTCCCGGACAGGCTGCGGGCTGTCTTTCGGAATATCTCGTCATGCCGGCAGCCTGCTGTTTTCCTGTCAAACCGCAGACTACTCTGGAAGAGGCGGCCTTTGTCGAACCGCTCTCGATCGGTCTTTACGCTACGCGCCTGTCGGTTCCTATGACCGGAGCCCGCGTTGCGGTGCTCGGCTGTGGGCCCATCGGGCTGAGCGTTGTGTTGCACGCCAAACTTCAGGGCGCAGCCGCTGTTTATGTCACCGACAAAATAGACGGCCGACTGGCGGCCGCGCGCCAAGCTGGCGCCTCTTGGGCGGGCAATCCCATGAAGCAAGACATTGTTAGGGCGATAACGGAAAAAGAACCGCTTTTGTTGGATGCGGTGTTCGAGTGTTGCGGCCAACAGGAGGCCTTGGATCAGGCGGTGGCGCTTTTGAAGCCGGGGGGAAAACTTGTGCTGGTGGGAATTCCTACGGTCGAACGGGTGTCATTTGCAATTGACCCGCTTCGGCGCAAGGAAATTGTGGTGCAGAATGTGCGTCGGCAGAATGAGTGTGTCCAAGCTGCCCTCGAGTTGCTGGAGAGCGGGCGCTTGCGGGTTGACCAGTTCATCACCCACCGTTTTTCTCTCGAACAGACGGCTCAGGCATTCGAGCTTGTTGCGGCTTACCGTGACGGCGTTATTAAAGCGATGATTCATGTGTCATGAAACGGATCCTGAAATTGATCGCGAAGTTTTGGATAGTAATCGCCAGCACGGCTTTTACGGTACAAATTCTTGTCGCTTTGATTGGAATTCCGAGCTGCTTTCAGCGCTGGATAACCGCTCAGGATGTCGCCATTGCGGAGGTGCCGCACTACGTCGTGGTGCTCGGTGGCGGCGGCATTCCCAGCGAGACAGGACTCATCCGGACTTATTATGCCGCCGAATACGGACGGGGAGCGACCGGCGCCACCTTCATTGTGGCGCTGCCGTCCGATGGTGACCCTGGCTGCACGAGTGTGGGGCGCATGCGCGACGAACTGATTATGCGAGGCGTCCGTGCCGACTCCATCCTTATGGAATTTCGCGGTCGCAATACATATGAACAGGCGTGCAACATTGCGGAAATGCTGGGAAGTGCCGCGCACGAGGCGCCGACTCTTATCGTCACCTCTCCCTCGCATGCCCGGCGCGCAGTATTATGCTTTCGCAAGGCAGGATTTAGAAAGCTCGGCTGTCAAATAGCTGATAATACCGGGGCTGAGGCCGATATGGGTCGTTGGACTTTTGAGCGCTACGGATTCTGGAGCATTTTGACAAGAGAGATTGAGTACTTGCGTGAGCTCGTGGCCATGGCGTACTACAAACTGAGAAGATGGATTTAAGAGTAAAAGGAGGTATCTGCCTATGGATGTCTTTGAAGCAATCGCGCGACGGCACAGTTACCGGGGTGAGTTCGAAAATATCGCCGTGCCCCGGGAAGATTTGCGCAAGATTGTCCAGGCGGGAATTCAAGCGCCTTCGGGGTGTAATGCCCAGACCACTTCGTTTGTCATCGTGGATGACCCCGACATCTTAGCGCGGATTGCTGAGGTTATAGACCGGCCTTTTGTGCGCACCGCTCGAGCTATCATCGTTTGTCTGGTGGATCACCGTCCGGTGTATCAGGGGAAAAGCTTTGGAGTTGAAGACTGTGCCGCGGCTGTAGAAAACATGTTGCTGGCCATTACCGCTTTAGGTTATGCGACTGTCTGGCTGGACGGTGTCCTGCGTAGTGAGCAACGGGCTGAGCGCATCGGGGCCATTCTGGGGGTGCCTGCCACGCTTCAGGTCAGGATTGTTTTGCCGCTGGGCGTGCCAAAAGAAAGCTGGGTTCAAAAAGAAAAAAAAGCTTTTTCTGAGCGCGCTTGGTTCAACCGTTATGGAGCTTCGGAATGAGCGCCTTGCTGCGCGTCCGGCTTGTGAGCCGTTGCTAGCCAGTGTGGTATTGGTTCTTCCAGCGGGCGCACTGAAAAATTCGTGAATCCTGCTTCCACGAGCCATTGACGAAGTTCTGCGTCTGAAAAAACCCAACCATATTCGGTCGTTAGGGCCATGTTCAGCGCAAAAAGAGCACTGAAGCGGGGTTGGGTATGGGTGGCATCGGTCATCATGTCGAGCACATTGACGCGACCGCCAGGACGGAGCGCTTCAAAAGCTTTCTGAAAAAGCGAGCGAATCGCGGCGGGCGATTCCTGGTGCAACACGCCCAGAAAATTGACGATGTCCACTTCCCTGGGGAACGGCATCGAATGATAATCGCCGGCCAGAGTGGCTACGCGGGCTGTCATAGCTTGCTGCTCGATAAGCTCTTGTGCGACGGCGACGATTTCGGGCAAATCCAGCACTATGCAGCGCAGATGCGGATTGGCTTGTGCCAGAAGCACAGAAAAAGTTCCCGGGCCCCCGCCGACGTCAAGAAGAAGCCGTGCGTTCCGTGTGTCGAGATGAGGAACGACAGCCGGTCCCATCCACAGGGCTCGAGCATGCATGGCCATCACGAACGCACGGGTCCGCTCGGGGTTGTGTCCTAGGTGGATTGCGGGTTTTTCGACAGGCTTACCGGTTCTGACCATTTCCGCCAGGCGACCCCAGGCGTGATATACGTCACGGTTGTACTGAATTGCGCGCGAGAGGTCGGCCGGAGAACCCGGGACAAGAAAAGCAGTCGTTTCAGGACTATTGCGATACGTGGCTCTTTCTTTGACGAGCAAACCAAGCGCCGTGCAGGCATTCAGCAGAAGACGCGCCCCGCGCGGGTCGAGCTTCAGACGTTGGGCCACAGTCTCCACGTCAGCGGGGCCGATTTCAGCCAGGAGCCTGAATATCCCCACCTCGAGCGCTGCGAACAAGACGCAGGAGTCATAAAAGGCAGTCGCTGTCTTGATGATTGGCGCTGGATTCATTTCCATCATTGTCTGGCCTCCCGCTGGCGTGAATGCTTTTCCAAGCGGCGAAATTATAGTTGGCTGCCGCGCCGGTTGGTAGCTGGAAAAATGCTGCCTTCGCAGTCTCGCGGCACTGACGCTGCGGCGATACGTGGAAACTCAGAGCAACACGAGGATGCCGAAGATTTTTTTCTGTTCAGGGTTTAGGATTGCTCAAGCGCAAGCAAAATGGGACAATAAGCCGCCAAAAGGTTACAGAGGTGGAGGAAATAGCGAACCGTTGACACGCGGGAGGAGGCTGACATGGCAAAGCAGATGGAGATTTTCAAGTGTGAGCTTTGCGGGCATGTGGTGGAAGTGCTGCATGCGGGCATGGGAACACTGGTGTGTTGCGGCCAACCCATGAAGCGGCTTGTCGAGAATACCGTTGATGCCTCGAAAGAAAAGCACGTTCCGGTAGTGGAAAAGACGGCCAACGGGTTCAGGGTGAAAGTCGGCGGTGTGCCGCACCCGATGGAGGAGAAGCACTTTATCGAATGGATTCAGGCGCTGGCTGACGGCACGACCTGCCGCAAATTTCTCAAACCCGGCGATGTGCCCGAAGCTGAATTCGATATCAAGGCTGAAAAGATCGCGGCGCGAGAGTACTGCAATCTGCACGGACTTTGGAAATCCTAAATTGTGCCGCCAGACGAAACCTTCCCCTGCGCGTCGTATAACGAACGCCAACGGGCGCATGAAAAAGGGACTTTGGTTTTCAGGCAATGGAAGGGATTGTCCTGCTGTGGGCGGAGGGAACTGCATGCATGGTGCCGGCAGTGGCAGGGTATAGATCCGTCGTTACGATGGGCAACAAGCCCGGAGTTTTAGTGCAAGATGAGATGTGGGTTGATTTGTACAGCAGTGGCCGGCCTTTTTCTTATCCGAATAGCCGGGGGGAGAACCGACAAGATTGAATCCACGCTTTTGGACGGAGTAGCTGCTTACGTTAATGAACGGCCAATCACGGTCGGTGATGTCCTTGTGGCCATGGAACCCAAGCGACGCCAGCTTGTTGGCAAATTTTCGGGAGAGGAACTGAGTGCAAGGCTGAAGGAGGCGTACCAGCAGGCCCTGGCTGTTTTGATTGATCAACGGTTGATTCGCGAAGCCTACGAACGCGAGAATCGGCGCCTTCCGGACTGGGCGGTAGACCAGCGCATCAACGAGATACTTCATGATAAGTTCGCTGACGACCGTTCGCAACTGCTGGCGGAACTTGCTGCCGCAGGTTTGACCTATGAGGACTGGCGCCGAGAAATCGAGAATCAGTTGATCGTGGCCACCATGCGTCACGCTTACGTGGACAGGCATGTATATGTAAGTCCCTCAGCAGTTCGAACCTTTTATGAAACCAGCCGTGACCGGTACTTGCGCCCCTCCAAGGTCAAACTCCGGCTCATAGTTATCAATAAAAAAGAAGCCGCAGAACCAGCCGCGCAGCGGGAACGGGCGGATGCTGCCTTAAAGCGCATTCGGGCGGGGGAAGATTTTGCCGCGGTTGCAGCGGAGGTTTCGGAGGACAAGAAAGCTGCGGCAGGGGGGGATTGGGGTTGGACGGAAGTCAGCCTTCTGAAGCCGGAGTTGGCGCAGGTAGCGATGCGTCTCGAGAGCGGCGAAGTCAGCGACGTTGTGGAGTCTGAGGATAGCTTCTACATTTTGAAATGCGAAGGGCGCGAACAGGAAAGCATGGTGCCCTTCGAAGAAGTGCGGGCCACAATCCAGCGCGAGCTCGAAAAACAGGAAGCCGAAAGGCTTTATCGGGAGTGGGTAAACCGTTTGCGCGCGCAAGCGAGCATTCAAGTACTGGAAACAAACCCCTTTGAGTAGACTTGGCTGCGGCCTTCAGATATTGCGTTCGAGAATTGACAGATAATTGCCATAGCGCACTGCGCGTCAAAATCTTCCAAGACCGGGTAAGGAGCCGATTTTCAAAGGCAAAATCTGAACTTGCCGTCATCGGTTCGACAGTTCTCTATTCCATCCAAATTCTAAAAGCAGGATGAAGCTGACCAGTCCCACTCAACTGCGCAAGGTGCTTGATGAGCTTAGCATCAGACCAGCCCGGAAACTTGGACAGAATTTCTTGACCGATGCCAATATCCTCAGGATTTTACTGCAGGCGGCTAACGTGTCCGCGCAGGACGTGGTGCTGGAAATCGGTCCTGGGCTGGGTACCGTAACTGAACAGTTGCTGGCGCAAGCGGGGCGGCTCATAGCCGTCGAAAAGGACGGGCGGCTGGTGGAGTTTCTCAAAAAGCGTTTTGCCGGCGAGGAGCGCCTGGAACTGATACATGCCGACGTCCTGGACTTGCACCTGGCCGCGGTACTTGGCTCGGGCGTGACGAAGGTGGTGTCGAATTTGCCGTATGCTTCTGGTTCCCGTATTATTATGGAAATTGTTCGAGCTCCGACGCCACCGGCGGAAATGGTGATCACTGTCCAGGAAGAAGTCGCTGCGCGGTTGGCGGCTCAACCGGGCGACAGCGAACGCGGCCTGTTGAGCGTGGGCGTCCAGATGGTATACGATGTCACCATGATCAAAAAAGTTTCGCCGCAATGTTTCTGGCCGAAGCCGGAGGTCACATCGGCGATCATGCGAATGGCTAGGCAGGGGCGGGTCCTGTCATCTTTGGAAGAAAGGCGGGGCGTGCACGTCTTGGCCCGCCTGGCTTTTGGCCAAAGGCGAAAACAAATCGCTGCCATTTTGGCGCACGCGAGGGTGGCCGCAGATTCCAGTGAAGCCAAATGCCTGCTGGAAAGAGCTGGAATTGCCCCCAGCCGGCGTCCTGAGGAGTTGACTTTGGACGAGTGGCGACAACTTTGGCAGCTGGTGAAGAAAACCCGTCTGGGCATATCGGGGGAAAATCGGCGCCGGGACGGGTGCGGACTAGCGAGCAAGAGCACCGTATGATTCGAAATTGTGCCCCAGATTTTGCGTTTGAGAATTGGCTGTTATTCCCGTCGCGCTACCGCCTGCATCTCCTGCGCCTTGCATCTTGCCTGTTTTGGCCAATCGCAAAATCTGGGATAATGATTGGCAATGCTGGCAGAAGGAGGCGATTCAGCTATGTACCTGACCGGATTTGCGGATGAAGCGGCGGTTGACATCGATGGACAGATTAGGGCCACCCAAGCCTTGGGCTGGAAGAATATTGAGGCGCGCAACATCAACGGCAGAAACATTCACGATATTTCCGAGGCCGAATTTGCAGAAGTTTGCGACAAGCTCGAGAAGACCGGGATCCGGGTCAACTGTTTCGGTTCTGCCATTGCCAACTGGGGCAAAAGCATCGAAGAGCCTTTCACTTCATCACTGGAAGAAGCGCGGCGGGCCATTCCGCGCATGCAGCGGCTGGGAACGCGGATGATTCGCATCATGAGTTTTGCCGTGCGTAAGGGACGCGCTCCGGACGACCAAATGGCGGAGGAGCGTTTTCACCGCCTGCGCGATTTTTGCAGGCTGTTTTTCGACGCGGGGTTGATGCCGGTGCATGAGAACTGCATGAACTACGGAGGGATGGGCTGGCCGTACACCCTGGAGCTGCTCGAGCGTGTGCCCGGTCTGAAGCTGGTATTTGACACGGGCAATCCGGTGATGAGCGATGACATGACGAAACCGCCGCCGCGTCCCAAACAGTCGTCGTGGGAGTTTTATGAACACGTGCGTGACCACGTAGTGTACGTGCACGTCAAAGACGGTATCTGGGATCCCGAGAAGCAGCAGGTCATCTATACTTTCCCCGGGGAAGGACAAGGTGACGTACGCCGTATTTTGAAAGATTTGTTGCGGCGCGGTTATGATGGGGGTATTTCGATAGAGCCGCACATGGCCGTGGTGGCCCACGATCGTTCCGCAAAGTCAAAGGCGGAGTTGATGTTTGAAAACTACGTGGAGTATGGGCGCCGTTTAATGCGGTTATTGGATGGAATCCGGGCAGAGCTTGAGCAAGAGCGGCGCGGGTGAACAGCGACGGTTTATGTGTGAGAGTTTGACACCAATGATGGAGCAGTACCGGCGGATAAAAGCCGGCTTGCCGCCGGGGGTGCTTCTGCTTTTTCGACTGGGTGATTTCTACGAAATGTTTTTTGAGGACGCCAAGGAAGCGGCGCCGCTCCTTGACATAGCATTGACGCGCCGCAACGGCGTGCCCATGTGTGGTGTGCCTTATCATGCGGTGGATGTATATCTTGGCAAACTCATCAAAGCGGGTCGCAAAGCAGCCATTTGCGAGCAGATGGAAGACCCACAGACGGCACGGGGAATCGTGCGGCGCGAGATTACACGTGTGGTGACCCCCGGCACTGTCACGGAAGCAAATATTCTTGAAGCGGATCGTCATAACTATCTGGCCGGTTTGTGTTACGATGAAGGGCACTTCGGGCTGGCGGTGTTAGATCATTCCACGGGACTTTTTTGGGGCGAAGAGCTGCCGACTGCTGACACTCTGTGTGACCGCTTGCGGACCTTGGCACCGGCGGAATGCGTTGTTCCGGCCGATCAGTCCCAAAACGGGCCCCTGGCGGCAGTTTTGAGTGCTCTTGCTGATGTGCAGGTGACGCGCTGCGAGGATTGGCTGTTCAGCTACGAGGCAGCCTACGATCGCCTGGTACGTCACTTTGGAGTGCACTCTCTGGAGGGGTTCGGGTGCGAAGGCCGCGCGCCGATTGTCGGGGCGGCCGGCGGCGTGCTTTATTATGTTTGCGAGGAGCTGCACCGTCAGGCGGGGCACATCAACTCATTCCAGATCAAGAATCCCACGGACTATCTTGTAATCGACGAAGCCACTTGCGCCAACCTGGATCTCGCGCCCCTGAAGGGCCGCGCCAAGACCGCTAATCTGTTGGATATTTTGGATGCCACGCAAACGCCGATGGGACGTCGTAAGCTCCATGACTGGCTGTTGCAGCCGCCGGCCAAGCTCGAGCCGATTGTCCGGCGGCATGACGCCGTGGAAGCGCTTTGCAAGGACCGCGGTCTGCTGCGCGAGTTGATGAAAGCGCTTTCGGAGATTCGGGATCTGGAACGTCTGATTGTCAGAATCGGCAGCGGCAGCGGCAATGCGCGGGATATGGTGGCGTTGGGCAAGTCGCTGGAACGGCTGCCGACCGTGAAGAAGCTGCTGGAAAATCATCCCACACCCATGCTGAGGGAACTGGCCGCGGCCATCTTGCCTTTGCCGGAGGTGGCGGCGCGAATTGCCCGAGCGCTGGTAGACGAACCGCCGTTTACCATCAAAGATGGGGGTGTCATTCGGCCGGGTTACAGTGCCGAGCTGGATGAACTCCGCCACGTCGGTAGTGATGGCCGACAATGGCTTGCTGAATATCAGGCCCGCGAGCAGGAACGCACGGGCATCAAAACCCTGAAGGTTCGCCATAACAAAATCTTCGGTTACTACATTGAGGTTTCCAAAGGCCAGGCAGGCAACGTGCCCGCCGATTATCTGCGCAAACAAACGCTGGTAAACGCGGAAAGATTCATCACCCCGGAACTTAAAGAGTATGAACAGAAGATTATGGGCGCCGAAGAGCGCGCCGTGGCTTTGGAATATGAACTGTTTCTGGAACTCCGTGCGGAGGTGATCAAGCACACGCGCGCCATTCAGACTACGGCGGAAGCAATCGCCCAGCTTGACGCGTTGGCTTCGCTTGCCGATCGGGCTTTGGCTTTCAATTATGTTCGGCCACGGTTAACCACGGGTGACGCGATTATCATCAAGGAAGGCCGGCACCCCGTTGTGGAACAGATGCCGAATGCAGAACGGTTCGTTCCCAACGATGCCAGGCTGGATTGCCGAGAAAATCAAATCATCATCATCACCGGTCCCAACATGGCCGGGAAGTCCACCTACATTCGCCAGGTGGCACTCATTGTCATTATGGCTCATATGGGTTCCTTTGTCCCCGCAACAGAGGCTGAGATTGCTTTGGTGGATAGAGTTTTTACCCGGGTGGGAGCCAGTGACGATTTAGCCCGAGGGCGTAGCACTTTTTTGGTCGAAATGCAGGAAACAGCGAATATTCTCAACAATGCCACACCGCGCAGCCTGATAATTCTGGACGAAATCGGCAGAGGCACCAGCACCTTTGACGGAATCAGTATTGCTTGGGCTGTTGCCGAGCATTTGCACAACAACCCGCGTGTCAAAGCCAAGACGCTGTTTGCCACCCACTATCATGAGCTGACCGATCTGGCTTTGACCCTGCCGGGGGTGAAAAACTACAATATTCAGGTGCGTGAGAAGGGCGATCAAATAGTCTTTTTGCGGCGGATTGTGCCCGGGGGAGCCGATAAAAGTTACGGCATTCAGGTAGCGCGATTGGCAGGTTTGCCTCTGGAGGTTATAGACCGGGCGAAAGAGATTCTTGCAAACCTTGAAGAGGGGGAATTCGGAGACGCCGGTCAACCGAAAATTGCGCGGCGACGCTTCCGGAAGGAGCGCGAGGAACAAGCCCAGGCACAACTGCGTTTGTTTGAGCAGACCGAATGTTGATTGCGCATTTGCGTGCGCCTCGGCCGTGACCCATGCGGGCTGTGCCTATGCCGTAGTCGGGTTACTTAAAGCCGTTTTTTAAACGCATTGCTCACCCGCAAAAGCGGGGAGCTACACCCGGGCGGCCGGAAACAGAATTTGAAACACGGAGCCTTTTTCAGGTACGCTGTAGACCCGGATGGCGCCCTCGTGAGCTCGCACAATTCCTAAAACCAGCGACAGACCCATTCCCCGGCCGCGTATCTTGGTAGTGAAAAACGGATCGAAAATTCTTTTCATGATTTCCGGGGGCATGCCGCAGCCGGTATCTTCCACCGCCAGGTCTGCATGTAGTCCCGGACTCAGCCTCGCACCGAGCCATTGCTCGCTGCGCACACTGCAGTCACACTCGACTGCGGCTAGTGAGACCGTGATCGTTCCTTCGCGGTCCCTGAGCGCTTCTACGGCATTCGCCACGAGATTCATTAACACCGTCCGAATGTGATTGGAGTCGGCCGCTATCAATGGAACGTTGTCGGCGAGCGCATATTTCAGGGTGATGTTCTTTGTCAGCAGCGCCTTGAGCTCCGCCTGCATTTGGGCAATCAGACTGGCCAGATGCACTGGGCGCTTTTCCGGTCTGAACCGCCCCGTAAAAGTGATAAGTTGCTGAGTTAATTCCAGCGCCAGTCGGGCCGAGCGCTCGATTTGAGCGGCATTTCCCCGCAACGGGGAATCAGCGTCTAACTGCTCCAGCAGGAGATTCGTATTTCCAAGAATCGCGGTGAGGTGGTTGCTGAAATCATGAGCTACGCTGGCGGCCATGCTGATCAGACTGTCAATTTTTTCACGTGGCGACAGTTTGAGGTTCGAGTCTGCAACGGAAGATTCGGGGATAGCCGGTGTCATTGTCATTCTGCGCCGCCCTCGGTGTTGAAAGTCCGTTTAAGTGGTTCCCAGTAGCGGCGTGTATAGCTGTAAACCGAAAGCAGGGTAATCACTATGCCAGCCGTTTCCAATCCATAAATCCAGGGCGCCGCAATGAATTGCCACTCGGCAGGCGCTTCCTCATAATAGTAGATGGCACAAATCAAAGGAAAAGCGAAAGCCGTCCGCAGTTTTCCAGACCAATGGGCGCCGCCACTGATGTTGTGGAGCGCGCCGATCGAACGGAGAAACGTCACCCACTGATCGCGCAGGAGAAATAGCAGCGTGAGCACGAGCAGGAGAATGGCATGTTCCCGATGTTTGTTCAGGGTGGCCGTAAATACGAGCAAAGGCAACGATGCCAGGTAGAAAAACTTGTCCATCAAAGGGTCGGCGTGCGCTCCCAAGGGGGTTACGACTTGCAACTTGCGGGCAAGATGCCCGTCCAAGAAATCGGTGACGGCTGAGATAATCAGCGCGCTCAAGGTGACGACAAAGAGCCACGGCCGCCGGCACGCCGGCAGAGTATAACAGATTGCACCTGCGAAGAACAACAACACCAGGGGAAGCCTTGCGCAGGTCAGAAGTGTAACAAACTGCAGTCTTCTCCGACTCCTCATGAAAAACAGCAGTTCATTCGCCAACCTGATAGCGAACAAAACGCCGGATTGTTAGTTTGTCGCCCAGAACGTTGGCCTTCTCGGCCAGGAGCGCGACCACTGATCGGTCTGTCTCTTTCACGAAAGGCTGCTCCAGCAGACAGACCTCCGAGTAGTATTTCTTCATCTTGCCGTCGACAATTTTGGCGATCACTTGCGCCGGCTTGCCCTGCATCTGTTTCGCATAAATTTCGCGCTCGGCGGCAATTTCTTCCGGCGGAATGTCATCAGGGGTCAAGTACCGCGGCGCTGAAGCGGCAACCTGAAGGGTCAGATCCTTGACGAGTTCTTTGAATACATCGCTGTTGGTCGTGGATTCTTTCTCGGCACCCACCTCGACCAGGACCCCCACTTTTCCGCCCAAATGGATGTAACAGCCCAAAGCGCCGGTGTTCTCGAGGACGTAGCGGATGTTGCGGCGGACCACAATGTTTTCCCCGATTTCCGCGATCTTGGCAGTGACTTCCTCCCGGACTTGTTCGGCGAGGTTGGCGTCAGTAGTGCAGGCAATTTCCGCCAACTTCTTCACGAAAACCACGAAGTTTGGATTGCGGGCTACAAAGTCGGTTTCACAATTGACTTCGATGAGAGATGCTACCTTTCCGTCGGCGGTGATAGCCGACGCCACGAGTCCTTGTTTGGCGGTGCGGCCGGCTTTTTTCGCAGCCACGGCCATGCCGCGCTCCCGCAGCAGCTTGGTAGCTTTGGCCATGTCACCTCCGGCCTCCACCAAGGCCCGTTTACACTCCATCATACTGACGTTGGTCGCCTCCCGCAGTTGTTTGACCAGTTCAGCGCTGATTTCTGCCATTGTGTTTTCTCCTACGTGTCGGCAGCCGTCTATATCTGCCGGTTACTCAATCTGTCACCCGTTCCACTGGAGAGGGACAAGACCGTGTCCCGCGCTCTCATCCCTTTCAACCTTGCCCCGCGGCAGCGTCGGCCACGGGAGCGTCCTTGGGCGTTTCTTTCCTGGTGGCGCGGCGGTTCCGACCGCCCTCCGACTTGGTTGCGCCTGGTTGCCTGGGCACCTCGGCTTCGCGTTTACGCCCGGGCAGTTCGTCCCCGCCAGAAGGCGTTTCGGTCGCAGCGGCGGACTGGCTGGCGGCTGTCTGGGCCGCCGTCTCGTTGGCCGCGTTTGCTTCCCTCTGACGGGCGAGCTCGGCAGCCATCTTGGCATACTGCTCGGCGCCTTGCTTGACGGCCTCGGCGATTTTTTCGGCAATCAATTTTATGGCGCGGATGGCGTCGTCATTCCCCGGGATGACGTAGTCAATCGGTTCGGGATCGCAGTTGGTATCCACAATGGCCACTACCGGCACACCCAGCCGCCTAGCTTCAGCAACGGCAATGTTCTCCCGCTGAACGTCGACCACGAAAATGGCCCCGGGTAATTCGTACATGTCAGCAATGCCCGTCAGATTCCGCCGCAGCTTCTCCAATTCATGCCGAAGCATGGAAGCCTCTTTTTTGTGCATGGTGGCAAAAGCGCCGCTTTTCTCCTTTTCTTCCAGTTCACGCATGCGCTTCACGCTCTGGCGGATAGTGGCCAGATTGGTCAATGTGCCCCCCAGCCACCGCGTTGTAACATAAGGCTGACCGCACGCCAGCGCCGTTTCTTTGATAACCTGCTGCGCCTGCTTCTTGGTGCCCACGAAGAGCACGCTTTTGCCACTGCTGGCCACTGACTGGATAAATTCCAAGGCCTTGTTCAGAAGAACAAGACTTTGCGACAGATCTATGATGTGGATCCCGTTGCGCTTTCCGAAAATAAAGCGGCGCATCTTCGGGTTCCACCGTTTCGTCTGATGACCGAAGTGCAGACCGGCGGCGATCAAGTCGCCAATTTCGATTTCTCCGCAGGGCGCTTCTGCTGCTGTAGCCACATTGTCCTCCTTTTGCCTTTTGCTCCGAGCTTTTCCCGGCCGGTATTGCGCCGTCCGTCGCTCCGAGCAGGAATCCGCTTTGACCTTCCTAGTGGCCTGGAAGGTGCTCGCTTCCGTCCCCCGTCAATCCGCTTACCGTTCGGAAAACTTTTCGGGGACCAATTTGCGCGCAAACGTTACCAAAAGCAGGGTGCGATACAAGCAAAAACTTCAGCCGCCTTTCCGTGCTGCCACAGGTTGCGCCGTTAATCCACAAATTTCGCTTGCCGCAGAGGTCAGACTAATGCCAGTCTAGTATTGCATGCCGGCTTGCGGTGTGGAGGCGACAATGTACGCCTCAGAGGCGTCTTGATTCTGAGGTGGGGTACCGAAGTGGTCAAACGGGGCAGACTGTAAATCTGCTGGCATTGCCTTCGAAGGTTCGAACCCTTCCCCCACCACCATTTTCCCAAAAGGCGTTTCCTCCGGAGATCTCGCGCCCGGCGCACTGCCGATAACCAGCCAGCTTTAAACCCAGATTTTGCGTTTGAGAATTGGCAGGTATTTGTATCGTGCTGCGCGCAAACAAGTTGAAATGCAATGCAGTTGCCCATCTTTTGCACCGAAATGTGAAAGCCACATCTGAAG
>Ga0209101_1001688_pt1 | contig 15789 bp, 13 predicted proteins | sample ConPoolayeCmetaG_FD_185481 | JGI IMG/M metagenome (GOLD analysis project Ga0209101, IMG submission 185481) | Hot spring microbial mat communities from California, USA to study Microbial Dark Matter (Phase II) - Cone Pool mat layer C metaG... ...
ACCTCCGCTTCGTCGCGCCGCTCCTCCAGGTCCAGGTGGACGGCGCGGAGGTCATGGGGCTGGCCCCGCCCTGCACCGGCTTCTATCTGGACGTCGCCGACACGGCCGGAAACCACCTCATCAGAAGCCAGCCCTATTCGGGCCGGGACGGCCGCTTCCAGACCTGGCTCTGGTGGGCGGAGAAAGAAGAGGGTCTCCCGAAGTTGCTCCCCGGCTACCGGATCCGGGCCTCCGCCGCCGGACTGGTCTTCTCCACCACCGTCCTCCCCGTGGCCGCCTGGACCGACCGCGCGGGCGGACAGGCCCTGGGCGAGGCCCCGGCCGGCGCGCCGGTCCGGGTGGAGGTGGCCCACGGGCCCCTGGAGGGGGACTGGGAGTCCGTCCTCCGGCGACCGCCGTACGCCTCGGTCACCGTCACCGAGACGGCCGGGGGCCGTTACACCGCGACGCTCCCCCTGGGCCCCGCCGACATCGGGGCCGCTTTCGCCCTCGGCCCCGACGGCCACGAGACCTTCGTCCGCTTCGCCGTCCCCTATCTCCGGGTGATCCTGGGCCCCGATAACTTCTGGTATGGCTATCGCCTCCAGGGCCAGGTGGATGGAGCCAACGTCCCCGTCACCCTGACCCTGCAGGGGCCGACGGGCCTCATCCAGGACGTCCGCCTCCTCCGCTCCGCAGGGAACGGGTTTTTCCGGGACCTCTCGTCCCAGAATGACCCGGTCCTGGAGACAGGGGACGTCCTGACGGTGGAGACGGCGCGGGGCGTGCAGGCCGCGCTGACCCTGCCCGTGCTGACCGCTCAGGTGGACCCCCTCTCCGACACCGTCTCCGGGGAGGCGCCGCCGGGGGCCTGCCTGACCGTCACCGTCTCGACAGGGGCCTACGGGGCATCGTCCTCCGGCGGGCCGTCCCCGAACGGGGCGGGCCCCCTGGGTGGGGGTGAACCCACCCCTCCACCATACCCGCCGCCGGTCCGGGTCTCCCAGGTTGTCACCGCCGGGGCGGACGGGACCTACGTCGCTGACTTCCGGGGGATCGCGGACCTCACCCGCCGCGCCGCAGGCGAGGTCTCCCTGACCACCCCGGAGGGGCACACCGTGCTCCGCCTCTTCCGGGCCCAGGATTGCCACCCCGTCCTCACCACCGTCGCCGTCGGCAGCAACTACCTGAGCGGCATCTCCAGCCAGGGCTGCCCCTCCCTCACCCTCCGGCTGATCGGCCCCGACGGGGCGGTAAAGGCCCAGGGGTACGCCGATTTCTCCTGGTGGGATTCGTTCTGGTTTTACTTCTATATGCACACTGCCTGCCCCTGGCCGGACGGTTGCTCCAGCAAGGACGTGCCCATCCCGATCCTCCCCGGAGACCGGATTGAGATCGCCAGCGGCGGGGCCGTCTACACCACGACGGTGCCCACGCTGACGGTAGAGGTGGACCGGGAGACGCCCGCCCTCTCCGGCTGGGCCCCGGCGGGGGAGACGCTGCGGGTGGAGATTCGCGACGGTTCCGCCGTGCTCCACCATGTCCTCACCCCGACGGTCGCCCCGCAGGGCCGCTACACCGTCTCCCTGGCGGGCATCTACACCCCGACGGCGGGCGATTCTTTCACGGTTTGGTGGCTATCTGGCGAGACGGGGTTCTACGCGCAGGACGTGCTCCCGCGCCTGGAGGCCGGGCTGTTCGGGAGTTCCCTGTTCGGCCTCCTGCATCCCCTCATCCCCTACACCGTCACGCCGGGCGCGGTCACGGGCTACGCGGGGCCGGGCGGCGAGTGGTTCGCCAACGTGGGCCCGCTCTTCCCTGGCGACACAGTGACGGTCACCACGCCGCGGGAGGACCTCTCCCTGACCCTCCCCTTGCTGACGGCGCGGATAGACCGGTCGGCGGGGACCGTCTCCGGGCAGGCGCCGCCCGGCGGCCCCCTGGAGGTCTTCCTGGTCGCCTACCCCCTCTACCTCTCCCGGCAGGTGACGGCGACCGCGGCCGGGACGTACACCGTCTCCTTCCCCGAAATGACTACCGCTGGCGGCGCGTGGGGGACGGTCAGTTATATCAACCCCCAGGGCCATCGGGTCTTCCTGCGGTTCGGCACCCGCTCCTGGTCGGTCTCGCTGGGGGAGCCCTGCGCGGGTGGCTACGCCGACATGGCGGGGGCGCCCTTCACCGCGACGCTGGCGGCCTCCGGCGGGTTCACGGAGAGTGTGACCGGGACCGCCTCCGGGTACAACGCGTCCTTCTCCGCCTGCTTCTCCCGCCCCATCAGGCCCGGCGACCGGTTGCGGCTGGCCCAGGCCAGCGGGGAGACGGAGTTCGTCGTCCCCCGCCTCACCGCCACCCACGACTGGGCGGCCCAGGTACTGGAGGGGGAGGCGCTGCCGGGCAGTCTGGTGGAGGTGACCTTCCCGCGGGGGTGGCGGTCGGTCCTGCGCCGGACGGTGGCGGACAGCACCGGCCGCTACCGGCTGGACACGCGCGGCCTGGACCTGCAGGTGGGCCAGCCGGGCACCGTCGCGCTGACCGATGGGGAGGGGAACCGTGTGCGGCTGGACTTTGTCGTCCGGGGATATAGCGTCTATCTGCCGGTGGTATTACGGTAGGTCAGAGGTGACGGTCACCCTGGGCAGAAAACGGGTCGGCGAAGGCCAACCGCTGGCCGCAGACCCAGGAGGGGTGACGCCTCGGGCGGTCCCTGGCGTGGCCCTTCAGTCAGCGCTGAATCGTTACGTCTTTTTGCAGAAGGCTCATCAGTGGCGGAAGTGGCGGCGGCCTGTGAAGAGCATGGCCAGCCCGGCCGCATCGGCGGCCGCGATGACCTGACGGTCACGCACGGAGCCGCCGGGCTGGACGATGGCGGTCACACCGGCCCGGGCCGCTTCCTCCACCCCGTCCGGGAAGGGGAAGAAACCATCGGAGGCCAGCACGGATCCCCTGGAACGGTCGCCCGCCTTGAGCACCGCCATCCGCACCGCGTCCACCCGGCTCATCTGGCCCGCTCCAATCCCCACGGTCGCCCGACCCCGTGCCAGGACGATGCCGTTGGACCGCACGTGCCGGACCACCCGCCAGGCGAAGGCCAGGCTCTCCCGTTCCTCCTCGGTCGGCGGGCGCGCGGAGACGACCTGCCACTCCAGGTCGCCCAGCGTGTCGGGTTCCTGGAGCAGGATGCCCTGCCGCACGCTGCGCAGTTCCCACCTCAGGTCGGGGGGCAGTTCTGCCTCCGGGGCCATCTCCAGCAGACGGCAGTCACTCCGGCGGGATAGAGTGCTCAGGGCCTCCGGCGTGAAGGCCGGCGCGGCGACGGCCTCCACAAACAGGTCGCCCAGGGCCTCCGCCGCGGCGCTGTCAAAGGGACGGTTGACGGCGATGATGCCACCGAACGCGGATACCGGGTCGCCCGCCACGGCCTGGAGGACGGCATCCGCCAGCGTCTCCGCACTGGCCACGCCGCAGGGGGTGTTGTGCTTGATGATGACCGCGGTGGGGTCGGGGAAGTCGCCCACCGCCCGCCAGGCGGCGTCCAGGTCCAGGAGGTTGTTGTAGGAAAGGGGCTTGCCCTGCCGCAACCGTCCCCCCAGAGGCAGGGCATCCGGGGTCTGGCTGTAGAGGGCCGCCTGCTGGTGGGGATTCTCGCCGTAGCGCAGGGCCTGCACGCGCCAGAGGCGAAGGTGGAGGACGGCGGGGAAAGGTTCCTCCTGGGAAAACTCTGGGGAGGTCTCCAACTGGCTGGCGAGATATTCGGCGATGGCCGCGTCGTACGCTGCGGTGTGGCGGAAGGCCTTCAGCGCCAGGCGTTGTCGGGTCGCCCGGGAGACGTCGCCCTGCTGGCGCAATTCGTCCAGCACGGACGGATAGTCGGTGGGATCGCAGAGGACGGTCACCGCGGGAAAGTTCTTGGCGGCCGCCCGCAGCAGGGTCACGCCGCCGATGTCTATCTGCTCCAGCGCCTCATCCAGGGCGACGCCGGGCCGGGCGACCGTCCGGGCAAAGGGATAGAGGTTGACGACCACCATGTCCAGAGGAGCGATGCCCAGACGCCTCAGTTCGTCCAGATGGGTGGGCTCCCGGCGGGCCAGAATGCCGCCGTGGATGGCCGGGTGCAGGGTTTTGACCCGCCCGTTCAGGATTTCCGGGAATCCGGTGACCTCCTCCACCAGGCGCACGGCGAGACCCGCCTCCCGCAGCGCGCGGGCAGTGCCGCCGGTGGAGATGAGTTCTACCCCCATTTCGGCCAGCCCCCGGGCCAGTTCCACCAGGCCGGTCTTGTCGGACACACTGAGCAGGGCTCGCTGGACAGGCATCATTCCCTCCTTGTTGACAGTACGGATCGCTTTGCAGATAACGTAGCGCAGGCTGTGAGCCCGTATGCCGGCCTGACGGCCGACGCGGACTGCGCCGACTGAAGTCGCCCGCGTAGGACAACTGCGAGCAGTTGTCCTACATTTCTGGGCCCTGGGTCGGCCTGCGCCGACCGCTGTTCATCCCCGTCCATCCGCGCTCATCCGCGTCCTGCCGCTCGCTTTTCTGTGAAGCGGCGGGCCAGTTCCTCCTCCACGTCGGCCCAGGAGAGGCCACGCGCGGCCAGGAGCACCAGCAGGTGGTACATCAGGTCGGCCAGTTCGCTCACCAGCCGCGCGTTCCCCTGGGCCTGTGCGGCGATGATGACCTCTATCGCCTCCTCACCCAGTTTCTTGAGAATCTCCGGTTCGCCAGCCGCCAGCAGGTGGCAGGTGTAGGAACCCTCCTTCGGGTGGGCCATGCGGTCCTGGATGATGGCCCAGAGACGGTCCAGCACCGACTCCTCTTCCGCCGCCCCCTCCGGGGAGCCGGGCAGACGGCGGTAGAAGCAGGTCGTATGGCCGGTGTGGCAGGCCGGCCCGCGCGGCTCCACCCGCAGGAGCAGGGCATCGGCGTCGCAATCGTAGCGCACCTCCACCACCCGCTGCGTGTTCCCCGACGTTTCGCCTTTGTGCCACAACTCCTGTCGTCGGCGGCTCCAGAACCAGGCCTCGCCCGTCTCCAGGGTGCGGGCCAGCGCCTCGGCGTTCATATAGGCCAGCATGAGCACCTGGCCCGTGCGGGCGTCCTGCACCACTGCTGGCACCAGTCCGTGTTCATCCCAGGCAATCTCCGCGTCTATCATTGGGCCTCCTCCCGCTGCGTCGCCCGCCTCACCGGGACGCCCCGCGCCGCCAGGTACTCCTTGATTCCGGCAATGGTCAACTGACGGTAGTGGAAGAGCGATGCGGCCAGCGCCGCGCTGGCCAGGCCTTCGGTCAGGGCCTGGTAGAAGTGTTCCGGTCGGCCCGCGCCGCCGGAGGCAATGACCGGGATGGAGACCGCCGACGCCACCGCCCGCGTCAGTTCCAGGTCGTAGCCGTCCTGAGTGCCGTCCCGGTCCATGCTGGTGAGCAGGATTTCACCGGCGCCTCGCTCCTCCGCCTCGCGCGCCCAGGCCACCGCATCCCGGCCCGTCGGGGTGCGCCCGCCGTGGATGTACACCTCCCAGGCCCCCGGCGCCCCTCCGCCGGAACCCGCCACCCGTCTGGCGTCAATGGCCACCACGATGCACTGACTGCCGAAGCGCCGGGCCCCCTCGGTGATGAGTTCCGGTCGGAGCACGGCGGCAGTGTTGATGGAGACTTTGTCCGCCCCGGCCAGCAGAATCTGGCGGATGTCCTCCACGTCCCGCAGGCCGCCGCCGACGGTGAAGGGGATGGAGATTTCGTCGGCCACCCGGCGCACCATGTGGGCCACAATCTCCCGCCGCTCGTGGGAGGCGGTGATGTCCAGGAAGACCAGTTCGTCGGCCCCTTCGGCGTCGTAAATCCGGGCCTGCTCCACCGGGTCACCCGCGTCCCGCAACTGGCAGAACCGGATGCCCTTGACCACCCGTCCGTCTTTCACATCCAGGCAGGGAATGATGCGTTTGGCCAACATGGGTCTCCTTGCACCGACTAAAGGGCTACGCCGAGGCTCGCCCGAGGCGTCGTCTTTCCTGGGTGTGTCCCAATTTTGCGACCTGTGCGATTTCCTCCCCCTTCTGAATCGCGCCCCGTGCGGTGGGATGGAACTCACCGCAAAGAACGCAAAGGGCGCAAAGATTTTCTATCGTTCTTTGCGTTCTTTGCGCCCTTTGCGGTTTTCTAACTGCACAGGTGGCAATTTTGTCGGGCTGGGCCGTCGGCCTTTCCACCTGGCCGTAAACGGCCAGGCTCAGGCCAGGATGAGGCGCAAAAGCGCCTCTCCTCTGCCTGGCAACCCGTATTCCCGAAAGACTGGAGGGCGCTTCCAGCGCCCTGTGCAACCTCCGCCAGGCCGTTTACGGCCTGGCCTGCTGGGCCCCGACAATTCGGGGGCACACCCTCCTTCCTGGGCCACAGGCCTCCGGTCGGCCTGCCCCGACCGCTTCAAAACCGGCCCGGCGATCAGCCAGTTTGTAGTCAGGCACGAAGGGAAGCGGAGTGCCGTTCGGATGCCGGCCCGGCGGCCAACGCTATCCCTGCCGGGCCGCGCGCAGGGCCTCGGGGAGCGAGAGCGCGCCGCTATACAGTGCCTGCCCGATAATCACGCCGACGATGCCACAGGCCTCCTGCGTGCGCAGGCGGCGGATGTCCTCCAGGGTCGCCACACCGCCGGAAGCGATGACCCACAGTCCGGTGGACCGGGCCAGCGCGGCCGTGGCCTCCACGTTCACCCCCGAAAGCATCCCGTCCCGGGCGACGTCCGTGTAGATGGCGTAGCGCACTCCCCGATGCCGCATGGCCCGGCCCAGCGCCACCGCGGTCACTGCGGACGTCTCCTGCCAGCCGTGGGTGGCCACCCACCCCTGCCGGGCATCTAAGGCCACGGCCACCCGCTCCTCCCCGAAGCGCCGCACCGTCTCTTCTACCAGTTCCGGCTCCTCCACAGCGACGGTGCCCAGGACCACGCGCGTCGCCCCCAATTCCAGCGCCAGGGCCACGTCCTCCAGCGTCCGCAGCCCGCCGCCGAACTGGATCGGCGTATCGGGCACGGCCGCCCGAATCTCCCGCAGGCGTTGCAGGTTGAGGGGCAACCGGGACGGATGTCCTTCGGCGCGGGTCAGGCCGAGGGCACCGTCCAGGTTGACGACATGCAGCCATTCCGCGCCCAGGCCCACCCAGTGCCGGGCCACCGCCGCCGGGTCGTCGGCGTACACCGTCTCCTCCTGGGCCCGCCCCTGCCGCAACCGCACCACCCGCCCCTGCCGCAGGTCAATCGCCGGAAATACGATCACCGCCCGCCGCCTCCCGCCTCTCGGACCATTTGCACGAAGTTCCGCAGTATCTGCAGTCCCACTTCCTGGCTCTTCTCCGGATGGAACTGCACCCCGAAGAGGTTCCCGCGCCCCACGACGGAGGCAAAGTCCAGGCCGTAATCCGTCGTGGCCAGGACGATGGCGTCGTCGGCGGGGAGGACGTAGTAGGAGTGGACAAAGTAGACGTAACTTCCGTCGGGCACGCCCGTCAGCAGGGGGCCGGGACGGCGGATGTGCAGTTGATTCCAGCCGATATGGGGCACTCTCAGGGGGACGTGCGGGGGGTCGGGGCCATCGGCGCCGGCCGGTACCCGGGGTGGGAAGCGAACCACCCGACCGGGAAGAAGGCCCAATCCCCGATGGAGGCCCATCTCTTCGCTTTCCTCAAACAGGAGTTGCATCCCCAGGCAGATGCCCAGCAGGGGTTTCCCCGCCGCGTACTCCCGCCGCAGGGGCTCTATCAGGCGGCGCTCCCGCAGGTTCTGCATCGCGTCGCCGAACGCGCCCACGCCGGGAAGGATCACCCCCCCGGCGGCGCTCATCGTCTCCGCTTCGGTGGTGATGACGGCCTCTCCGCCCGCCCGCTCCACGGCTTTCTGAACGTTGCGCAGGTTGCCCATACCGTAGTCCACGATGGCGATCATTTACAGAACCCCTTTGGTAGACGGCACCGTTTCGCGGCGCGGGTCCAGGCGACTGGCGCGGTCCAGCGCCTGACCCAGGGCCTTGAAGAGTGCCTCTGCTTTATGGTGGTCGTTGCGCCCGTAGAGCACCCGGGCATGCAGGCTCATCCGTCCGTGGACCGCGAGGGTCTCCAGGAAGTGGATGACCAAATCACTGTCCAGTGCGCCCAGGCGCGGGGCACGAAACGCGGCCCTCACGACGGCGTAGGGCCGCCCGCTCAGGTCCACCACCACCCGGGCCAGTGCTTCGTCCAGCGGCGCATAAGCGTGGCCCATGCGGACGATGCCTCGCCGGTCGCCGAGGGCCTGGTCCATCGCCTGCCCCAGGGCGATCGCCACGTCCTCAACGGTGTGGTGCTCGTCCACTTCCAGGTCGCCCTGCGCCCGCACCTCCAGGTCCAGATGGCCATGGACGGCGACCTGAGCCAGCAGGTGGTCCAGGAACCCCAGGCCGGTCTCTATCTGGTAGTGGCCCTGGCCGTCCAGCGTCAGGGCGACCTCTACCTGGGTCTCCTTCGTCCTGCGCGTTACCCGGGCCTGTCGCTGGCTTCCGGAATGCATCGGTCTCTCTCCTCACCGCCGAGATGCAGAGTACGCAGAGCAATATTAGAGGGTCAGAGATGATTGTCATCTGCCTTGACGCCTGACATTTGCGAGCATCGTCGGGTACGACACAGGCGTTTGATCGCTCCCAGGCCTTATAGGTGACAGTCACCGTGGGCATCTGCGGTTGTAGTACTACCCGGCCGGCCTGCCGCAGTACGCTGATTAGAAATCAGCCTCCCTGGGCACGCCGTGCCGGGCGTCGGCCTGCGCCGACGCCTCCGGTCGGCGAAGGCCGACCGGGGGCCGAAGGCCTATGGCGGGCGACTTGAGTCGGCACGTGGGTAGTTCCATCAGAAAACCTTTGCGCCCTTTGCGTTCTTTGCGGTGAGTTTTGAGAGGCCGCATCTCGGGCGGCGATGGCGGCGGCGTGGGCCGTGAGCCCCTCGGCGCACGCAATGGTCTGGGCCGCCGCGGCCAGATGCCGGACCGTCGGTTCGGCAGGCGCGAAGAGGCTGGTCACCTTCATAAAGTCGCGCACGTGCAGCGGGGAGGCGAAGCGGGCCGTGCCGCCCGTGGGCATGGCGTGGCTGGGGCCGAGGATGTAATCGCCCAGGGCTTCGGCCGCCCCCTCGCCCACAAATATCCCACCCGCGTTGTGCACCCGTCCCACCAGCGGCCAGGGCTCCGCCACGGAGAGACAGAGGTGCTCCGGCGCAAACTCGTCGGCCAGCGCCAGCGCCTCGTCCAGACTGGCGACCACGATGATGGCTCCCTGCCCGCGCAGCGCGGCGGCGATAATCTCCGCGCGCTCCAGCGCCACCCGTTGCCGCTCCACCTCCGCCTGTACCGCCTCCGCCAGTTGCCGGGAAGGGGTGATCAGCAGAGGGGTGGCCAGCGGGTCGTGCTCCGCCTGGGCCAGCAGGTCGGCCGCGGCCAGGGCCGGGTCCGCCGTCTCGTCGGCGATGATGAGCGTCTCGGTGGGGCCGTAGAGGCCGTCAATGCCCACCTCGCCGTAGACCTGCTTCTTGGCCAGGGTGACGAACAGTCCCCCGGCACCGAAAATCTTGTCCACCCGGGGCACCGTCTCGGTGCCGAAGGCCATGGCGGCCACTGCCTGTGCCCCGCCCAGCAGGAAGACCCGCTCCAGCCCGACCACCCGCGCGGCGGCCAGGACCGTCGGCGAGCCGCGGCCCTGGGGGCCCGGCGGGGTGGTGACCACGATGTCTTCCACCCCGGCCACCTGGGCCGGAATGACCGTCATCAGGAGCGACGAGGGGTAGGCGGCGCGGCCGCCGGGCACGTAGACCCCCACCCGGCGCAGCGGGCGGAGCAGCTGGCCCAGGGCACCGCCCTCCGCGTCCCACTCCAGCCAGGAGTGGCGCGGCTCCCGCTCGTGGAACGCGCGGATGCGTTCGGCGGCCCGGTGCAGTGCCTCCCGTAGGTCCGCCGGCATGGCCTGATAGGCGGCCTCAATGGCCGCGGCGTCGGCGATGAAGGTCTCCAGTGCGACGCCGTCAATGCGGCGGGTGTATTCCCGCAGCGCGGCATCCCCCCGCTGGCGCACATCCGCGATGATCTGCGCGACCGCTTCCTGCGGCGTGAGTTCCCGCCCGAAGAGTTCCCGCAGGCGGGAGCGCAGGTCCGGCGTCAGCGGGGGCTCCAGCCCGGCCCGCAGCCGGGCGATGTGTTCCCGTCCCGCCGCCATCCCGTCCAGGATGCGGATGGATTCCCTGTTCTCCCGATGTCCGGATTCCCACCTGGTATTCATCTGTTTCTCCGAGCCCTATTCTGTGAGAGTTTATCCCGTATGACGGCACTTCGCTGCGCTTCGTGCCTGACTACGAACGGAAGGGATCACGAACGACGAACGAATTTTAGACACCCGCTGAGTCCACGTCCCCTGTGTTCCCGATGGTCCCCTCAATGGCTGCCAGCAGGCGACGGACGTCCGCCCGCCGGAGCCGGAGGGAGACACGGTTCACAATCAGGGTGGCCTGGCACCGGACCACCTCCGCCAGTTCCACCAGCCCGTTCTCCCGCAACGTCTGACCGGTCTCCACCACGTCCACCAGCAGGTCGGCCAGGCCGACCTGGGGGGCCAGTTCCACTGCGCCGGTCAGGGGGATGATCTCGGCCGAGATGCCCTGCTGGAGAAAGTACGCCCGGGCGATACGGGGGTACCGGGTCGCCACCCGGACACTGCTGACCAGTCGGAAATCGCGCCCCTGGTGGTGGGGGGCCCCGGCGAGTACCAGCCGGCAATGGCCGAACCCCAGGGGCAGCGGTTCGTACACGTCCCGGCCGCTCTCCCACAGCACGTCCTGGCCGACGATGCCCAGGTCGGCCGCTCCGTACTCCACATACGTGGGCACGTCGCCGGCCCGGGCCAGCAGGAAGCGCAAATCGGCCTCCGGCTCGTCCACCACCAGTTGGCGGGAGCCGTTGCCGATGGCACAGACGTACCCCAGGCGCTGGAAGAGGCGCACGCTGGGCTCCAGCAGGCGGCCCTTGGGCAGGGCCACGGTCAGTCGCTCCACGTCTTCGCCTCCTCCAGGAGTTGTGCCGCCGTCACAGGGCGCTCGCTCCCTTCGTCCTGCAGCAGCCAGAGGCCTTCCGGGTCGCTGCAGCGCAGGACCCGGGGGCATCCCTGGCTCCTGGCATAGGCCCACAAGTCCGCTCCCCGGCGGTCCAGCACGTCCACCTCCACGCGGTATCCGGCCTGGCGCAACCGTTGCACCAGGCTCAGGCAGGCGGCATGGTCGCAGTTCTGGACAATCAAATGGGGAGACATCGGGGGAGTGAAGCAGGACGGGGAGGCCTGGGCCAGGAGGGCCCGCTCAATCCCCAGGCCGAAGCCCACGGCGGCCAGGGGGCGCCCGAACTGGCCGATGAGTTCGTCGTAGCGTCCGCCGCTGAGCAGCGGCCAGCCCACGCCCGGGGACATGCCCCGGAAGGTGATGCCGGTGTAGTAGTCCATCCCGCGCACCTCGCCCAGGTCCAGGACGACGCGCCCGGCCAGGCCGCAGGCCTCCAGCAGGCGGTAGACCTGGGCCAGGGTCTGGGCCGCCCCGGCCACCGCGCCCCCGAACGCGCAGGCGTCCTCCAGCACATCCAGGCCGCCAATCCGGTCGGGCAAACTGGCCAGCATGGCCCGCCGGGGGCCGGTGATGCCTGCGGCATCCAGGGCGCGCTTCAGGCGGATGGGGTTCCGCTGGTCTATCGCCTCGCGGATTCGCTCCAGGTCGTCCCCCGGCAGGTCAGCGGTAAGGGCCCGGAAGAGGGCCATCTGTCCCAGGACAATCTGGAAGTCGCGCACGTCCAGAGCCTCCAGCGCCGCTGCGGCCAGTACCACTACCTCGGCGTCGGCGGCGGGGGTGCGGGCGCCGATCAGTTCCACGCCCGCCTGAGTGAACTCCCGCTGGCGGCCCACCTGGGGCTCCTCGTAGCGGAAGACACTGCCGATGTAGAAACAGCGCAGGGGCAGGGGCTGGTCAAAGAGTTTGGTGGCCGCGATGCGGGCGACCTGGGTGGTGAAATCGGCCCGCAGGGCCAGGGTATGTCCCTCGCGGTCAAAGAAGCGGTACATCACCTGGCGCAGGTCGGGGCCCGCGCCGATGACCAGGGTTTCGTCGTACTCAAAGGTGGGCGGGATGACCTCCCGGTAGGCCCAGCGGGAAAACAGGTCCCGCAGGACCGCTTCGGCCCGGCGACGCCGGTCCGCTTCGCTCAGGAACAGGTCCTGCACGCCGTGAGGGAGATGCCCACGCAGGGAGTGTTGGTCCGTCACCATAGGGCTACCCGGTCCGTCAAAAATCAGAAAATTGTAACTATTCAGCTTTCCTCACCCCTCCCCCGCCGCCTGCGGCGGGCGGCGAAGCCGCTGGGGGTGGGGTGAGGCTGAACAGTTACAGAAAATTATTCTACCACAGAGCATGCGGGGATGCAATTACACGCGTTCTATCACAGGGCTTATCAATGCCCTGATGAAAACGCCTGTAGTAAGCCACGAAGAAGCGGAGTGGCTTCCAAAAGGCCCAAAACGGCACTTCGCTGGCGCTTCGTGCCTGACTCCAAACGGACGAGAATTAGAGCGCTGATAAGCCCTGGACTCGCACGGAAAACCCTTGACGAACGCCTTCTTTTCTGTTATAATATGTCCAAACCCAGTAGACAGGCGGCCAGACAATTCAGTACCAGGCACTTTCCCGATTCTTACAGATAACTGTTTTTCCTGAGACCCGCAGGGCCTGAGGAAGTGCCTGGTACTTTTGTGTTTTTATGGTACAGATAGACCTTTCCCCGCTGATCGGGGCGCGTCCGGGCGAGCGCCTCTCCTTCACCCTGGATGAAGGCCCTCAGCAACTGGACGACATCTCCGTGGCCTTCCTTCGGGGCCCCATTCAATTCACCCGCGTCCAGGGCGGCATCCTGGTAGAAGCTCGCGTGGAAACCCGGGTGGAGATAGAGTGCGTCCGCTGCCTGGAACCATTCCTGTACGAAACCGTCCTGGAAGTAGAGGAGACCATCGGATTGGGACGACCGCGCCCCGGAATCACGTATACCCTCACCGAGGAGGGGTGGTTTGACCCCCTGCCCCTGTTGCGGGAACAAATCTGGGTCAATCTGCCGATGAAGCCGCTGTGCCGCCCGGATTGTAAGGGCATCTGCCCGGAATGCGGTGCCAATCTCAATCTGGAACCCTGTCGCTGCGTGGAGGAGAGAGTAGACCCCCGACTGGCTCCCCTGGCTCAGTTTCTCAAGAAGTAAGGAGTAGGGAGTAGGAAATATGGATATATTGGAAGAACTGTTGGAGAAAGCGGAAGTCCAGGGGTACCTGACCACCACTGATATTCTGGACCTGTTGCCGGAGGCTGAAGGTTCCCCGGAGCAACTGGATGAAGTCATCGCACTGTTGAGTGAGGCGGGCATTGAGGTATACGAGGAGTTGCCCGCTCCAGAGACGGAAGACCTGGCTGAACTGACCGAAGTAGACCTGGATGACCTGAGTGGAATTGCTGCCGACGATGCGGTGGGCCTCTACCTGCGGGAAATGGCGCGGGTGCCGTTGCTCTCCCTGGAGGAGGAGACCCATCTGGCACACCTCATTGAAATGGGGCGCGAGGCGGAACGGGTGCTGGCCAACAACGGTACCGACCCGGTGGAGCGGGCCCGATTGGAGGCAATGGTGGAACAGGGCCGGGCGGCGCGCGAGCACCTGATCAAAGCCAATACCCGCCTGGTCGTCAGCATTGCGAAAAAATACATCGGTCACGGAGTCCCCTTCCTGGACCTGATCCAGGAGGGAAATCTCGGCCTGATGAAAGCGGTGGAGAAGTTTGACTACCGGCGGGGTTACCGGTTCAGCACCTACGCGACCTGGTGGATTCGTCAGACCATCAGCCGGGCCGTGGCCGATCAGAGCCGCACCATCCGCGTCCCCGTCCACATGTCCGACCGCATCCGTCGGCTCTACAAGACGGCCCAGCAACTGGAGCAGGAGTACGGGCGCCCGCCGACCCCCGAGGAAATTGCCGCCGAACTGGACCTGGAACCGCGCAAAGTGCAGTGGATGATGCGGGTCTCCTGGCGGCCGATCAGCCTGGAGCACCCGGTGGGGGAGGAAGAGGACAACGAACTGGGGGCATTCATTGAGGACGATTCCACGCCCACTCCCCCCCAGAGCGCGTACCAGAAGATGCTGGCGGAAAAGATAGAGGAAGTGCTGTCCACCCTGAGCCCCCGGGAAGCGCGCATCCTGCGCCTCCGTTTTGGGCTGGGCGGCAACCGCAGCCACACGCTGGAGGAAGTGGGGCAGAAGTTCGGCCTGACCCGGGAGCGAATCCGTCAGATTGAGGGCAAGGCCCTCCGCCGATTGCGTCACCCCCGCCGCAGCCGACAACTGCGGCAGTATCTGTGAGAAGATGACGGTCGCCCTGATGGCGACCGTCATCTTCTTATTCCCACCGAAACGTCCGCGCCGCCACGGCGCCTCCCACCAGCAGACACCCCACGAGCACCGCGACCTCTTTCCAGTGCTGGCTCCACGAGTCGCCGAACCACAGCCCCCGCATGAGCGTCACCACGTGGGTCAGCGGGATGTACTGACTGACGGCCCGTACCTTCTCCGGTAACACCTCAAGCGGCATACCTGCACCGGAGAGGAACATCATCGGGAAGGCCAGCACCATCCCCACGGTCTGCGCGATGCGGGCGGTGGGAGCCAGGCCGGCGATCAGATACCCCAGCGCGAAAAAGGCCGTCGTCCCCAATAGAAAACCCGCCAGCACGCTCAGGACGTTCCCTTCAAACCGGATGTGGAAGACAGCCCTGCCGGTCAGAATCAGCAACAGGACGCCGATAACCGTCATCAGGAGATAAACGGCGATGTCGCTGAGGATGTAGGCCAGGGGATGGAGCGGGGTAGCCCGGAAGCGCCGCAGGACGCCGCTCTCCCGCGCGGCCGCCGCGCCGATGGGCAGACCGATGAGCCCCACCGTGACAATAATGAGCCCAATGTAGGAGGGCACCGCGACATCCATCGTCCCCCGACCGCCGAAGAGGGGGGTGGGGTTGTTGCCGTAGATCGCGCCGAAGAGCAGGAGCACCAGGGGCGCGTAGAAGATGGTGAAGAACGTCGCGATGGGCTCCCGCAGGTAGAGTTTGGCCTGAACCAGCAGCAATTTCCAGAAGCCGCGCATGTTTGCCTCCTCTTGAATTTTCCAGTATAATGATAACAGGAGCGAATCCAATGGCGAGGGAAATCGGCATTCAGGAGTTAATTCAGAGAGCCACTACGGTTCTGCCCGTCTCCGGCGAGGACCTGCTTCTTAGAGGAATCACCGCTGAAGCGGTAGAGCGGATTTTCGCTCTGAAGCGGGCAGCGGCCCATCTACAGGCCAAATATGGCTCTCTGGAAGCGCTGGAGCAGCGCATCCGTGAAGAGGGCGTTCCGCCGGATGACCACACGCTCTACACCGACCTCCTGGAATGGCGGGCTATCCGCCACGAAGGGATAGAATCTATTCGTCAACTTCGGAGTTACCCCCATCACTTCCAGAGGAGAGACGAGCAGGGTCGGTGGATATTTGAAGAATCCGCGATGCGGGGTGATGTAGAACGGGACATAGAACAGGTTCTGGAAGTGCTTCGGGCTTTTCTTGGGCTTTGAACCTTTACTCCCGCATCTCCCGCCCTGTCAGCGCCAGAAAGACGTCCTCCAGCGTCGGCTGTTCGGTGCGCAGGTCGCGGAAGCGCACGCCCATCCCCTCCAGCGCGCTGACGACTCCG
>Ga0209101_1001689_pt1 | contig 15775 bp, 14 predicted proteins | sample ConPoolayeCmetaG_FD_185481 | JGI IMG/M metagenome (GOLD analysis project Ga0209101, IMG submission 185481) | Hot spring microbial mat communities from California, USA to study Microbial Dark Matter (Phase II) - Cone Pool mat layer C metaG... ...
ATCTAATATCTGCTATCCAATATCTGCTATCTAATATCTGCTATCTAATATCTGCTATCTGACTGCGGACGGCAGGCCGGGTGGGGCAACCCTCAGCGCGGGCCGCCGCCTCCAGGGCATCCAGCAGTTTCCCGGCCGCGGTGTAGGCCCACAGCGCCGCCTGGCCCGGCGGCACACCCCCTGACAGGGCCATATAGCCGGCCACCAGGTCCGGATCGGCGGACCCTGGAGGCCGGGATTCGACCCGCGTCCAATCGGTGTTGGGGGCCAGAAAGGCCAGCCCCAACCGTTCATATTCGGCCGCGGCCACCTGAGCGCTCTCAGCCGACCAGCCGCCCAACACCCCCAGCACCCTCGCATCGGCGGCCATCTCCCGGGCCTGCCAGACCGCTTCTGCCGGCTCGCCAAAATCGTTCAGGGCCACCAATTCCACCAGGTAGCGCCCATCAATCCCCCCCGCCCTGTTTCGCTCCCGCACAGCCAGCCGCACGGCGTAGAGCACCTCATAGCCCAGGTCACGGTAGCGCCCCTCAAAGGGTGCCGACAGGCCGATCTTGACTGTGGGTTGGACGCTGCCCGGAAAGCTACAGGAAGAAAGGAGGAAGAGGCAAGAGAGAAGAGGCAAGAGGCCTGCCCCCTTGCATCTTGCATCCTGCCTCCTGCCTTCTGCCTCCTGCATCCTGCCCCTTTTACGGCCCGTATTTTTCCTGATTGCGCAGATGTTCCTCCAACGTGGAGGCGAATACGTGTGAGCCATCGCCAATGGCGTGAAAATAGAGGTAGGTCGTGTCTGCCGGATCCAGGACGGCCAGGATAGAGGCCAGGCCAGGGCTGCAGATCGGTCCGGGCGGGAGCCCCTGTACCTTGAAGGTATTGTAGGGCGAATCCAGTGTCTGTCCTTCGCCGGGGAGCATGGGGTTCCACCAGTTGCCTGTGGCCGGATCGAAGCCTTTGGCATACTGCACCGTCGGGTCGGCGCTGAGGCGGAGGGCTGTCTCCTCGACATAGGCCGGGTTCAGCCGATTCAGGTAGACGCTGGCGATCAGGGGCCGTTCCTCCGGCACCACCGCCTCGCGCTCGACGATAGAAGCCAGGGTCACCACATCATAGACCGTCAGCGGCCGGTACGCCCCCTGATTCAGGTCGAAAATCGTCTTGCCGGCCAGGCGGCTCTCGATCTCAGGGGCTGCCCGGATGTCAAAGTTGGACAACATCAGCTCGATGACCAGCGTGGGGCTGACCTCCTGGGGCAGTTGATAGGTATCGGGGAATAAAAACCCCTCCAGGGAAGCGCCGGCCGGGCGGCTGGCCAGCCAGGAATAGTCAAACCGACCGCTGCGCACCAGGGCCATAAAATCGTCGCTGCGCATCAACCCTTGCTGTTCCAGCAACCAGGCCACCTGCTCTGCCCGCCAGCCTTCCGGGATGGTCACCGTAACCGTGTTTGCCCCGCCATGCTGCAACGCCTGGGCGATGTCATGCATGGTCATGGTCGCCCGCAGCATAAAAGTTCCCGCCTCCAGGCTGCGGTCCAGGCCATGATAGGCCATAAAACGGCGGAAAACCTCGCCGTTGACGACCAGCCCCTCCTCCTCCAGCCGCATCGCCACCTGAGCCGCCGTCTCCCCCGGTTGCACGACAAAGCTCACCGGCGTCGGATCATCGCCCGCCGGCCGATTCAGCTCCGCCTGGTGCATACTCAGATACAGGCTCAGGAAAAACGCATCGGCTGACTCGAAGGACAGGTCCAGCGTTGGACCGGTTCCGGTTTGCGCCCGGGCCTGCCACGAACTGACCATCACCCGCACGCCAAAAAGGACGGTCAAGGTCAACACCCCGACCGTGCCGACCAGGACCACCAGGCGGGACAGGTTGCGCAGCCAATCGGGGACCAGGCGTTGCAACCAGCGGACCTCGGCCAGCAAGAGCAGCAACAGCGCCCCGACCCAGGCCAACCCGGCCACTTTGACCCACAGGAGCAAAGAGCTCAAGAGATCCCCTCCTCTCGATGCAGGTCGAGATAGTCTTGCAAAATCACAGCTGCCGCCACCGCATCAATCCGCTTCCGCCGATCCCGCGCCTTGCGCCCGGCGGCGATCATCGCCTCCTGCGCCCGCCGGGTGGAGAGGCCCTCATCCCACAACAGCAGGGGCAGGTCCAACCCGACAGCCCGCAGGGCCTCCGTCAGGGCCGCCGCATACCGTTCGATCCGCCGCGCCTGAGGGCCGGCGCTGCCGTCATCGTTCAGCGGATGCCCGACCACCAACCCGCCGGCCGCCTGCTCCCGCGCCAGGGCTGCAATCCGGGCGAAATCCTCCGCCTTTGACGCCCGGCGGATGACGGTCAGCGGCGTGGCGATCGAACCGCTCGCATCCGACACGGCCACGCCGATCCGCCTCTCACCCACATCCAACGCCAACAACTTCCGGGCCATCGGTTATTCCAACACGACCACCTGGATGCGGAAGGGCAGGAACGGGACACGGTCCAGCCACTCCCACCGTTTGATCCAATCCGGCTCGATCTCCACCACCGGCGGGGCTCCCAGGGAGAAGGAACGGCTGAGAAGCTGCACGGCCTCCTCGGCCGTCAACCCGGCCACAGCCGAGCGGACCGCCCCACGATCCAGGTCGGCGACCAGAGGGGCCGATGCCGACGCTTTCAGGATCACACTCCGCCCCTCCATGCGCACCTGCGGGTCGAGGCTGAAGGTGATCTCGTCTGAACGCAGGGCATAGGTGGTCGGGATCTCTTTTTTCAGCGCCTCGTAGGTCAGCAGGTTGACATTGGCCTGGTCCACAGCCGTGCCGCTGGCCAGGATGCGCATCTGCAGGTGTAACAGGTCTGCCTCGGCATCGAGGAACTGATCATAGACTTCGGTCAGGATCTCGACGGTCATGGACTCCGGGGGCATGAACTCCTGATCGCCCAACCGGCTCTGGAGCTCCACGTAGGCCCGTTGCTGGAGTTGTTGCAGGAGCTGCGCCTTGAGGCGGTCCATATCGGCCCGGGTGACCACGCCGACCTGTTTCACCCCGCCCCCCTGAGTGGGCCTTTCGTTGATGACGCGCACCTTGCCCCGCAGCGCCGCCGTCTCGACCACGTTGATGGTGGCTGCCGCGACATTGCCCACCGGCCCCGGTTCCAACGCCTCGATCTGGGCCTGGGCAGTGGCCCCGATGTTGGCCGCCAGGGTAGCCGTGGTGACGGTGCGAAAACGGACGGTGGTCCCGGTCGAGGTGCGCACCACCGCCCCCGGCAGGATCGTGATCGGCATCGCCGTCTGGTTGATAAAGGTGACCGAACCGGTGGCCGGCGCGCCGGGGGCATCCCGTTTGCTCACCGTGGCGATCTCGCCTGTCTGCTCCACCTCCGTCTCGATCACCCGGGCCGGGATGGCCCGGTCGGCCAGGCGAGGCTTTTCCACCTCCGGGTCGGCGCGCAGTTCGAGGTTCACTTCTACGATCTGGCGATAGGGCACCAGGGTCACCTGCGCCTGGGGCACCGTCAGGGCGGCCAGGCCGACGAGGAGGAGCAGGAACAGCCCAAAGAGCAATATCCCCAACAGCCGGCCGGCCCAGAGGATGGCCCTGTCGCCGTAGCCGACATCCCCCCGGCCGGAGCGCAGGCCCTCCACCCGGGCAGCGGCGGCCTGTCGCGCCGACGACCAGCGGGGCCGGCCGCTCCGCCATCGCCCCCGGCGGCCCCGCCGCAGCGAGGAGAGCACGGCGATCCCCTCCTCGCGGGCCAGACGGCGCGTGCGACTATCGCGGGTGACCAGTCCTACTTCCAGAGCCAGGTTGGCCGCGTGACGGCGCAGCACCCGCAAGTGGACCGGATCGCACAGGGCACAGTTGCCTTTGGGTACCACCAGCAATACCTGCCGGGCCTGTGCTCCCTCCAGCAACTCGCGGATGGCAGGCCAGTCGTCGTCAATTTCGAGATAGATCACCTGCTGCATAGCAATCCGATGGTTCTTCAGCCAGGATAACCATTTCGTCCAGTAACTGCTCAGAGCAGTGTTTTTTCACCACAAAGGCACGAAGACACCAAGGAGCCAAAGAACAATTTCTGGCACTTTGAAGCCATTCTATATCAAGCAACCTTCGTGTCTTGGTGGTAAAATTGGCTCAGCCTGAGCAGTTACTTCGTCCAAAGGTATCTGGCGCTTCCGAAAAGTGCCAGGCACCTGCCCGCTACCCTTCCGCAGGTTAGAAAGTGGCTGGCAACAGGGCGAGCCGCTCATTGCAGCGCACTTGTGCAGAGACTGCGCTCAACCCTGCGGGAGGGCAGGCAGTTACCGCCTGGCACCGTTCACTCAGGATGCGCGCCGGCCGGTCTGGGGGCCGCCTCCCCTGCGCTGCCCAGGCTGCCAGTGACAGGGCCGAGATATCCCCTCCTTCCCGGCCCAGGTCGGTGCGGTTGACAACACCCGGCACATCGGTCGCCCGCAACCGGTCCACCTGGGGATAGCGGGCAAAGTGCAGGCGCCGGCTCCAGGCCAGCGCCCGGACTGCATCGGCGATTTCCGGCAGGGCACTGCCCCCTCCCAGCAGGTAAAGCCGGTGGGGCAGGGAGCCATCCCGGTCCTGTGCCAGGTGGGCCAGGCCTGCCTCGACCCCCTCCAGCCAGGCACGCAGCACCGGTGAGATCACGTCCAGGACCTGGCTGCACGCCTCATCGGCCAGATGGCGGCCGGCATAGGCCCGTTTGAGCCGTTCGGCCCGGTCAGGCGTCAGCCGCCACTCCCGGCCCAGGGCGGCAGTGACCGCTGCCCCCCCTATCGGCAGCGAACTCAGGGCAAGAGGTCGGCCTGCCCGCCACCAGGTCAGGTCTGTCGTCGCGCCACCCACATCCAGCAGCACCCCCTCCGGTTCAGAGAAGGCGGCGGCCAGGGCCAGCGGCGCTGCCGTCAGGGTCAGCGCCGAAAATTCCAACTCTCTGCCCACCATCCCCCAGGCCCGGATCGTCTCGGCCGGAGCCAGGGCCGCAAACACCACCGCCCCGATCTCCTCCCCCCGGAACCCCACCGGGTCGGTCACAACCCGGCGATCGACCGTCAGAGTCACAATCGCCGCATCCACCAGCCGCCAGTCCGGATCGGCCGGGTCGGTCAGCCGGTTGACGGCCAGCCGCAGCGCCCGCCCCAGGAGCGCCGTCAGCTCCTGTTCCTCAACAGGGCGGCCGGGTCGGGCCCGGCGCTGATAGACCGACCAGGCACAGCCTTTGATCTGCGACGCCGGCAGGCCTACCACCATCTGATCCGGCAGGAGCCAGTGCCCGGCCCGTTCCTGGGCCATCTCCTCGGCCCGGTTCAACGCCTGGCGGCAGGCGGCGATCCAGGTGGATGGTTCCGGCCCGGCCTGGCCCCAGCCGGGGCCTTCGCTCCACCCCCAGACGGTGGCCGGCCCCTCTCCGACCTCGACGACCAGCAGCCGCAGGGTCGTGGTACCGGGGTCCACGACGCTCAGGTAGACTGGAGCGGGGGGAGGGGGCCGATGTCGCTCACCGGCTTTTCGCAGCCACATCCTCCTGATTTCCTCACCTGACAAGGACGCACAGGCTGTCAGCTCTGTTCCTCCCGCAACCAGTCATGGACCAGCCTGGGCACCAGGGCCAGCGCTTCGTCCAGCCGGCCGGGATCGCGCCCCCCGGCCTCGGCCAGCGTGGGCCGTCCGCCGCCACCGCCGCCGACGACACGCGCCACCTGCTTGATCAGGGAACCGGCCTTCAGCCCCCGCTCGACCAGATCAGGAGTCACGGCGGCCACAAAGTTGGGTTTGTCGTTGATCACCGTGCCCAGGACGATCACCACCGAGCCCAACCGGTCGCGGAGCCAGTCGGTCATCTCCCGCAGTGTATCCATATCGGCAGCCCGCGTGCGGGCCGCCACCACCTGAACGCCGGCCACCTGCTGGACCTTGCGCAGCAGGGCCTCCGACTCCAGCCGGGCCAGTTCCCGGCGCAGGTCGGCGATGACCTTCTGTTGCTCATGGAGTTGGGCCATCAGGCGCAGCACTGCCCGGTCCACCTCTTCGGGCGGGGAGCCCAGGTGAACGGCGGCCGCATCCAGCACGCCGAGCCGCTTCTGCACAAGCTGCTGGGCCGCCCGTCCGGTCACCGCTTCGATGCGCCGTACCCCCGCCCCAACACTCGTTTCCGAGAGGATGCGAAACAGGCCGATGTCGCCCGTCTGCTGGACGTGGGTGCCGCCGCACAGTTCCTGGCTGAACGGTTCCTCCGGCCAGCCGATCTTGATGACCCGCACCTGTTCGCCATATTTTTCCCCAAAGAGGGCGATGGCGCCGGCAGAGACCGCCTGCTGATAGGTGGTCTGCTCCATCTCCAGCGGATAGTTGGCCAGGATAGCGTCGTTGACCGATTGTTCCACCGCATCCAACTGCTCCTGGGTGAGCATGGCACCGTGGGTAAAGTCAAAGCGCAGGCGATCGGGGGCCACCAGGGAGCCGGCCTGCTGGACATGCTCCCCCAGGATGTAGCGCAGTTCGCTGTGGAGCAGGTGGGTGGCGGTGTGATTGCGGGCGATGTCCATCCGGCGGGCGACATCCACCAGGGCCCACACCGGATCCTCGACTCGTGGCTGGCCCCGCTTCACCTTCCCCCGGTGTACGATCAGACCCGGCACCGGCCGGGCCATGTCCAGGACCTCGATCTCCCAGCGCGGCGTTTCCTCCTCCCCTTCGTAGCGGGCCAGGATGCCGGTATCCGAGACCTGGCCGCCGCTTTCGACATAGAACGGGGTGGCCGCCAGCACCACTTCTACCTCATCTCCTTCCCTGGCGCGGTTCACCCGCTCGCCGTTGCGCACGATGGCCAGCACCACCGTCTCCAGTTCGGTTGTTTCGTCGTAAGGATGTTCGACCCCCTCCGGACCGATCCGGCCCTGGGCCTTCAGCTCCTCCAGCAGGCGGAGGTAGAGGCCGATCTCCTCGCCATCGGGCAACGCAAACTGCTGGGACGCGCGGCCCCGCGCCCGTTGCTCCTCCAGCGCTGCCGCAAAGCCTGGCTCATCCACGGTGAAGCCCCGTTCGGCGCCGACATCGCGGGTCAGGTCGAGCGGGAAGCCATAGGTATCGTACAGGCGGAAGGCATCGGTTCCGGGGATGACCGTCTCCCCTCGCTTCTGCAGATCATCCATCACCGTATCGAGCAGGGCCAGGCCCACATCCAGCGTGCGCTGGAAGCGCTCCTCCTCCTGGCGGATGACGTTCAGAATGAACTCGCGCCGTCGCCGCAGCTCCTGGTAGTGGTCGCCATAGTGGTCAATCACTACCTGCGCCACCTCGCCCAGGAACGGTTCGGTGAAGCCGATCTTGCGCCCAAAGCGGGCGGCCCGACGCAGGATCATGCGCAGCACATAGTTGCGCCCTTCGTTGCCGGGGATGACCCCATCCCCCACCAGGAAGGTCACAGCCCGGCCATGGTCGGCAATGACGCGGTAGGGCACTCTGTTCTGCCTCATCTCCGCCTGGCTGTGGCCCCGCAACTCCCGGATGCGGTGCAGGATGGGGGTGAACAGGTCGCTGTCATAGTTGGCCTCTACCCCCTGGGACAGGGTCGCCAGCCGTTCCAGCCCCAGGCCGGTGTCCACATGCCGGGCCGGCAGGTCGTGCAATATGCCGTCGCTGTCGCGGTTGTACTGAATGAACACCAGGTTCCAGATCTCCAGGAAACGGGTGCAATCGCCGTTGACGCGACAGACATGGCCGGGCACCCCCTTTTTGTCGCAATAGTCCGGCCCACGGTCGTAATGGAGCTCGCTGCATGGACCGCAGGGGCCGGTGGGCCCCATGGCCCAAAAGTTATCCCTGCGCCCGAAATGGAGCACCTGCTGGCGGGGAATATCGGTCTCGCTCAGCCAATAGCCATAGGCCTCGTCGTCGGTGGGCAGGTCCCCTTCATCATCCCGGAAGACGGTGGCCCACAGCCGCTCCTTCTCCATGCCCCACCAGTCGGTCACCAGCTCCCAGGCCCAGGCGATGGCCTCCTTTTTGTAATAATCGCCGAACGACCAGTTGCCCAGCATCTCAAAAAAGGTATGGTGATAGGGGGAAGGGCCGACCGCTTCCAGATCGTTCAGGTGGCCGGAGACACGCATACACTTTTGGACATCGGCCACACGGCGGCTACGCGGCTCTTCCAATCCCAGGAAGATATTTTTGAATTGGTTCATGCCGGCATTGGTCAGCAGCAGGGTAGGATCGCCCACCGGCACCAGCGAGGCGCTGGGCACGATCAGATGCCCCTTGCCGGCAAAAAAGTCGAGGAAGCTCTGGCGGATTTCCGCACCTGTCATCCGTCTCATCGTTTTTTCCCCTTCATCAGAAAACAGGGTCCGTATGGCGTGGTGCATGTGGCGCACCACCAGGATACGGCTCAAGCGGCCATTGTAGCCCAAGTCGGCAGAGATGTCAAGCCGGCTGGGGGCTGGGCCAGGGGCCCCTCAAACGCCAAGTGTCATCTCCCGCTCGGCGGGGATCACAGACCATACGCATCAAGTTAAGCGACAAGTCGCACCTCAGGGGCCTGCGGCCAGCGGTCGGCCTGTGCCGACCGCTGTCTTCGCGTCGGCGCAGGCCGACGCCCGGCGCCCCAGGCGCCCAGAAAGGCCGATTTCTAATCGGCACAGGCAGCCGGCCAGGTAATTACTCGCCCGCGCCTTAACTTGATGCCAGCGGGTTTTGGAGATTTTCCCGCCCCGTTCTGAAAAAGGCCAAACAATTTTGAAACATCCCCGATTTTGCTTTTTCGACCAAGTCGGGTACAATAGGGCCACTCTTGCGGGAGAGTGAAAGAGATGGAGGAACGTCTGCGTCAGGCCATGCTGGAGCGCCTGGAAGAGGGGAAGCTCCCCTGTTCCCAGGCATTTGCCATCGCCCGCCGCCTGAAGGTGGCCCCGCTGACGGTCGGGCTGGCGGCCAACGAGGCCGGGATTTCGATCTCCCGCTGCCAGCTGGGCCTCTTTGGTTATGGCCCCAAGGCAGAGGGCAAGCACAAGATCGTCCACCCCATGGAGCAGGTGCCAGAACGCCTGGCGGCCCACCTGCGCGCCCAGGCCGATAGCCAGGGCATCTCCTGCGCCGCCATCTGGCAGGTAGCCAACAGGCTGGGCTATTCCCGTCTGGAAGCGGCCAGCGCCGTGGAAGCGATGGGCCTGCGGGTGTCGCACTGTCAACTGGGCTGTTTCCCCCGCCCCCAGAAGGAATGACCGATCATGCCTTACCGGGATGACCTGGGCCGCGCCATCAACTATCTCCGCGTGTCGGTCACCGACCGCTGCAATCTGCGTTGTGTGTATTGTATGCCGGCCGAGGGGATCGCCCAACATCCTCACGCCGACATCCTGCGCTACGAGGAACTGGCCCTGATCATCCGCGCCGCCGCCGGGTTGGGCATCTGTAAGGTGCGGATCACCGGCGGCGAACCGCTGGCCCGGCTGGGCCTGCCCGAATTTGTGCGCATGGTGGCAGCCATCCCCGGCATTGATGATCTGTCCATGACCACCAACGGCATCCTGCTGGCCCGCCATGCTCAGGCCCTGGCCGAGGCCGGACTGCACCGGGTGAACATCAGCCTGGACACCCTCCGGCCCGACCGTTTTGCCCGGATCACACGCCTGGGTCGCCTGGATGATGTGTGGGCCGGCATCGCCGCCGCGCAGGCCGCCGGCCTATCCCCCATCAAGTTCAACATGGTCGTTGTGCGCGGCCTCAACGATGACGAGGTCGCCGACTTTGCTCGACGGACAATCAGCCACGGCTGGCATGTGCGCTTTATCGAGCTGATGCCTGTCGGGGCCAATGTCGCCTGGTCTGGCAACGGCCTGGTGCCCATCCCTGAGGTCCGGGCCCGGATCGAAAGCCAGGTCGGCCCTCTGGAGCCGGTCCACGGGCCGACGGGCAACGGTCCGGCACGCTATTACCGCCTGCCCGGTGCAGCCGGGACGGTCGGCTTTATCAGCGCCCTGAGCGACCACTTTTGTCACAGTTGCAACCGCCTGCGCCTGACCGCCGACGGCCGGTTGCGTCCCTGCCTGATGGACGACCTGGAGATTGACCTGCGCACTCCTCTGCGGGCCGGCGCCGATCTGGAAACGGTCCAGAGCCTCCTGGCCCAGGCCATCCACTGCAAGCCGGAACGGCACCATCTGGATGAGGCCCGTTCACCGCAGAGTCGGACGATGGCCGAAATCGGGGGCTGATCCCGGCCGGAGAAGGAGAGACAGAGGGAACGCGGGTCGCAGACCCGCTTTGAGCCTGAATCGAGTCAGGGAGAGACCGATGTCGCTGACCCATCTGGACGAACAGGGCCGGGCGCGGATGGTGGATGTAGGCGCCAAGCCGGACAGCGAACGGGTGGCGGTGGCGCGGGGGCGCATCACCATGCAGCCGGAAACGCTGGCCCTCATCCAGGCCGGCGCGGTCAAAAAGGGGGATGTGCTGACCGTGGCCCAGATCGCCGGCATCCAGGCCGCCAAGCGCACCCACGACCTGATCCCGCTGTGCCATCCGCTGCTGCTGACCCACGTGGCTGTGGAGCTGAAACCTGGAGAAGAAGAGGGCAAAGCGTGGATTGACATCGAAGCCGTCGTGCGCACCACAGGCAAAACCGGCGTCGAGATGGAGGCATTGACCGCTGTCAGTGTGGCCGCGCTGACGGTGTACGACATGTGCAAGGCCGCCGACCGGGCTATGCGCCTCACCGATGTGCGGCTGGTGCACAAAAGCGGCGGCAAGAGCGGCGAGTGGAACCTGGAGGAACGATGAAACAGACAGGAACGGTCATTGCAGTTTGCACCAGTGAGAAAAAGGGCACCCGCAAGCGGAACGTAGGTCAGGCCGAGCTACGGCCCCAATGGGGAGTTGTCGGCGACGCCCATGCGGCCGACTGGCATCGTCAGGTCAGCCTGCTGGCCTGGGAGAGCATTGAGAAGATGCGCGCCCTGGGGCTGAATGTAGGCCCCGGCAGCTTTGCCGAGAATATCACCACCCAGGGCCTCAATCTGGTGGACCTGCCGGTGGGCACCCGCCTGCGGCTGGGGGGGGCGCTGGTCGAAGTGACCCAGATCGGCAAGGTATGCCATGACCGCTGTGCCGTCTATTACCAGGCCGGCGACTGTGTGATGCCCCGCGAGGGCATTTTCGTTCGGGTGGAACAGGGCGGCATGGTGAAGGTCGGCGATCCGGTCGAGGTATTGGATAATGAGCGAATCAGCGAGTGAGCGAATCAGCGAGTGAACGAATCAGCGAGTGAGCGAATCAGCGAGTGAACGAATCAGCGAGTGAACGAATCAGCGAGTGAACGAATCAGCGAGTGAACGAATCAGCGAGTGAACGAATCAGCGGATAGCGAATCATCTGAAATCGAAATCGGCTTCTTTAGACGCTTCGCGCCAGGTGTCGGCCTGACCTTCACCCCTCCCCCGGCCCTCAACTTTGGCTTTTTGCCCGCGGCCCCCTGCATGAGCCCCTGACGGCTTCCGCGGCTCCAAAAAGGAGATTAATTTTTCATTGCGAAGGCTGCGCCTTCGTAATGAAAAATTTTCTTTTTGTTCTTTTGGCCTCGCCGGAGGCAGGTTTTGGAGATTTTCCCGCTCCGTTCTGAAAAAGGCCAAACTTCAGGGAGGCGTCCACGCCGGCGGACGCCTGGCCGCAGGCCCTGGAGGCTGACTTTCAGTCAGCTCCGGTCAAGACAAACCGCAGGGCCAGGACCCGCTGTGTATCCCCCCGCACACAGGCACACTCATCCACCCGCAGGCCACACACCCAGACAATGCCCCTTTCGCTCTCCAGCAGCGGCAGCCGGTTGCGGGCAGGGCGGGGCACCTTCTGGTTGGTCATCAGGTCACCCAGTTTGACCGTGTGCCCGCCCAACCCCTGGGGTTGAAAGCGGTCGCCAGGGCGACGGGTGCGCAGCCAGAGCCGCTCCCCCACCCCCTCCGCATCGAGGAAGGCTCGCCATGGGTCGGTGTTGGCCTGCCAATCCCCCGGCAGATCGGCCGGGGCCAGCAGTTCGGCCTGGAGCGCCCAATCGGACCCGGGCAGCAGGGTCAGGCCGGGAACGGCCACCGGCAACGGCGCACCCTCCGGCAGGAGGAGCGGCCAGTCAGGCGGGGACTCGCCAGCCCCGGCCTCGGCCACGGTAAAGTGGTCATAGCCGACGGTGAGCATCAACCCCTGGGGCAGCGTCGCCTGGTCGCCGGTGGTGCCATCGGCAGCCACAGAGCGCGCATTTTCCACGTGCAGAAAGTTGATGTTGCGCAGCGAGAGGCGCAGACGGTGGATCGCTTCCCGCAGCGTCGAACGTTGCAGGCCGGGCGGCAAGGCTCGCCAGGCCGCCAGGTCAAAGAGAATCCTCTGCGCGGTCTCTTCCCGCACCACGCGGGGCCAGGTCTCCTCCAGCAGCGAGCGGAGCAGGGCATAGTCATCGGCCATCACCCGTGCCGAACGACACAGCACCTGCCGCAGATTCGGGTTGTGCTGCTCCAGCAGGGGGATGACCTGATGGCGCAGCCAGTTGCGAAAACAGGTCGTGTCCAGGTTGGAAAGGTCAAAGCGGGGCTGAAGCTCATAGAAAGCACAGTAGGCCTCGATGTCGGCGCGGGAGATTTCGAGCAGAGGGCGGATCAATTTCAGATTTGAGATTTTGGAGGCCGAATTCTGAATTCCCAGCAGGCGATAGTCGCTGAGAGGGGTGAGGGGCAACATGCCGCGCAGTCCGGCCATCCCGGAGCCGCGCACAAAGTGCATCAACACCGTCTCGGCCTGGTCGTCGGCGTTGTGGCCCACGGCAATCTTGGAGGCGTTGATCGCCTCCGCCACCCGACCCAAAAAGTCATAGCGGGCGCGACGGGCGGCCTCCTCCACAGCCAGGCGATGCTGGCGGGCCAGGGCCGGCACGTTAACCCGCTCGACGGTGCAGGGCAGGGCCCAATCGGCGGCCAGATCGCGGACAAACCGGGCATCGGCGTCGGCGTCGGCCCCGCGCAGGCCGTGGTGCAGGTGGGCGACATGGAGCGCCAGGCGGTAGCGGACGCTCAGGCAGCACAGGAGGTGCAACAGGCACAGCGAGTCGGGTCCGCCCGACACGCCGACCACCACCCGGTCCCCCGGCGTCAGCAGGCCATACCGTTGAATCGTCTCCCGCACCCGGTCCATGACCCGATCCATTTCGGTCCCCCCGTCACTTCCCGACAATCTGACCTCCTTTTCCTCTCCGTCGGACTTTAGAACGTTCAGGGGGGATGGTTCATAACAGGTTGACCCCTGATAGGACACGGATAAACACGGATGAGACGGATCAACACGGATTTTACCTTCGATCATCCGTGTTCATCCGTGAAATCCGTGTCATCCGTGTCCTATAAAATTCTGCCCGTGTGAAAAGTGTCAACCAATTTCTGCCGATCCTTGAACCATCCCGTTCAGGGTCCCATTATTATACATCAGACCCGCGGTTTTACAAAAAAGAGCTGGAAGGCCTCAAGACCTTCCAGCTCTGCCTGACTGAGGCACCGCTCAGAGCTTGTCTGAAAACCACCAAGACACGAAGGACACCAAGGGCACCATGCGGTTTTTTATTCGTTTCCTTCGTGTTCCTTTGTGGCCTTTCTTACTGGCTCTCAGTCCAGGAACCTGACCCTGGTCTGGACCTGGATGCCGCGCCGGGCCAGTTCCTGCACAAACAGGTCTGGCGGCACGGCCAGTTCGACCGGCAACGCTCCCCGGGGCGTCTGTCCCCGGGCCATCATGGCTGCGACGATGGCCCCATCCCAACCGGTGGTGCGCTCCATAGCCGTAAAGCCGGTCTCCTGGTCGTAATAGTCCACCATCTCCAGGAGCACCTCGGCCGGCCGGCCCTCCTTCCGCCCTGTGGCCCGGATGCGGATGACACACACATCCCTGTCGCCGGGGAAGGTGACCAGCGGTTCGAACAGGGCATGGAACAGGTCGCGGGGCACCACCGCCTGCCCTTTGACCGGCACCGGGTCGGTGCGCCACAGCCCCAGGTCGTAAAAGGCCCGGAGCTGATCAAAGTGGCCGGGGTAGCGCAGCGTTTTGTTCTGCAAGGTCTTGAGCCGGCCCTCAAAGGTCCAGGGCATGGTCGAGACGCCGCCGCCGGTGACGAACGCCTCCAGGCGGCCCAGGGGCGGGGGAAACTCGACCTCCTCCAGTTCGGTCATGGTCGGCACCACGGTCCGTCTGCCGTCGCGGAGAAAGACGGGGGACTCGGCATACTCGTTGGTCAGGCCGGCGATGTGAAAGGTCAACAGGTAGTTGAACGGCGGGCGCGGCTCCTGCGGCAGGCCGCCGTCCCACATGAACACCTCTTCCGCCTCGTCGAGCAGGCTCATGGCGTAGACGATCAACGTGGTGCCCATGCCCGGCACCTGCCCGCAGTCGGGTATCAGGCTGATGCCGGCCGCCCTGGCCTGGGCATCGAAGGCCAACTGCTGGCGCACCAGGTCGGTGTTGCCGCCCAGGTCGCACATGCTGGCTCCAGCCTCCACCGCCGCCTGGGCGATCTGCAGGTTCAGGTGATAAGGCACGGCGCTGAGGAACGCATCCACGCCCCGCAGGGCCGCCACCAGAGCTGCGTGATCGGTGACGTCAAGCTGAATGGCGTGGGCCCGGTCGGTGGCCAACAGCCGGTTGACCCGCTCGGCGGCAGCCTGGGCCACGGCCGGCGAAGCATCGGCCAGGAGGACCCTATCGGCCTGGCCCAGACGGATCAGATCGTAGGCGCAGGCGGTTCCCTGCCGCCCGGCGCCCAGCACCGCATAGTTGTATCCCATAGCACTTGACCTCCTTGAAGAATTGGTGTAAAATAATTTTGTCCGTAACGGACACCAGGCGAGATTTGCAGACAATGGCCATCCATTCCATCGTCGTTCCGCTTAACACCGTATCAGAAGCTTTCATGCTTTTTAATCAATTGCTGATCCCTTTTGTTGTAGATGTACGGGGCGAACGGGTACATTTTGATGTTGGCGATTATACCCATCTCATGGACGATGAAGAGCGGCTGCAACGCATCCGCTGGATAGCGGCAACAATCCAGAATCCGGTTGAGATCAGGCGCAGCCACGTGAAAGCCAAACCGTTTCGTGAGGTGTATATTGCCATCATCCGGATCGGTGAAGAGACCGAGGCAGAACCTTTCCTCGTCGGCATAGACCGTCGTCTGGGACGGCTTGATTTCAGAACAGCTTTTGTGCCTGAATTAACCTACTTCCAGGTCGTACGAAGAGGTGAACTGTTATGGCGAAAACTGTAACTGCAGAAATCTGGTATCATGCCCCTAACGATACCCTTTACGTGCGTCTTCGGCCAAGACGTCCAGCCCGTATGGCCGAGACCGATTACGATTTTTACATCCGTTATGATTGGGAAAATCCAGATCAGATAGTCGGCTTTGAGTGGCTGGACTTTTCAGCCTACTTTGGTATGCTTGACGAGCCAGGAGTGATCCCCGATGTAGATTTCCTGTTTCACATTGCCGGCACCCCCCACACAGGGCTCACATTGAAGGAGGTGCTCCGTTGGGCTTATCAACACTATGTGCTTGAAACCTCTCCTCCCCTGGAAATCCTTACCCCAGAGATGGCGGTCAGTTGATTCGAGGTCGGGAAAGGACGGGGGCCAGCACATCTGCCCCCGTCCTTTTTGCGCGCAAACCAGGGGATGGTTCAATTTTCTGGGGAAATTGGTTTACACTTTTGACGGGCGTTAAAATTCCACCTGGCCCTCACCCC
>Ga0209101_1001690_pt1 | contig 15769 bp, 4 predicted proteins | sample ConPoolayeCmetaG_FD_185481 | JGI IMG/M metagenome (GOLD analysis project Ga0209101, IMG submission 185481) | Hot spring microbial mat communities from California, USA to study Microbial Dark Matter (Phase II) - Cone Pool mat layer C metaG... ...
CCGGGTTGCCGTCGCCCAGGTGCCATTGGAACACCACATTGCTGCCTGCCGTCACCGTCGCGGTGAGGGTGGTGGGGTTGCCCAGCTCGGTCGGGCTGTCGTTGACCGCCACCAGCCCGGCGACCGGCTCTTCGATGAACACCAGGGATTGGGCCACCTGGGTGATGAGACCGTCGGTGGCGGTGATCGTCGCCGTGTAAACGCCGACCGCCGGATAGATGTGGGTCACGGTGACCGGTGTGCCGGCAGACATCGTTCCGCCGATGGACGGGCTGTTGTCGCCCAGATCGAGCGTATAGGTGACGTCGACGCCGGCGACCAGGCTGGCGGTCAGGGTGGTGCTCTGGCCGATGGCGGTTGGCGAATCGTTGACCAGGGTCAGGCCGTCGAGCGGTTCCATCACCCGCACCGGGGCTACGTTGTGCAAGATGGCCAGGAGGCTGTCATAGGTGGCGGTAACCCAACGGTTATAGTAGAGGCCGCCGATGGCCGGTGCGGTGCTGGTAAAGGAAACCGACCGCACGCCGGGCGTGCCGTTCCAGTCGCGGCCGGGCACAACGATGACCTGACTCCAGGTGTTGGGTGTGAAGGCCGGGTCGAGCACGTCGTTCAGGGTGACGGTGGCGATGCCGGTGCCGTTGTTGGTGAGGACAATGGTGTAGGTGACCACCGCCCCCGGCTCTACCAGCGTCCGCTCGGCCGTTTTGCTGAGGGTGATCACGTTGGTGGTGCTGATCGGCGTGACCAGGATGCCTGTGCTGCCGGTGATCGCTGTGGTCGAGGTAACGCCGTAGCGGTTGGTCAATGTGGCGACGCCAAGCGGGCTGTTGACGCGCGCCGTCACGGTAACCTGGGCCGATTGGCCGGGCTGGAGCGCCTGATCGAGGCTCCAGGTCAGGTTGGGGCCGGCCTGTGAGGTGGTGCCGGTGGCCGGAGCGACAAAGCCCATCGAGCCAAAGGTGACTTCTGGCGGCAGGGCATCGGTGATCAACACGTTGGTGGCCGGGCCGAGCGCCGATGGGCTGTTGGTGACGGTGAGGGTATAGGTAAGCCAATCACCGGGCTGCACCGGGCTGTGATCGACTGCTTTGGCGATGCTCAATTGGGCCGGCGCGCTGACGGTGACGGTGACCGGGTGGCCGTAGACGGGTGGGATGCCGCTGCCGTCAATGGAATAGACATTGTTGACGATCGACGTGCCGTGGGTCAGCGGCGCGCTGACGGTGACCACAAAAGTCACCTGGTAGGACTCGCCAACATGGATCACGACATCGGTGTACCACACAATCGTATCGCCGATCAGGCTGCCCCAGCCGGCGGTGACCAGATGGGTGTATTCGGGCAGGCGGTCGCTGATGCTGTTGTAGCCATAGCTGTCCAGGTCGCCCACGTTGGTGACGGTGATGGTGTAGGTCAGTGTGCCACCTGGTTGGACGGTGCCGGCCGGTTGAACCGTCTTGGTGATGGCCCAGGCAGGTGAGCGGACGCGGATTTCATCGCGCACGGCGGCCTGAACGACGGGGTTGGCCTGCGAGGTGGCGGTGATCCAGGCAGTCCAGTTCTGTCCTTGCGTGCCGGGCGGTACGGTGACGGTGACCCAAACGGTGCGCTGTTCACCGATGCCCAGCAGGATCGGCGTGCCCACCGCCGGTTCGATCTCGATCGTCCAGGCGGGGCTGCGGCTCAGGGCAAGGGTGACCGTGTCGGTGATTTCGCTGTCGTTGTGCAGGGTGTGGGTGAACACAACCGTGCTGGCCGGTGGCACCGCGGTGGCGTTGTTGGGATAAAAGAGCAGGTTTTGACGGGGCACGTACTCATCGGCGCCGATGTCATAGACCGCGCTCAGAGGCCGATAATCGTTGTCATAGTCTTCGTTCAAGGGAACGGCCGTTCCGGCATTGATCGCCGGCGAGTTGCTGCTCAGGTGCAGGTCGGGCGGCGAGCCGGTCGGGTCGAGGAAGGCCGGATTGCCGGTCAAAACGGTGCCGCCGGGCGGGGAGCCGACGTTGCCATAGTACAGGGTATAGTCGGCATTGAGCGATGCGCCGGGGGCGACATAGATGGTCTGGCTGCCGATGGTGTGGGTGGCAATGATGTTGTTGACCAGGGTGGCGTTGCCGGCAGCCAAATAGATCGCGCTGCCGGTGCCGGTTGCGCGGTTGCGGAAAAAGGTGTTGTTGTTCGAGGTGAGCGTGCCGCTGACATAGAGTGCGCCGCCGTTGTTTGCCGCCTGGTTGTCATACAAAAAGGCGTTTCGCAGGGTCAGATTGCCGTCGGCGTAAATGCCGGCTCCTTCTTGGGCAGCGCCATTGCGGATAGTCAACCGCTCGACGGTCACGTCGACGCCGTCGGCGACATAGATGCCGCGTCCGCCACCGGCGGGGTCGATGGCGGTGGTGTGGGTGACGTGCTGGCTTGTCGGTTGTTCCCAGTCGCTGGTCAGGTAGCCACCGCGCAGGGTAAGCGGCTGGGAGATAAAAGCAACCTGGGTGATCACCGTGCTGGCATGGGTGACGGTGTAGAGGTCACTGTAGACACCATGGGCGATTTTGATCATATCACCCGGCGCGGCCTGGCTGATGGCCTGGCGAAGGGTGCGACAGGCAGCCACCGTCGGCTGGGTGCAGTTGTTGTCGGGGATGTCTCTGCCGAGCAATTCGCTTTCATCGACCAGCGAATCTTGTCCGTCAGCCGAGACATAGCGTGTGCCACTGGTATAGCGAATCGCGGTGCGGTCGGCAGCCGATCTTTCGATGTTGGGGCCGATCCAGCGGGCGATCAGGTTGGTGATGTCTTCCAATCCGCCGGCGGCTTCGGGGTAAACGGTCACGCTCATGATCACCGTCGCGCTCATCCCCGGCATCAGGGTCAGTTGAGCGCTGATCGGTTCGGCGATTTCGCCAAAGGCGTAAAAGCCGTTTTTGGGATAAAGCAGAAAAGTGCCGGTAAGGTTGCCCAGGTTGGTGATGGTATGCACATAGGTGATCGTTTCACCGGGCCGCGCCACACCCTGGTGATTCGGTTCAATGATAAAGCTATAATCATCGAGCACATCGGCCTGGAATGTGCGATTCACTTGAAAGCCAAGCGCATTGGCGCATGTGCCGACACGAGCATCAAACTGAACGGTGGTGAGGTCTTGCCACTCACCGGGCGCGCCAAGGGGTACGGTGACGGTGATCCACATGTCGGCCCGATAGGCCGGATGCAGGTTCAGTGAGGCGCTGCGTCCGTCAGGGGCAATCACCACATTGGCGCCGGGGAGAACCGGCGTGCCGTCGGTAGAGGTGATCTCGATCCGGGCGATGCGCGACCATTCCGAGTAGGTGCTGGTCAGGGTGATGTAAACCGTTTCGGTGTAGCCCGGACCGAGCATTTGGATTTTGTCACCTCCAAAGATATAGTTCCAGGCAACGCTGGTGTTGGTAAAGGAAAGCAAATAGCTGATCGTTTGAGTGGGCGAGATCTCGGCAGTAGCCGGTTGTGGATTGCTGACGGTCAGATGGGGTTCGACGATGTACTCATCGGCGCCCATGTCTTTGGCGCAAATGGGGGTGTATTTGTCATAAGGCAAATTGCGTGGGTCGCCGGAGCGGTCTTCGGCTACGCCGGAGGCGCCGCCGGGTACGGCATCAATGGCCGGTGAATCGTAATGCAGCAGGTAGGGAATGTCAGTCGGTCTGAAACCCGGCTCGGCAACCAGTTCGTGGTAAACACTGACGGTTCCACCATAGCTGTTGTTCCAGCGCAGGGTGTAATCTATGTTGATGAGCGACGCGCCCCAAACGCCGTTGCCGGCGCTGACGGCGGTGTTGGAAGCGACGATGCTGGCGCTGATCGGCAGACTACTGCCCAAGTTGTACACGCCGCCGCCGCTGTTTCCGGCATGGTTTTCATAGATTGTGTTGTGCGCAATCAGGTCATCGGCGCTGGCATCATTGCGATAGATGCCTCCACCGTTGCTGCTGGCGGTGTTGGTATAGATGACCGCGTTGATCAAGGTGGTACTGCCGCCGTTGAGGTACACACCGCCGCCATTTCCGGCCGTTGCTTTGTTTTCGATGATCCGATTGTTGATCACGCTCAGGGTGGCGGCATTGTTATAGATTCCGCCGCCTTGGGCGGCAAGGTTGCCGAGAACCGGGCTGGCCGAAATGTGGACCTCGCCCCCCGGCGCGATATAGATTCCGCCGCCCCGGTTGACGGCCTGGTTGCTCAGGCTCAGAAATTCTCTGTAACTGCCGATGTCGGTATACGAGAATTCGGCATAGCCGCCGCCCTGGTACAGCCCGCCCCCGTCGGTGGCGCTGTTGAGCCACAATGCGCTCACAAAGGTTTTCAGCCTGCCGGCCGCCTGGTAGATGCCGCCGCCGTAGGTGGCCGTGTTGGAGATGATGTAAACATAGTTCAGGCTCAGATTATCTGCTGCGGTACGGATGCCGCCGCCTTCGTTCACCCCACCGCCGTTTTGCAGGATCAGCCAGTTCATCCAGACATTGATTCCACTCCCGATGGCAGCCACGCGGCCCACCCCCCGGCCGTCAATTCTGGTCTCTACGGTATGTTTGGTTGGGTCCTGATGGACCTCGGTAAAGTTTTTGGTCCAGTTGCCGGAAAAGATCAGGCTTTTATCGATCACGAGCGACTCGTAGCAGACGCCTTTGGCGATTTGGATCTCATCCCCGTTGATGGCCGCGTCGATCGCCTCTTGAATGCGGCCATAGATGACTTCCGGCACGCGCGCGATGCGGGCCAGGCAGGCATTGTATTCGTCTACGCCGATGTCGGGTGCAGTGTTGATCGGGCGAGGGTCATCGTCTATGTCAAAAGGCACACCCGCTTCGACGCCGACATCAATCATCGGCGAGGTTTCAACGAGGTGGAAATCTCCTTCTGCCGGGTTGACCCATAGCGGTTCAAGGGTCAGGCTGTGTGGGCCGATGTCGGTGCTGCCGCCGATGTTCACCCCGTTATTCACATAGTTATTATAGTCATGGACAATACCGGCGGGGCCCCAAATGGCACTGCCGGTCGGGGATGTGTTGGTCGCCAAGATGGTGTTCAAGATTGTCGCATTGGGGTTGACCACATAGATGCCGCCGCCCCGGCGACCGACATTGTCGGCGTGATTTTGGTAAAACACGTTGTGAAGAATTCGGCTGTTGTTTCCGGCCTCGTACAACCCGCCGCCGTCACCGCCGTCGGCGGTATTGCTGTAGACGATGGTGTTCCACAAAATCAGCGTGCCCCGGTTATAGAGGCCGCCGCCGTAAGTGGCCTGGCTGTTGTACAAGACGTTGTTGGTCAGGGTGAGTGTGCTGCCGGCATTGAACAGCGCGCCACCGGCATTGCGCACCGTCGGCAGGCCGACGCCGGTGACGCGGCCGTTTTTCATAATCAAATTGCTGACGGTGACCTGGGTGCTATTCGTGATCAACAGCGCACGGCCCAGGCTCAGCGGGTTCAGAATCGTCTGGCTGACCACGGCGGCAAAATTCTCGTCATAGCCGCCGATCAGGGTCAGGCTGTGGGTGACGTGCACCGTTTGCCAGACCGTCTCGCTGCCGACGGTGAGCAGGTGCACATCCTGACATTCGCGGTCGCCGGTGATCTCGATCACGTCGCCGGGCTGGCTATGATAAATGGCCCATTGCGGGTTGCCATAGATGACCTCCGGCTCGCGACGGATGCGCGCCCGGCAACCGGGAATCTCATCGGCGCCCATGTCAAAGCCTTGATGGCCCGGACGGGCATCCTGTTCAAAGTCGTGCCACAGGGTCATGGTTGGGTCGCCCTGGTTGCGCACCGGCGAACTCTCTCGAAGGTGAAAATCGCCGTTGGCCACATCGACAAAGTCTGGATCGAGGTTCAAGGTGTGTGGTCCGGCCGCCGCAGCGCCCCCGTAGGCGTTGCTCGATGGAAAGACATCGTTGTAGGGCGGCGCAAAGGGCACCATGCTGTAAAGGGCGTGGCCGGTTGAGGTGACCACGTTGTTGACCAGCAAGTTGTTGCGCACATCGGCCAGTCCGTCAACGGTGTACATGCCGCCGCCGCTGCCGGCCGAGTTCCCATAGATGGTGTTATGCCACACCCGCAGCTTGTTTCCGTTGTTGTTATAGATTCCCGCGCCAAGGGTGGCGCGGTTGGCCTGGACAATGTTGTTGGTGACGGTCAGCGCGCCGCCGGCGCTATAGACCGCACCACCTTGATTGGCCGTATTGCTGTACAGTTTGCTGCTGTCCACCGTTGTTTGTCCGCCGGCAGCATAGACGCCGCCGCCGTAATCGGCGGTGTTGCTCATCACCTCGGTTTGCGGGCCGATGATCAGCGTGCCGCCGGAGCCTGTGCCCGGATTGGCGGCATAGGCCGCGCCGCCGCGCTGGGCCTGGTTGCCGCGGACATAGCACCGGGTAACGGTGATCGTGCCGCCGCCGACCCAGATCGCGCCACCGTCCTGGGCATTGCCGCCGGTCAGGTATAGTCCGGTGAGGGTGACCTGTGCCGTGCCGGTCACATAGGCTACCCGTCCCAGTCCGGCCGCGTCGAGGTAGGTGGGATAAATCGACGGATCGGGCAGCATAGACCAGTTGGTTCGGGTGTACCCTCCCTCGATGGTCAGGATATTGTTCAAAAAGACGGTTTGTTTGATCGGTTGTCCGCCGTCCACACGGGTGTTCACACCTCGGCACGCGCCGGCAACTTGAAGATGGTCGAACGGCTGGCTCAGATCAACAGCGCGTTGGATGCTGCCGTACACGACGCCGGTGCGCTTGTTGCGCACGTAACAACCGCCCACCTCGTCCGCGCCGATGTCGGGATACTGGTTTGAGGGGCGCGGTTCCAGTTCAATGTCATCCTCTACCGGGCTATTGGGATCACCGGCATCTTCGGCCGGCGAACCGGCCGGAATTCTGAGAAACTGAGTCGAGGTAACCGATGTGGTGATAAAGAGCGGGTTGACCGAGATGTTGCCGGTGCCGTCGTCCGCATCAATGGCCCCACCGTAATCGCCGGGGCTTCCACCGACCAGGTTACCAAAGAGGTCGTTATAGTCAAAGGCAAAGCCGTCGTAGGGGCTATAGATGCCCCCACCGCCGGTGAGGGCCGTGTTCGAGATGATCAGCGTGCTGTTGATCACCGGCTGGGTGCTGTTAATTCCTTGATAGATGCCGCCGCCGAGCCGGTTTGCCTGGTTGCCCAAGAAGGTGTTGTGGCGTGCGGTCAATGCTGCCGCCATGTTGTACAGTCCACCGCCATCGGTAGAGGCGGTGTTACTGACCACCAAACTGTTGATCAGCGCGAGTTCACCCTCGTTATAAATACCGCCGCCGGTGAGGGCCAGGTTTTCGAACACTGTGGTCTTGTACACCAGCGCGCGTCCGTATGTGCTGTTGTAGAGGCCACCGCCTTGATCGGCCAGGTTGGCGATCAGGTAGGTGTGGAAAATGCCGGTGCCGAGGACGCCGGCATCAAGCCTGAGCAGGCCTTCACTCACATACCCACCGCCGCCGTAGCTTGCCCGGTTGCCGATAGCCGCCACCCCGTGCATATAAAGCATGCTGTAAGGCCCCGACACATATACCCCACCGCCGGCATCTGCTCCGCCCGGCCCGCCGCCCAGCCCGGCCGCATTGCCGCCGATCAAGAGCATATGTGAGACGGTAACCGGCCGCGAGGCAGGAGGCAGGTCGGTGACTACCAGCACGCGGCCCAGTCCCTGCGCGTCGAGGGTGGTGGTGTACAAGAGCGGGTTATGAATCTCGAATGTGCTGTTAAACCCGCCGATCAGCGTCAGCGCTTTGGTGATCATCACCGTCTGGGCGATCCCGTTGCGGGTTTGCACGCCCCGGCAGATGCCGGAAACCTGGACCACATAGTTGTCCGGCGCGGCATCTACCGCTTCCTGCAAAATGCCGTACAACGGCCCTATCTGAGTGCTTTGATCGGGAGTCATCACCCGCGCCAGGCAGCCGCTCAGTTCATCCGCGCCGATGTCATAGCCCTGGTTGGCCGGACGCAAATCGCCCTCAAAATCAACGGCCAGGCCGGTATTCGGATCGGCGGTGTCCACGCACGGCGATTCAGGGGTGAGATGAAAATCGCGCGCGGCAGGATTGACAAAACGCGGGTCGGCCGAAATGCTATGCACGCCGACCGGCAGGTTGCTGTTGGGATACGTGGGTGCTGCGTTGGCCCAGACATCGTTATAGTCGAGCAAGGAGTAACCGCCGGACAAATAAATGCCGCCGCCGCTATCGGTGGCCGTGTTACTGACCACAATGGTGTTGGTGATTGCCGTGTTGCTGCCGGTGTGTCCATAGACGCCGCCGCCCCGCGAACCGCCCGGTGCCCCGGCTGCCACATTGCCCACCAGCGTGGCATTAAACATGTTGAGGACGCCGCCGTTATAAATGCCACCGCCATGCCCCACACTCGACGTGTTGCTATAGACCATGGTGTTCCAGGCTTGCAGTGTTGCGCCGCTGCCGATATAAATGCCACCGCCGGCCGTCGCCCTGCTCTCGCCGACCGTGCAGGCCGAACAGGTCACCTCACCGCCGGCAATGTAAAGACCACCCCCTTGATTGGCGGCGACGGCGTTCGAAATGACCACATGCTCCAGAATTGGACGTCCCGATCTGACATAGATGCCGCCGCCACGCCCGGCCGTGCTGTTTTCAATGATGATGTGGGCCAGGGTAATCACCTGATTCCCTTCAAGATAGGCCCCACCGCCGTCACCGCCGGCGACCGCCCCGTTGCGCCAGGTAAATCCATCAACGGTGATCTGAAGGCCCGGCGTGCTGGCGTTGACTTGTAACACACGTCCGCCCCCTTGAGCGTCGACCACCGTCAACGTCGGGTCAATTTTTTCTGGGCGGGTATAATCTCTGACATCGTACCCGCCGCGCAAACTGACGTTCGAGTCCAGGCGGATGTCGTGTTCGTAATACGTGCCCTGGGCAACCAACACCGTATCGCCCCATGCCGCCTGTTCGACCGCATACGCGATACCCGCGCATGGCGTAACCTTTTGCGTGCAGTTGTTGTTGGTGTTATTGCCCCCCGGCGCAACATAGCGATCGCCGGTGGTGGGGTTGGCAATGGTGCGATCGGTGACCATAGCTTCTACGCCGGGAAAGCGGGTAGAACGGGCCAGGATGGTGGCTACATCTTCCAGGTTGGCCGGGGCCGAGGGGGGCACATCGACCTGAACGAGAATTTGCACGCTTTCACCGGGCTGCAGGGTGATAGTGCTGAAATCGGTCGGCGAAATGCGGGTACTCCAGCCCAGCGAAGAATTGAAAAACACCTCGATCGTGTCGGAAATCGGCCCGGCATTGGTCATGATGTGGGTGTAGGTGAGCACCTGGCCGGGATCGGCATGGACAACATAGGAAGGATGCAATTCGATGCGTGGCGTGCCGATTTCATCTTCAACGGCGGCATAGGAGGAGGGGTGATTTGAGGCTGTCACGGTGACCCACGTGCGGTTGTAAAAGGGTTCCGGCACGCCAACCGGCACGCTGACCTGCACGTAAAAGGTCAACCCCTGCCCCTGGGTGAGCACAAAGGTTGGAGCAATGCCGGCGATGGTCACCTCCCAGCCCATGTTGTTGCTCGTGCTGACGGTAAATGTGTCGGTGAGGTTGGGGGCAACGCTGAGGTTGGTCACCGTATGGGTAAAGGGAATGATTTGTCCTTTGATCGTCGCCGCGTCGGTGACGATAAGCGGCTCGTTGGGGCTTGCACTCAGGGCAACATCGGCATACCAGAAGCTTTCAAATGCCCCGATGTCGGCGCGCGTGCCGAGTGGACGTTGGTAGCCTTGTGCGTCTTGGGCCAACGTCGAGGCCGGGTCGGCGGCATTGATCAGGTTTGAAGTATAATAATTGAGGCGCAGATCGAACGCCGCCGGGTTCACAAAACCGGGCGGCACGGCCATGTCGGTGCTGCCGGGCGGAACGCTGCCATAGCTATTGTTGAACAGATCGTTGTAACCCAGGTTAAAAGAGGCTGTCGCGTCCTTGTCCAGACCACTGCCGCCGCTGGTTGCCGTGTTGCTCACCACAATCGAGCTGTTGAGGGTCACCTGCGCGTTGCCGGCGGCATAGATGCCGCCGCCGGTTGCCGCGTTGTTCTGGTAAAGCGTATTGTGGCGGATGGTAGCCTGACTGTTGTTGCCCACATAAATGCCACCCCCGTTGCCAGACGCCGTGTTGTTGACCAGGATCAGGTTGTACAGCGCGGCCATAGCTCCATCGTCGATATAGATCCCGGCCCCTTGAGTCGCCATGCCGTTTTGAATCCAGATGTTTTCGACCTGTACCTGAACGCCGTTGCCGGTGATATGCATTCCACGTGCCGTGTTGGCCGCGTCAAAGCGGGCAGGGCCGTAAATAGCCCGGCTCCAATCGGTCGGAGTGTAGCCACCACGCAAGGTGAGGCTTTTGCCCATGTAAGCGATCTGCGGCAACGGGCCAGGGCCGCAAATGCCCGCCACTTGCACCGTTTGCCCGGCAGACGCAGCATTGATCGCCGATTGAACATCGGTATACACGGCGCCACCTTCTACCCGCGCATAGCACGCCGCCGGAGGCAAATACTCATCTGCCCCGCGGTCCCAGCCACCGCCGTAGGGACGCGGCTGGCCTTCAAAGTCGTTCTCGACCGTAGTGGGTGTGCCGCTGTCGCGGGCAGGAGAGGTAGATTGCAGGTGCAGGTCATACACAGCAGGGTTGACGAATTGCGGGTCTTGATCATAGCGGTTGTCTGAGCCGCCGGCAAATCCGGCATCCGGCACATTGCCCCAGAAATCGGTAAAAGACACATCCAACGTGCCGCTATACGGATATACTCCACCGCCGGTGACCGCCGTATTGCTGACGATCAGCGCATTGACCAACGAGGTGGTACCCCCGTTATAGAGTCCACCGCCTTGATTGCCGGCCATGTTACCGTACCAGGTGTCGTTGATCGATGTCAGCGTGCCGTTCGAGACGTAAACCGCACCCCCTAGAACTGCGCTGTTGGCATAAAGCATGTTGCTGCGGAGGGTCACATTCCCACCGTTCCACACCATAATTCCGCCTCCCCACAGTTCAGACGAGTTGTGGTGAATGCGGTTGTCCTCGATCAGCGCATTGCCGTTCACAACGGAAACGCCTCCACCGGCGCCATAACCACTACCGTCGCCGGAGACGTTGTTGTAAATCTCATTGTAACGAAGGATCAGCGTGGCCGATCTGTCGGTTTTGCCACCGGTTACCGCCCCTCCATCGCCGCCCGTTTCCGTATTGCTGTAAATGCGGCAATATTCCAATGTCAAAACGCCATCTTCATTGTAAACCGCCGCTCCACTCCCCACCCGACCGCCGGTCAGGTCGAACCCGCTGATGGTGACAACGGCCCGGTTATAGATCCAAATAGGGCGTGTATCGGCCTGATTCTGCGCGTCGATGATCGTGCGATTGATGGCAGGATCGGCAGCCACAAAACCGTCGGTGACGGTGTAACCGCCGCGCAAGACCAGGTCTTTCTGGATTTCGACCGTTCCCGTATAATTTCCGGCGGCGACGCGGATTTCGCCTCCTGCGGGAGCCAGGCCGACCGCACGCTGGATACTGCGACATGGGGCATAGATGGTGCACAGATTGGCATCACTGCCGTTGGCCGACACATAGAGACGCTGGGGTTCGGCCTGGACGGACCGTCCGCTCCAACTGAACAGCAGAATGACGACCAGCAAAAAGAGCAACCCCAGCCCACAAGCCGGTCCAAGTCGTCGGACATGCCGGAGCTTGCTCAAAACGTTGGTTGCTGCCACAACCGGCATTGAGGCATCAAATTGGGGAGCAGTTGGAGAACCATCCAGCGGGTCAGGTGAATGCATATGTTCCTCCTGATTCGGCAAGGCATCTACACGACAATATGGGGCACGACGTTGCTCTGCAACGAAACGTGCCCCACCCTTTTGTCTCCTGGTTGTCTTGCACCGATCGCGTAGCCGATGTGTGTTAATACGAACCGGATACCTGTGCGCCTTCCCCGTCGGTCACCGTATACGTGCCCGACTGGGGAATGTTGGTTACGCTAACCTGGCAGCTCGGCGGCGAACAAGATATGGTTTGAGATTTGCTGCCGGCAGAAAGCGTCACATTAGTTTGCGCGTTCACATAAACGGTCACGGTGAGACGATAGATGCTCCCGCCGAGATCGGTGACCGAAGGGCTTGTTGAGGTGATATACCTGGACAGCCCCGTCCCGCCCAGGGCCTGGACAACCCGATTGTACACATCACGAATGCTCGGGCCCAGAACAAGCAGGATGCCGATGACCACCAGGGCGACCAACACAAGGATCAGCGCGTATTCGACCAATCCCTGTCCATGCTCTCGCCTTGATCCATTCATAATTCCTCCTGAATAAAAACTCAGTAGACCGCAAGAAACTCGGCCCCAATCTCGACGCCACAACTAAATTGAGGTCTACTGAAAATCGATAATCATGACATAATTTTACAATCAAAAGGGTTTTCTGACAAGAGGAAAGCAGTACTATTGTACTATAGACAAAAAACCGGGCTTCCATTCGGAGCCCGGTTTTCTGTTTCCATGACCGGATTTGTGTTTCGGAAGTTAAGGCTTGAGCCGGTCTACATCCCGGCTTTGTTCAGCAAACAAAGGGCGCGCTCGGCCACGGCCGGGCCGGTAAAGCCAAACTTTTCCCACAACACCTTGTATGGGGCCGAAGCGCCAAAGCGTTCAATGCTGACCACATCACCTTGCTGGCCGACATAACGCTCCCAGCCCATTCGCACGCCGGCCTCGACGGCCAGTCGAGCGGTCACCGTCGGCGGCAAAACGGCTTCCCGGTAGCTCTGCGGTTGCGCTTCGAACAATTGCCAGCTCGGCATCGCCACCACACGTGCAGCCACGCCATGCTCGGCCAAAATCCGCTGCGCCGCCAGGGCCACCTCCACCTCAGAGCCGGTGGCGATCAGAATAAGGTCGGGCCGGCCCGACTCGCCCACCGCATCGACAAGCACATAAGCCCCTTTGCGCAGCTCCCCGGCCGGCGGATACTGGCTGCGATCCAGAATCTCTACATTCTGGCGGGTCAAGATCAAAGCCACCGGCCCATTGTGCTCAATGGCCACCTTCCACGCCTCGCTCACCTCGTTAGCATCACTCGGACGGATGACCAGCAAATTGGGGATCGCCCTAAGCGCGGCCAGATGCTCAATCGGCTGATGAGTAGGGCCGTCTTCCCCCAGGCCGATCGAATCGTGGGTAAAGACGTATACAACATGCGCGTTCATCATTGCCGCCAGACGCAATGCAGGCCGCATGTAATCGGAGAAAACGAAAAAGGTGCCACCGTAAGGGATGAATCCACCGTGCAAGGCCAGACCGTTCATAATGGCCGCCATAGCGTGCTCACGCACACCGAAATGCAGATTACGGCCCGTAAAATCCCCCCGGTTTACATCGCGTTCGCCGGCAATCAACGTGTTGTTCGATGGCGCCAGGTCGGCCGAACCGCCGATCAGCGCCGGCAGTCGCGGCGAAAGCACATTCAACACCTGCCCGGAAGCACGACGGGTCGGCAGGGGCTTGCCGCTAAAGGTCGGCAAATCGGCATCCCAACCGGCCGGCAATTCACCGGCCATGCGCGCCTTGAACTCGGCAGCCAGGTCTGGATACTCGGCAGCATAGGCTGCAAAGCGGGCTTCCCAATCGGCCTCGGCCTGCGCGCCGCGCTCCAGCGCCGTCCGAAAGCGGGCCAGCGCGGCATCAGGCACCACAAAGCGCGGCTCCTTGGGCCAGCCGAGGTTTTCTTTGGCCGCGTTCAACTCGGCTTCCCCCATCGCCTCACCGTGAATTTTGGCCGTGCCCCCCAGGTTGGGTGCACCATAGCCAATGGTAGTGCGCACCTTGATCAGCGACGGACGTTCCCGTTCGGCCTGCGCCGCCTTGATCGCCGCAGCAATGCCGGCCAGGTCCAATCCATCAACTTCTTGCACCGCCCAGCCATAGGCCCGAAAGCGAGCCGCGACATCTTCGGTAAAAGCCAGCGCCGTGCTTCCTTCGATCGAAATACGATTATCATCGTATAAATAGATCAATTCACTCAACCCCAAATGGCCGGCCAATGACGCCGCCTCGGCGGCCACCCCTTCCATCAAGTCACCGTCGGAGACGATGGCATAGATTTTGTGATCGACAATCTGGTGACCCGGCCGGTTATAGCGCGCAGCCAGCAGACGAGCGGCCAGTGCCATACCGACACCGGTCGCAAAACCCTGACCCAACGGCCCGGTGGTTGTCTCGACACCGGGGGTATGACCGTACTCGGGGTGACCGGGCGTTTTGCTGCCCCACTGACGGAAATTTTTCAACTCGTCCAACGACAGATCATAACCGGTCAGGTAAAGCAGACTATACAGGAGCATCGAACCGTGCCCGGCCGAGAGGACAAAGCGGTCACGGTCGACCCATGTCGGGTTGCGCGGATTATGCTTGAGGAATTGTGTCCACAGCACATAGGCCGGAGCGGCCATTCCCATCGGCATGCCGGGATGACCACAGCCGGCTTGCTCGACCGCATCGGCAGCGAGAAAACGAATGGTGTTGATACAGAGTTGATCCAATTCGGTGGTCATAATTTTTCTCCCAGATATAATTGGTTTCGACTTGTGATCAGCATACGACCAGGAGTCGAACCTTCAACCGAACCCACCTGAAGGCTCGATTCCAGACTTGTAAATCGAAATTGACACAAGAAATCATTTTATGACAAAGAGCGAAAATCAGCAAATCACGCCTCACGCCTCACGTTTGACTTTTGATCGGCTTTGTGGGATAATTGCTTTGTGCATCGTTCATCCGTTTATTCTCGATGCACACGGCAATGTGGCCGAGCTATCTTTAGGGTAGGAGGTGATGCGGATGGATTCTAGTAGTAAGCAACGTTCGGTCCGGCATCACCTCAAGGTGATGGCCTAGTCTTCGGACAGCCTTGCCGGACCGAAAATCTTGCGGCGCATCCTGTTTCGACAGGGTGCGCCGCAACCTTTTTCGACTATCAACGAAAGCGTATAAAAAACGACGGTCTGACGACGCATAAACGTGAAACGAACAACATGCAAGCGTCCAACAATTTAACCAGTTTAATGATATGATATAGACACTTCTTCATCTTCTCCCCTTTACTATAGAGGGTCGAGACCTGGGCAATCTCGACCCTCATTTTTCGATTTCTATTATGTCTTATAATTATACTTGTGAGACATAAAAGACCGGCAGAAAAGCGGCATCGGGATGCCGCTTTCTACGGCGCCCACCCACACCGACTCGAATCGCTCGCAGTTTCGCATCGGCGCCGCCGACACCCAAAAAGGCCGGCTTCCAATCGGTAACCAGACGCTGGCGAATCTACTTATCGTAGTGGAGCCGAGGCTTTAGCCGGATTTTACCCGGCAAATTTGTTCGCACTCGGAGCACATGTTATAATCTTGCCTTTCGGAATGATTCGGCCCGGCAAGTTGCCAAACCTACAGACGACGAACCGCGCCTATTTCTACTCCCGAGTGCGTGCTATGAAAACGGCCATAAAAAACAAGCTGGTTTATTGCTGGTTCATTTTGTTTCTCTTCTTTGCTGCATGTCAGCCACACCCCACGCCCACATCTACCGTTTCTTTACCGCAAACCACACCGGCCCAGACACCCACGGCCACCCTTACCAAACCGCCCGCCTCCCCGTCA
>Ga0209101_1001693_pt1 | contig 15763 bp, 8 predicted proteins | sample ConPoolayeCmetaG_FD_185481 | JGI IMG/M metagenome (GOLD analysis project Ga0209101, IMG submission 185481) | Hot spring microbial mat communities from California, USA to study Microbial Dark Matter (Phase II) - Cone Pool mat layer C metaG... ...
GCCTTGCTCGGATTCAGCCCCAGTGCCTTCCAGTCCACCGTCAACTTGGTGCGGACCGCCTGGCCGGACCAACTGGCCAGCGAGACAAGGACCTTGTCCTTCTTGACATAGGCGGTGGCCAACACGTCCGGATGATCGGTCTTGACCGGACACGATCCGGTCCAGTACCCGATCATCGCCGCCTCCCGGATGCCGAAGTCGTCCCATAGCTTCCAGATGGGTTTGGGGTCCGCACCGCTGTAGTACCGGGCCGTCATCCCGTACACCATGCCGCGCCAGGGATTGCCGTTGCCCTCGAGCATCTCGCCGAACAACCCGAACGGGATGCCCGACACCTCGACGAGCCAGTAATCGGGCGTTTCGTTGTAGTCGTACATCTCGCCGAACCACAGGCTGTTGAGGTAGGGGAAATGCTCCATGTACTTGCAGGCCGGGCTCAGACGCATGTCGGCGTAGGTGAACTCGTTGCCGGAGTGGAAGTCGATCAGGCAACCCGGACGGGTGCGGTCCATGATCTTTCGGACGCGCTTCATGATCTCGCGGTCGTACCCGATGCCGTCCAAATACAGCCCGTCGATTTGGACGTTCTTCAGCAGCCACGCGAGCCCTTCGAGGTAGTAGTTGTGCCACCGGGACAGACCGGTGGTGGCAATGGCGGCGTCCACTTGGCCATTCCCCAACGTGTGGTGCCAGGCCGGGGCGTAGTTCGAGACGAGGTGTTCCTGGAGCCACGAGTGCCCGCCGCCCGGTCCGTCCGTGAACACCTCAAACCCCAGGCTTCGCAAGGCCCACAGCTCGGCGGCGTAATTGCTCAGCTCGCGAACCGTGTAGTAGATCTTGACCTTGACGCCTTTGTCGTGGGCGTCCTTCACATAGGCCGCCAACTTGTCGGCGGCCAGGAAGGGATAGTTGATGTTCGGGTTCAGCTCGTTGCCGTGGTGGATGTTGATGATGTTGGCCCCGGACCGCACGGCGGTGTCGGGAGAGACATGGGCGTGGTAGTACCGCTGGTTCCAATGTTCCGGATCAAGCGGTTTGACCGGGGTGATGAGCAGTCCGAAGCGGAACAGCAGCTCGTCACCCGTCCGGAGGCTTCGCGGTCCGCTGTAGGCCCGCACGACCACCGCGCCCTGCCCGTCCTCGGTGACCGTGCAACCGCCCTTGCCGTCGTTGGACCATGACGGGGGAGCTCCCGCGGTCAACTGGTAGATGTCCCACGTGTCCTGCGGACCTTTCAGCTTGCAGTAGAGACCGGCGTGCGTCTGTCCGATCCAGACGGTGTTGTTGGCCCGCTTGGCGTCCCAGGTCCATTTCCACTCCTTCGGACGGTACCCTCCTTTGCGGCCCAACCCCATCATGTAGGCAGCCACTTCGGGGCGCAGAGGTATCTCCAGCCGGATGTCCGTTACGTCGAGGGCCTGTTCGGCCTTGATCGTGAGCGCGTAGTTCACATATCCGTCGGCCTCCATCGTGGCCGAACAGGTCATGCCCAACGGACCGCCGCGACTCCGCGATTCCCACCCCGCGATCGCCGGGGCGGTTCGCACGACCTTCGGTTCGCCGCCCGTCCAGGGAATCACCTGACCGGCCGCAGTTTCCACGAGCAGGACCATCGGACGGGCCAGGATCTCCTGAGCCGGGACATCGGGCGCGCCGAGCAGCCCCGTCTTGAGGAAGGTGCTCTGAATGCTTTCCGGCAAGCCCGTCCCGCCGAACCGCAGCCGGCGACCCAGACACGAAACGGTCCGGCCGTCCACCTTCAGCGGCGTGTAGGGGGCTACGGGTTCGTCGTCGAGCCCGAGGGTGGAGTTCAGCCATCGCAACCTGGCCAGACGCCACAAATCGGCGTCGCCCCCGTCGTCCAGCATCTTGTCGGAGACGGTCACCAGGATCTTGACGGCGGTCGGTTGGGCATTCTTTGGGCGGAGGGTCACCGTAGCCCGGTGTTCCCCCACCGCGGCGTCGCGCGGAATCTGTACGCCCAGCCACAGGGCCCCCACCTTCCCACTCGGCACGGTCACGGTCTTTCGGATGGGGCGCCCAAGCCAGTCGGTCCCACTCACGTTGAAACAGTCGAACGCCGAGGCGGGGATAGCCTGTCCTGTTTCGGGTTTGAGGTCGGTGAACTCGAGTGAAAGGTCCTCCACGGCCTGTCTGGCCGCGTAGACGCCGATCTGGAAGACATAGTACTCGCCGCGCTGGGCCTTCCCGCGGAACTCGTCGCCCACCCCGCTGCGAATCCAACGCGACGGCAGGTCGTCCGTCATGCGGATGGGATACCGACGGTTCTCCGGGAACACTAGGTACGCGCGGTTCGGGTGCTTGGCGAGCAGGTCCTTGGTTTCCTGGGCGGTGGCGATGACTTCCATCGGTTCGAACGTATGGAATTCGCTTCGCGCCTGGATCTCGAGCACCTTCGCCTTGGGCAGCGCCTGCCAGGCGTTTTGGGCCAGGCGTTCCGGTGTCAGGGCATGGCGCTCCAGCCAAGCCGGATCGGCTGTGGATTGGGGCGCCGCATACTGCGTTACGTAGGCATGCGGGACCGGGGAGGCCACAAAAGGCATGTAGTACACGAAGTAATCGCCGGGTGCGGTTTCCGGCTGGAACGCCAAATCACCGAACTCGCGATTGACGGCGATCCGGGCGATGTTCCTGATCGTCTTGCCGGTCGTCGCATCGACGATCACGATGTTCTTGTCCTGCGGATGGAGGTCCCGCCGCCGCCAGGGGATGCGGACCCAGACGGCCGGGGCTTTCTCGGATACCTGGACCCTGGCGCGGTGGTTGCCCATCGTTTCCGGCCAGGGCGTCTCGGGCAGGCCATAGCGGATGCCCTCTTCCCCCTCGGTGGTCGGGCTTCCCAGGACGAGGATGACCGCAGCGGCGCAGACCCCAACCCTCATACGCTCCGTGTCCATTCTGCTCTGCCTCCCTCTCAGGGCGCTTCCTGCCGAACGCGCCGGCAGTGGTCTGTTCGGCCCCGAACAACATCCGCAGGGGGGCATTATACATCGCGACCCCCGGGCTTGCGTCTACCCGGTTTCCGGAACCGATGGGGAAGAGCTCGATCCGCCCCGCCTTGGAGGGTGCCTTCCAAAAGGTCCGTAGCGAAGTTGAGCACGCGTTCGCAAGAAGTTACACTGTGCTGCGTCCGTGTCGTGGTTCTGGGTCCTTCTGGCCCGGTGAACCCGGGCCGGGAAGTCCGGAGTCCACATCGGTGAGGCCGGATCGAGCGGGGGGCACTTCAACCTTCGCCGGTAGGCGGACAGGGCGACGAGACCATGCAGCACGTTTTGGTCACAGGGTTTCCGGGTTTCATCGCTGAGAATCTCGTCGCGCGGTGCCGGGAGGTTCAAGCGGACCTCTTCTGGCATTTTCTCGTTTTGCCCAACGAGCTTGCGCCGGCGGTCCAAAAGCTCCGTCAGTTGGGTCTGACCACTTCCCAATCCGCCGTGTACCCGGGCGACATCACCCGACCCCGCCTGGGTCTGCCGGTTCAGGACGTCGAGAGGCTTCAGGGATTGGTCGAACGGTGTTTTCACCTTGCGGCGCTGTACGACCTGACGGCGCCCGCCCGGGTCTCGGAGGCGGTGAACGTCCTGGGGACGCGCCACGTCGTGGAGTTCCTGCTCCAATGCCCCCACCTGCGAAAGTTCAACTACGTCAGCACGTGCTACGTCTCCGGCACGTTGGAGGGTCACATCGCCGAGGACTCCCTGCCCGAGCCCGCCGGCTTTCGGAACGAATATGAGCGGACCAAGCACGAGGCCGAGAAAATCGTGCGGGCCTATATGGACCGAATTCCCACAACGGTCTTCCGCCCCGCCGTGGTCGTCGGTGATTCGCAGACGGGACAGACCGACAAGTTCGACGGTCCCTACGTGCTGATCCTGTTTTTCCGGGAGGTTCGGCACCTGATTTACTGGATGCCCAATCTGGGTTTCGAGACGACGCGGCTCAACTGCGTGCCGGTGGACTTCGTCACGACGGTGTTGGGGAAGGTCGGCCTGTCCGACGAATTCATCGGCAGGACGCTCCAGATCGCCGATTCGGACCCCCCGACGACGGCGGAGAGTTTTCAGGCCCTCTATCACCAGGTGACGGGTCGAACGGCCTTCGGCGTCGGCGAGGGGTTTAAGCGATTCGCCCTGCGGTGGTTTCATCGTTTCCCCCTGGACCTGATCACGGGCATCCCGGCCCAATCGCTGGACTACTTCCAACACGAGGGGCTCTATCGAACGGAGAACCTCGACGCCGCGTGCCGTCGCTTCACGATCGACAGACCCCGTTGGACTGATTTCTACAGGCCCGTCGTCAAGTTCGCATTGACCGAACGGCGGCACGCCCCGAACGCCTCGGTGGTCCGCGAGTTCAAGGGGTGGTGCGCCGCGTTCCGTTGGTTGTACGCGTTGACGGCTCTGGCGTTCCTGCTGACACCGGAAGCCGTCGTCCGCCTGGTGACCCTGCTGGACGGGCCGCAGACCGCGGCCGCGTTGACCGGCGACCATCTCCTGTGGCGTCCGTTGGGGGTCTCATTGATCGTCGCGCTCTTTGTGGCCGTTACCTCGCTGGCGCGCAATCCGTTCCAGAAGCCGCTGCACATCGGGATCATCGCGGCCAAGCTGATATCCACCGTTCTGTTCTTCGCCTACGCCGTCCGGATCCGGGCGGTCGCCCTCGTCGTATGCGGCGTGATCGACGGCGTGATCGCGGCGTTTCACCTCTTGTTTTACAATCGCCTGAAGCGCGTTCGGGAGATGGTCGGCGACGAGGCGAAGTGGGACTTGTACCACCTGTTGTTCCCCGATCGCTTTGTGGCGGGTTTCGCCGAAGCGATGACGCCCTTGCTAGACGAGCCGATCGACATCCAGGTGGTGGCCGGGAACATCCGTTCGGAGGTCCGCCGGTTGCCCTTCACGGCCCGGTACGCCTTCATCCTCTGCGGGCACTACGTCTGTTTCATTTTGCCCTGTCTCTTCGGTTTCCGTCCGTTCCTCCTGATGAGCTCGGAAGGACGCCGCCGGTTTTTGGATCGCGTCCAGTACGCGCCCTGGAGTTGGTCGAAACTCCCGTTGTTGTTCGTCAAGTTGCTTTGCACGAACCAAGTCTTCAGACAGGAGTCGTATCTGCGTTCGATCGGAGCGCCGTGACCCGTGTCCCAGCGACCGAACGGCATCGTTTTTGGAAGCGAGCTGGCCGGAGACCGAACCGAGTCCTGCGACGTGTGCGTCGTGGGGTCCGGACCGGGCGGTGCCGTGGCGGCCGACGAGCTGACCCGCGCGAAACACGACGTCCTGATGATCGAGGAGGGTCCCGTGCCCGAGCCGGGGGCGTCGCTCCTGCCGCACCAGGCCATGAAGTACTACCGCGACTGGGCCTTGTTCACGACCCTCTGGCCGGTCCAATTGCCCATCTTTGCCGGTCGCGTCTTCGGCGGAACCAGCGTGATCAACTCCGGCACGTGCTTCCACACGCCGGAACGCGTGTTCGACTGGTGGGCCGAGGAGCTCGGCGTCCACTTCGACCGGACGGCCTGGCGGGGCATTGAGCGGGAGCTCGACAAGGACCTGTCCATCGCGCTTTGCCCGATGGAGCGGATGAGCCTGTCCAACCGTCTGTTCGCCGAGGGGCTCGACCGGCTTGGTCTGTCCGGCGGGAGCCCGCTCCGGCGGTGCGCCGTGGGGTGCGTGGGGAGCGGGCGGTGTTGTTTCATCTGTCCGAAGGACGCCAAACAGGCCGTCAACCTGAACCTCCTGAAACGCGCGATGGAAAACGGGATGCGGGTGATCGTCGAGACCCGTGCGGAGGATCTGATCCGAAGCGGTCGGCGGATCACCAGACTCGTCTGCCGGACCGAGGGGGGCGGTCGCCTCGTGGTGAACGCCCGGCGGTTCGTCCTGGCCATGGGGGCCTTGGAGACGCCCCTCTTCCTGATGAGGAACGGACTGCGGCGGCGGTATCCGGCGGTCGGTCGGTACCTGTCGATTCATCCGGCCTCCAAAGTGTTTGCCGAGATGCCGTACTCCGTTCGACCCTGGGAGGGCGTTCCCCAAGCCTATCGCTATGAGCACCCGGACCACCCCGACGTTCACTTCGAGGGGGCCTCCTTGCCCCCCTCTCCGGGGGCGACGACCGTTCCGGCCTTCGGGGCGAACCTTGCCGAATGGATGCGGATCTACGACCGGGTGGCGGGATTCGGCTTTTTCCTTTCCGACTCGGAGTATGGCCGTTTGTTTCGGGTGCCGGGCATTGGTCTGGTGGCTCGCTACCGCCTGACGCCGCGCGACCTCCAGAACTTCTGCTTCGCCGTCAAACTGATCGCCCGCGCCTACTTCGCCGTGGGGGCGCGACGCGTGTTACTCCCGGTGATGCACCCGAAGAACGTCTTCGACTCACCGGAACAGCTCGAGCGCGACTTTCCTCCCCCCGACCTATCGGAGGAGCGGCTGTATGCGTCCGCGTTTCACCCCTTGGGGACGTGCCGGTTCTCGGCCAGCCGGGACAAGGGGGTGGTGGACCGGTTCGGCCGGTGCCACGAACACGACAACCTCTACATCTGTGACGGCTCCGCCATCGCCGGTCCCATCCACGTGAACCCGCAGGTGACGATCATGGCCTATTCCCGCCTGGTCAGCCGAAACCTGAGTTGATTCTCCTGTCCGCCGCACGGTATCCCCTGGGCAATCCGCACCCCCCTTGGCTCGGGTCCGTCCGTGGGAAGGTTCCCCTCCCCCCCTTGGCGAGGGGGAGGAGCTGCCGTGCGTGCAGGAAATCCCGAAGCGGCTCCACTCGCTTTGTTGCCGTGTGTCCACGATAATCCGCGAAGGCGTTCATCCAGATCTGCCCGGGAGGTGATTCGATGTTCGGATGGCTTGCGACGGTCCTGTTGCTGATCGGCGAAGCGGCGGCCGAGCCTGTGGACATCCGTGTTCGCGATTTCCAGCCTGTCGAGCCGCTGAGCCGGGCGCGAAGGCCGGCCAGGATCGCGGCCGTGATTGAAAACGCAGGAGACGAGTCTGCCACTGTGACAGCCAGGCTCATCCTTCCCGACGGCGTGAAAGCCGCCGGGCCTACCACGGGCCCCGCACTGCGGCTCGAAGCAGCGCAGGAGCAGAAGGTCTTCTGGGAGATCCAGGCGGATCAGGCGGGACGTCGCGAATTGCTGCTTCGGGTGGACGCGGGGGCGGCAACGGCCGCCACGGCGTCCTTGACCATGCTGTTCCTTCCGCCTCTGGAAGTGCGGAAGCTGCCCTACATCCCCGAGCCGGAGCCGGTGGAGACGCCCCTGCTCGTCGGCGCGCATCATTGCCCCCTCTGGGAGGCCGACAAGCCCGAGATGTGGGCCCAGTTGCTCAAGCATCCCGAACGGACGCCCGCACTGGGTTTCTACGCGCAGGAGAACCCGGAGGTTGCCGACTGGGAGACGAAATGGGCCGTCGAGCACGGTATCTCCTTCTTCATCTACTGCTGGTACCGGGCGAGTCAGGGCGAGGCCGTGAAGATGCGGTTCGGCAGCGCCATCCACGACGCGTTGTTCAAGTCCAGGTTCGTCGGCAGGATGAAGTTCACGATCATGTGGGAAAACCAGTCTCGCGGAAGGGCAGGGGTTGCGGACGAGAAGGACCTCATGACCAATCTGCTGCCCTTCTGGATCGCAAACTACTTCAAACACCCCAGCTACCTCAAGGTTGACAACAAGCCGCTGTTGTTCGTTTACCGCCCGGAGTTCCTCGTCCAGGACCTCGGCAGCGCCGAAAACGTCACCAGGGCGTTCGATCGGATGCGTCAGGCGTGCAGGGACAACGGGTTCGACGGTCTAATCATCCTGGGGGAGTACCGCGGCCTGGACCCCAATCACCTCAGGCTCATGAAGGATCTCGGCCTGGACTACACCTTCGCGTATTGCTGGCCCATCCCGAACAACCCCACGCCTGAACAGGCGATCCAGGCACAGATGCGGTACATCCGCAAGACGCAGGAACTGGGTATCATCCCGCAGGTGGTCACGGTCTCGCAGGCATGGAGCGGCTGGGCCGACGAGGGAACGATCTGGAAGATACCGCCTGACGACTACAAGACCCTCCTGCGCCAGGCCCGCGATGTGATCGCGACGTTTCCGCCCGGGCAGCTTGGCAGCAGGATGATCCTGCTGGACAACTGGAATGAGTGGGGCGAAGGCCACTACATCGCCCCCTATCGGGAGTACGGGTTCGGATACCTGGACGCGGTGCGCGAGGTGCTCTCCAACGCCCGGGGACCCCATGTAGACCTCCTTCCAGCCGACATCGGCCTGGGTCCGTACGACACCGCCTACAGGAACCACCTCCAGCGAGATGAACCGCTGCGAACGCTGCTCTCCAGGAGGGTCCGCAAGGGCACCGGGCAGGAGCAAGGCCTGATCGGATGGTGGGCGTTCGACGAGGAGGACGATTGCCCGGTCGCAATGGACTACTCGGGCCACCGGCTGGGCGGAAAGCTCCACGGCGCCACACGGGCCATGGGCATCGATGGAAAGGCGCTGGTCTGCCAGGGCGGGTGCGTCCTGGTGGCGAACCACCCCTTGCTTTCGCCCGCCGCCGGCCTGACGCTGGAATGCTGGGTCAGGACCGATCTGGCCGGGCAGGACAACAAGTGGTTCATCAACCGGGTCTTTGGCGGCGGGACCTCAAGCGGCTATCGCCTGGGGGTCCTGGGCGGTCGGCCGTGTTTCGAGGTTCCGCTGACCTCCTGGAGTCATCATCTCCAGGCCGACAAGCCGCTGCCGACGGGGCGGTGGGTCCATCTCGCCGGGACCTTCGACGGGCAGGTGATGAGGATCTATGTGGACGGCCGGGAACAAGGCACCTTGAACCGGCCCGGCCGGGTGAAACCGAACCACTTCCGGTTGTGCCTGGGCAGTTATGAATTGAACCATCCTTCCCACTTCACCGGATTGCTCGATGAGGTCAAGCTGTACGATCGGGCTTTGACCGCCGAGGAGGTCCGGGGGCACTCTCAGAAGCCGGCGACCCGCCCCGGTGATTGACTTCGTGACGGCCACCCTGGCCGCGACGAACGGCGCGTTGACCCCATCCGTGCTTCATCGGGGGTGCATCCTCTCTTCTGTTGCACCCACACGCCCGCGCCACTTGGCACAACGCCTCGGCGATCGGACTCAGACGCATTCGACCCAACGTCCCGTCCACACGCGGGGCGCTCGCCAGCAGCGTCGCAAACGCCAGGTGAACCACCATCACCGTCCCCAAAAACGCGTGGAATCGCAACGCCCCAACGAGGTTCCCATCGTCCGCACCCCAGAACACCTTGATCCGCGCGGTCACCCGCTCCACCGCCGTCTGACAACCCAGAACCATGCCAGGAACTATCCGGTCAAACTCTGCCCGCTGGTCGGCGGTTTTTCCCGGGGCGCTTTCGGCTGGCGTCCCCCAAGTCGTCCCGACACCTCTCGGCCAGTGCCTCCAGACGCGCCACCACATCCGGATGCTCGGCCGCGACGTTGCGGGTTTCGCCGATGTCGGTTTGGAGGTTATACAACTCCGCCGGCAACCGAGGCGCTCCGGCCCCGGCCCCCTGCCGGCCGCGCTCCAACATGAGCTTCCACGGACCGGAGCGAACCGCCTCGAGGTGGTCCAGGCGGTAATAAAAGAACACCTCGTGCGGGGTCTTGGCCCCTTCCGCGCCGGACATCAACGGCCGGATGTCCTTTCCGTCGATGATACGATCCCTCGGCAACGCGGCGCCGCTCAGCCGGGCGAACGTGGGATACAGGTCGAAGCTCACGGTCAGTTCCGAGCACACCCTGCCCGCGGGGATACGACCCGGCCACCACATGATGCAGGGGACTCGCATGCCCCCTTCGTAGGTCGTGCCCTTGCCGGCGCGGAGCGGCCAGGCGCTTCCTCCGTCCTTGCCCATGGTCAGCCACGGACCGTTATCGGAGGTATAGACGACCAGGGTCCTGCTCGCTAACCCGAGCCGGCGGAGCGTATCGAGGATTTCGCCCGTGCCCCAGTCGATGCACTCGATCACGTCGCCGTACAACCCGCGTTTCGATCGCCCCTTGAAGCGGTCGGAGACGTGCAGCGGAACGTGCGGCATCGTGTGCGGCAGGTAGAGGAAGAACGGACGGTCCTTGTTGGCCGTGATGAACCGAACGGCCTCGGCGGTGTACCGCTCCGTGAGGGTCTCCTGCACGGCGGGCTGCTCGACGATCCGCTCGTCGCGCATCAACGGGATCTCCGGATCGCCCCTGTCCTTGCGGTGCATGTCGTTGCTGTACGGGATTCCGAAGTAGGAATCGAAGCCATGCCGCGTCGGGAGAAACGGCGGAAGGTGTCCCAGGTGCCACTTGCCGATGCAGCACGTGGCGTAGCCCCGCGTCTTCAGCAGCTTCGCCAGGGTGACCTCGTCCGGATGGAGGCCGATCTTCGAATTCGGGAACAGAACCGCCGGCAGGCTGACGCGCTGGGGATAGCAGCCCGTCAGAATGGCCGCGCGCGACGGGGTGCACACCGGGGCCGCAACGTGGAAGTCGGTGAATCGCATTCCTTCCGCCGCCATTCGGTCCAGACAGGGCGTCTTGATGTCCGGCGATCCGAAGCATCCGATGTCCTGATAGCCCTGATCGTCGGTCAGGATGACGATGACGTTCGGCGGTCGATCGGGCTGGGCATCGTTCTCACCCCACACGCGCTTCGGCATCGCAAGCGTCGCGGCACAGCCCGCCAGCGTGCTCAGGAAGTCACGACGATTGTTGGCCGAAGAATGGCTCGCGCCGTTAGGTTTCATAGAACGTCCTCATGTTCCGTAGTGCCACCGCCCCGGTGGTTGTTCCAATCGCGTCCTCGTCCGAGGGGTATCCCGCCGCTCGGTTACCCCACGCCCAGGCAAACGTGCTTGACCTCGACGTAGTCGGCTACGCCCTCGACGCCGCCCTCCCGCCCGAAGCCGCTGGCCTTCATTCCGCCAAACGGACACTGGGCCATGGCCGGCGTGAAGTCGTTGATGCCGATGATGCCGAACTCCAACCCTTCGGCCATCCGAACGGCGGTGCGAAGGTCGTTCGTCAGGACGTACGCCGCCAGTCCGTAGGGCGTGTCGTTGGCCTGGCGGAGCGCATCGCTCACATCCGTGAATTCCAGGATGGGCAGGATCGGACTGAAGGGTTCTTCCTGCATGATCCGCATCGCCTGGGTGACGCCCGTCATGACCGTGGGCTCGAAGAAATACCCCCGTTCAAATCGGCGGCTCCGCGCCCCACCGCACAAGATCGATGCCCCCTTGCCGCGGGCGTCGGCAACCAGGGCGGTCGCCTTATCGAGCGCCGCCTGTTCGAACATCGGCCCGACCTCGACGCCCTCGTCCAGCCCGTTTCCCAGCTTCAGCGCGCGGGCGTGCTCGACGGCGGCAGCGGTAAACGCCTCCCGTCGATCCGGATGGACGTAGAACCGCGAGGCGGCGATGCAAACCTGACCGTTGTTGCGGAACTTGGCGGAGACGGCCGTCCGGGCGGCCTGATCGGGATCCACGTCGGGAAAGACGATGAACGGGGCGTGTCCGCCCAGCTCGAGCGAAACCCGCTTCAGTTGATCCGCCGATCGCCGCATGACCTCCTTGCCGACCTCGGTGCTACCGGTGAACCCGATCTTGCGAACGCGCGGGTCGGTCAGGAAGACCTCCACGACCTCCCCGGCCGGTCCCGTGACGAGATTCGCCGCGCCGGGCGGCAGGCCGGCCTCGTGCAAACAACGAAAGACCTCGATCAGGCACAGCGGCGCCTGCGATGCCGGACGGGTGATGTTCGTACACCCGACGGCCAGCGCCGGGGCGATCTTGCGGACCGGCAGGAGGATGGGAAAGTTCCACGGGGCGACCGCCGCACACACGCCCACCGGATGGTGGAGGATGACATGCCGCTTCGTAGGGACGTGCGGGGGGACCGTTCGACCGTACAGCCGTTTGGCCTCTTCGGCGTACCATTCAAAGAACGCCGCGGCGGCGAGGGTCTCGCCCTTGCTTTCGGCGAGCGGCTTTCCCTGTTCGATGGTCATGAGGCGAGCGATGTGATCGACGCGGTCTCGCATCCGATCGGCGGTTCGCTTGAGGACCTCCGCCCGTTCGTAGGCCGTCCGACCGGCCCAGTCCGGCAGGGCGCGGACGGCGGCGTCCACCGCCCGGCGGGCGTCCTCCCCTGTCCCATAGGCCACCTCCGCACAGGGCGCCTCCGTTGCCGGGTTGATCACCGCGAGGCGCCCACCGCCCTTGGCCGAACACCACTCCCCGTCGATGTACATCCGCGTTTCGTGATCCATCACCGGGCTTCCTCCAGTCATCCGTCGGACCGGACCCCGGACCTCGCGCCTTTCTTGGCACCGTACAGCCCGTGCTCGACGATGTATCGCTCGACCGCCTCCGGCACCAACCAGCGGATACTCAGACCATCCGCCGCCCGCCGGCGGATGTCGGTCGCGCTGATGTCGATTCGGGGAGTCTCCGACAGCATACCGGCAGCCAGTCGCTCGATTTGATCCGCCCGCAGGCGAGTTCGCAGCAGCATCCAGTCGGGTGATTCCCAGCCCGGCCGTATGGCGATGACGATCCGGCACGCGTCGACCAGATCCTCAACGCGATGCCAGCTCGGCAACTCACGGAGCGAATCGCTGCCGATCAGCCAGACGATCTCGGCCTGGCGACCCAGATCGGCACGGAACTGCGCCACGGTATCAATCGTGAAGCTGGGACCCGGCCGCCGCGTCTCGCAGTCGGACACCTCGATGCCCGCCTCATCGCCGACGGCCAATCGCGCCATGGCCAGACGATGCGGCGCGGGGGTGAGGTCGTCCGGCGACTTGTGGGGCGGCTGGGCCGTAGGGATCAGGACCATCCGGTCCAACCCGAGCCGTTCTCGCACGGCCCGGGCAACGAGCAGGTGCCCCACATGAATCGGATCGAACGTTCCACCGTACAGACCGACGCGCATTGCCATCATCGGATCGCAGTACCCGGGCCGAAAACTCCAGCGCGATCCCTCCGCTCCAACCGGGAAGATCCGCGCCGCCCGCGCGCTATGCCTTGATTTCCCGTTTTTGTTTGTCGAACGTCACCTTGCGGCCGAGCGTATAGGCCGTGTCGCCCATGACGACCGCGATCCCGTGCTTGTAGCCGAACTCCATGTCGGCGTTCGGGCGACCGCCGCCGCGAATGCACTCGAACCAGTTCCTGACGTGCTCGGGACCGGGGTAAGGCGGCTCGAAATCCAGCAGCTTCCGGGGCTTGATCGAGTCGTCGACGCCTTCGCTCGAGTACGTCGGGTTGCCGATGTAATGCCCGAAGTTGGTCTTCAACAAACCCTTCTCGAAGAAAAAGACGGTGCTTTCGCTGTCCCGCGTGTTGCCGAAGTGGCTGACGAACTGCGTGTGAAACCCCTCGGCGTATTCGAGCACGACGGTGACCTGGTCCGGCGCGTCGCAACGCGGATCGTTCCGGGGCGCATACCGCCCGCCCCACGCCGTCGCGCTGACGGGGGGCTCGCAGCCCGTTACGAAGTGAACGAGGTTGATGAAATGGCTCATCCAGCCGCCGATCGCACCGCTTGTGAAGTCATGATAGCCCATCCAACACGCGTGCTGGTGCGCATCGAACGGCCGGTCTTTGCGGTTATACAGGAAGGCCTTCCAGTCCGTCTCGGCCTCCGTGTTGGGGCCCTTGTAGTGGACCCAGTAGGGTACCGGCAGGGATTCGCCGGATTCGATGCGAAACAGCTTGCCGAGCTGGCGATCGGTGATGAACTGCTTGACCGCCCGCGCGGCCGGACAGCTCACGCCCTGCGTCCCATGTTGAACGATCCTCTTCGAGGCCTTCACCACGTCGTAGCACCGGTTCAGATCCGCCAGCTCGCTTGCCACGGCGGCGATCGGCTTTTCCACGTAGACGTGCTTGCCGGCCTGCACGGCGTCGATCGTCTGGCCCATGTGCTGGTGGTCCGGCGTCCCGATGATCACGGCATCGACGTTCGAATCCTCCAGCAACTTGCGGTAGTCGGCGTAAGCCTTCGGCTTGGTTCCGAACAGCTTCTCCGCCTCGGCCGGATAGGTCTCCAGGCGGTGTTTCCAGATGTCGCAGACGGCTACCAAGTCGGCGTTCGCGTTGATGGGCTTGACCATGTGTTGCAGAATGTACCGTCCCCGCCCGCCGCAACCGATCAGCCCGAGGTGGATCCGATCGTTCGCGCCGATGACTCGCCCATAGCTCGCCGCCGTCAGCCGCGACAACGCCGCGCCGGCGGCTGCCCCGGTAGCGAGCCCGTGACAAAGAAACGTACGCCGAGTTTGTCCGGATTGCCGCATGGCCAATCTCCTTTTTCCGAAAGGGTGCCTCCGCTCCGACCGACCCATCCGGCGAGATTGTAAAGGAAACGGCCACCCGGCGCAAGTCTCGCTTCTGCAGAACAGTTGGCCATGGGCCTTCAGCTCACCTAGAGGGGGATGAAAATGGCGGCGGGTCGTGGCACGGCCATCTTGGCCGTGACCCCCGCATGGGCATCCTGCCCATGACCTCGTAGCATGGCCGTCTCGGCCATGACCCATCACGGGCGGGACGCCCGTGCTACGACGATTCACGGGCGAGACGCCCGTGCTACGGCGCATTTTCGAGGCGGAAGGACGGCCCCGTTTACCGAACAGGGTGCCATGAGCGAAACGCTCACAACCGGGGATAAAAAGGACCGTCGCGTGCCGGTCCGTGAAAGGACTTCCTGCCTTCCTGGGGAAGGGAGGCAGGGGAAGGTGCGAGGTCTACCCCGCCGCCCTTGCTGATGGGGGGTAGATCCTTCCCCAGGTGCTCCGTCAGCCAGATGGGGCTGACATCACTCAGGCTCTCGGGCCAAGCGGACCGACTTGTCGAAGCGCGCACCGGGCCGGAGGTTGCCGCCCGCGTCGCCACCGGGTCCACAGCGAACGCTCGCGGGAGGACGAACCCCCCGGAAATTCTCAAGTGTCTCGGATAATGCTCGAAGGCGGGCCCGAACCCGTGGAGATCGTCTCGACCGAGGACGACATCGAAACGACCGCAGAGCCGTTCGTCTTCCCGGTCGATCCGGATGCCCACGGGCTGAGTGATCCGACGCCCCTCGGCGAACAATGCAGGCCTCTGACCGACGCGCCGGTACAAAATCGTCTGATCGTGCTCCCGAATCAGCAGCTCGAAGCGGTTTCCGAACCCTTTGTAGTCGAAGAGCAACACGGCCTGAGGTCCCAGAAGAATCGCCGTCCCTTGCCCGTCGGAAGCGGCAAAGGCGCCGCGATCGAATACGGCGCGTTGGAGGTACCGCCCGGGTGGATCGAGGGCCTGCGAACCGAGCAGGCGGATCGCGTTGACCGAAGGCGAACCGCAGCCGAAGGCCCCAAGAACCGCCGCGGCACCAACAAGGATGCCCACCCACCGGCAAGCCATGCCCGAGTCTCGGAAGATCACACGGTTCGACGGGCGTCGAGCCACTCTCAGCAAGTGCTTGTATCGGCCGGGCGGGCAAGGTGCAAGCCCATCCGCAACAGGGGTTCTGCCGCATTGAAGGCGCCGTCCGCGCCGCCGGTGTTTTGCCGGCGGGGATCAAGGTGCTATAGTGCGGAGGTGGCGCAATGAAGGTGGTGGTGGCGGACAAGCGTGGGTTCTGTTTCGGGGTGCAGGACGCAGTGGAGTTGGCACTGCGCACCGCAAGCGGCAGTCCGCGCGGATCCGTCTACGTCCTCGGTCCGATCATCCACAA
>Ga0209101_1001694_pt1 | contig 15759 bp, 8 predicted proteins | sample ConPoolayeCmetaG_FD_185481 | JGI IMG/M metagenome (GOLD analysis project Ga0209101, IMG submission 185481) | Hot spring microbial mat communities from California, USA to study Microbial Dark Matter (Phase II) - Cone Pool mat layer C metaG... ...
CACCCTTTGCCCCGGCTCGCAACCATGGTCCTGCGGTCCTGCCACCTGGTGACTCTCCGGGCGCCCGCGGCCGCCGCCGGCCGCCCCGGCCGAGGTTGACACCCCGCCGCCGATGTCGCAAACTGCGTGTCTTCGGCCGCCGCCATGAGGGCGGCCGCTGTGGTCGCCGCCCGGCGGGCTTATCGCCGCCGATGCGAGCGAACCGGCTGACAGAGGGATGCGAGGACCCGAGTCTTGAGCGAAAAGAAAGCCACTAAGCGCGCGGCCCAGTCCGAGAACCAGCCTGCCAGTCCGATGGATGTCGGACTGCTCCAGAAACTGGTGGACCTGATGGCCGCCAACGACCTGAACACCGTGGATGTGCGGGACGGCCAGAAGCGAGTGATTCTCAAGCGTGGACCCGTGGGGACGGTGCTGCCCGTGGCCATGCCCCCCACGGCAGCCGCGCCGTCAGCGCTGCCCGTTGCACCCACGGCAACGCCCGCTGGCGGTTCGGCGGCCACCCCCGCCGGCGCTGAGGAGAGCGGGCTGAAGCCAATCCGCAGCCCCATGGTGGGAACCTTCTACTCCAAGCCCAGTCCCGACGCCAAGCCCCTGGTTACGGTCGGAAGCACCGTCGACGAGGACACCGACGTGTGCATCATCGAGGCCATGAAGGTGTTCAACAACATCAAGGCCGAATGCCGCGGAACCATTGCCCGCATCCTCGTGGAGGATGGCGAACCGGTGGAGTTCGGATCGGTCCTGTTCCTGGTCAAGCCGAGCTAGCCGTTGCCTTCGTGCCTTTGTGCCTCCGTGCCTTCGTGCCCGTCGAAGACCATGTTCTCCAAGATCCTCATAGCCAACCGCGGTGAGATTGCCCTGCGGATCATCCGCGCCTGCCGCGAGCTGGGCGTGCAGTCGGTCGTCGTCTATTCCACCGCCGACCGCGACGCGGCCTATCTGAAGCTGGCCGACCAGGCCATCTGCATCGGCGAAGCCGCGCCCGCCCAGAGCTATCTGAACATCCCGCACATCATCTCCGCCGCTGAGATCGCCGACGTGCAGGCCATTCATCCGGGCTATGGATTTCTGGCTGAGAATGCGCACTTCGCCGAGGTGTGCCGAAGCTGCCGTATCGAGTTCATCGGCCCGCCGGTGTCGGCCATGGCCGCCCTGGGCGACAAACTGGAGGCCAAGAGGCTGGCGAAAAAGGCGAAGGTGCCCACGCTGCCCGGCAGCGACGGACCGGTGGAGGACGAGAAGCACGCCATGAACGTGGCCGCCGATATCGGCTATCCGGTGATCATCAAGGCGGCGGCGGGCGGCGGCGGGCGCGGCATGCGCGTGGCCCACAATGAGGTTTCGTTGCGGGCCGGCATCAAGCAGGCGAAGGCCGAGGCCGAGAATGCCTTTCGCGACTCGACGGTGTATCTGGAGAAGTACGTGGAGCGCGGGAGGCACGTGGAGGTGCAGTTTCTGGGCGACCAGCACGGCAATGCCGTGCACCTGTGGGAGCGCGACTGTTCGCTGCAGCGTCGGCATCAGAAGCTGGTGGAGGAATCGCCCAGCCCGGCACTTACGCCCGAGGCGCGCGAGGCCCTGTGCTCGGCCGCCGTGCGGCTGTGCAAGGCGGCCGGCTACAGCAGCGCCGGCACGGTGGAGTTTCTGCTCGACGAGCAGCGCAACTTCTATCTGCTGGAGGTCAACGCCCGCATTCAGGTGGAGCATCCGGTGACAGAAATGGTGACCGGCATCGACCTGATCAAGGAGCAGATACGCATCGCGGCCGGACACCCGCTGAGCTTCAAACAGAAGGATGTGGAGCAGCGCGGGCATGCGATCGAGTGTCGCATCAACGCCGAGGATCCGGATCGAAGCTTTGCTCCCTGTCCCGGAATCATCCAGGAGCTGCGGCTGCCGGGCGGGCCTGGCGTGCGGCTGGACACGCATGTCTATGCCGGCTATCGCATTCCCCCCAGCTACGACAGCATGATCGGAAAGCTGATCGTACACCGCCCGACGCGCGACGAGGCGATCGCCACCATGCGGCGGGCGCTGGCCGAGTTTCACGTAGCGCCCATCCGCACGACCATTCCGCTGCACATGCAGATGATGGCGCATCAGAGCTTCATCGGCGGCGAGGTGGACACGGGATTCGTCGAGCGGGTCATGCTGGCGCGGTAGCGGCGGTCCCACGACGCGCGACACTGCTCGGCGGCCGGTTTATGCCCGCACCAGTTGCGCGGAGGTGACATGGACTATGTGAACTGTGCAGCGGCGCAGGGGCGCAGTCGCTCCCCCGTGGTTGCCCGTCGCGGCGTGGTGGCATCGAGTCAACCCCTGGCTTCCTGGGCAGGCTTGAGCATCCTCATGGCCGGGGGGAACGCCGCGGATGCGGCGATCGCGACGGCGGCGGCGCTGAATCTGGTGGAGCCCATGTCCACAGGTCTGGGAGGCGACTGCTTCGCTCTGTACTACGATGCCGTATCGGGGCAGATCAGCGCGCTCAACGGCTCGGGGCGGGCGCCGGCGGCGCTGAGCATCGACCTGCTTGAAAAACAGGGCCTGGTGAACCGCCAGACCCACGAGATCGCCGACCCGACCCACGCCCACACCGTAACCGTCCCCGGCGCCTGCGCCGGCTGGTTCGATCTGCTGGAGAAACACGGCAGCATGCCGATGTCCAGTGTGCTGGAGCCGGCCATCACGCTTGCGGAGGAGGGCTTCCCGGTAGCGCCCCGATGCGCCAACGGCTGGACCGGCGGTGCCAGAGGCCTGCTGGCCAGAACCGTCGGCGGCCGCCAGCTCACCATCGACGGGCGGGCGCCGCTGGCCGGTGAAATCTTCCGCAATCCCGGGCTGGCGCGCACATTTCGCCAGATCGCCGAAGGCGGCTCCGACGCCTTCTATCGGGGCGACATCGCGAGCAGGATCGCGGCCGCTGTTCAGCAGGCCGGCGGCGTGCTGAGCGAGTCCGACCTGGCGACACACCGCTCGACGTGGGAGACGCCCATCAGCGTGAGCTACCGCGACATGCACGTGTGGGAGTGTCCGCCCAACGGCCAGGGCATCACGGTCCTGCTGGCGCTGAACATCCTCAAAGGTTTCGACGTCGGCTCCATGCCCATCACCAGCCCCGACCGCTGGCATCTGATGATCGAAGCCATGCGGCTGGCGTTCGCGGATTCGCGATGGTTTGTGGCCGATCCCGCCTTCAACCCCGCCCCGCTGCAGGGGCTGCTCTCCGATGGCTATGCCGCACAGCGGCGCGCCCTGATCGACATGTCGCGAGCCGCGGCCGACGTCCTGCACGGCACGCCCGCGGCCGGCTCCGACACGGTCTATTTCGCCACGGCCGACGCACGGGGCAACGCCTGTTCGTTCATCAACAGCATCTATCATGGCTTCGGATCGGGGATCGTGCCCGAGGGCTGCGGCTTTGCCCTGCAGAATCGCGGGCACAACTTCAGCACCAATCCTGCACATCCCAACGCCCTGGCCCCCGGCAAGCGCCCCTATCACACGATCATTCCCGGCATGATCACACGCTCGGATGGTACTCTGTATGGGCCGTTCGGCGTCATGGGCGGCTTCATGCAGCCCCAGGGGCACGTGCAGGTGGCGATGGCCCTCATCGACGACGGCTGCGACCCGCAGGCGGCACTGGACCGGCCGCGCTTCTGCATCCAGCCGGTGGGCGCCGGGGGCGTGGTCCACCTGGAGGAGGGCGTGCCGGCGGATATTGTGCGGGAACTGGAGCGCCGGGGTCACAGGGTTCGGGCCAATCTCAGCGGCCCGGCGCGGGGGCAGTTCGGCAGCGGCCAGGTCATCCGCCGCGACGCCAACGGGGTGTGGTGGGCCGGCAGCGACCTGCGCCCCGACGGCTGCGCAATGGGGTTCTGATAACCGCTCATGCGGCACCGACCGGCATGAGAGCTTCCCCGCGCGCAACGCGACGGCCGGTCCTGTCGCCAGAACCGGCCGCCGGAGGATTTACCCGGAGACACCCGGGGCCTGTCCGCAAGAAGCGGGAATAATCAACGGCAGTGGCTACTTCTTTTTTGCCTTGGCATCCTTCAGCACCGCGTGCGCCGCCGCCAGACGCGCAATCGGCACGCGGAACGGCGAGCAGCTCACATAGTCCAGTCCGATGCGATGGCAGAACTCCACGCTCTTCGGATCGCCGCCGTGCTCGCCGCAGATGCCGCACTTGAGGTCTTTGCGCACCGCACGGCCTTCGTCGACGGCCATCTTCATGAGCCGCCCGACGCCGATCTGGTCGATGCTCTGGAACGGGTCGCGTTCCAGGATTTCCTTCTTGAGGTAGTCCGGGAGGAAGCTGTTGACGTCGTCACGGCTGAAGCCCAGCGTCATCTGCGTCAGGTCGTTCGTGCCGAAGCTGTAGAACTCGGCCTCGGTGGCGATCTCGCCGCTGGTCAGCGCCGCCCGCGGCACCTCGATCATGGTGCCCAGCAGGTAGTCCACCTTCACGCCCTGCTCGGCCATGACCTTGCTGGCCGTATCGCGGACGATGGGATTCAGATAGCCAAGTTCCTTCACCGTGATCACCAGGGGGATCATGATCTCCGGCAGGACGCGGATCTTCTCCTTCTTGCAGAGGCAGGCGGCCTCGATGATGGCCCGCACCTGCATCACCAGGATTTCCGGATAGGTGACGGCCAGGCGGTCGCCGCGGTGGCCCAGCATGGGGTTCATCTCATGGAGCTGGGCCACGCGCTGCTGCACCTGCTGGAGCGTGATGCCCAGCTCGTTGGCCAGCGCCTGCTGGTCATCCTCGGCACGGGGCAGAAACTCGTGGAGGGGCGGGTCCAGCAGCCGGATGGTAACCGGCAGGCCGTTCATGGCCTTGAAGATGCCGACGAAGTCCTCGCGCTGATAGGGCAGGAGCTTGGCCAGCGCTTTCTCGCGATCCTCGGTGGTGGTGGCCAGGATCATCTCGCGCATGTGGTGAATGCGCTGGGGGTCGAAGAACATGTGCTCGGTGCGGCACAGGCCGATGCCCTGGGCGCCGAAGCCGCGGGCCACTTCGGCGTCGTGCGGCGTGTCGGCGTTGGTGCGGACCTTGAGGGTGCGGAACTCATCGGCCCACTGCATGATGGTCTTGAAGGGCCCGCTGAGGGAAGGCTCAACGGTGGGAACCTGGCCTTCCATCACCTCGCCGGTGCTGCCGTCGATGCTGATCCAGTCGTTGGGCCCGAAGGTCCTGCCATTCACCGTCACGGTGCGCGCGTTCTGATCGATGATCAGCGCCCCGGCCCCGGCCACGCACGGCGTGCCCATGCCGCGGGCCACCACGGCCGCGTGGCTGGTCATGCCGCCCGTGCTGGTGAGGATGCCCTCGGAGACGTGCATGCCGCCGATGTCGGCCGGCTCGGTCTCGCGCCGCACCAGGATGATCTTCTCGCCGTTGTGAACGCGCTCCTCGGCCTCTTCGGCCGTGAAGGCGATCTTGCCGACGGCCGCGCCCGGAGAGGCGGGCAAGCCGGTAGCCAGGACGTTGCGCGGAGCCTTGGGATCGAAGGTGGGATGAAGGAGCTGGTCGAGGCTGGCCGGATCGACGCGCAGCACCGCGGTTTTCTTGTCAATCAGGCGCTCCTTGACCATGTCCACGGCGATCCTGACGGCGGCATGAGCCGTACGTTTGCCGGTACGGGTCTGGAGCATGTACAGCTTGCCTTTTTCGATGGTGAACTCGAAATCCTGCACATCCTTGTAGCGGGCTTCGAGGGTATCCTTGATCTTTAACAGCTCCTTCCAGCTCTTCTGGCTCCACTGACCCATCTGCTCGCAGGGGATGGGCGTGCGGATTCCGGCGACGACATCCTCTCCCTGGGCGTTGACGAGGAACTCGCCGTAGAACTTGTTCTCGCCGGTCGAGGGGTTGCGCGTGAAGGCCACGCCCGTGGCGCAGTCGTCGCCCATGTTGCCAAAGACCATTGTCTGCACGTTCACGGCCGTGCCGGCCAGCCCGCGGATGTCATGGATCTGGCGGTACTTGACGGCGCGGTCGGTGTTCCAGCTCTTGAACACCGCCTCGATCGCCTGCTCGAGCTGCTTGAGCGGCTCCTGGGGCCACTCGACGCCCAGGTGTTTCTTGTAAACCTCCTTGTAGCGGCGCACGACCTCTTTGAGGTCCTCGGCGCTCAGGTCGGTGTCGTTGGCCACGCCCCTGGCCTGCTTCACGGCCGACAGTTCGTGCTCGAAATGGCTGTGGTCGATGCCCATGACGACGTCGCCGAACATGTTGATGAGCCGGCGATAGCTGTCGTAGGCAAATCGCTCGTTGCCCGTGAGTTTTGCCAACCCGTCGGTCACAGCGTCGGTAAGCCCCAGGTTAAGAACCGTATCCATCATGCCCGGCATGGAGACGGCCGCGCCCGATCGGACGGAGACCAGCAGGGGATTGGTTGGATCCCCGAACTTCTTGCCCGTGAGCTTCTCCAGGCGCGCCAGGTGTTCTCGGACCTCGTCCATAAGCCCCGGGGGGAACTTGCCGCCCAGTTTGTAATATTCCGCACAGGCCTCGGTGGTTATGGTGAAGCCGGGGGGCACGGGCAGGCCGATGCTGGTCATGTCATGGAGGTTGGCGCCCTTGCCGCCCAGCAGCAGCTTCTGATCGGCGCGGCCTTCGGCCTTGCCGCCGCCGAAGAAATAGACTCGTTTGACCGATTTGCGGCTTGAAGCGGACGTTCCGCTCCTCTTTGCAGGTTTTGTTGCCTTCGTGGCCATCTTTGCGATCTCCTGGAGTGCCCGGTTGCACCGTGAAAAGGGTAAAGACCAGCAGGCCGGCGCCGGCGGGGATGCCGCCACCGCCGCAGCGCCGCAGCCGAGAGGCGTGCGCGGGTGTGGCCCGATGGTGGAGGGGAGAATATAGGAGTGCGGGCAACCTCTGTCAATTTCGCGGATGAGCCACTCAGCCCACAGCCAGGCACGGCCCTCCTGCTCGCTCATGGCAGTCTTCTAAACTCCGGCTCGCTCAGTTCGTGGGCCGCGCGGGCTGCCAGCCGGATTCGAGCATCCGCATCCGTAAGCAGCCGCTCGATCAGCATGCTCGCGCCGTTCTGATCGCCCGCCGTAGCCGCGCTGTACCGGCACCTTCCCAGCGCCAGCACCGCCTCGATCCGCCATGTAATCTCACTGGCGTTCTGCGCCAGCGCGGCCATGTCACCGGTGTGCGGCGACACCACGAAGATCGCCTCGTACACCGGCCGGACCTGCTCCCGATAGAACCCGGCGAATTGGGCATCGACCCGTCGGAACGCCTCGGCGCGGTCGGGCTCCAGCTCGGCCAGATAGCCGGCATCGGCCAGGAGCTGCCGCCCCAGGTTCCACTGAGCATAGACCAGCCGCTCCTCGCACAGCTTCAGCCCCAGCGTATACCGCGCGCGGTACAGCTCAAGTGCGCGCTCCAGCTCGCCGGCCATGTGATACAGCCGAGCCAGGTGAAACGCGGCCCTGGCCACAGCCTCGAGCTGTGCCAGCGCCTGGCGGTGCGAGCGGTAGTTGACCAGGACCTGCGGCCGGTCTGCGAACACGCCCGGCGCCTTGCGCCGCGACGCCTGGATCAGCAAATCCATGGCGGGCTGGAGGGTGCGATGCTGGGCCGATTCGAGCGTCAGTCGCGGCAGCGATGGGCCGAATGCCCGCTCATCCGTCAGATATACCCCGACGGCCCGGGCGTACAGTTCCATCGCATCCCCCTCCTCGGTCATCCACGTGGCCGGGCCGCGAGGGTCGTGCGGCAGGCGCAGCGAGTAGCGGCCGGCGGCCTGGCCGACAGGGCCCGGCGGTGAAATCCTAGTGGCGCTGGCACGAATCTGCCACAGCAGCAGCGCCGTGAGGGCGAGCAGGACGGCCGAGATGGCCCAGCCAGTACGGTTGCCGAACATGAATGCCTCAGACTCTTATGGTTGGGCCGCCACGTCGATGATCCGGCACGGGGGCAGTGCATTGAGGAACATTCGGCCGTAGCGCTTGGTCTTCACACGGCTGTCGAGGATGACGACGATGCCCCGGTCGGTGCGGCTGCGTATGAGCCGGCCGAATCCCTGCTTGAGCTTGATGATGGCTTCGGGCACGGAGTATTCCATGAACGGGTTGCCGCCGGCGGCCTCTATGGCCTGTAGCCGCGCCTCGACGAGGGGCTCGTCAGGGACGGCGAAGGGAAGGCGGACAATGATGACGTTGCGGAGGGCATCGCCCTGGACGTCGATGCCCTGCCAGAAGCTGGCGGTGCCCAGGAGGACCGAGTCGGGCTTCGAGCGAAACTGCTCCAGCAGCACGCGCGGCGGCGGACCGGATCCGTGGACGAGCATGGGCAGCTTCATCTGCTCCAGGTCGTTGCGGAGTCGCTGGGCGGCGCTGTTGAGCATGCTGTAGCTGGTGAACAGCACGAACGCGCCGCCGTTGGTCTGCTTCAGATAATGTACGATGCGCCGGCACGCGGCGGGGAGGAACAACGGATCGTTGGGCTCCGGCAGGCCGCTCTCCAGATACAGGATAGCCTGCCGCTGATAGTCGAAGGGAGACCCAAGCAGAAGCGTGCGCGCCGATTCGATGCCCAGACGGGATCGGATGTAGGCGAAGGCAGGGTCAGGGGAAGAGGTTGGCGGCGCGGACGAGAGGGGCCAGTTGCGGCCGGCGGAGTCGGCTGGCACAGGCGGGACATCGGTGCTACGAGTGGAGGGGGTGTCTGGCACGGGCGAGACGCGCGGGACGCCCGTGCTGCCGGCGGAGGAGGTGTTTGGCACGGGCGGGACGCCCGTGCTACGAGTGTCGGAGGCCGCGCCCGTTGTAGCACGGGCATCCTGCCCGTGCCCTGTTCTCGTAAGGCGTGCATCGTGCGCATCCTGCTCGTGCCCCACGTTCGTAGCACGGGCATCTTGCCCGTGCCCAGCTCCTCCACTTCCGCACGCATCCATTCCCGATCCCGCGGCATCCACTGCGTTTATCAATGACACGGCCCGATCGTCGAATCTCTGCCGCCACTTCCATTGCTCAAGCCCCGCTCGATCGGGATTCGACCACACGTACTTTATGCAGTCTATCAGCTCGTTTTCGTTCCTGATGATGTGGTCGTAATACTCCACCTGCCAGAACGGTCCGTTGCCTCCGATTGCCGCGTTGGCCCGTTTGGCGGTGAACGACTTCCACGAGTGCACAACGCCCGCCAGAGTGTAGCCGCTGTGCGGCCTCAGGATCGCGTGCACGTGATTGGGCATCACACACCAGGCGAACAGCTCGTAGCGGGCGCCATCGAAATGGCCCAGGGCCGCGGCCACGATCGCGGCAATATCGTCCCGCCCCAGCCAGCACGCGCCGTGGGCGGCGTCGAGATGGCGCTGGATCTTCTCTGATGCAAGCTCGCGCAGGCGTGCGGCCTCTTCGGCGGTCATTGTGCCTTCCTTGAGGCGCTGCTGGATGTCGGTTTGCTCCGCGCGCCATTGCTTCAACACGCTCTCGGGCAACGAGTCGGCCAGACGGAACGTGACGTGATAGACGGCGCCCGGACGTGTCCAGTGAGGCAGATGCGCGCCTTGCCGTATACGCAGGCCGGATTCGTGGTCCATGCCCACAGAGACGGGCGGCACGGGCGAGACGCCCGTGCTACGAGTGGAGGATGTATCTGGCACGGGCGGGACGCCCGTGCTACGGGCGGAGGAGCTGTCTGGCACGGGCGAGACGCCCGTGCTACGGGCGGAGGAGCTGTCTGGCACGGGCGGGACGCCCGTGCTACGAGTGGAGGGGGTGTCTGGCACGGGCGGGACGCCCGTGCTACGAGTGGAGGGGGTGTCTGGCACGGGCGGGACGCCCGTGCTACGAGCATCGGAGGCCGCGCCCGTTGTAGCACGGGCATCTTGCCCGTGCCCTATTCTCGTAACGCGTGCATCGTGCGCATCCTGCCCGTGCCCTCCTGTTGTAGCACGGGCATCCTGCCCGTGCCCTGTTCTCGTAACGCGTGTATCGTGCGCATCCTGCCCGTGCCCTCCTGTTGTAGCACGGGCATCTTGCCCGTGCCCTGCGCCCCTTGTGGCGCCAGCATCCTGCGCATCTTGCCCGTGCCCCGCCATCACACTCGCACGCCCGCGACCACCCGTGCCCAACGTCGCACTGCACAGCACGACGGCCTTCACTTTCTCAAACAAATGCGTCCTCAACGCCTCGGCCACCGATATTGGGGCGCCGTGCAGCGTCACCCGCTGCGTCGGCCGCGCTGGCACCTGCATCCAGTAAACCGACGCGGGCATCGACTGCGACACCACCGCGCTCAACATCTGCCCGGCCGCGGCCACCTTCTCCGCCAGCGCCTTGATCTCCGCCTTCTCCTCGGGGCTTTCCAGCTTCGCCGTCATCGCCTTCAGGTGCAGCGACAGGTTGTGCAGCGCCGGCGAAACGTCGTTCTCAACCCAGTTGGGCCGCTCCAGGCGACCGTTGGGCCGGCCGTGCTCGCGCTGATATGCCAGGCACCGCGCGAAAAAGTCCTCCGTCCGCCGGTACAAATCCTCGATTTCCCGCCGCGCCGCCATGGCCTCCGACCCGAACGTGGTCAGCAGTCCCTTGTTGCGACTGGGATCGTAGAGGCTGCGCAGGTGATAGCGGATCGTCGACTCGCCGATGCGGATACCAAAATGCTCGCCGGCCACGTCCTCGATGGTGTGCGCCTCATCCAAAATGACCGTATCGTACTTCGGCAGGTAGCTGACCCCGGCCATGCGCAGGGCCAGGTCGGAGAAGAACAGCGCGTGGTTGACGATGAGGATCCGGCCCCCCTGCATGCGGCGTTTGGCATCCTGCCAGAAGCAGTTGGCGAAATGCCGGCAGTTGCGGCCCAGGCAGTTGCCCCGCTCGGCACAGACGCGGTCCCACACATCGGCGTCGGGAAGAATGGGCAGGTCGGACAATGAGCCATCGGTGGTTTTCTGCGCCCAGTCCTCGATGGCCGCCAGTGCGTTGTGCTGGCGATCCGAGTCGAACAGCGACGCCATGCGCGCCCAGGCCTGTTCCAGCCGCCGTTTGCACAGGTAGTTGCCGCGCCCCTTGACCAGCACCGCGACGAACTCATCGCCGTAGACGGCCTGGATCAGCGGTATGTCCTTCTGGACGAGCTGTTCCTGAAGCGAGATCGTGTGTGTGGAGATGACGATGCGCTTCTTCTGTCGCACCGCGAAGTCGATCGCCGGCAGCAGATAGGCGAACGACTTGCCAACGCCCGTGCCCGCCTCCACCAGCAGGTGATGGCCGTCGTTGAGCGCGGCCTCGACGGCGGCCGCCATCTCGAGCTGCTGCGGGCGATGCTCGTAGCGCTCGCCCATGCGGCGGGCGATGGCGCCCTGGGGGCTGAGGATGTCCTGAAGAACCGCCGGCATCGGTTGGCACGATCATTGTAGATCAAGCCCGCGCGGATTACAGGGCCGGCACACCTTGCGCCGTGCCGATCAGCGCCCGCGCTCCATTTTCAGCCATCGCCCACCTCCGGCGGCCGGCCCAGGCGCTCGCCCAGCACCGAGGCGATCCAGGACATTTCGAGCTGGCCGTAGTTGCGGAAGAGCACGATCGGCGCTTCGCCGCGGAAGTGCAGTCGCAGGTCGGCCAGCGCATCTTCGACGCTGCCGCGCGGGACGATCCAGATGCCCGTAACAGCATCGGGCGTCCAGTGCTTTTCCCAGTTGATGAAGAGGGTACGGCGAGAGAGTTTCAATCCCGAGGCATCCGCGCGAACGCCGGACCGCTGAAAGAAACGGAGCACCACCGCGAGCATGAGTGCCAGCAGCGCGCCCCAGACGATGGCGGCCGTCAACAGCGCACCGCGGTCGGAGGGAGCCGACTCCGAGAGCATCTCCACGATGACGAACCCGAGGGTTGTCAGCGGCAGCAACGAAAAGAAGACCGCGGCAAGGGCGGTGGGCGTGTCATCGGGCACTTCGGTGAAGATGGCGGCGTCGGCGTCGATCCGCGGCTCGATTCGTGTGCGCACGGGCTTGCGCAAGCGGCGGCGAGACTGGGGCGTGGCGTAGTTCAGCACCCCCAGTCCCGTTCCGATGTGAACCGTTGCCGGCGAGGCACCGGCGGCGGGCGGCGCGTAGTCCAGCACGCGCCGCGGCCGCATCTCCGGCGGCGACGGCGGGACGGCGCGATTATCCGGGGTATCGTTCATGGCCTGGGGGTCGCCTTGCCGCTTGTGGATTATATCGAGCTGAGCGGCAACACTCACACCCGGGCCGCATGGGGGTTTCTCGTTGACGCCCGCGCCCGCTTCTGGACAATGCCGCGCGGCGGTCGGGACATTATGTATTTGGTCGGATGGCTCCTGTGCCCTCCCGGCCGGTCCACGGCGTTGAAAGGAAGGTCGATATGCGATGCGGACTGCTCGGTTGGCTGGCTGTTTCACTGTGCATCATGGCTCCGGCGTTCGCCACCGATTGGCCGATGTTGCGGCAGAACCTGGCTCGCACGGGCTTCACGCCCGACTGTCCCCCGCCGCCGTACGAGCCCAAGTGGGCGCGGGCGGACCTGGCCGACGAGAACATCCTCTGCTGGGTCGAGCCGATCGTCGCCGACGGCCGCGTCTACATCGGCACGGGCGCGGGCAACGTGTACGCTCTGGATCGCCGCGACGGCAAAACACTGTGGAAGACGGACCTGGGTTCGCCGATCATGCACAGTGTGGCGTACCATGAGGGGCGCATTTTCACAGGCGTGCATGGCAACTGGGAAGGGGCGTTCGTGGCCGCCCTGGATGCGCGCACGGGCGAGATCGTCTGGAAGACGCGCACGCCGCCGGGCGGATTCTGGACCAGCCCCGCCGTCAGCGACGGGCTGGTCATCCTGGGCAGCCGCGACCACCGCCTCTACGCTTTCGACGAGAAGAACGGAGAGCTTCGCTGGACCATCCCCACCGGCGGGCCGATCCTCAGCTCGCCGGCGGTGCGAGATGGGCGCGTCTACTTCGCCAGCGAGGACATGCGGCTCTACTGTGCGCCGCTCAGAGCGGCCAATCTGATCGCCGGCGCCCAGGGGCCGGTCATGCCAGTCCTGTGGCGCACCGACGTGCTGGATGGGCGAACCTTCCGCGGCTACAGCCCGGTGCTGTGGAAGGACAAGGTCGTGCTCCGCAGCGCCACCACCATCGTCTACGCCGCCTACGAGGTTGAGGGCCAGCTCATGTACTACGAATGGGCGGGCTGGCCGCGCAACTACCAGGGCCTGGTCGTTCAGCCCGACGGCAAGGCGATCAACCCCGCCTTCCGCAATGAATACGAGAAGGCGCCCGACGACGAGAAGCAGAACTACACCTACAGCGCCATCGCCGCGCGGAAGTGGGCCCACTACACGCCCCTGCGCGTCCGCCAGGAAAACGAGGCCTATCGCGAGAAGCTCCGCCAGCGCCCCGCCCTGCGCACGGCATTCCTGATCGACATGGCCGACGGGGTGCAGCGCTCGGTGCTGCCGATCAACTACGCCTCGGGCTGCGCCGCCACGCCCGTTCCGCCGGCCATCGGCGCCGATGAGACGATGTACGTCATCTTCAAGAGCTTTTACTCCAACTGGGATGTGCCCATCCGCGCCCACGACGCCATCGGCCGTTACAACCTTCAGGACCAGATGGTTGAGCTGATCCAGTTCGAGCCGCGCGACCCGCGCCAGAACCCGATGCACACCTACTTCCACATCACGGCGGATGAGACCAATCATCTGACCGTCGCCGGTCATATCCTGTGGAACCAGCACGGCACCAACGGCAGCCGCGGGTGGTATGTCGGCGCCATGGACCTGAACACGCGGCAGTTCGTCTACGGGGTGGGCGGCGAGGGAGTTGCCTATCCCAAGGCGTTCGGCCTGGAGGTCGCGCCCGCCGCCGGCAGCAGCGGCCACGTCGGCGGGACCGTGGTCAGCGACAACCAGATCTTCAACCTCGTCAGCGGTGTGCTCACCTGCATCGGACCCCGCGGCGATGGCCCGGCCATGACCGCGCCCGTGCCGCCGGCCAATCGGCCGGTGCCCGTGCCGCCGGTGGTCAAACTCGCGCCCGTCACCGTCGAGCAGGTTATCGCCGAGACCATGCAGCGCAGCCAGCCCAGTGCCCAGAACATGCCGCTGTCCCGGGAACTCTCCGACCGTCTGCGATACGAGCTGGACACGCTCGTGGAAGGCGGGCCCTGGCGGCCGCTGCGAATCACCGGAGGCATGTGCATCAACCCCCTGCTGGGCGGCGGGGACCAGTTCTATTTCGTCCTGCCCTCGGAAACGCTGGGTGCCATCGCCCGCGCCTTCCCATACCTCGACCAGGAACTCCGCCAGGAGGCCATGGAACACGCGGCCATGCAGTGGCAACGCTTCAGGCCCTGGACCAACACCGTCTACGAGGCTCATGACGAATCGACACGCTACAACGCCGGCGAGGATGAACTCATGCCGCGCGAACGCTACAAGCTGGGCCATTGGCTCTACGGACCCTATCCGCAGTTCCATGGCATCGGCGGGGCCATGACCTCAGGACAGTTCTCGGTCATCGCCAACTACTACCCCATCTGGCTCTACGGCCACAACATGAACCAGTGGGCGCGCGTGGAGCAGGCCTGGCCCGACATGAAGAGGGACATGGCGGCGTTCATCGCCCGCAGGTTCGTGCCGCGCGGGGAGCAGACGGCGATGCTCAACTCGTACATCAGCGGCCTGATCGGCTATGCGCGCATCGCGCGGCACTTCAACGACGCCGACGAATCGCGCAAGGCGAGCGAGGAGCTGACGCGCCTGCTGGAGCTGCGGCTGGAGATCGAGCGCAAGACGCCGCTGGTGGGCGGAAAGAACATGTACCAGGGCCACTACGACCGCATGTGTCCCGAGCTGTGGCGCTATCTGGTCTCCCATGCCGCCGAGCGCATGAGCCAGCAGATGGCGCCCAATCTGTTCGGCCGGCCCAACGAGCCGAAGGTGATCTCGCTGTTCCACGCCTGGGGCGTCGGCCCCCACGAATCGCGGCATCACGAGGCTTACGTTACTCCGCCAAGCACGGTGATGGCCGCTTTTGAGGCCATGGCCTATCTGTACGGCACGCCCCCCCGGCAGCTTCGCGATGAGTATCTGGACATGCCCTGGGTGCTCGCCGACCTTTACTTCATGGAGAAGCTGGCGCTGACGCTGGACCTGCTGGCCAACGGCCAATGGCGGCCGGCAAAGTTGTAACCCCTGGCCCAATGCTCGAGACCGCCCAGCGGCGAAGCGCATCGGGCAGACGCCCCGGAACAGCGGCACGCTGCACGAACCGGCAGAGCCAGGTCCCTGCTCCGACCCGTCGTCTTGGCGCTATTGCAAAACCGCCATCAGGCTCGCGTAGTCGTCGGTCCACACATGCAGCGGCCGGGTGGTAGTGATGATGCGGCCGCGAATGACCTCGGGTCGCACGAGCTGGCGATCGCGGCTGAGCACCGTCCACTGTGATGCCTGCTCGGCGACTGTCATGCCCACGCCGTCGCTGTTTACGGTCAGTTCGGCCAGACCCAGCCGCTCGGCCGCTTTCGCCAGGGCCGGCCGCAGGTCCAGGTGCTTGTTGGAGATGTGGATGGCGATGGCGCCGTCGGGCTTCAGATGGCGCAGGTAGACTTCGAACGCCTCCAGGGTCAACAGGTGTACGGGGATGGCATCGCCGCTGAACGCATCCAGCACGAGCAGATCGAAGTTCTGCGGATCCTGCCGCTCCAGAGACAGCCGCCCATCGCCCAGGACCACATCCACGTCGGCCTTGCACTCGGAGAGAAA
>Ga0209101_1001696_pt1 | contig 15738 bp, 14 predicted proteins | sample ConPoolayeCmetaG_FD_185481 | JGI IMG/M metagenome (GOLD analysis project Ga0209101, IMG submission 185481) | Hot spring microbial mat communities from California, USA to study Microbial Dark Matter (Phase II) - Cone Pool mat layer C metaG... ...
GAGCAGGCTATGGCTGGCCGTGGCGACGTCAGTTGTAGGGCAACTGCTCGCAGTTGCTCTACACTGTGCGCGGCGTCGGGCGTGGTCTGAAGACCGGCCCGAGCCAGCGGATGCAAAAATATGACGGACACCCACTGCGCGCGTTCCATTGACTTTTGATACTGAATATGTTAAGATATAACGGCGACACCCGGCCGATTCAGACGTTCAAGTCCCGAGGCACTTGTAACGCGGGTTATCCTGTGGCTGCTCGGCGGGATGTGCTTCTGGCAGGTGAGGGCGGTGGGGCACTCACCTGTTCTTGTCTGGCTATTGTTCTGGTGAGTCCGTACAGCCCTGCCCGGCAGGCAGGGTTGAGCTGAGATCAGGCGGGCGGGTCCGTATCTCAAAAGAGCGATTGCGCAACCTATCCGGTGCAACAAACTCTTAGTGCCTATCCGAAAAACGTAACCGACGCATCCCTATGCGTCGGTATAAGCGGCATAGGGATGCCGCTTGTACGGTTTTTCGGATAGGCTCTTATCAGGTTTCTGGGGGATGTCCCCAGCAACCGTCCAGGGGGACCAATGAGCGCGGAATTTATCTCTCGTATTATCGGTATGATTGTCTTTTCTATCGGGGGTGCTATACTTGGTGTCTATATTGCCGCTTTGACCGGGGATTCGCCCTACCAGGACGCGGCCATCTTCCTGCTCCTGGGCGCACTGGCCGGGCTGGTTCTCACGCCCTATCTTACCGTGCGGCCGATCCTGGGTCTGCGCAGACGCATCAGGCAGGCGCCGGCACAGCAACTGGTAGCCGCTATCCTTGGGCTGGTTATCGGTCTCATTGTTGCGGCGCTCTTATCGTTTCCTCTCTCTTTGCTTCCACCGCCGTTCAGCCAGATCCTGCCCTTTACTACCGCAGTACTGTTCGGTTATCTGGGCATTGTAACTATGATTACGCGGCAGCGGGATATTTTTTACGCGATCCGCGGGCAGTTCCCTATGCGTGTCGAGGGACATGAGTTCGGGGGCAACAGCTACCGACCAGTGCTGCTGGATACCAGCGTTATCATTGACGGACGGATCGCGGATATCAGCCGCACTGGCTTCATCGAGGGCGAGTTGCTGGTGCCACGCTTCGTGCTCAATGAGATCCAGCATATCGCTGATTCGCCGGACGTCTTGCGTCGCAACCGGGGACGGCGCGGTCTGGAGATGTTGTACCGTCTGCAGAACGAATCGCTCACCCCGGTACGCATCACCGATATGGACATCGAGGGGGTGCGGGATGTGGACGACAAACTGGTGCTCCTGGCGAAGCAGCTCCGCTGCCCGATCATTACCAACGACTACAATCTGAACCGCGTGGCGGAGCTCCAGGGTGTACGCGTGCTGAACATCAACGAACTCGCTAACGCTGTCAAGGCTCTTTATCTGCCGGGAGAATCGTTGAATGTGAAGATCGTCCAGGCCGGCAAGGAGGTCGGTCAGGGGGTGGGGTATCTTGACGATGGGACGATGGTCGTGGTGGAGGACGGAGAGCCTTATATCAACCGCGAGGTGGAGGTTACGGTAACGAAGGTGCTCCAGACGGCCGCCGGCCGTATGCTGTTTTCCAGATTGACCCGACATGGAGATTGAACGATGAAGCTACAGGTATACAACTACCTCACTCGCCAGAAGGAGCCTTTTGAGCCCCTGGAACGGGGGCATGTGGGGATGTACGTGTGTGGCCCAACAGTCTACGATCATGCACATCTGGGACATGCCAAAACTTACATTGCGATGGATGTGGTTGTCCGCTATCTCCGCTACCTGGGGTATAATGTGCGCTATGTCCAAAACATAACTGATGTGGGCCACATGTTGGACACGGGCGAGGATCGTATCCTCAAGGGGGCCAGGCGTGAGCGGGTCGAGCCAATGGAACTGGTGGAGACTTACACCCGCTCCTACTTTGAGGATATGGACGCGCTTGGTGTGGTGCGGCCCAATATCTCGCCGCGCGCCAGTGGGCATATCCCAGAGCAAATTGAGCTGATCAAGTTGTTGCTGGAGAAAGGTTATGCTTATGAGACGCCCGCGGGCGACGTCTACTTTTCGGTCGAGAAATTCCCTGACTATGGCAAGCTCTCCGGCCACAAAGTTGAGGAACAGACACCAGGCGCCAGGGTGGCCGTGCGGGAGGAGAAGCGTAACCCGGCTGATTTCGCGCTGTGGAAACACGCAGAACAGGAACATATCCTGCGCTGGCCATCACCGTGGGGATGGGGCTATCCTGGCTGGCATGTCGAATGTACCGCCATGGCGGTCAAATACCTGGGTGAGACGTTCGACATCCACGGCGGCGGTCTGGACAATATCTTCCCCCACAATGAATGCGAGATCGCGCAGGCGGAGGCGGCGACCGGTAAGCCATTCGCACGCTATTGGCTGCTGGTCGGCTCCCTCACGGTCGAGGGAGTCAAGATGAGCAAGAGCCTGGGCAACTTCCTCACCATCAAGGACGCCCTCAAGCTCTATAGCCCCTATGCCATACGCCTGTTCATCCTGTCGGGGCACTATCGTAGCCCGGTGGACTTCAGCCGCGATGCTCTGTTGGCTGCCGAGCGGGGCATTGAGCGTCTGCACAATACGGTACGCGTCCTGCGCAAAAGGATGGAAACAGTGATCCCCTCCGGGACGGCCGATCTCTCCTACATAACCGGGCTTGATCCGCACCGTGATGCCTTCCTCGAGGCGATGAATGATGACTTCAACACCCCGCAGGCGATCGCTGCCCTTTTCGAGTTCAACAAAGAGGTCAACACGATGCTCTCCTCAAACCAGCCGCTGGGGCGGGGCACTCTGGCTGCCATAGATAGCCTCTATCGTGACCTGGGCGGCAAAATCCTGGGTATCATTCCCGACAGGCTGACCGAAGAGATGGGAGAGGACCTGCTAGAGGGTCTGGTAGAGCTTGTGCTCGAGATTCGCCAGCGCTACCGCGAGGCCAGGCGGTGGGAAGAGGCAGATGAGCTGCGTCAGCGCCTTGCCAGGCTTGGCATTGTCGTAGACGATCGCCCCGAAGGGCCGGTGTGGCGGCTGGAGCGCAGCGGGGGATGAGCGAACTCCTCTACGGCCGCCAGGCGGTCTACGAATCTCTGCGGGCCGGACGGCGCAGGTACCACAGGCTGGTACTCGCTGAGGGTATCCGTCCCAGCGATATTGTCTGTCGCATCATTGGCCTTGCTGAACTGTCCGGCGTGCCGGTGCAGCGGGTGAGCCGCGCGGCACCGGATTGGCCGTCCCAGGTGCATCATCAGGGAGTGGCGTTGGAGACCGGGCCTTACCCTTACGTTGCTCTCGACACAGTGCTGGCCGCTGCCCATTCCTCAGGCGAACCTCCTTTGCTCCTGTTGCTCGATCTCCTGCAGGACCCTCAGAACCTGGGGGCGCTTCTGCGTACGGCAGAGGCGGCAGGGGTGCACGGGGTGATCCTCCAGCAGCGCAGAGCCGGTGGCATCACGCCGGCTGTAGTCCATGTCTCGGCGGGAGCAACTGAACATCTGCTTATTGCCCGGGTCATCAACCTGGCACATACTATCACAGACCTTAAGAAACGAAACATCTGGGTGGTTGGCCTGGAAGGGGTGGCACAGGCTCAGAAGTATGACCAGGCCGATCTCAATATCCCGCTGGCACTGGTGGTTGGGAGCGAGGGTAAGGGGTTGCGCCGTCTGGTCCGCGAGCGGTGTGATTTCCTGGTGCGGCTGCCAATGCGTGGGCGGGTAACTTCGCTCAATGCTGCTGCGGCAGGTGCCGTGGTGCTCTACGAGGCTCTGCGGCAGCGCCAGGGAGCAGGCTTATGAATGCCAGAAGACGCTGGCCCATTCTCGTGCTCGGTCTGCTGGTAAGCACGGTGCTGCTCTGGTATGCCCTGCGCGATCTCCATCTGGATGAGGTGTGGGAAGCGCTCAAAGGTGCCAGATACATATGGCTTGTGCCAGGCGTGGTTGTCTACTTCATCTCCGTGTGGTTTCGCGCCTGGCGTTGGGGCTTTCTCCTGCGCTCAATTAAAGACCTCCCGGCCCGTCGGCTTTTCCCTGTTGTTGTCATCGGCTATATGGGCAACGACATACTGCCCTTCCGCCTGGGAGAGCTGCTGCGGGCCTATGTGCTGTGGCGCAGGGATGGCATCAACATAGGCGCCACACTGACCACTGCGGTACTGGAGCGGCTTTTCGATGGCCTGACGATGCTCCTGTTTGTCCTGTTCGGCCTTCTTTTCGTGCCTCTCTCTGCTTTCCTCAGCCGTCTGGTAACTTTCGCCGGGATCGCTTTCCTCAGCGCGCTGGTGGTGTTCCTGTTCCTGGCCGCCCGGCCCGCGCTGCTCCGACGTGCGGCGCATGTGCTCATAGAGAGGGCAGCACCGGTACGTCTGCGACCTCCTCTGTTGAGCATGAGTGAGGGGGTCATCGCTGGCCTGGCCAGCCTGCGCCGCGGAGGTGATGTGCTGGTGCTCTTCGGTGTAACGCTGGTGGTGTGGCTGATCGAAACGGCCAAGTACTGGCTGGTCAGCCTGGCCTTCCCGGACCTGCACCTGTCTTACCAGGGCATTATGCTGATGGGGGGAGCGGTTAATCTGTTGACCGCCCTGCCCTCGCTGCCAGGCTACATTGGCACGTTCGAAACCGGCATCAAGATTCTGACGGGGATTGGCGCGCCCCCGGCGTCTGCAGGGAGCTATGTCCTGGTGCTCCATGCGATCCTGCTTTTGCCGGTGACGCTTCTGGGTCTGGCCTTTATGACGGTGGAAGGGGTGCACTGGACGGAGGTGAGGAGGCTGGGAGAGTTGGAGCAGAGGAGCGGATAGCGAGACCCACCAGTTCTGCGGTTAACGGAGGAAGAACACGATGGATGTTGGTATCATCGGTGCCGGCATCACCGGCCTTACAGCGGCCTGCGAGTTAACTAAGAGAGGCCATACCGTCACCGTCTACGAGGCGCGGGACTATGCAGGTGGGCTGGCGGCGGGCTTCTGTGACGAACGTTGGGAGTGGCCACTCGATCGCTTCTATCATCATTGGTTCGCCTCAGATACTCACGTTTTGGCGCTGATAGACGAACTCGGTGCGTGTGAGAAAGTCTTCTTCTCACGGCCTACCACCAGCCTGTATTACCATGGGACACTCTACCCGCTCGATAGCCCCGTGCCAGCGCTGGCGTTTATCCCCTTCGCGCCGGTACACCGGGCGCTGCGTGTGCTTGGTTTCACGCCTTTGCCTTTTTTCGACCGGTTGCGGGCAGGTGTGGTGGGATTTTATCTCACCCAGGTGCGCCGCTGGAGACACTTTGAGCGCGTCACCGCCGATGAGTGGATGCACCGCCGGGTTGGCTCGCGTGCTTACGAGGTGTTGTGGGAACCACTGCTCATCAGCAAATTTGGAGAGGAATACTACCGTGAGATCAACATGGCCTGGATGTGGGCCCGACTGCACAAGCGCACTGCGGCCCTGGGCTACTTTGTCGGCGGATTCCAGGCGTTTACTGACTTGCTGGTGGAGCGTGTACGCAAGCAGGGCGGTGAGATCGCTTTGGCAACCCCGGTGCATCGCATCCGCCGGCTGGCAGGCGGTCGCCTGGAACTGGAGACAGCGGCAGGAGAAAAGGCTCACGAGCAGGTCATCGCTACCTGTTCTCCTCAGGCTCTGTGCGAGCTTGCCCCTGAACTGTCCGCCGATTATGTGGCCCGGTTAAAAGGATTGCGGTCTATGGGGGCGTTGTCGCTGATCCTGGCGCTCAGGCGGCCACTGACCGACGGTCACTACTGGATTAACCTTCCCAGGGGTGAGGGCTTTCCCTTCATAGCGCTGGTCGAGCATACCAACTACATCTCGCCGGAGCACTATGGAGGTGACCACATTGTCTATTGCGGGGACTATCTTCCCCCGACACATCCTCACTTCAGGCGCGGCAAGGAAGAGTTGTTCGAGATTTACCTGCCTGGCCTGCTTAAGATTAACCCCTCGTTCTCACGTGACTGGGTGCGTGCCTTCTGGCTGGTCACCGAGGAGTATGCTCAGCCGGTACCGGGGGTGTATCATTCGCGTCTGATCCCATCTCTGGACACTCCTATACCTGGCCTGTGGATGGCAAATATGAGCCAGGTTTATCCCTGGGATCGGGGCACAAATTACTCGGTGGAACTGGGAAAGCAGGTGGCGTCGCTCGTGGCTTCGGCCTCACGGTGAGGTTTATGCCAGAGCGAGGTGGTAGACTTGAGGGTGTGCAGAAGTGCATAGGGCAGGTTGTCCCGATTCGCCACGTTGACCGTGATCGTCGCTTCAACGGGCAAAATTGAGCATACTCTTGCCACCAGCTCGGGACGCACCACGAGCAGGGAGAGTAGAGAGGACTGCGCGGCTTCGCGTAAGGTGGTGAAGGCATGCACCCATCCCTCTCCCCGCTCTATCTCAAGAGGTCCCAGCTCGTCTACCACGAGCAGGTGACAGGGCAGGGCATTGGTCAGAACGCTGTTACCCCACTCCAGCACGTGTGGATCAAAATAGAACCGTCCCTGATGTACTGCCGATGCTGTGTCCGGCTTTGTAGTCAGACAACGCGTCTCTCCCGTGCTCACATCGAGCACCTCTCTCTCGTTATCGGGGCGGCTGAGTGTGATGATGCCTGCGCACCTGTAGCCCGCTGTCTGCGCCAGCGCCACGGTTTTGTAGCAGACGGTCGTTTTTCCCACCCCCCGCTCCCCGGTCAGGACCAGGAGGCTCATTTCTTCTTGTCCGCCGGGATCGGCCCAAAGGCAGCCTCTATCGCGGCGGGTTCAAACAGCTCCTGCATGCATTCCCACCAGGTGAGGCCGTCGGTCTTCTGATACCGCCACCACAATATATCCGGCCAGAAGTAACGCCAGCGCCACAGCGACGGCACGCGCTCCCAGCCGTAGTCGCCAGCCAGGGTGGTGAAGTCCACATAATAGCCTGAGGGGATGTACGGTTTGAGCCTGCCCCCTTCCGTCAGTGCCTTTCCGTCCTCCTGACGGGCATTCAGGTCCCACACACCTGTACGCAGTGGCTCGCCCATAGTGCCATCCTGGCGGGAAGCGCGGATAAATACGCGCCAATAGGTAACGTTACCGATGTCCTCTTTTACAAGCTCGATTCGGGGTGGGTTTTCCTCCTCGTAAGGGCGGCGATCCAGGCTGAAAGCCCGGCCGCATACATGCCAGGTCATTCTTGACTGGCCGGAGTAAGGCGTGTAGGTCATCGGCAGACTGGCGGTGCTCAGGCTGGCCAGGTAATCCCACCCGGTCTCTTTTATCACACGCTGGCGCAGGGCATTGAAGCTATCATTTACCCGGTCCGAAAGACGGGCTTCCTCCGGGATTTCTCCTTTTACAACTCTACCGGTTTCCGTCACTGTGCCACCTGCTTCTGTGGCTTCACTACCTGGCCCGATCGGTCTGGGGTACTCGACGTCGGTTGTGCCGGCATGCACCAGGACACCGGGGATCGGCAGTAGCTGGTAAGGTGGACCTGCGGTGGGCGTTGGCCGGAGCAGTTCAACGTAGAGGGGTAATTCATCGGCGGGGGCGCCTGCTCTGGCGCGGGCGATGAGGCGGGGGGAGAGTGGTATGGTTGCCCAGGTCAGGTCTTGTGCCAGCCCTTCCACGTTGTAGATTTCGTGGAACAGCGCCCAGTCCGTGGTGCTTGCTGCGATGATGTGGCTCACCGGCCCCCGCCGGTGGATGTATACAAAGCTCAACCCGTCCGGCGCCCAGGCCGGCGAGACCCCTGTGCCGAAGAGTTCGGTTTGAGTCCGATCAATGCTCATCGTGCTCCAGTCGAAACCCGTGACGTGAATCGAGGGGTTGCCTGGGGGACCGCTCACGTAGGCCAGGCGGGTGCCGTCAGGGGACCAGACCGGCTCGTCCTCATCGAGGTCTGGGCTTTGTGTAATGTTAATGGCCTGGCTGGAGCCATTGAGCAAACGAACATAGATGTCCTTGTTCCCATCTTTGAAGGCAGTATAGGCGATAGCTCTGCTATCGGGCGACCATGCCGGCCCGTACTCCGGTGCCGGGTCGGAGGTGAGACGCTGCACCTGCTCGCCAGAGGTGCTCATCACGAAGATGTCCAACTGACCGGTCCGGTACGATTCAAAGGCGATCCACTGTCCATCAGGCGACCAGCGTGGACCGGCATCGAAGGCCTGGTCGTGGGTGAGGCGGATCAGCGCGCTGCTGAGCAGGTCCAGCAGATAAATGTCCCAGTTTCCCGAACGGTTGGAGGCGAAGGCGAGGTAATTTCCATCAGGAGACAGGGTCGGATCCCGGTCTTCGGCCGGGTCATAAGTTACCCGCACCAGTTGTCTGTCCGCCTGATTAAGCAGGTAGATGTCGCTGTTGCCGTTGCGGCGCAATGTGAATGCGATGCTCCCACCGCTGCCGAAGGGGGTCGGGGAAGGAGGGGGTGACATGGAGTGATCGGCCGTAACGATGACGGTGACAGGTATGTATACAGGGACCCGTTCCGTGGTCGGTGTCGCCGTAGCGGCGCGGTAGAGGCCGATGGTCAGCATAACCAGGAGGATCAGATTGCCCAGCACAAGCAGGAGGAGCAGGCGTAGAGCACCTGGCCTGATGATCACCGGCTGCCCTACCTTATCAGGTTGGCACAGCCAGGTATAGGCCCTGACAATGTGCCTCCACAATCTGCCTGTTGCGTTCCCGGCAGGCCGTGCTTTTTCCTGGAAGCTGACCGCTGATGATTCTAACGTGTTTTGCTCTAAATCATCTATCACGTTGTTAAGTATATATGTGAGGGGGTGCTTGTCAAGCCTGGACCGGCTCCTGCTCTCCTCAATACTTCCAACGCACCTTACCCTTCACTTCCGCCTGCCGGCAAGCTCTTTCCGCACATCGTCCAAAGTCAGCCCACGGGAAGCCAACAGCACCAGCGTATGATAGAATAGATCGGCAATTTCGGAGATGAGGCGGGCATCCCCCTGACCTTTGGCAGCCAGGAGTACCTCCATTGCTTCCTCGCCGACCTTCTTCAGAATCTCATCCTCTCCCTGTTCCAACAGGTGAGTTGTGTAAGAGCCAGGGCGCGGATGTGTCTTGCGGTCAAGGATAACGGCAAATAATTCGTCGAGTATATCAGTGTGATTACCGGTCATCGGCAAGTTTCCTGTAGAAGCAGCTTCGCGCACCTGTGTGACAGGCCGGACCTTGTGGCGTCACTTTGAGCAACAACGTGTCGGCGTCACAGTCAACCCAAATTTCGTGCACGAGCATGAAGTGGCCCGAGGTGGCACCCTTGTGCCAGAGTTCTCCCCTGCTGCGGCTCCAAAAGTGTGCCTGTCCGGTCTCCCGGGTACGCCTCAGGGCTTCTGCGTTCATCCAGGCCACCATAAGCACTTCATTCGTTGTGGCATCCTGCACCACGGCTGTGACCAATCCCCGGGCATCGAAGTTTACATCTGGTTCTGCCATAATCACACTCTCACCGGTATTCCCCGTGCCGCCAGGTATGCTTTGACCTGGCCGATGCTCAACACGCGGTCGTGGAAAAGTGACGCCGCCAGAGCGGCATCTGGCTTGCCTTCGGTGAGCACCCGGGCAAAGTGCTCCAGTTTCCCGGCACCGCCGCTGGCAATGACGGGCACCGACACCGCCCCGGCCACGGCGCGGGTGAGCGGAATGTCGTACCCGCTGAGCGTGCCATCGGCATCAATGCTGGTGAGCAGTACCTCGCTGGCGCCCAACTCGACCGCGCGTACAGCCCACTCGACGGCGTCAAGCCCGGTGGGTTCCTGCCCGCCACTCACTTAGAGCCTATCCGAAAAACCGTACAAGCGGCATCCCTATGCCGCTTATACCGACGCATAGGGATGCGTCGGTTACGTTTTTCGGATAGGCACTTAGACCTCCCGGCGAGGCGGGTCTGTGGCGACCTGTCTGGCGTCCACAGCGACAATGATGCGCTCGCTGCCGAAACGCGTGGCAGCTTCCAAGAGCAAGGTGGGGGGCGCACGGCAGCGGTGTTGATGCTGACTTTGCTGGCGCCAGCCTTCAGCAGTCGCTGTACGTCTTCGATGATGCGCACGCCGCCGCCAATGGTGAAGCGGATCGAGACCGCCCTGGCCACCCTGTGCACCGCCTCGACCATCGTCGCACGGCCTTCGATGGTGGCCGATATGTCGAGAAAGACTAGTTCGTCGGCGCCCTCGGCGTCGTACAGGCGGGCGTTCTCCACCGGGTCGCCCGCGTCGCGCAGGTTTACAAAGTGGACACCCTTGACGATGCGGCCATCCTTAAAGTCCAGGCATGGGATGATACGTTTGAACCTCATCAGGTTTCCTCCCCGGTCTGTGAAAGTTTCGGATATTTGACTGCTTCCCGGATCGCTTTCTCCGCCCCGGCATAGTCGCCGCCATTCGTGAGCTCCCATGGTCACACGCCGATCAGCGCGTCGGCACAGAGCATCTGTTTGCGTTCTCCGTGATGAACCAAAGCGCCGGCGTAGGAGCCACCGCACCCAAATTATATCACGGCTACGAAGGGCACAACGGGCACGCAGTTGAACACAGCGGACCCTTGCCAGAGTCCGGGAATCTATATGGCCGTCCAGACAGACCTGAAAACTTCCTCGCAGGCCAGCAATGTGCGCACAAAGAGGTCACAATGAACACCGCGCTGAATTGTACCACAACCTGACCGATCACGGTATCCGGCCACAGGCCACCGTTGTGTAGAACACGTTTCGCCGGTCAAGCTGCTATGAACCGGCAGCGCCGGGGCACCCTGTCACGCACAGAGGCCTGCCGGCCCTGGCCCTTCCGAGCCGATGCTGTCGCGGCCGCTTGGCTTCCCATCAGCCGGGTGTATAATTTCGGCAACACTGTGATTTTCCCCTGACGAAAGGAGTCACATTATGTCGGCCTCGTCTTCCGGCAGCGTTCAGATCGGCGGTGACGTAGCGGGGTCGCTCCTGGTGACCGGCTCGCAGAACGTCATCATCCAGGCCGGGCAGGTAATGCTGCAGGCGGCGGCCGCGGCCCGCCTGCAGCGGCAGGACCCCGCCCGCATGCTGCGCGTCCTGGCCCTGCTGGCCGCGCCGGTCTGTGATCCCCGCCAGCCCGACTCCCTCCCGCCGCCTCTGGACCTCCAGCAGGAATGGCACAAACTGGCCGGGCCCGTGCGGGGGAGCGGCGCCCCCATCCTCCTGGCCCGCCTGACCCCGCCCACGCTGGACGGGCTGCGCGCCGCCCTCTCCCCGCGCGCCGAAACCCAGAACCTCTTCCCTCACGTCCTCCACTTCGGCGGTCACGCCTGGGCCGGGGGCCTGTTCCTGGAGGACGAATGGGGTCAGGTCCACGCCGTGACGACCGGAGAACTGCTGGATGCGCTGAACGGGCGGGCGCACCACGGTGCGCCCCTACCGGTCGTCCTCAATGGTCGCGAAACGGCCGCCGATGCCCATTCAGCCACTCAGGTGCTATTCCAATCGGCGCAGGGCCTTCGCCGACCGGGGGCCAGTGTAGGACAGCCTTTCCAGGCTGTCCTGTCCGGGCAGGCTAGAAAGCCTGCTCCACCTGGAAGCCGCCTGCGCCGACCGGGGGGTGGCGTCGGCGCAGGCCGACGCCTGGCGCGGAGCGCCCGGGGAGGCCGATTTGAATCGGCGCAAGGGCCTGCGCCGACCGGGGGGTGCGTCGGCGCAGGCCGACTTCGCCGGGCGGCATCCAGCGTGTGACTCAAAAGAACCTGACAGGTACACAGTGGGGGAGGTATCTATGTGGTATACCCTGAGCCGATCGCCCAGACCAGACAGAGAATTCGTCAGCTCGGTAACCGAACTGCTCCAATCCACATCGCGCCATATTTTCCTCACCACCGGGGGCGTCTACCTGGTCTGGCATCTCTTAGGTACAGTGGCCTGGCCTGGCACGGTGGGAAGAAGCGCCTGGCTGATCACACCGGTCGTGCTGCTGACACTGTTTCTTTCCCTGCGTTTGCTCTCCAGAAACCTGCTGGCAGCACAGGCTGCATGGCAGCTCGGAGTTGCAGTAGCTATCACAGCAGCGGTGCACGTCTTCGGGCTCCATGAAGTGGCCTCATTTTACGTACTCCTTCCCCTGATGGCTGTGCTAACCATCGGCTGGCCGGCCGGATTGCTTGCAGAGGGACTGGTGATCGCACTGGTGTGGTTGCTTTCCCTTGGCTGGATTACTCCACCCCTGCCTACCGCTTACGCTGTGATCATCGCCGTCTGCGGTGCGTTAACCGCGCTGTTGGGCTGGGCTTCTTCTCACTCGCTTCTCGTCGTCACCCGCTGGTCGCTATTCAGTTACGAGCAGGCCAGGGAGAAGGTCGAGGAGGCACGCAGGCAACGCATGGAACTTAAACAAACGCAGGAAGACCTGATGCAGGCCAATAGAGAGCTGGCCAGGCTGACAGACCGGCTGAAAATAATGCACCAGTTAGCTGAGGAGGCACGTCGGGCCAAAGAGGAGTTCGTCGCCAACGTCAGCCATGAACTGCGCACGCCACTGAATATGATCATCGGTTTCAGTGAGATGATTACCCAGGCTCCACGCATCTACGGCGCCACACTGCCACCCGCGCTCCTGGCTGACATCGCTGCCATCCAGCGCAACAGTCAACACCTGGCCCGGCTTGTAGATGACGTGCTCGACCTCAGCCAGATTGAAGCTGGCCGCATGGCCCTCAGCAAGGAATGGACCTCCCTGCCGGACGTGATAGGCGCCGCGGTCCTGGCCGCCCGCCCCCTGTTTGAGTCCAGAAACCTTTACCTGGAGACGGAGATTCCCCAAGACCTCCCCAGTGTTTTCTGCGACAGTACGCGTATCCGTCAGGTGGTGTTGAACCTGCTCAGCAACGCGGGCCGCTTCACGGAACAGGGGGGTGTGAAGCTGAGGGTCTGGCGCGAAAAGGAAACGGTCGTGGTCAGTGTGGCCGATACCGGGCCCGGTATCGCGTTGAAGGACCAGGAAAAGCTTTTCGAGCCGTTTCAACAACTGGACAGTTCGATCCGCCGCCGTCATGGCGGCAGTGGACTGGGCCTGAGCATCAGCAAACGTTTTGTAGAGATGCATGGAGGGAAAATGTGGCTGGATAGCCGGCCAGGCGTGGGCACGACGATCTATTTCAGTCTTCCCCTGGACACATCGCCCTCCGCGATCCTTGCCGGCGACGACGCCCGGCGCTGGTTCAGCCCGTACCATCAATACGATGGACGCACCCGCCGTTCCAGGGCAACGCCGCCCCAGGTACTTCCGCGCTTCGTGGTCCTGGAGCAGGGGGAGACACTACGTCGGCTGTTCAGCCGCTACGCTGACGGGGTCGAGATCGTCCCGGTGCATGACTTTGCAGGTGCACTCTCAGAGCTCACCCGCTCCCCGGCCCAGGCATTGGTGATCAACACGCCATCCCTGGACGATGTATCGCTCCGTACAGAGCAGCTATCCGACCTGCCTTATGACACGCCCACCATTATCTGCTGGGTACCAGGGGAGGACGAGGCAGCGCGCAGGCTGGGGGTGGTGCGTTACCTGGTGAAACCGGTCACCCGCGAGGCCTTGCTGACAGCGCTTGCGGAAGCAGGAGAGGTGAGGAAAATCCTGGTGGTGGATGACAATCCGGAGGCATTACAGCTCTTCGCCCGCATGCTCTCCTCGGCCGGACAGGGCTACCAGGTGCTGCGGGCCACAGGCGGGGAGCAGGCCCTGGATATGCTGCGCCAGCGGCGGCCGGACGTGATGCTGCTGGACCTGATCATGCCGGGGTTGGACGGCTTCCAGGTGCTGCGCGAAAAGAGCCTGGACCAGACAATCAGGGATATTCCGGTGATCATCATCTCTGCTACGGACCCCGTCGGCGAGCCGATCGTGAGCAGCATGCTGAGTGTACTTCACAAGAGCGGGCTTTCGGTGCGCAATCTCCTGGCCTGCATCCGTGCCGTCAGCGAGATTCTGGCCCCCGCGCCATACACCGCCGGTCAAGCGCTGCCAGAAAAGCCTGCCTCGTAACGGGCTTACGGATGAAACCGCTGGCGCCGAGCGAGAGCGCCAGCTCCTCCTGAGCCAGGATAGTACAGACGATGACAGGTATGTGCGCAGTGAGAGGATGCTGACGCAGCCGCCCAAGCAGTTCCCACCCGTCTACCTGCGGCATCATCACGTCAAGTACAATCAACTGAGGGGTACACTTCGCCGCCAGTTCAAATACCTGCTCCGGCTCTCGCGTGCCAATAAGGCGATAGCGGGTGCCGCCCGCATACCGCTGGAGTAGTTGTAACGTGTCGGGATTGTCATCTATCACCAGCACCGGCATCTGCTCCAGCCCTGGCAGCAGCAGGGTCGCCTTGAATTGCACGTCATCAGTCGAGATCTCCAGCATACCACCACACAGTTGTGCCAGCCGGTAAGTGATCTCCAGAATGGAGCCCTCCTCACCCCACGCGACCGTTGGACTGAGGCGATGTCTGGCGCCACGCACCTGTACCATCACTTCCCAGCCCCTTAAGCTGACCAGAATGGTCACCTGTCCGGAGTGAGCACGGTGAATGGCAACGCTGAGCAGGTTCAACAGTGCCTGTCGTACGGCCACAGGATGCGCGGCCAGTTCAGGGAGGCCATCGGCCAGGCTAACCTCCAGACGCACGCCATACTGTGCGGCCAGCGGACGCATCAACTCCACCAGAGCCGGCAATGCCTCTTCCAGGTTCGTCGTCTTCTCCGGGGGCATTTCTTTGAGCCAGGCCAGCTCACTGTCTACCGCAGGAGTGCTTATCGTCGCTCCAGGGACAGATTCCACTCTTCCCTCCAGACGAAACTGCTCCCAGAGATGCCATGCCAGTGCTTCCAGCGCAGCGCGTTGCTCACGTCGCAAATGGCGTACACTGACGCCAAGCTGATTTGCCACTTCTTGCTGGCTGAATTGCTGCACATAGCGGTACAGCAGCAACTCATAGACCCGCCTGCTGTGTGACCGGCCTGCTTCACCGGCCTTCGGCTTCAGCGCCTCGACTGCCTCGATCAGAATACGTTGCAATGCGGCCGGCGCGTCGAAGCGCTCTCCCACATTGAGGAGGGATATGAGAGCACTGCGGCGCAGATGATCCGGATCATAGAGATGATTTAAAGCATCGCGTAAATCCCTGAGAAATTCTTCGCTGGTCGGCATGTCCGTTTTGCGGCCTTTTCCTGACCCCTTTCAGACCGAAAAAGTCCACCTGCTGGTACAATTTGTGATATTATATGCAAGGTGACATTTGCGGGCAACTACCCTCCCGCAGGCCGGAACAAACCTGTGGGAGGGAAGGCAGTTATAACGAGAGGAGGTGAGGCAAATCCGACAATAGCAGACCGGATCACAAGCCAGGCGTGCTGAGTCAAAAACTTTCTTATTAGTGATAGAAGGAGGGAGAAATGTCCAGAAAACTGTACCTGTTGCTCGTGTCAGCGATGCTTGTAGTCACACTTCTCGTTGCCTGCGCCAGGGAGACACCAACCACGGCGCCAACACCTGTGCCTGCCCAACCAACTGATACCCCCAAACCGCCAGCCGTAGCTGGCGAGCTGGAGATCTTTAGCTGGTGGACGGCTGGTGGTGAGGCCGACGGGCTGAACGCGATGTTCGGAATTTTCAGCTCGAAATACCCCGATGTGAAGATCATCAACGCCACGGTTGCGGGCGGGGCAGGGATGAACGCCAAGGCCGTCCTGGCCACGC
>Ga0209101_1001698_pt1 | contig 15715 bp, 11 predicted proteins | sample ConPoolayeCmetaG_FD_185481 | JGI IMG/M metagenome (GOLD analysis project Ga0209101, IMG submission 185481) | Hot spring microbial mat communities from California, USA to study Microbial Dark Matter (Phase II) - Cone Pool mat layer C metaG... ...
CCCCTATCCACACCGACTGCGGCCCTGACACCAACGGGCACCCCCCTATCCACACCGACTGCGGCCCTGACACCAATGGGCACCCCCATTGCAACCCCAATCCAGACACCCTCGCCGACTCCTTGTCGCCTGCCGGTAGATCCTCAACTGAGAGGTGGGTTCGATCGCGGCACACTTGGCTGCCCCACTGCAAGTTCAGATGTGGTTTGGGCTGCCTGGGAGACTTTCGAGAAGGGCTACATGCTTTGGCGGAGTGACACAAATGATGTGTACATTCTGTACTCGCAGCAAGAATCCAATCCGTCCTCTGGTAATTGGCGCCTGATTGAGAAGGATTGGGATGGGAGTAATCCAGATGGCGTTGGATTGACCCCTCCACCAGGCCTTTATGAACCGAAACGGGGGTTCGGTTGGGTGTGGCGAACACTTCTCGGTGGTCCCGATAGCCGGATAGGATGGGCGCGAGAGGAGGAGAAGGGATTCTGCGCAAGAGTCCAGTCGTTTGAGAACGGATTTGTCTTCCGTAGCGATACTGTAACCTACTGCGAGGACCAGTTATTCAACTGGGCGACCCATCCTGGTTTTGCTCCGCTCTTCTTTTCGCTCTCCGGCAGCAGCAACGGTAACTGGCAACGGCATTGAGAGGTCAGGGATGCTCGTCGTGGAGGACGGGGATAGAGTTTATAGGGGAAACATTCTCTGAATGAGGGAGAGTTGTGTATGCCATCCGAACGTGACCTGATCCAGCAAATCCAATCCCACGTCACGCGCCTGGTGCAGGCCGTGGCCGATGCCGGGTTCTGGCACGACCGCCGCCTGGAGCAGGCCGGGCAGGAGCACCGGCACCAGGTGGCCGGACTGGAGGCGCGCTATGAGCAGGCCATGGCCGCTGCCCGGTCGGCTTATGAGGCCATGCTGTCAAAGGTGACCGAAGATAACACGGCACTCATCCGGGGCGCCGGGTTGCTGGCTGCCCCCTGGGACGACCCGCTCTGGGCCTCATGGTCCCCCCCGGCAGGGGGAGGGCCGGGTGGGGCTACCCGCATCGGCGAACTGGTAGAGGAGGGGCAGTGGCATCGCCTCACCCTGCCTGCCCTCCTGCCCGTCATCGGCGGGCGCAACGTGGTGCTCAAGGCCTCCGGCGCGGCCAAAGAGGCTGCCGTCCGGGCCCTCCAGTCGCTGATGCTGCGCCTCCTGGCGACTACCCCGCCCGGCAAACTGCGTTTCCTGCTGATAGACCCGCAATTCGGACAGAGCGTGGCCGGCTTTGTCCGGGACCTGCCGGAGGAACTCACCGGCGGCAAGGCCTGGTTTGAGGCCCAGCACATCGAGCAGCAACTGGCAGCCCTCTCAGAGCACATGGGCATGGTCATCCAGAAGTACCTGGGCAACCAGTACCCGACCATAGAAGATTACAACGCTGCCGCCGGCGAGGTGGCCGAGCCCTATCGCATCCTGGTGGTGATAGACTTCCCGGCCAATTTCACCCCCGAGGCGGCCCGCCGCCTGGTCAACATCGCCGCCAGCGGCTCCCGGTGCGGCGTCTACACCCTGGTGACCGTGGACACGACACAGCCGCTGCCCTATGGCTTCAACCTGGCCGACCTGGAGCGCACCGCCACCGTCATCGTCTGGGATGGCAAACGCTTCGCATGGCAAGACCCGGACTTCAGGGATTGCCTCCTGGAACTGGACGCTCCTCCGCCCTCCGACCTGTTCGACCGCATCCTGGCCGCCGTGGGTGTTGCGGCCAGAGAGGCCATGAAGGTGGAGGTGCCCTTCGAGCGCATCGCTCCGCCCCCGCCGCTCTGGTGGCAGGGCAAGGCTCAGGACGGCCTGGCGGTTCCCCTGGGCCAGGCCGGGGCCAGGAGGACGCTGCACCTGGAATTGGGGCAGGGCACAATCCAGCACGTGCTGGTGGCCGGACGTACCCAATCGGGCAAGAGCAACCTGATGCGTGTTCTCATCACTACAGGGGCACTGGTCTATCCGCCACATGAACTTGAGCTTTACCTGGTGGACTTCAAGAAGGGGGTAGAGTTCAAGACCTACGCCACGCATCAGCTCCCCCATGCCCGGGTAGTGGCCATTGAGAGCGAGCGCGAGTTTGGGCTGAGCGTGCTACAGGGGCTGGATGCCGAACTCAAGCGACGAGGAGATCTTTTCCGCTCCATTGGGGTGGGGCGAATTACCGACTACCGGACCCGTACTGGCCAATCGCTTCCTCGCATTCTCTTGATCATAGACGAGTTTCAGGAGTTCTTTACCGAAGATGATGCCATTGCTAGGCAAGCCTCTGTGCTACTGGACAGGCTGGTAAGAATGGGCGCCGCCTTTGGCATCCATGTCCTCTTGGGCTCGCAGACCCTGGCCGGGGCCTACACCCTGGCCCGCGGCACCATTGACCAGATGGCGGTGCGCATCGCCCTGCAGTGCAGTGAAGCCGATTCGCGCCTGATCCTGGCCGACGACAATCCTGCCGCCCGGCTGCTCTCCCGCCCCGGCGAGGCCATCTACAACGCCGCCAACGGCCTGGTGGAAGGGAACACCCTCTTCCAGGTAGCCTGGTTGCCGGACGAGGAACGCGACCAGTACCTGGCACGCGTGCAAGAGCTGGCCCAGAAGCGCAACTACCGCCCACCCCAGCCGCAGATCGTCTTTGAGGGCAACGCCCCGGCCGACGTGGCCAAGAACCGTCCGCTGCACGACCTGCTGACCGGCTCCCCTCTCCTCGTAGGAGAGGGGCCGGGGGTGAGGTCCCCGCGCCGCCTCCTGGCCTGGCTGGGGGACCCCATCGCCATCCGCGACCCCATCGCCGCTGCTTTCCGTCGCCAGAGCGGGAGCAACCTCCTCATCGTGGGCAAGAACGACGAAGCCGCCCTGGGAATGATGGCCGTGGCGCTGGTCAGCCTGGCGGCGCAACTCCCCTCGCCCGATGTCGGGAGAGGGGCCGGAGGTGAGGGTAGCGCCACCTTCTATGTCCTGGACCTGGGCGCGGTGGATGCCCCTTACGCCGACCTCCTGAGCGACCTGGCCACAGCCCTGCCCCATCCCACCCGCTACGGGCGCAACCGCCAGGTGCCGGCCATCATGGCCGAACTGGCTGCGGAGCTGGAGCGCCGCCACGAGCTGGAGGAACGCGACCTGGCCGGGGAACCCGGCATCTATCTTTTCATCTACGGCCTGCAGCGGGCACGCGATCTGCGCCAGGAGGAGGCGGGCTTTTCCTTTGGCCGGGAGACCACGGAGGCGCCGCCCAGCCCGGCTCAACAGTTTGCGCAACTCATCAAGGAAGGGCCGGAATTGGGCATCCACACCCTCGCCTGGTGCGACACCTACGACAACCTGACCCGCGCCGTGGACCGCTATGGGCTACGGGAGTTTGCCATGCGGGTGGCCATGCAAATGAGCGCCGAGCACTCGAGCAACCTGCTGGATACCCCCGCTGCCAGCAAACTGGGCCTCTATCGGGCCCTGTTCTATGATGAGGATGAGGGCCGGCTGGAGAAATTCCGGCCGTATGCCCCACCGACCCCAGAGCAAATTGCCGACTGGGGAGCCAGGCTGAAAGCACGCTGATGAGAGGGGAGCAACGATGAGCAGCCGCATTGTAAGAGTCAATTCCCGGGATGTTCGACTGTTTGCCAGCCAGCTCAAGGAGTACAACACCAGGCTGGCCGAGGAATCTGCCCGCCTGACCGCGCAGTTCCGACGTCTGGGCGAGACCTGGCAGGATCCGCAGTACGCCCGGTTTGCCCAGGAGTTCGAGCAGACGATGCGTAATCTGGAGCGGTTTCGGCGCTATGGGGAAGAAGTGATCCCGCGCCTGCTCAGATACGCCGATCACATTGACAGCACGCCACACGTCTGATGACCCAGCTTGATCTGCGCGACACCCAAATCCTGGCCGACCTGCAAGCCGCGTTGGGCCGCTTTGCCGCCGGGGCCCAGGAAAGCCTGCGCCTGACCGAGGCCGAAATCGGCCGCACGCGGGAATGGCTGCACGAGCGCGTCGGCCACTGGCAACGCGAAGTGGAACGGGCCCGGCGCGAAGTAGCGCGCGCCGAAGCCGACCTGCGCCGCTGCCTGGCCAGCGGCTATCGTGATGAACGCGGTTACTACCATCAGCCCGATTGCAGCCGTGAAGCGCGCGCCATGGAACGCGCCTATGCGTTCTTGCGAGAGTGTGAAAACAACCTGCGCACGGCGCAACTCTGGCGCAGCCGCGTCGAACAGGCGGTGAACGAGTATCAACGAGCGGCGCGTCGCCTGGCCGACGTGGCCGACGCACACACCGGGCGAGCGTGTGCCTTCATAGGCCGCGCCAGGGCTCAGTACGACGCGGTGCTTGCCGCCGGCAAGGCTGTAGGCGATTTGGTGGCAATAGCCGGGGTGCTCAGCCGCGCCCCAGGCCTGGCGGGAGCCGTAACAGCCTTACTCGAAACCACTGTTGGCCGGGTGTGGCCAGCCAGGGGCGCTCTGGGAGAGGAGATCAACGTCAGCGTTGTGCTGGAGGAGCTGGGCTTGAAGGAGGTCAGGTTCGACCAGGCCAAACACGGCTTCGACCGGATTTTGCGAGGCCCATCGGGACAAATCATCGTGCTGGAAAGCAAGACCAGTGATGAGGGGAAGCTGATCCTTGAGACTCGGGCCGGCGGATACAGGCAGGGAAGCGCAGCCTGGGTTGAGCACATAGCTCGCCAGATGACCGACCCTGCCTCCGAGCTGTGGAGCCAGGATAACGAGCGCATCGGCCGGCAGATCCTGGAGCAAGGGCCGGAAAGGGTTCCTGTCCTGGCGGCGGTTCTCAACCCCAACACCGGCGTGACCGACATCTATTTGCGTACTGACGCTGCCGCTGAAGAGTGGACTCTCCTCAGCGGTCAACTGCCGGCAGGAGGCGAATTGTGAGTGGTCTCCGCCATGCCCATGGCCATCTGCAGGCCGAATGGCAGCGTCTTCAAGATCAGTGGGCGCTGACCCTGGAATGCTGGCGCGATGCCGTCTGCCGGCGGTTCGAGCGAGAATACTGGCAGGAATACGAGCGCACCATCCGTCCCGCGCTCCAGCAGATGGAACGGTTGGACGAGGTCATTGCCCAGGCGCGCAGAGAGGTGAAGTAACGGCGTGGTTTGGATCGTAGCGATAAGCACAGCCTGAACTTCCGTTCTTACGGCTTGCAACGGGCACGCGACCTGCGCCAGGAGGAGATGGGCTTTGGCGGATTCGGCGGCTTCGGCGAGGAGCCGGCTGCGCCCAACCCGCCCCAGCAATTCGCCACGGTCCTGCGCGAGGGGCCGGACCTGGGCATCCACACCCTGGTCTGGTGCGACACGATGACCAATCTGAACCGCAGCATAGAGCGTCGTACCTTGCGCGAGTTCGCCATGCGGGTCGCCTTCCAGATGAGCGCCGAGGACTCGGCCAACCTGCTGGATTCGCCGCTGGCGAGCAAATTGGGTCCCTACCGGGCGCTGTTCTACGATGAAGAAGAGGGCCGGCTGGAGAAATTCCGGCCGTATGGGCTGCCGTCGGCAGCGTGGCTGGAGCGGGTGAAAGGGTGGCTGGCCGGCCAGGCCTGAGCGTGGCCCGGCCTCTCCCTGCAACCGAAAGATTTACAGCAAAGGCGCAATCTTTAACAGGACTTACGCAATGGATGGCATTTTCTAATTCTTCGTGTCTTGGTGCCTTTGTGGTAAACCTGCCGGGTCAACTGCGTAACTCCTGTGATTAAACAAGCAATAGTCTGAAAGGAGGAAAAAGATGGCCTATCACGCGATTACCGTCACCGTCAACGGCTCTGTTGAGCGCCTGGAGGTCCCCTCCAACATGACCCTGTTGCAACTGCTCCGCGACCGGCTGGCCCTGACCGGCACCAAGAACGGCTGCGAGGCGGGCGAGTGCGGGGCCTGCACCGTCCTGCTGGATGGCGAGCCGGTCAATTCCTGCCTGGTGCTGGCCGTGGAGGCCGACGGCCACCAGGTGCTCACCGTCGAGGGCCTGGCCGCAGGGGGACAACTCAGCCCCTTGCAACAGGCTTTTATCGAGCACAATGCCGTCCAGTGCGGCTTTTGCACGCCGGGCATGCTGATGTCGGCCACGGCCCTGCTGCAGCGCAACCCCAACCCCAGCAGACAGGAGATCAAAGAGGCGTTGGTCGGCAACCTGTGCCGCTGCACCGGCTATGTGCGCATCATTGATGCCATCGCTGAGGTTACCGGGTAGGACAACTGCTCGCAATTGTCCTGCTTGCGGCAGCGCAAGGAGTGAGAAAAATGGTCACAAAAGAAATGACAGGCACCTCCAACCCCGTGGGCAAGAGTGTGCCCCGCATTGATGCCTATGACAAAGTGACCGGCAGCGCCCTCTATGCCGACGACCTGCAGTTCGGGCCGGGGCTGTGGTACGGGCGGCTGGTCCGCAGCCCCCACGCCCATGCCCTGATCAAACGTCTGGACACCAGCCAGGCGCTGGCCCTGCCCGGCGTCAAGGCGGTCGTCACCGGAGCCGACACGCCGAACAACATCGGCCTGTACCTGATTGACCGGCCCATCTTTGCCCGCGACCGGGTGCGCTATGTCGGCGAGCCGGTGGCCGGCGTGGTGGCCACCAGCGAAGAGATCGCCGAAGAGGCAGCCCGGCTGGTCGAGGTGGACTATGAGGAGCTGCCGGCCGTCTTTGACCCGGAACAGGGGGCCCGGCCGGACGCCCCGCTCCTCCACCCTGACCTGGGCAGCTATCGGGTCGCCAACTTTATCTTCCCCCGGCCGGGCACTAACATTTCGGAGCATTTCAAGCTGCGCCGGGGCGATGTCGAAGCGGCCTGGCCCCGCTGCGCGGCGATTGTCGAGGGCACCTTCCGCCTGCCCCAGATCCAGCATGTGCCCATCGAGCCGCACGTGGCCGTGGCCCGCTGGGACCTGTCGGACCAGGTGACGCTGTGGACCTGCTCGCAGTCCCCCTTTGCCCAGCGCGACCTGATCGCCCAGAGCCTGGGCATCCCCCACGGCAACCTGCGCGTCATCTCCCCCTATGTCGGCGGCGGATTCGGCGGCAAGGCCGGCGTCTCGATGGAGGTGTGCGCCGTGGCCATGGCCCGCGCCGTCAAGGGGCATCCGGTCAAACTGCGGATGACCCGCGAGGAGGAGTTTATCGGCACGACGGTGCGCCAGAGCCTGGTGGCCCACATCAAGATCGGCTGCGACGCCGAAGGCAACCTGCTGGCCATGGAGACGGCCTACTACTTTGGCGGCGGGGCCTACAACGATTATGGGGTCAACATCGTCCGTGCGGCGGGCTATTCCTGCACCGGCCCCTATTTCATCCCCAACGTCAAGGGCGACTCCTACTGCGTCTACACCAACCAGCCGATCGGCAGCGCCATGCGCGGCTTTGGCATGCCCGAAATCCATTGGGGCATCGAGCAGATCATGGACCAGCTGGCCGAAAAGATCGGCCTGGACCCGGCCGAATTCCGCCGCCGCAACTGCATCAAAGCGGGCCAGACGATCCTGACCGGCATGGAGATGCCGCCGGTTGACCTGGTGGCCTGCATAGACCGGGTGACCCAGGCGATTGATTGGCATGAACGCAGTAGGGGCGGGGTTCCTCCCCGCCCGTCGGCGCCGCACAAGCGGCGGGGCAAGGGCCTGGCCATCATGTGGAAAGCGCCGGCCATGCCGCCCAACCCGGGCAGCGCGGCCATCGTCCGCTTCAATGAAGATGCCACGGTCAATGTCTCCATCGGCGCGCAGGACCTGGGACAGGGGGCCTTTACCGTCCTGGCCCAGATCGCCGCCCAGGCGTTGGGCGTGCCCTATGAATGGGTGCGGGTCTCGGTGCCGGTGGACACCCGCTACAGCCCCTACGAATGGCAGACGGTGGCCAGCCGCATCACCTGGTCCACCGGCAACGCCGTCCGCGCCGCCGCCCTGGATGCCAGACGGCAGATTTTGCAGATCGTGGCCGACCGTTGGGGCGAAAAGCCGGAAGATCTCGACATCAAAGACGGCGTGGTCTTTTCCTACCGCACCGAGGAGGAGCAGCCGCTCAAAGGGATGGTAGTCTATGGCCTGCCCAACGAGAATTTCGAGGGCTGGACAGGCGGCCCCATCGTCGGCCAGGGCCACTTTATGCCCACCTACGTCACCAATCTGGATTTCGAGACCGGGCAGGGCCCCCGCGCCGTGGTGCATTACACCGTCGGCGCCCAGGCGGTGGACCTGGAGGTGGACACCGAGACGGGCGAGATCGAGGTCCTGAAGATCGCCAGCGCCTATGACGTCGGCAAGGCCATCAACCCCGACCTGATCCTGACCCAGATCGAGGGCGGTGCGGTCCACGGCATGAGCTCGGCCTTTGAGGCGCTCAGGTTCGACGCCCAGGGCCGGCCGCTGAACAACAACCTGGTGGACTATCGCATCGCCACGGCGATGGACATTCCGGGGGAGATCCACGGCAGCTTTGTGGAAACGCCGCTGGAGGATGGCCCCTGGGGGGCGCGAGGGGTGGGCGAGCATGTGATGGTCCCCACCGCGCCGGCCATGGCCAATGCCCTGTACGACGCGCTGGGGGTGCGTTTCAACGAGCTGCCGCTGTCGGCAGAAAAGATCTTCTGGGCCCTGCATCGCCGGGAGCCGGACTGAAAACCACCAACCCTCCCGCAGGTTTTGAAGGCGCACTGCAATGAGCTGCTCGCCCTGTTGCCGGCCACTTTCTAAGAACTAGTGAAAAGCTTACCACAAAGGCCACGAAGGAACACGAAGGAAACGAATAAAAACCGCATGGTGCTCTTGGTGTCCTTGGTGGTTTTCAGACAAGCTCTAACCTGCGGGAGGGTGGCAGGCAGGTAGTTACAAATGGCGACAAAGACGGACCTCACCCCATCCCCCACCCCCAGAAGGGGGCCAGGGGGCAGGGGAAAGGTCAAAACCGATCTCCGCGAGCTATTCCTCCTGCGTCCAGACGTGGTCTTTTTGAACCACGGCTCTTTCGGGGCCTGCCCGCGCCCGGTCTTTGAGGTCTACCAGGCCTGGCAACGGGAGCTCGAACGCCAGCCGGTCGAGTTCCTGGGACGCCGCTTCACCGACCTGATGCGCACCGCCCGCCAGGCGCTGGCCGCCTGCGTCGGCGCCAACGCCGACGACCTGGTCTACGTCCCCAACGTCACCACCGGACTCAACCTCGTGGCCCGTTCGCTGCCTTTGCAGCCGGGCGACGAGGTGCTGGCAACCGACCATGAATATGGCGCGCTGGACCGCACCTGGCGCTTTGTATGCCAGAAGCGGGGTGCACGTTATGTCAATCAGCCGCTGCCCCTGCCCCTCGAATCAGCCGAGCAGGCGGTAGATGCCATCTGGGCCGGGGTCACGCCCCGCACGCGGGTTCTTTTTGTGAGCCATATCACTTCACCCACGGCCCTCATCCTGCCTGTGGCGGAGCTGGTCCGCCGCGCGAAACAGGCGGGCCTTCTCACCGTGATTGACGGCGCTCACACCCCCGGCCAGATTGACCTGGAGCTGGATGCCCTGGGCGCGGACTTTTATGCCGGCAACTGCCACAAGTGGTTATGTTCAGCCAAAGGCGCGGCCTTCCTTCACGCCCGGCGCGAGGTGCAACATTTGCTGGAGCCGTTGGTGGTGAGTTGGGGCTGGGAGCCCGTTGGCATCAAGGGGCGATTGGAAATCGCACCACCTGCGCGGACGGAGGCGTCCACGCCGGTGGATGCCTGGCCGCAGGCCCCTGAGGTGCGACTTGAGTCGCTTATGGGCTGGGAGCCCCCCCTCACCCCGACCTCTCAGATCGTGAAAGAGCCAGACTTCAGGGGAAGGCCGGCGCGATTCGTGGAGGAGAATGAGTGGCAGGGCACACGCGATCCGGCGGCGTACCTCTCGGTCCCCGCCGCCATCCAGTTCCAGGCGGAGCACAACTGGCCGCGGGTGCGGGCGGAGTGTCACGGCCTGCTGCAGGAGGCAAGGCGGCGCATTGAGGAACTGACCGACCTCCCGCCGATCTGCCCCGATTCGCCCGACTGGTATGCTCAGATGGCGGCGTTCCCGCTGCCGGCGTGCAATGCTGAAGAGCTGAAGCGGCGGCTATATGAGGAGTACCGGGTGGAGGTGCCGATCATCGAGTGGAACGGACGGCAATTCGTCCGCGTGTCGGTGCAGGGGTACAACAGCCAGGCCGATATAGACGCGCTGGTCGCAGCGCTCCGGGCGTTGTTATACCAGGGGCGCGCTGAATTTTCCGGCATGACTCGATAGGTCGGCCACCGGATCACCGCAGAGGCGCAGAGAACGCCCAGAAGACCGCTATAAACCTCTGCGAACTCGGCGTCTCTGCGGTGAATCATGTTCAGGGGCAGGCTTCCACCGACACGTCGTCGAGGTAAAAGCCGGTCACCCCGCCGCCGTCGCCGTCGTTGTAAGCATTGAAATAGACGGCCACCGTCTGGCCGGCATAGGCGCTCAGGTCGTAGGACTTCTGGCTCCAATCGGCGGCGTTGATGTTGCCCCGCATCAGGGTCGCCCGCACGTGACCGCCCTCATCCAGAAGCAGGCACTCCTGACGATCCCCCTCGTCCAGGTCGGAGACGGGCAGGTACCAGAAGGTCAGGGTCAGGCTGCCCACGTCCGGCGGCAGGCTGAGAATCTGCCGCGCCGAGGAATAACTGCGGACATCCCCCTCGCCCGGCCTGAGGCCCAACAACAACGAGCGGCTGCCGCTGTGCGCCTGCTCGTCCGTATAGCGGGCAGGGCGCGGCGTGTTGCCGATGAGCCAGGCTGTGTTGTCTTCAAAGCCGCCGTTCTCAATCAGCTCTTCGCAGGCAGGAGGGGACGGAAGATAGTTCTTCAGGACAAGGGGCAAATACACCACGTGCTCCCGCTCCGCGAGGGCGCCCACCAGGGTCACCACCCGCTGATTGCCGGTATCGGCCACGACGATGTTGCCGTTGGCCTCCCCGTACAGGCCGCGCGGCTGGTTGAAGGGGCCAGGATGGCCGTCGTTGGGCTGCGTGTATTGGGCCAGCAGGTGGCCGGCGCCGTCCAGCACCACGACCCGATTGTTGCCCGTGTCGGCCACCAGGATGCGGTCTGGGCCGTAGAGCGCCACGCCGACCGGCGTATTGAACCCGGCGGTGATGATCCGCTGGAAAGTCAGGCCGGATCCGTCAAAGTTCAATACCTGGAGCCGGTGGTTGCCGCTGTCGGCCACAACCACCCGGCCCTCATTGTCCGCCGCCAGGCCCTGCGGGTTGTCGAACTGGCCCGGCCCGCTGCCGTAGCTGCCAAACCCGGTCACAAAGCTCCCCAGGTCGTCGAACGCCTGGAGGCGGTGGTTGCCGCTGTCGGCCACCAGAATGCGGTAGGGGAAGCCGCTGCTGCTGCCCAGGCGCGGCACATCGCTGATGCGGAACTCGTCCAGCACGGCGTTGGCCTGCTGGTCGCCCCAGTGACTCGAGCCGACGGTCATCGTCTCGGCCAGGAGGTCGGGCGGGTGGGCGATGTGGCTGCTGTCGCGGAGCTGGCCGTCGGCATATAGCGCCAGGTCGGTCCCCTGCCAGGTCACGGCCACGTGGTGCCACTCGCCGGCCAGCCAGTGGGCGACATTGTAAGCCACGCCATATTCGTGGGCGCTGTCCCACACCAGGAAGCGCAGATTGTTGGCCCCATCCTTCAGGATGCGCATCCGGTTGAACCACCCGGTCCCGACCTCAAAAAAGGTGTAGCTCTGTCCGTCGTTGCCGTTCCAGGTGGGCTGGAGCCAGAACTCGATGGCCCCCTGGGTGCGCTCCAGGTTGCCGGCGGTGGAATAGACCAGTGTGTCGGTGATGTCCACCAGCACGCCCTGGCCGTAGCGACCGGGGACAAAGGTCGTGCCGGTGGGGATGCCGGGTTCGCCCTGGGCGCCGTCGTAGCTGCCGTCCAGGTGCAGGAGCAGCAGGGTGTGCTCGTCCACGGGGTACGGCCCCTCGATGTCGGGCGGCTGGCCGACGACGGCCACGCCGGCCGGCGTCTCGAACTGACCGGGGCCGGAACCCCGCTCCCCAAACTCGAAGAGCGGGCTGGCGTTATAGTCGGCCACGCGGATCGAGTGGCGGGCGTCATATTCGTCGCCCGGATGGCTGAACAGCAGGCGGTCCTGGCTGTCTATGGCCAGGAAGCGGCTGTACTCCAGGTGATAATGCGGGCTGCCGAAATTCTGGAGGTAGCGCCCGTCGGACCGCTGGCGCAGGAGGGCATAGCCGTTCTGCGGGTCGAGGATGGTCCGCAGCCCATCGGAGGTCACGGCCACGGCGCTGGGGTTGAGCAGGCGCGGCGCCCAGACAAAGTTGCTAAAGCCGCTCTCCCGGCCGGCGCTGTCCACCGCCGTGACGGCATAGACGCGCATCGTGCCGTAGCTCTCGGTGAAACAGGGGCCGCTCAACAGGCCGCTGGCCCGCTCGTAGGGCACGCCGGCCCGGTAGACATAGTAGCCCACCACGTCCGGCGAAGGGCTGGGGTCCCAGCAGACCGTCGCCTGCTCGCCCTGGACAAGGCCGGGCGCGGCCAGCGGGGCCGTCGGCGCACCGGGTGGCGGCACGTGGCTGCTGATCACAAAGGTATGGCTGAGGGTGTCGCCCTGCCAGAAGGCCAGGTTGAAGGCCGTGGCGTCCAGCCAGGCGAACTCTTCGTGGTCGCCCTGGCTCAGCTTGAGCAGAAAGGTGTTGCGGTTGCCCACCACGTCCACGACGCCAAAGGGGTTGTCGTGCAGGGTGTGGCCGGTGCGGGTGGTGACTCCTCCGCCGACCGGCCGGTTAGTCAGCAGGGCACGGCCATCCAGGCCGGTGGTACCGGTGATCTCGGCGGTGTTGTCCAGGTCCAGCTCCCCCACCCAGTTGGGCGGGCCGGTGCGCTGGTAGAGGCTCACCTGCACGCCGGCGGCAGGTTGGCCCTGGTTGTCCAGGACCAGCAGGTAGTTGTCCTGGGGGATGTCGAACTGGTATTCGCCATAGTAGCCCCGGCGGTAACCTTTGGTCGAGGAAATGCCTCCGGCGCTGTGGCTGGAGTAGAGGTGGGGGTCGGTGTGGGGCGCGATGTCGCCGCCGCCCATCAGGTCGGGGCGCGGCCAGCCAAAGCCCATGTTCACTGCTGCCCCATCCTGGTCCAACACCAGCACGCTGCTGTGGACGACGTTGTAGTTGTACAGGTCAATGAGGCCTACCTGGTGGCTCAGCTCATGGACCAGCGCCCAGTCAATGTCGGTCGCCGGGTCGTACCCGCCGCTCACCAGCCGGTAGTCGGCGTCCACGAACCAGCCGCCGTCCTCGGCGCGGTCCCAGGGCGGGGCGCTGGCGGTGATGAGGATGTCGTTGATACGCACCCGCTCGGTGGCTCCCGCCGGTGTGGTGGGATAGGTCGAGTTGGCAAAAGCCCAGTTCATGGCCGCCACCTGGCGTTGCAGCCAGTCCTCCGCCGAGTAGGAAAAGGCCGGATCCCAGGGGGTGTTGTAGGCCTCGTACATTTCGGGAGTGATGGCGAAGCGGAGGGCCAGGGCGTTGGTCCGATCCACCAGGCTGTTGTTGCTTTCATACGCCTCGGCGATCAGGTTGTCGGGGTCGGCAGCAAAGCCGACGGTGTGGTCATCCACCACCCGCTCGCCATCCATCACGTGCGCCCAGGTCCAGGTGTAAATGGTCGTGATCTCGGCGGCAGGGGCCAGCCCCGGCAGCGTGCCGGACAGCACCGCCAGCCCGTCTATCGTCCACTCGTAGGCAAAGGCCGGGCTGGCGATGGCGCCCTTGTTGACGATGTGGGCGGTAAAGGTCACCACCTGGCCGGGGGCAGGCCAGCGCGGCTCGTCTTCGGTGCCGGGGCAGAGGATCGGGATGCCGCCCAGATAATCCACGCAGTAGGCTTTGTACGTCGGCGCGCGGTGGATGTAGGTCACGTCCAGGTCCACGCCGGACGGCGGGGCGGCGGGGGTCCAACCCGGCGGTGCGGCGCGCGCCACCCGCTGCCGGGGATAGCCGGCGCCCGGTAGGGGCGCCCCGTCCCGTAGTCCCGTCGGGGCCAGGGACGGCTGAGCCTCCCCCGGCGGTTCCGGTCGCTGCGCCTGGATGGCTGCGGCGCCCAGCCACAGCCCGGCCAGCAACAACATGGTTGCCCACAGATGCACCCACCTTACTCGACGTTGCATGGTCCACCTCCCCCAGGCCTGCCCACGCCCGGCAACCCGGCAAAAAACATCCTCTCTCAGGGATGGTTCAATGATCGGCAAAAATTGGTTGACACTTTTCACACCGGCAGAATTTTATAGGACACGGATGATCTAAGGCAAAATCGGTGTTTATCCGTCCCATCCGTGCTATCCGTGTCCCATCAGGTGTCAACCTGTTATGAACCATCCCCTCTCTCATCTGCAATTATAGCGGCAAGCCTGGAAAAAGTCAACGAGGTGCATGTGGGGCAAGCCTTTGGCCTGTCCTACAACCCATTTTTCCGGCATGGGGCAGAGAATTGCTCTGGACAGCAAGGATGGTTGTAGTGTTGATCATTGCCATCGCGCTGCTGTTCGACTTTTTGAACGGCCTGCACGATTCGAGCAACATCAATTCTTGCTTCTGTAGTGTTGCGTCCTACGCCACAGTTGCCAGTGCTCGCTCAAAGATATGCAAAGCGGTCTCGATCTGCTCCTGGGTGACGATCAACGGCGGGATCCAGCGGATGATGTTGCCATAGGTGCCGCAGTTGAGCAGCAGGAGCCGGTTCGCCCGGCATTCGTCCAGCGCCGCTTTGACCTCCTCGGTCGCCGGCGAACCATCCGGCCGTGTGAACTCGGCGCCGACCATCAGCCCCAGGCCGCGCACATCCCCCAGCAGCGGATAGCGGCGCTGGATGTCACGCAGGCCGGCCATGAGCACCGACCCCAGCCGGGCCGCGTTCTCCACCAGCCCCTCCTGGAGCACCCGAATCGTGGCTTCGGCGGCAGCGCAGGAGACGGCGTTCCCACCGTAAGTGCCGCCGTGACTGCCGACCAGCCACCTGTCCATCAGCGCGCGCGGCGCGGCCACACACGACAGCGGGAACCCCGAAGCCAGCCCTTTGGCCATGATCATCACATCGGGCACCACGCCGAAATGTTCGACGGCAAAGAACTTGCCGGTGCGCCCAAAGCCGGTCTGCACCTCATCGGCCACCAGCAGGATGCCATACTCGTCGCAAATCTGGCGCAGGCCGGGCAGGAAGGAAGGTGGCGGCACCACATACCCCCCCTCGCCGAGCACCGGCTCAACGACGATGGCCGCCGTCTCGTCGGGAGCGGTCTGGCCGGCGAGCAGGTGGCGCAACTCCTTCAGACACCATTGACTGGTCTCCTCTGGCTGCCAGCCGTAGCGATACCAGTAGGGATAGGGGGCGACGAACACCCCGGCAGCCAGCGGCTGGTAGCGCTGGCGATAGACCGTCCTGGAGGTGGTCATGGCCATCGCCTGGTTGGTGCGGCCGTGAAAGGAACCCTGGAAGACGATGAGGTTGGTCCGGCCGGTGGCGTGTCGGGCCAGTTTGACCGCCGCCTCTACCGCTTCGGCGCCGGAGTTGGAAAAGAAAAAGGTATCCAGCGCGGCAGGGACCACCTCGCGGAGCGCTTCAACCAGGCGGAGCAGCGGCTGGTGGTAGAGGATGTTGACCTGGGCGTGGATGATTTTGCCGATCTACTCCCTGGCCGCAGCGAC
>Ga0209101_1001700_pt1 | contig 15696 bp, 8 predicted proteins | sample ConPoolayeCmetaG_FD_185481 | JGI IMG/M metagenome (GOLD analysis project Ga0209101, IMG submission 185481) | Hot spring microbial mat communities from California, USA to study Microbial Dark Matter (Phase II) - Cone Pool mat layer C metaG... ...
GGGGAATGGGGAAACCGGGTTTCCCCGTCCCCTCACCCCGCGGGAGGGTGTGGGCGGGCTCCACTCTCCCGGAAACAACCTGTTTTTATTGTGATTCGTGTGCGGCGGAGCTGCCTGGTTGTTAGCGGCGCCCGAACCGCGAGACGGCCAGGCCGACCACGCCCACGGCGATGGCGATCAGCACGATGCCCACGATGCCCCAGAGGGTTGAGGTCAGCACGGTGATGCGGAAATCAACCGACGAACTGCGCCCCTCTTCCGGGCGGGCGCTGAAGCTGACCACGTAGTCGCCGGCGACGGCCTGATCGGCCGGGCGCAGGTTGACGGTCACTTCTTGCTGCGCGCCGCCACCCAGTTCGGCGATGTTCGCCGGCTGGAACTCCACCGTCCACCCCGAAGGGGGCGTGCCGCTCATGGTGATATTGCGGGCCGGGGCGCTGCCGGTGTTTCGCACCAGCAGCGTGTAGGTCGCGGTCTGGCCGATGGTGGCCTGGCCGGAGAGCCGCCCGTCGGGCGTGGTCAGGTTCACCTGGGGCTGGCCAACCACCTCGGCGGTCAAGGTGACTTCGGCGCGCACGTCGCCGCTCTCGGCTTTGACGTAAATCGGGAACGAACCCAGTTCGACTCCTTCAGGCGCTTCCACCTCGACACTGATGCTCTCCGAGCCATTGGCGCGCACCGGCAGACTGGTCACCTCCTGGCCAACGGCGCGGAAGCGCACGAACCAGCCAGGCGGGACCTCGGCCAGCAGGTTGGTGGTCAGGTCGGTGTCGCCTTCGTTGCGCAGGGTCGTGTTGAAGCGGAAGGTGCTGTCGGGGGCGCCACGGACGTTGGGGAGGTCCACGTCGAAGACCAGGCTGGGCGGGAGTTGCTCCTTGACGGTGATCTGGAGTTGCAGGATCGCGCTCTCGCCGTTGCCCTCGGCGACGACGCTGAGACGGTACTCGCCCGGGGCGGCATTCTCGGCCGGCTGCACGCGCAGCTCCACGCGCGTATCCTCATCGGGCAGAACATAGGCCGCCTCGACGACCCGGCCATCACCGCGGAGGGTGGCCGTCCAGCCCTCGGGCAAGTTGGGCACGCTGAGGCGGGCGACCTGTGGGGTGGGAGCGCGCAAGATCAGGGGGAAGTTGATGTCCTCGCCTCTGGCGACCTGTTGCGCCGGAAAGCGGGTGAAGAGCGTCAGTCCTCCCTGGGCCAGGGCCGCCGGCGTCAGCGGCAGGGGCGTCAGGAGGGCGAGCAGCACCAGGGCGATCAGCACGAAACGTCGCATGGCCAGGCTCCTTGGATGCATCTGCAGAACGTCACCGGTGAGCGGACGAGGGAGCGGGCCGCAAGCGCGGAACTGGAGGCCGCAGGCCCCCGGACAGTAGCCTTGGTACGGGTTCACATTGCTCCTGGGAGCGCGGGCATGGTGCCCGCGGAGAGGCGACGGGGGCGAAACGCCCTCGCTCGCAGGCGCGTATGTTACCCCAGGTGTGAACAGTTACTAGCCTTGTTCTTTTTGGAGGCGCGCAGCCCATCTCCACCTCCCCGCCGAGGAAGCGCAACAAGGTAGACATACGCTGACAGTATAAGACCAGGATTAGCGGAGTGTAAGAGGAAAATTAGAGTATTGCAGGGCCTGGGCGATGTCTAAAGGCAATACCAATAAGCGAACGCGGCGCTTCAGCCCCCCTCCCAACCTCCCCCCGCCGGGGGAGGAGCCGGACTCTCTCCCCCAGCGGGGGAGGGCTGGGGAGGGGGCAGTCACCTTATTGAAAGGTATTGGGGTCTAAAGGGCACGTCCCGGGCCCCTGACCCGTGGGGCGCGCCCCGGGGTCCCCTGCGCGCAACCCGGTTGCGCCGCTGCTTAATGTTTTCTTAACCTGTGTCACGACACTGTAATCTGCGAAACTTGTACGGAGGGGCGCTGCGCGGGTAGCATGCATGCCGTGGATTCGGTTGTCAAGCTAACGTGAACATAGGCTCTCGAAGAGGGGTGTGGGGAAACCGGGTTTCCCCATGCCCCCACCCGCGGGAGGGTCTGGGAGGGCGCAGCCCTCCCAAGGACAAACTCATGTTCATTGCGGCGTTGTGCGGCGGAGCCGCATGGACGGCTGAGGTGACCATCGCGCGCCGCGTTCAGCCCCCCTCCCAGCCTCCCCCCGCTGGGGGGAGGAGCCGGGTTCCCTCGCCCAGCGGGGGAGGGTCAGGGAAGGGGCCGTCACCGTGCCCGCGGAGACGTGGCGCGCGCGTCCCACCCGCGCTCCCGGGCCGTGTGCAGCGGGCGTGGTGCGCCAGGCGGATGACCGTCTCACGTGAACATAAGCTGCTAATGACCTTTGAATACATACTCCGCTCTCGCCCGCGCAGGCGGGCTTCGCATCCCGTAGCCGAGGGCGTATGGTCTTTGAATACATCATCCGCTCTAGGCCGCGCAGGCGGCCTTCGCATCCCCTGGCCGAGGGCTTCAGCCCCACGGCTAGCCCGGCAGAGCGGATGAATTTTTCAAAGACCATCAGCCCCACGGCCAGCCCGGTATAGCGGATGAATTTCTCAAGGACCATAAGCAGAGTGTGGGGAAACCCGCTTTCCCCACACCCTGCTCCAGGGGACGATGTTGAGCGGAGGAGTGGCTTAATAACATGACTTACAGGGTCGCCTTCCGGCGGGGAGGGATGGAGGGCCTGCGGCCCTCCATGAACCATGCCATTCGTTTCGCCAGGCTGCCCGGCCGCCGCAGGCGGGAAGGGGGTATGCGGAGAGGCGCAGCCTTCCCGCGCCCCTCCACCGCGGAAGTCCTTATCAATGACCATTGACACTCGGAGTCATCCATGAGCCTGGCGAGGGCGTCCCGCCCTCGTCGCGTCTACAGAGAATCCCGTGCTATCCGGTAAAACGTTCACCTTTCTTCCCGGCAACCGCGCCGCGCGAGAACGACGCGCGGCGCTGGAGGCGTTTCTGGCGCGGGAGCCGGGCCTGCAGGCGCTGCCGGGGCTGCTCGACCTGCCCCTGGGGCTGGAGCCGCTGCCCGATCCGGCGGCGATCCTTGCCGCGCCGTCACACCTGGCTATCTGCGGCCCGCCGGCCTCGGGGCGCACGCTGGCCCTCTTGCAGGTTGCCGCGCGCTGGTGCGCGCAGGGCGCAGGCGGCGCGGCGCTCTATGTGTCGTTGGCCGCCGAGGATGCGCCTGAGCTGCCGCCGCGGGCGATCCTTGCCGGCGCGCTCCAACGGGCCGGGCTGCCCGCGGCGTCGGGCGCCCGCCCGGGGATCGTGTTGCTCGACGACTGGGAGACGCTGCCTGCCGATCGTCGGCTGGCGTGGCGCGCCTGTCTGACCACGACGGTGCGGGAGTGGCGCGCCCTGCGGGTGGTTGTCGCCTTGCCGGCGGGCGAGCATTGGCCGGATTACCAGGCCCTGGATGTGCCCGGCGATGCGGGGACCCTGGCTGCCTGGCTCCGTCACCTGCTGCCGGCGGAGCAGCCAGGTCCCCTGCTGGCCGCCCTGCGCGCCGGGAGCGGCGGCGCGCCCATCGGTCTGGCCGATCTGGTCCTGCTGGCCCTGACTTTGCCCGACCACGGGCCGCCGGCCTCGCGAGCGGAGTTGTATGCGCGGGCCTATGAGCTGTTTCGTGCCGGTCTGGAGGGTCGAGAGGGCGACGAACCCTCTCCGCCGCCAGCGCTGGGCCGGTCGCTGCTCCGGCATTACCAGATGGCGCGGGCTTTTGCCGGCAGCGCCGAGATTGGCGGGCTGGCGAGCCTTCCGCCGATCGCGCGGATCGCCGTGGCGCCGCTGGCCGCGGGGCTGCTGGGCACGCCGGCGCCGGTGCTGGCGGTTCTGTGGGCCGACGCCGCCCCCGCGGGGGCGAGTCTGGCCGCCAGTGTGGCCTGTCTCCTCGAAATGCCCGATCGGGCGCCCGCATGGGGCCTGCGGCTAGTCGAGCATCTGGCGCGCCCGGAGGCGAACGCCGAGGAGCAGGCGGCGCTGGTGGCGCTGGCCCCCGTCTTGCCGCGTCTCTTTGCCGCGTGCCAGGAAGTTGAGCGAACCAGCGCGGCGCTGCGCGCCGCCGATGCCGCGCTGCCGCCTATGGCGGGACGCTGGCTGCCGCTGGTGGATCATCCCGGGGCGCCTGAGGCGCTGCGCTGGGCCGCCACCGACCTGCTGGCGCGCCAGGCGCTGGATCAGGAGCTGGTGACCGCGGTTCCCGCGGCGCCGGACCCGCTGGCGCTCCGGGCGCGGGCCTTTCTGGCGGCCACCGCCGTAGAAGGGGGAACAGCGCTGCTGGCGACGCCGCCGCTGCGGGCGGGCGCGGTGGACCTGCTCGGCGATCCTGCCGCAGGTGAGCGCCGGCTGGCCGTGGCGCGGGCCATCCTCGCCGATGGGGATGTGCCGGACGATCTGCGCGCCCTGGCTCTGATCGGCGACCGCGCCGTGCTGGAGCAGGCCCTGGCTTCGCCCGTCGGCGTCTTGCGCCGCGCGGGGCTGGCGGCGCTCCGCGAGGAGGATCCGGCAATCGCGGTGGCCATGCTGGCGCGGGCGCTCAAGCACCCCGAGGCCACGGTGGCGACCCGCAGCGAGGCGCTGGATACCCTGGCAGTGATCGAGCACCCCGGCGCGACGGGGATGCTCATTCGGGCGCTCCTCGACGCGCAACTCGGTCTGGCGACACGGATGCGGGCCCTGGGGTTGCTCGCGTCCAGGGGGCGGGCCGGAACCCCTGTGCTTCGCCAGGCGCTGGAGGCAGGCCGGTTGCCCCCGGCGTTGCGCGCCGCGGCCGCGGCGCACCTGGGGCGCCTGGAGGACGGCGGGGCGTTGCCGCTGCTGCGCAACCTCCTTGAAAGCGACGCGCCACCGTTGCTGCGCCGCAGCGCGGCGGCGGCGCTTGGCGCCCTGGGGCGGCGCGCCGGGCGGGCCGATCAGGTGGCCGCCGCGTTGATCACCGGTCTGCGACGGGCGGGTGTGGACGCGGCCCTGATGGTCACCATTGCGCGCGGGTTGGGGCAGAGCGGCGCCAATGCCGCCCTGCCGCCGTTGCGTTCGCTGCTGGCGCCGGCGCTGGCCGATGTGCTGCGCGCGGCCTGGGAGCGGCGCGTTCCCGAGCTGGCCCGCCGCCCCGCGCGGGCCTGGCCCGCCCTGGAGTTGCCCGCCGGGACCCGCGTGGCGCTGATGGACGCTCTGGCCGAGGGGGAGACCCTCGCTGATCAGCCCTCCAGTCTGGCCGAGTGCTGCGCCCGGCAGGCCGAACGGATCGCCGAAGCGGCGGCGCTGGCCCTCGGTGACCTGGTCCGCGCGCGCCCCGATCTCCAGATCGCGGTACGCGCCGCCCTGCGCCAGACGGTCACGACCGATACCCGTCCCATCGTGGTGCGCGCGGCCCTCGACAGCCTGGCCGCCTGTAGCGATCCGGGGGAGGAACTGGAGGCGCTGCTCGATGACGACGGGGTGACGCGGCCGGTCAAATGGCTGGCGTTGGAGCGTCTGGGCCGGCTGGCGCCCGCGCGCGAGGCGCTCACGCGCCGCCTGTGCGACGGCGACCCTTTCCTGCGGGCGGCGATGATTACGCTCCTGGCCGCGCAGGGCCACGAAGCGGCCCTGCCGGCCATCCGCGGCCTGGCGCGTGACGCCGCAAGCGACCCGCACCTGCGGCGCGCTGCCATCGTGGCCCTGGGACGCTTTCCCGCCGCCGAGGTGAGCGCCACCCTGGTCGCCCTGGCCGCCGATGCCAGCGTGCCCGGCGACATCCGCGCGCTGGCCGCGGCCACGTTGCCGGCCACCCTCTCAACCGACGAACGGGGGGCTCTCTATCGCGCGCTACGGGTCGCCCGGCAGCCGGAGGATGTGGAAGCGGCCCTGGCGCGGGCGCTGGCCCGCGCCGGTGAGCGGGACGCGCTGCCGATCCTGCTGCGGCTGGCGCGGGGCGAAGCCGGGGCCGCCGCGATCGCCAGTCTCGAGGCCCTGGCCGAGGCGGGCGACGACAGTATCGAGCCGGTGCTGGTGGCGGTGAGCCAGAGCCATCTGGCGACCCCGGCGGTGCGGCTTGCCGCGGTTGCCGCGCTGCTGCGCCTGTGTGGCCCGGCGCATCTACCCCTGCTCCGCGAGTACCTGAGCAACGCGTCCGCCCCGCTGCGGATGCGCGCCTATGCCGTTCTCGCCACGACCTGCCCCGACGATCCGCGGCTCGGCGAGCCCCTGAGCGACCCCACGGCCCCGCTTGCCCTGCGACTCCAGGCCCTGGAGCGCCTGGCCGCCTGTGATCCCGCCGCGCCCGCGCTGGAAGCGACCCTGACCCGTCCCGACGAAGAGCCGCAGCTCCGCCTGGCTGCCGCCGTAGCCCTGACGCGCGGCGCGCTGACCGCCCCGGTGGCGCTCGCCGCCGCGCTCGCGGATGAGCCTGAGCAACCGCCACCCCCGCCACTGTTGCGCCGGCGCTGTATCGAAGCCCTGGCGGCGCTGGCCCGGGGGAACACGGCCGCCGCGCCCGCGGCCCTGGAGCGCCTGAGTGTCCTGGCCGAAGCGCCGGACCAGCCGGAGGAGCAGCGGCACTGGGCGGGCGAGGCGTTGATCGGTCTTGGGTAGCGAGGTGGAGGGCGAATGGGGGCGCAGCCCTCCGCGCCCCTCCCGAACGGGTACCTTCGTCCAGGGAGCGCAGCGTGGCAACTCGCATTCTGGTGATTGATGACGAACCGGTGATCTGCCGGTTAATCGAATACCAGCTCGGAGGGGCGGGCTACCAGGTCACGGCGTGCCAACGGGGCCACGACGCGCTGCTGGCGCTTGCCGACGAGGCTCCGGATCTGATCCTGCTCGATGTGATGATGCCGGGGATCAGCGGCTGGGATCTGTGCCGCCAGATCCGCGCCAGTTCGACGGTGCCGATCATCATGTTGACGGCCAAACACGGTGACGAGGACATCGTCGCCGGCCTGACGAGTGGCGCCGACGACTATGTGGGGAAGCCCTTCAGCGCAGATGCGCTGATCGCGCGGATCGAAGCGGTGCTGCGGCGCAGCCGGAGCGCCAACGACCGGCGCCGGCCAACCCCGACTCCCGCTGCGCGTGTTGAGCCGGCGCCACAGCCTGTGGCGGCGGCGCCCGCGCCGGGCATGGCCGCGCCGCGGCCCGGCCGGACTCAGGTGCGCGAGACCGTGCCCGCGGAGAACCGTCCACGGCTCGGCCCCCTGCTGGCCGAGGCGCGGCGGCAGCGGCGCCTGAGCTTGCACGATGCCGGCGAGATCTGCGGCGTGCGTTGGGAGTTTTTGCAGGCCATCGAACGCGAGCAATTCAGCTACGTGCCCCACGACGAACTGCGCCACGCCTTGAAGGCCTACAGCGCCATGCTTGATGTTGACCTCGGCCCCTACGTGGGGCGCGGCGGGTCACGCCGGCGTCGCGTTCCGGGGGCCTTGCCGTTGACCGTCGGGGTGGTGGCGGTGCTGGCTATGGTGCTGGTGCTGGTGATTCTTATGTTGTAACTGCTCCGCGGAAGGTTTTGGAGGACGTGGGGAACCGTAACTGTTCACACCTGGGGTAACCCACACGCCCGGGAGCGAGGGCGGAACGCCCTCGTTGCGTCTCCGCGGGCAAGATGCCCGCGCTCCCAGGAGACATGTGAACACTTACGGGGAACCCGGAGTCCTCCAGCCCTCTGCCATCATCAAGCGTGCATCCAGTCCAGGATGGCGGGCCACACCTCCTGGTGGGCGCGGCGCCCCACCAGCATGCCCAGGTGTTGCAGCACCACCCCTATATCGCCCTCGTACCACAGCACACGGGTATCGGCGCTCCCCACCGCCGCATGAAACGGCAGGACCGCTTCGGGCGGGATGATCGCGGAGTGCCGTTCGATGACGCTGATGAGCGGCGCTGTAATGGCGGCCGGCGCGGCCAGGCGCCCGCCGACGTTGAGTGTCCCGCCGATGAACCGGTTATCGCGATACAGGAACTCCACAATCTCCTCGAAGAGCCGGCGGGGTAACGCTTGCTCGTCGAGGGTCCAGCGCATGATGCGCATGTGGAGGCCCAACGCCTGGGGGTCAGCCAGGCTGCGCCACCAGTCGCTCATGCGTTCGCCCTCGAAGGTGCCGGGCGCGCTCAGGATGCTCACAGTGTTCAGAAAGGACCCCGGCACGTTCGCGGGCATGAAGGCGGTGAGCGTCTCGGCGCGCGGCGCGCGAGCCACTACGGGGCCAAAGGCGCCCGCGCGCGGGCCGAAGTTGAGCGGCGCGCTCAGAAGGACCAGGCCCCGCAGCCGTTCAGGATAGAGTGCGGCGAAGATCGCCGCCAGCACCCCGCCGAGGGAGTGACCTGCCACGAAGGTTGCCTGCGCGCCGGTCTCGGCGGCGATGGCTTCCTGGCAGGCCAGCAGATACGTATCGGCATACGCTTCCAGCCCCAGATGTTGATCATCGGCGCCTGGCCGCTCCCACTGGATCAGGTAGGGACGAATGCCGCGCCGGAGACAGTGCCGCACGACGCTTACCTGGGGCGCGAGATCCCACAGGTAGGCGCGCTTGATCGGCGCAGGCACGATGAGCAGTACCGGCCCGGAGGCGCTGGCTTCCGCATAGGCTTTAAGCGTCACCGGGGGCGCCGAAAACACCACTCGCGACGGGGTTTCGATGGGCGCGAGGCCCGCCATATCGAGCCAGCGCCCGCGCGCGCGGCGCAGGCGGTCGAAGTGATCGTACATCATAGCAGCAACCCTCCAGGTTGGCGGCGCACCTGGCGCCGGCTTATGCCTATCAGGCCCATGCCCCTCAGAGCAGTGCCTGGGGAAACCCGGTTTCCCCACACCCCTCGCCGAGGGCGCAGCCCTCCCAAACCTCCCGCGGGCGGGGGCGTGGGGCAACCCGGTTTCCCTCTCCCCCTGCGTGAGGGCCAGGCCCTCACGCGGGCGGGGGTATGGGGGAACCTGGTTCTCCCATGTTCACGTTAGTATAGCCCGCCAGGTGGGAACCAACAACTCGTCATGTCAGATTGAGCCGCGTCCGTGAGGGAGGGAATGGGAAAACCTGGTTTCCCCATCCCCCTCCATGGTGTGCGTGTTCGGGGCGCTTCTGGTACAATCCTGCCGACGAAGCGGAAGGGGTGGGGGAATGGGAAAACCAGGTTTTCCCATCCTCCGCCGCACCTCCACACCTGCTACGAGGAGACCCATGACCAGTTCCGCTCCGGGTGAGGCGCTGCCGCGGGAGCGCGGGGCCGGTTCGGCGTTGAGCATACCGCGCATCGGCGATCTGCGGCCCTATCTGTGGCTGGCGCTGCTGACGGCGCTGGCGCTGACGGTGGCCTACGCTGCCCGCCCGGTGGTGCGCATTGACCTTGGCGGCGATCACGACGCGGTGTTTCTGCGCGGCTTCCACGGGCGCGAGATTGACGCCATCGGCGGCGCCGAGACGGCGGTCTGGCCGCCCGAGGCGCGCGTGTTGAGCGTGCCGGGCCGCCGTGAGGGGGTCTGGATCGCCACGCTGCGGGCCGCGCCGGGTCAGCCGCCCGGCATGCTGCGCCAGGCCGCGGTGGCGGTGAATGGCGAGCGCGTGGACATGCCCCGCCGCGGCCCGGATTTCATCATTGCCAAGGTGCCGGCGGAACTGGGCGCCGCCGAGACGCTGAGCTTCAGCCTGGTCGGGCCGCTGGTGGGCGACCCCGACCCGCCGCCCGGCCTCGTCGGCGAGGTGGAACTGGCCCCCGCGCGGACGTACCGCTGGTCCAGCGGGGAGGCCAGCATCAGGCTGCCCAACCTGGGCCGGGGGGCCTGGACGCTGGATCTGGCGGTGGTGACGGCGCACCCCAACGGGCAGCCGGTGAACGCCGAACTGTTCGTGAACGACACGCTCCTGGCGCGCTTGCCCGATAGCCCCGCGCCGCGCCGGGTGCGTGTGCTGGCGCCGGGGCGCCTGGTCCGCGACGGCACTCTAGAGGTGACGCTGCGCTCCAACACCTATGCCGACCCGCGCCCGCTGGGGGTGCTGGTGTCGCAGGTTATGGTGGCCCCGGCGGGGAGCGCGGGGCTTGCCACGGCCATGCCGCCCCTCGGTGGTCTGGGGATGGCCCTGGTGACGGTGCTGGGGGCCTTTGCCGCCCTGCACCTGATTGTTGGCGGGAAGCCCGCAGGTCGGCGGCGCGTGCCGCCGTACGTCTGGGCGGCCCTGGGGGTGGGTCTGGCCGCGCTGGTGGGGGCCTGGGCGCTGATGACCTATCGCTTCCCGAGCAGCTTTATGCTGCCGCGGCTGGCATGGCTGGCGCTGTGGAGCGTGGCCCTGGCGCTGGCCCTGCGCCCGCTGACGGCCTGGCTCTTCCACGCGGCGGGCTTCCCGCTCGACGCGCCCGCCGGCGATGACGCCATCCGCGGGCGGCGTTTCCTCAGCCTGCTGCTGCTGTTCGTGATGGTCAGCTACTGGCTCAAGGCCATCGGCGCGCTGCACCCCTTCTTCGTGGCCATTGATGTCAACTGGCACATGACCCGCGCCCAGTGGATCCTCGAGGGGCGCCTGCCGCTGCTCTACGGCACCAGCAGCCCGCTCAACGAGACGACCATGCCCACCGCCGAGTGGGGTGAGAATCGCCCGGTTATCCCCTACTCGCCCTGGTTCCATATGTTCGCCACCGTCTTCGCCTTCACCCCGATGTCAATGGACATGGCGGCGAACATGTTCAGCATCCTGGTTGACAGCACGCGCATCATCCTGATCGCTCTCATCGCCCTGAAAGCCGGGCTGACCCACCGCGGCGCGTTGATCGCCGGAGCGACGTATGCGGTGTTGCCCGTAGCCTTCCTGCTGCACTCCTGGGGCAACGTCCCCACCACCTTCGGCCTGTGGCTGACCCTGGTGTGCAAGACGGTCATCTTTGTCTGGTGGGAGCGGCTGGGCGAGCGGCGAGTGATGGTGACGCTCTCGGCGCTGCTGCTGCTCACCTTTCTGATGTATACGGTCACCGGGGTGTTCATGGGCGTGTTCCTGGCGATCCTGACGCTGCTGGTGTGGGTGAACGGGCTGCGGGGCCCGGCCTGGGCCGCGCCGCGCGCCCAGCTCAGGCCCCTGTGGATCGCCACGGGGGTGGCGCTGGCCCTGGCGGTGGTGATTTACTACGGGCAGTACATCCCGCTGATCGTCGCCCAGACCGTGCCGTACATGAAGACGGTCTTTACCCAGGGGCCGGAGAGCGTGGGGGTGGTGCGCCCGCCCTTCGGGCAGTACATGTGGAGCTACGTGCCCCATCTCGATTACCGCATCTGGCCGGGCGATTACCTCTACTACGGCATCGCCATCCCCATGCTGTTCACCGTTCCGGGGTTCTTCGCCCTGCGCCGCCAACCGCTGCCCTGGCTGGTGTTCGCCGCCTGGCTGAGCGTGGCGACCCTGTTCATGTTTGCGGGCTACCGCATCTCGATGGTGGATAAGCAATTGTTCTACATGCTGCCGGTGATGTGCGTCTGCTGGGCGATCTACGCCGATCGAATCTGGGAACGCTGGAGCTGGGGGCGCTGGACGGTGATCGCCGTGCTGCTCTACACCCTCTACGCCGCGCTGGACCAGTGGGTGCTGCGGATCGCCACGTCGCCGGTGGTGGGGTGATTGTGGATTGGGTGGGGGCATGGAGCGGGGCCCGATTGCGTTATCGGCGGAGGAACCCGGCCACCTGGGAGAGGCATGAGGAAGCCGGGTTGCCCCAACTTCACATGCAAGCGTGTTGAGATAGGTTCGGATGCTACGCGACCACACTCTTCCCGGCGCCTCGCGCGCCGCGCTCCTGGCGGGGTGGTTCGGCCCCGGGCGGGCGCTGGCGGCGCTGCTGCTGGCGTTCAGCGCGGCGATCATCGGCGCGGGGGCCTACAAGTACGCCTACTGGGGCCACGGCTTCGATATGGTGGACTTTCACATGCCGATCTGGGGCACGCTCCACGGGCGTTTTCTGCTGGTCTCGCGCTACAATTTCACTGATACATTCATGGGGTTGGACGTGGCGCTGGGCTTTCTGCCGGCCATCCCCTTCTACGCCCTGGTCCCCTCGGCGTACACTCTGGTGGTGGCGCAGACGTTGCTGCTGGCCTCGGCGGCCATCCCGGTTTACCTGATCGCCCGTGACCGGCTGGGCCATCCCTGGGCCGGGGTGGCCGGCGCGGCGCTCTACCTGCTCTACCCCACGACGCAGTTTATGGCCATGGCCGCGCCGTTCCAGCCACGCGTTCCCGGGCTGGTGGCTTTCATCTGGGCCTTCTGGTTCCTGGAGCGGCGGCGGCTCTGGCCCTACCTGCTGCTGCTGGGCCTGGCCATGCTCTCTCGCACCGACGCGGCGCTGGTGGCGGCAGCCTTTGGGATCTACGCCGCCTTGCGGCGCCGGCCCTGGGCCTACAGCCTCGTGCCGGTGATCGTGAGCCTGGTCTATTTCTATGCGGCGATCACCTACATCACGCCGCGCTTCTACAGCCCGGAGTTCCAGCCGGCACGGGTGGAGGTTCCCTTTGATCTGAACCGCGATTACAACGAGATGTGGCCGTGCGGGGTCAGCCCGCAGGCCTGTTACTACCTGCACCTGGGTGGCAGTCTGCCGGCGATTGCGAAGAACATCCTGACCCACCCGGTCGAGGTGCTTCTGTTCATGCTCCAGCCGCCGAAGCTGGCCTACCTGGCGCTGATGCTGGCCGGGTTGCTCTTCCTGCCGCTGTTCGCGCCGCGCGAACTGCTGCTGGCCGCGCCGATCCTGGCGATCAACCTGCTCTCCAACCGCGTCTACCAGTACGTGATCACTGAGCAGTACCAGATCCTGGCCATTCCGGGCATGGTGATCGCGGCGATCTACGGGGCGGCCTGGCTGTGGGAGCGTGTTCGTGGGCGCCTGGGCAACGCGCCCGGCGTGGGCGCGGGCGCCCTGGCGGCCCTGGTCGTGCTGGTGGCGCTGGTGAACTTGCCGCTGAAGAACCCGGTCGTTTCGGCCCTGCGCAACCCGGAGCGCCCGGAGCGGGTGGCGCTGATGGAGCGCATGAAGGCGCAGATCCCGCCCGATGCGGTGGTGGCGGCGACGTCGTTCCTGGCCCCGCACCTGCTGCCGCGTGAAGCGATCTATTTCATCCCCGGCGGCAAGATGCACCACCAGGTGGACGAGGCCGAGTACGCCTTCATCGACCTGCGCGCCAGCGGCCTGCGCGCCGAGGCCGCGCGCGGCAACGACATCGTAGCGCGCCTGCGCGCCGACCCGGCATGGACGATCGTTGATGAAGAGGATGGGCTGGTCCTGTTTCGCAGGATCGGGCCATAGCGGTAAGGCAGGGGGGTGGGGAAACCTGGTTTCCCCGCCCCCCTGCCGGCAGATGATAGACCCCATCGGCGCGGCGCACACGGCGGAACAAGAGCAGTCACATCATGCCCCGACCCCCGGTCCAGCCTCCACCATCCACTATGCGCCATCGCCCATTCACGCTCCTCCTGGCCTACCTGCTGCTGGCCCTCTGGCTTACCTGGCCGGCGGCGGCCGCGCCGGGCAGCCAGTACTTCACCGGCGGCGAGCGTATCTTCTTCTTTCCCGACACGCCCGACGCGCCGCAGAATATCTGGAACTTCTGGTGGGCCGCCCGCGCCCTGGGCGCGGGCCGCAGCCTGTGGTTCGCCGATCTGCTGTACTACCCCGAGGGGGTGCAGATGGCCCTGCAGACCGTCAACCCCCTCGCGGTGACGCTGGCGTTGCCGGTGACACTGGCCCTTGGCCCTACGGCAGCCTACAATCTGACCGCGATCGTTGCCGTGGCCCTGACCGGCTACGCCGGCTTCTGGCTGGCGCGCGCGTTCGCGCCCGGGGTGGCCGGGCCGTTCGTGGCCGGGGCGCTGCTCACCGCCGCGCCCTTCCATATCGCCAAGCTCGACTCGGGCCAGTTGAACTTCGTCACTATGCAGTGGCTGGTCCTGTTCATGCTGGCGTTCGTGCATATGTGCCGCGCCGAGAGCCGCTGGGGGCCGCCGCTGGCGGCGCTGGCCTATGGGGCGGTGCTCTACACCGACTGGTACTGGGCGCTGGTGGGGGCCGCCTTCGCCGCTGCGTGGGCCGGGCTGAGCCTGATCGGCGCGGCGCGCCCACGGGCGCTGCTGGCGCGCTGTCTGATCTTCGGCGCGCTGAGCCTCGCGCTGGCGCTGCCATTGCTCGCGGCGGCTCGCGTGGCGGGCGAGAGCCTGCCGCCCGAGCCGAATGAGATGTGGCGGGCCTACACCCTGGGCTACTCCGCCGATGCGCTGGGGCTGTTCTTTCCCGCCGCGCGCCATCCCCTCTGGGCCGCGCCGGCCGAACGCTTCCTGGTCAGCGTCGCGCCCCTCTCGATTACCGAGGGGTCCTACACTGCCGCCGGCTGGACCCTGCTGGCCCTGGCGATCCCCGGCGCGCTCTGGTATGGCCGCAGGCACTGGCGCTTGCTGGTGGTGGCGTTACTGGCCTGGCTGCTGGCGGTTGGCCCGACCCTGCACGTGCTGGGCCACGACACCGGCCTGCCCATGCCCTACCGGCTGTTCCAGGCCCTGCCGCTGCTCGGCACGGCCCGGCGGCCCAATCTCTTCGGCGTGATCACTATCGCGGTTGCGGCGGTGTTCGCCGCGCTGGCCCTGGCGCGCCTGCGCGAGCGCCTGGCGCCGAGAGGCTTCGCGCTGGTCCTGGTGGCGGTCGCTGCGCTGGGGGCGCTGGAACTCTGGCCCCCGGCGCGCGTGCCCAACGTCCTGCCGCGCCCCGAGGTGTTCGCCCGCATCGCCGCCGAGCCGGGCGTCGTTGTGGACCTGCCGTTTGAGCGGGGCACCGACAGCCGCACCCTGATCCACCAGATGGTCCACGGGCAGCCCATTCTGCGGGGCTACGTGGCGCGCCCGCCGGTGTCTCCGACCCTGGCCCATAGCCCGTTGCCGGCCCAGTTCGGCCAGATGCGCCTCTGGCCGGACGATGACATCGTTGCCCTCGACCCGGAGGCCCTGGCCGTGATGCAGTGCTACTACCGGCTGCGCTACCTGGTGCTCGAGCCGGCGGAATTGACGGCGGAGCAGGAGGCGGCGGCGCTCGACGTGGCGGCGCGGTTGAACGGCGCGCCGCTCATACCCTGGTACACCGACGCGCGCTTCCGCGCCTACCGCCTGCCCCTGCACGCCGACCGCTGCGCGCCGTTTGTCTTTCTCGGCGCTGGCTGGAATAACCGCGAGGGCCAGGGCGAGACGGTCTGGCGCTGGAGCACCGGGCGCAGCGAGTTGTACCTGGTCAACCCCGAAGCCCAACCGCGGGTGGTGACGCTGGACCTGTTGGCCGAGGGCCGCGAAGAGGGCCAGCCCCTGACGATCCGGCATGCCGGTCGTGTGGTGGCCGGGCTGCGCCTCGCCCGACCCCTGCGGCGCTACCGCATCGCGCTGCTGGCCCCGCCGGGCCAGAGCCGGTGGGAGTTGCTGACCCCGGCGGCGCGCGACCCGGCCAGTAACCGCGAGGTGGGTTTCGCCACGCGAGCGGTGGAGGTGGGGGATTTTTGATTTTGGATTTTGGATTTTGGATTTTGGATTTTAGACAAGATTCGTAGGAGATTGACCGTTCGCTGCGTTCCGCCCTCCTCCCAGCCTCCCCCCGCTGGGGAGAGGAGCCGGACTCCCTCCCCCCAGCGGGGTTTAAGGGCGGACAGAACGTATGGGCGCAGACGAGCGTTATGGCGTTGGGATGCGCTGGTTGGCCCTCACCCCGTCCCCTCTCCCGCGCGCGGGAGAG
>Ga0209101_1001701_pt1 | contig 15692 bp, 12 predicted proteins | sample ConPoolayeCmetaG_FD_185481 | JGI IMG/M metagenome (GOLD analysis project Ga0209101, IMG submission 185481) | Hot spring microbial mat communities from California, USA to study Microbial Dark Matter (Phase II) - Cone Pool mat layer C metaG... ...
AGCGCGCAAGAGGTCGAAAGCGTCGCATCCGGCGCGCAGCTTGCCCTGGATATGCGACACGATGTGCATGACATGCGAATATCGCTCGATGACGAACGACTCTTTGAGCCTCACCGTGCCATATTCACACACGCGGCCGAGGTCGTTGCGTCCCAAATCAACCAGCATGACATGTTCGGCGCGTTCCTTTTCGTCGGCCAACAGTTCGGTCGCCAGTTGGTCGTCTTCGGCTTTCGACTTGCCGCGCCGCCGTGTGCCGGCGATGGGCCGCAGCTCGGCCAGGCCGGCACGCGCGTCGTAGCGGACGTGCATCTCCGGGCTGGCGGCGATGATGTGCAGCGGCGGCGCGTTGAAACCGCCCGGGAAGCGCAAGAACACCATGTACGGCGAGGGGTTGAGCCGGCGCAGGGCGCGGTAGATGTTGAATGGATGCGCGCTGGTCCGCTTGCTCAGACGCTGCGAGGGCACGACCTGAAAGATGTCGCCGGCGGTGATGTATTCCTTGGCCTTCAACACCCGCCGTTCATACTCTTCCGGCGTGACGTTGGAGATGAACTCGCCGTTCAGCTTGGGCTGCTCGGCGACGCCGGGCAATTCGGGCATGGGGGCGCGCAGGCGGGCGACGATTTCGTCAATCCGGCCCGTCGCCCGCCGGTAGGCGTTGGGCAGGTCGCCGTCCGACAGGTCGGCATTGGCGACAATGAGCAGCCGGTGGCGGACATGGTCGAAGACGACCACGCTATCGGCAAACATCAGGGCGGCCTCGGGCATGTGCAGTTCATCAACGGCAGACTGGGGCAGCCGTTCGAAGTAGCGCACCAGGTCGTAGGCCAGATAGCCTACCGCGCCCCCCACGAAAGGCGGCAGTTCAGGCAACGTCACCGGCGAGCACGTGCCCATCTCTGCTTTGAGCACGGCCAGGGGGTCCAGGCCATTGCCGAGCGGGATGGTGCGGCTGTCTCCTTTGCTGCTGATCACCACCTGGCCGCCCAAGCTGCTGAACAGGGCGCGAGGGCGCACTCCGATGAATGAATAGCGTGCGATGTGTTCGCCGCCGGTCACCGACTCCAGCAAGAAGCCAGGCCCTTCGTCCTGGAGCTTCCAGTATACGCTGACGGGCGTCTCCAAATCGGCGGACAGCTCACGGTAAACTGGCAGCAGGTTGCCCTGCGAGGCCAGTTGTTCCAACTGATTGAACTCTGGTCTGTACATCAATTTTACCTCCTTCACGTCACAACAAACCGGGCCAAAAACAAAAAGCTCCCCCGTCCAAAAGGACGAGAGAGCCCAAGTACTCCCGCGGTGCCACCTTTCTTAGGCCAGCTTGAGCGAACAAAAAATCCTATGTGAGAAACATAGGACTAAGAAATCGCCGTGCCAGCCTCACTCCGCAGATACACCCCCGGCCATCGTCCTGGATGACCTGGCGGATATCCGGCTCCCAGATAACGGTGGAGTCTCCGATAGCGCCTACTGAGCCAGCGGCTGTTCGGGCTATGACTCACGGGCCCATTCACCTCTGGCGCGCGTACCGGCCTTTCACCTGCCGCCGGCTCTCTGGACGCCGCTTCAGGGGCTACTATTCCCGATCACAGTCTTTGGTCTATGATTATGCTGGATTCCTTATAACACGATCGGGAAGATTTGTCAAATCGAGCCAATATGAGAGTGTGGAAAAACTCGGTTGAAATTGGCCTGATTGTAGGGGAGGTGAAGTGAAAGAGCAGTTGGCAAGGCAGGGCACGCTCTGGGCTACGGCTCAGTCGTGTCCGTATTGCTCTTCCAGCAAGTGCGGGTCATAGGGCGCTCGGCGGGTGGGACACGTTTCCCTGGGACACAGCAGGCAGCTCTCGAAATTGGACTCCGTGGGGAAGCGGATGCCGGAAATGGTCTTGTTGGGAATCATCAAAAAGCTATCGGTCAGCCTGACCCCAATTGCCGGCAAGAAGCCGATTCCGTCCGTCTGCTCCACGCTGCCCAACAGGCGAAACAGCGGCCGCTGCTGCTGAATCGGCCAATCAGCCAACGAGCCAGGGTTCATGGCCGAAGTCTTGCCCAGGCGGTAGGTCGTCTTCAGGTGTGTCAACAGAGCCGCTTGAGCCTGACGCAAAGCCATCTCTTTAATGGCGTCAGCCCAAAAGCTGTGCAACATGTCTTCAATAGACCGGGCCCATTCGTCCAGTTCCGTACCACAGGTCACCACATACGCGAAAACGCGATGGACCTCCTCCAGATTGGCCCGCAGCACCTTGCTTTTGAATGTCACGCCATCCAGTGTCACCTGGCTCTCATCTCTGGAGTCCACATAGACGATTTTATAAAGCGCTTTGGGGCGGGCCACGGCCTGTGCTTCCTCGGCGAGGCGGCGCAAGTCGGTTTCCAGGCTGTTCCCTGGCCTGAGGCGCAAGGCCCTGCGCAGATCATCAAAGTCCAGCCGAAATGGCAACTGGTCGAGCACAATCGTGTCCATATCATCAGCCTCGCGACAAAATATGTGGGCCGAATTATAGCTCTTTTTGAGCAAAAGCTGAAATGCACCCCGGCTCAGTGTTGCCACGGTCGCCAGTGGTCAGGCAAGGACACCCGTTAAACAAATGCTAATGTTTTGTTAAATTTCTGTTAAATCATCCTTAACCATCCTGTGATAAAGTAGGCGTAGATTGCTGTGTTGCACCAGGTCAATCTAAAAGGGAAACCCACAGTCTTTACCCAACCGAGGAGGAAAAAGAAATGCGTCGTCACACATCTGTTATAATGCTTGTGGTCATGTTCTGCATGTTGGCGTCCGCCTGGATGCCGCTGTCTGCGGCCACGCCAGAACCAGCCGTTGCGCCAACAGTCGAACCTACGGAAGAGCCGCCGACGGTCATCTCCGACATGAAAGGCAACATCGTCGTGTACACCGCCTTGGAGGATGATCAGCTCGCCAGGTACATGGAAATCTGGAAAGCGCAATACCCGAACATCAACGTAGATTTGGTGCGCGACTCGACCGGCATTGTCACTGCCAAACTGTTGGCCGAGAAAGAAAACCCACAAGCCGATGTCGTCTGGGGCCTGGCCGTGACCAGCCTGCTTCTAGCTGACGCCGAAGGTATGCTCGAGCCATACGCGCCGGCGGGACTGGACAGGATCATTCCTGAGTTCCGTGACCCCAACGACCCGCCCCACTGGGTTGGTATCGACGTCTGGTTCTCCGCTTTCTGCGTCAATACCGTCGAACTTGAGGCGAACAAACTCCCCATGCCGACTTCGTGGAAAGACCTCACCAAACCTGAATACAAGGGACAGGTGGTCATGCCCAATCCGGCCTCATCCGGCACCGGTTACCTGTCGGTCTCGGCCATCCTGCAGATGATGGGCGAAGAGGACGGGTGGAAATTCCTGGATGCCCTAAACGACAACATCGCCATCTATACTCATTCCGGCTCAAAGCCCTGCAAGCTGGCTGGCGCCGGCGAGTATGCTATTGGCATCTCTTTTGATTACCGCGCCATCAAGCAGAAGGCGAGCGGCGAGCCAATTGAGCCAGTGTTCCCGAGCGAGGGTTCTGGTTGGGACATCGAGGCCAACGCCCTTATCAAGAAAGCCCAGATAAAAGAAGAGGCAAAAATCTTCTTGGATTGGGCCATCAGTGACCGTATGATGCGCCAGTACGCCGGCAGCTTCCCGATCACGGCGGCCAAGACCAGTGTCGCCATTCCCGAAGGGTATCCCCAAGATCCTATCAAGCAGTTGGTCAAAAATGATTTCACATGGGCCGCTGCCAACCGCGACCGTATCCTGAAAGAATGGACCGCTCGCTACGACACGAAGTCTGAACCAAAGAAGTAGACGAAACTCGACATCCTTTGGCCTTAAGCCAGGCGCTGTAGCCCTGGCAAGCTGAACCAATACCGATTCAACGTACACAGAGCCCAGTCTGGCCGATACCGCGCCATTGACTGGGCTCATCCCAACGATAGAGACACAGGACGGCGTGAGATGAGTGACTTGCATCAAGACACAAGCCAATCAACCAGAGAACCCTATCTCCAGGTGAAGAACGTTACCAAGACTTTTGGCCGTTTCATAGCTTTGGACAATGTCACGATGGACGTGGCGCAAGGCGAATTTGTGTGCATTCTTGGGCCAAGCGGCTGCGGCAAAACTACACTCCTGCGTGTCATTGCGGGCTTGGAACAGCACAACTTCGGCCAAATCGTCCAGAATGGCGTTGATGTCTCTCATCTGCCGCCCTCGAAACGCGATTTTGGAATTGTTTTTCAGTCCTACGCCCTCTTCCCCAATCTGACCGTAGCCGAAAACGTGGCGTATGGCCTCAGGAACATCAGGCTGCCTGAACCGGAGATTGCAGCGAAAGTTGGACGACTGCTCGAAATGGTTAGCCTGGGCGACCTGCGCGACCGCTATCCAGCGCAACTGTCGGGTGGACAACAGCAACGGGTGGCCCTCGCCCGTGCTCTGGCTTTGTCTCCCGGCCTGTTGCTGCTTGATGAACCCCTGTCTGCTCTGGATGCCCGTGTGCGCGCCGCTTTGCGTTCTGAAATCGCCGCGCTGCAACGACGGCTCGGCGTCACCACGGTCATGGTAACTCACGACCAGGAAGAAGCATTGAGCATGGCCGACCGAATCATCGTGATGAAAGATGGGAGAATCGTCCAGGTGGGCACGCCGGTGGAAACGTATCAGCGGCCGACGACCCCTTTCGTAGCCGACTTTGTGGGGCTGATGAACTTTCTGCCGGGCACAATGGGGCGCGACCGCCGGTACGTCCATTGCGGAGATACCCAACTGGCTGTCTCTGAACCCGATGAGTCCCTTGAGCCAGGCAGCTCCGTGTATATCGCCATCCGCCCCGAAGAAATCGTCGTTTTGAATGAACTGATCTCAGACCAGAACGCGCTGATGGCGGAAGTAGAAGAAGTCGAGTTCATAGGTCCTTTTTACCGGCTTAAGCTCCAATTGGACGTTCAATCGCCGCTGCGGCAAAGGCCTGCTCTCATCACCTACGTATCGTCTTCAACAGGCATCGGCGTCGCCAAGGGCAGCCAATTGCCAGTATACCTGCCAGCCGACCGTATGAGGGTCTATCCGGCAAACGGCAAACCTGCCAAGAATGTCATGAGAGCTGCGTAGCCACCATGAAGAGCAGCCTTGCCACTGCGCCAACGGCAACCAAACGCCTCGCCCCCGCGAGCCTGTTTCGCCAGCGGGTCAAACGGCTGAACACCAGGGAAGACTGGCTGATGATGGGCCTGGTGTTGCTGTCCAGCCTGTGGCTACTGGTAGGCGTGGTGTTGCCCCTCTGGCAGGTGGTATACCGCAGCCTGGTTGATAATCGGGGCAATTGGGTCGGCCTGGCAAACTATCAGCAATATTTCGCCAGCCCCGCGCTTTCCATTTCATTTTTCAACAGCCTCACCGTTTCAATAGTCAGTACGTTGCTCGCAGTCACCCTGGCTTTCGCTTATGCCTACGCCCTCACCCGCACGAAAGTCCGGGGGCAGAGTTTCTTCCGATTGATTGCGATGTTCCCGCTGTATGCCCCTTCTGTGGCGCATGGCATCGCACTGTTGTACCTTTTCGGTAAGAAAGGGCTTGTCACCACAGGTTTCCTCGGGCTCGCAGAGCGTGTCTTGGGATTCTCGCCAGGCCTTGACATTCATCTCTACGGTCCGACAGGTATTATCTTGGGTGAAGTGTACTATTGCTTTCCACAGGCCTTTATCATCTTGAGCACAGCGCTCATGCTCTCCGATGCTCGCCTTTACGAAGCCAGCATTTCGCTGAAAGCTTCAAAAGTGCGGACTTTTTTCACGGTCACTTTGCCCAGCATCAAATACGGCTTGATTAGCGCCATCTTTGTATGTTTCACTTTAGTATTCACAGATTTCGGTGTGCCGAAAGTTGTCGGAGGCAACTATAACGTCTTGGCAACTGACATCTACAAACAAGTCATCGGCCAACAGAATTTCACCATGGGTGCTACCATCAGTATCCTGCTGCTGTGTCCGACCGTGATCGCATTCGTGATTGATCGCCTCATGCAGCGCAGGCAAATAGCCCTGGTTAGTTCGCGCATCGTGCCATTCCAACCTCAGCCCAACCGCTGGGCTGACCGCTTCGCCCTGGCCTTTTGCACGCTTATTGCTGGCATGATACTCATCCCTCTTCTGAGCATTTTGTTCGCCTCTGTGCTGAACGTGTGGCCTTATAAGCTGGAGCTGACTTTGAGACATTACGACTTCACTTCAGTCGGAGGCGGAGGTTATCAAGCATACTGGAACAGCGTGCGTATGTCGCTGTATACGGCTGCCTGCGGCACGGTCGTGACTTTTGTCAGCGCATACCTGGTGGAAAAAGGCAGTAAGATGCGAGTGCTAAGGTCAATTCTGTACTTCTTCTCTATCCTGCCGGTGGCCCTGCCGGGCCTGGTAATAGGATTGGCCTACATTTTCTTCTTCAACGCCCCGAATTGGAATATGGGCGGTCTGTCTATACCCAATCCCTTCAATGTGCTGTATGGCACCATGGCCATTCTGGTCATTGCCAATATCATTCATTTTTACACCGTCAGCTTTCTCACCGCCGCTACGGCGCTGAAACAACTCGACCGCGAATTTGAACCCATTTCCGAGTCTTTGAAAGTGCCATTCTATCGCAGTTTTGTACACATCACATTGCCGCTAAGCCTCCCCGCTGTTTTGGAAATTGCCATCTACTACTTCGTAAATGCGATGGTCACCGTGTCCGCAGTCATCTTTCTTTATTCACCCCAACTCAAACTGGCCTCGGTCGCCATTGTGAACATGGAAGACGCGGGAGATACGGCCGCAGCGGCCGCCATGTCCGTGCTACTGATCCTGTCCAGCATGGTCGTCCGGGCCGGGTATGGCGTCTTGACCCACACGCTGTATAAGCGGACACAGGCCTGGAGAGCACCTTCGGAGGTCTAATGTTGAACGAATTTCCCAGACAAGAAACCAAGATTCTCTTCACTCCCGGCCCGCTGAGCACCAGCGATACCGTCAAATCGGCTATGATGCGCGATGTCGGCTCCCGCGATACGGAGTTTATCGCACTGGTTCGGGACATCAGGCGCAGATTGGTCGTGCTCGGCGGTGCATCAGAAACTGAATACACAGCGGTCCTGATGCAGGGCAGCGGCACTTTCGGCGTGGAAGCGGTGCTGTCTTCGGTCATTCCGGCAGACGGCAAATTGCTTATCGTCAGCAACGGTGCATACGGTGAACGTATCGTCCAAATGGCCCGGATCTTGAACCTCCAATATGTGTGTCTGCGGATAGCCGAAGACGCCGCGCCCCAAGCAGCGGAAGTCAAAGCCATTCTAAGGGCAGACGATACGCTCACCCATGTAGCAATCGTGCATTGCGAAACCACGACGGGCATTATGAATCCGGTGAAAGAGATCGGCCATGCCGTGCAGAAGCTGGGGCGAATCTATATAGTTGACGCGATGAGCAGCTTTGGGGCCGTGGATATCAACCTGGGTGCTTGCGGTATTGATTATCTGATTTCATCGTCAAACAAATGCGTGCAAGGTGTGCCGGGGTTCTCATTTGTGCTCGCCAGACGGGACCGCCTGACCTCGCTGGGTGACGGCCATGCGCGCAGCCTGTGCTTAGACCTGGTAGCGCAGTGGAAAGGATTGCAATCTGACGGCCAGTTCCGTTTCACCCCGCCCACCCATGCTCTTTTGGCGTTCCACCAGGCACTGCTCGAGCTGGAAAGTGAAGGAGGAGTCCAAGCCCGCGCCGCTCGCTATCGGAACAACCACCAAACATTGATACAGGGTATGCGTGCACTCGGATTCCGAGAGTACTTAAAGCCGGCCCTGCAAGGCTATATTATCACCTCTTTTCACTATCCCAAACATCAAAATTTCGACTTCGCCTCGTTCTATTCAATCCTGAGTAACAAGGGTTACGTGATCTACCCCGGCAAACTGAGCCAGGCCAACTGCTTCCGGATTGGGACCATCGGGCACATCACCGACTACCACATCGCTGGCTTGCTGGAAGCCATTCGCGCCACGCTGGTTGAGATGGGCGTACCTATACCTGTGGAATGAGAGAATTCACATTACTTTGTTAAGGAGGATTGGAAGACCATGGAATTTGTCTTTCGACGTTCGTATCGCGGGCCGCTCAAGGCGGTCATCCTTGACTGGGCGGGAACTACGGTGGACTTCGGGAGTTTTGCTCCCACGGGCGTGTTCTTGAAAGTCTTTGAAAAAATGAGCGTGCCTATTACCATCGAACAGGCGCGCGCCCCAATGGGCCTGATGAAAAAAGACCACATTGCCGCCATCACGGCAATCGAAGAAGTGGCCGCCGCATGGCAACGCACACACGGGCGGCCGTGTGGACAGGAAGACATTGACTTCATGTTTGAACAATTTGTGCCTTTGCAGATGCAATGTCTGGCCGAATACGCCGAGCCAATTCCCGGCGCTGTAGAAGCCGTAACTGAGTTCCACGCCAGAGGGTTGAAAGTAGGCTCGACCACCGGCTATACACGAGAAATGATGGAGATTTTGGTACCGGCAGCAGCCGGGCGTGGCTACCAGCCGGATGCGTGGGTCTGTGCTACCGACGTGCCAGCCGGCCGACCGTATCCCTGGATGTGTTACATCAACGCGATTAACCTCCAGGTCTTCCCGATGGAAGCCATTGTCAAAATCGGAGATACCTTGCCAGACATAGAAGAGGGCCTGAACGCCGGCATGTGGACAATCGGCGTAGCGCTCTCAGGCAATCAACTGGGCCTCACCAAAGAACAATTTGACCGCGTACCACCTCAGGAGCTCGAAAGAAAGCGGAAGGCCATATACGCTCAGATGTATCAGGCCGGCGCCCATTTCGTCGTAGATGGCATTTGGGAATGTCTGCCAACTATCGAAGAGATCCAGGCGCGCGTATCAAGGGGCGAGAAACCGTAATTGGTTGGTTGAACCCTGCCTTACGCATCATGGTGAATTAGAGAATTGCCCAGAGTCCTGTAAGTATCACAGCACCCTCTCGAATTTGTGCGCTGGTACATTGTCAAGTAGAATCATGCGGGGTTTAACCAGAATTTGACATTCTGCCAGATTCGTGCTATATTAGCCACAGCAACATAGAAGAAAGACTGCGAACAGGAATAGTAGCCGTCAAGGTGAAGCCCAGAGAGTTGGGGCCCGGTGGAAACCCAATGCTAACACGGACGGTGAATGGGCCTGGGAGTTGCGAGCTGAACCCGCTATGTGACCGAAAGTAGGCGACGCCGGAACGCCCCCGTTATCGGGCTGAGGGTATCGGACACGGGTCCTGTACCCAAAAGAGTGAGGCTGGCTCGACGAAGTATCCGCTATCACGGCGGATTTTTTGTTGGATGGCCTAATCAGGGTGGCACCGCGGGCGATTGTTCTGCGCTCGTCCCTCCAGGGGGACGAGCGTTTTTCTTTTTTCGAGTGCAACATCTGAAAAAGTTCTGTTAACAGAGGAGGGGAAAGATATGAGCAGCAAAAAAGTCATTCTGACCGGCGACCGTCCTACCGGCAAAATGCACCTGGGACACTATGTGGGCAGCCTGGTCAATCGGGTGAGGCTGCAGGACGAGTACGATTGCTACTTCATCATCGCCGATATCCACGTCCTGACCACCAGGCCGGAGAAGGAGCACGTCTTGGAGATGCGCGACAACATCCGCGAGATGGTGTTGGACTACCTGGCCGTCGGCATTGACCCGCAGAAGAGCACCATTTTCGTTCAGTCGGCTGTCAGGGAGACCGCTGAGCTGAACCTGTTGTTCGAGATGCTGGTCACACTGCCGCGATTGGAGCGACTGCCCAGCATCAAGGACATGGCCGCGGCGGCCAACCTGGACGTCTTACCCTTTGGACTGGTGGGCTATCCAGTCCTGCAGGCCGCCGACATCTTGTTGCCGCGCGCCAACCTGGTGCCGGTCGGCAAGGACAACGAGGCGCATGTCGAAATCTCGCGCGAGATTGCCCGCCGGTTCAATCGCCTCTACGACGAAGTGTTTCCGGAGCCGGATGTGATGATCGGCGAGGTGCCCACTTTGGTCGGAACGGATGGCCAGGCCAAGATGAGCAAGTCGCTGAACAACGCCATCTTCCTGTCTGACGACGAGAAGACGGTCCAGCAGAAAGTGGCCGGCATGTACACCGACCCCAAGCGCATCCGCGCCGATATACCCGGCACGGTGGAGGGCAACCCGGTGTTCATCTATCACGACGCCTTCAACCCGGACATCGAAGAGGTGAATGACCTGAAAGCCCGCTACCGTCAGGGCAAGGTGGGCGATGTTGAGGTCAAAAAGAAGCTGGCCCGGGCCATCAACAATTTCCTGGAACCGATCCGCCAGCGTCGCAGCGAGCTGGCGGCGCAGCCTGACCTGGTGGAGCAGGTGCTCTACGAAGGGACGAAACGCGCACAGGCCCGCGCCCGTGAAACGATGGAGATGGTCTATAAGGCGATGGGCCTCTACGGTCCTGAATTGGCTGCCCGCATCGCCCGCGAAGAGGCCGGGGGCCGTTAAGTCGGGCGCACAGGCGCAGTCGAAGTGGGGATAATCTGTCATGCAGGGCCTGTCGCCGTTCACCCGACCTGCCGAACGGGGTGAGGTGAAGCCGTGCCACTGACAGACGGAAGAATGTACGGCCTGTTCGTAGAATGCGCAAGCCACGCTTACGCTTTGAAAGGAGGCGAGTTTATCGAACGTAGGTGGGTGTTCTGGTCAGAGCTGCCGCGGGACACTCGCACAAGTGGGGCATCTACACATCTGAGAGGCGGGGCCGCAACCCCAATTGCATTACGATTTCAGAAGACCAATTGGTTGAAATGAGTGAGGAGGATTAAGACATGAAAGGACAAACAAAATTCCTGTTGACCGAGAGGGAGATGCCCACATCGTGGTACAACGTCGCTGCCGATATGCCGGGCGAACGTCCGCCCATGCTGCACCCAGCGACCAAACAACCGCTCACCCCACCAGACCTGGCGCCCATCTTCCCGATGGCGCTGATCATGCAGGAGGTCAGCAAAGAGCGGTTCATCGAGATCCCGGATGAATTGCAGGACATCCTGAAGCTGTGGCGGCCGACGCCCCTGTTCCGCGCCCACCGGTTGGAGAAGGCCCTCGACACACCGGCCAAAATCTACTACAAATACGAAGGCGTCAGCCCGGCAGGCAGCCACAAGCCCAATACCGCCCTCGCCCAGGCCTATTACAACAAACAGGAGGGCGTCCGTCGGCTGGCGACCGAGACCGGCGCCGGGCAGTGGGGCAGCGCGTTGTCTATGGCCTGTGCCTTCTTTGGGTTGGAATGCAAGGTCTACATGGTCAAGGTCAGCTATTACCAGAAGCCCTATCGCCGCAACCTGATGGAAGCCTGGGGCGCGACCTGTATCCCCAGCCCCAGCAACGAGACCAACGCTGGCCGCGCCATCCTGGCCCAGGACCCAGATTCGCCAGGTTCGTTGGGCATCGCCATCAGCGAGGCGGTCGAGGACGCCGCCACGCACGACGACACCAAGTATTCGCTGGGCAGCGTGGTCAACCACGTGTGCCTGCATCAGACCATCGTGGGCGAAGAAGCTCTCTTGCAGATGGAAAAAGCTGGCGACTACCCGGACGTGGTGATCGGCTGCGTTGGCGGCGGGTCGAATTTCGCCGGCATCTCCTTCCCCTTCGTGCGTGGCGTGCTCACCGAAGGCAAGAAGACTCGTTTCGTCGCCGTCGAACCGACCGCCTGCCCGACGATGACCAAAGGCCCGTATGCGTTCGATTACGGTGATACAGCCAAGATGGCCCCCATCGCCAAGATGGAAACCCTGGGCCACACGTTCGTGCCGCCTGGCATCCATGCGGGCGGATTGCGCTACCACGGCATGGCGCCTTTGGTGTCGGAATTGCACCAGATGGGCATCATCGAGGCGATAGCCGTCCCCCAGACCAAGGTCTTCGAAGCGGCCATTCAGTTCGCGCGGACCGAGGGCATCCTGCCCGCGCCGGAGTCGGCCCATGCCATCCTGGGCGCCATCCAGGAAGCGCAGAAAGCCAAAGAGGCTGGCGAATCGAAGGTCATCCTGTTCAACCTGAGTGGCCACGGCCACTTCGATATGGGCGCATACGACGCTTACCTGTCCGGCAAGCTGGAGGACTACGAGTACCCGGCCGAGAACGTCGCCGCCGCGCTCAAGGAGCTGCCGGAGGTCGCGTTCTAAGAGCTGACGATGCCTTTTCTCACGGCAGAGGCGCAGGGAGCGTAGAAAGAGCAAAGCTCTGTGCGCGCCCTGCGCCTCTGCGACAGGCAATAGCCGAGGAGTACACTGGACATGCACACCAATCTCAGAATACCCGGCCCGACGCCGCTGCCCGAGGCCGTGCTTCGCGCTCTGTCGCAGCCGATGATCAGCCACCGCAGCGCGGAGTTCAAACAGCTCTTCAAGGGGCTGCTGGCCGACCTCCAGCACATCTTCCAGACCGAGAGCGATGTGCTTCTGCTGGCAGCATCCGGCACCGGGGGGATGGAAGCGGCCATAGTGAACACGATTCGGCCGGGCGACGCAGTGTTGGCCGTCAGCATCGGCTATTTCGGCGACCGCTTTGCGGCGATTGCCGAGACATGCGGCGCGCGGGTCACCCGGCTCACATTCCCCTGGGGCCAGGCCGCCGACCCCGAAGCAATCAAGGCGCAGCTCGCAGCGCAACCGGATACGCGAGCGGTTTTGGTAACCCACAACGAGACCTCTACTGGCGTAACCAACGACCTGGGGGCCATCGCCGCCGTTGTACATTCGTTGGGAGAGGGATCGCCGCTGCTTATCGTGGACGCGGTGAGCTCCATTGGTGCACTGGACCTGCCGACCGACGCCTGGGGCTGCGATATTGTGACGACCTGTTCACAGAAGGCCCTGATGGCGCCGCCGGGCATCGCGCTGCTGAGCGTCAGCCCACGAGCCTGGCGCGTGATTGAGCAGACGCCGACGCGCAGCTATTACTTTGACCTGAAGGCCCTGCGCAGGCGGGCCGCCGAAGGGGAAACGCCGGCCACGCCGCCCGTCTCGGATATGTTTGCCCTGCGGGCTGGCGTTGACCTCATTTTGCAGGAAGGCTTGACCAATGTCTTCGCCCGCCATCACCGCATCGGAGAGTACACACGACAGGGCATCCTGGCGCTGGGCCTGGGGTTGTTGGCCGACCCGCGATACGTCTCCGACACGGTGACGGCCGTCACGTTCCCACCAGGCATGGACGCCGATGCGATTCGCAGCCGCCTGCGGAAAGAGTTCGGCGTCGTTCTGGGCGGCGGACAAGGTCCACTGAAGGGCCAGATCGCCCGCATTGGCCACATGGGCTACGTCTCGGAAGAAGACATCGCCGCCGTGCTGTCCGCGCTGAGAGCCATCCTCGCCTGAGTCTTTGGACATACCCGCGAGACAGGATATAATAGTACCGAAATCTTTTCTCGCAGGGACGTAAGGCATGTTGGAATTGAAGGGCGCTGTCGGCGTTGTAAAGCATGAACAGAATTCGCTTCTGCTGAATGAGATCGAACGACTCGATGCAGAGCTGTTGGAGCATTTCAAGGGTAAGATGGTCGTTCAGTCCTTGCTGACTCGCCCTTTGGTTAGTTTCCAAGCCAACAAAAACCGCCCAATTTACCGCTGGTACAAATACAAAGAAGCCTTCTCCGCATCGCTGGTCGAATATCTGATTCACAAATACGGCATCTGTGAAGGGACCCACAAAAGCGCCGAGGGGAAATTCGGCTTTACAATGGCTCCTGCCTTGAGATATTTCCCCAATTGCCTGACAGGAGCTATGAAGCGATTATCACATCGCCTCCTTATTGCAATCGGTATGATTACACACGCACTTATGCTCTAGAGCTGGCCTTGCTTGGCGTCAATGAACAAGGACTGGCGAAACTTCGTCAGGAGATGCTCAGTTGTACAGTCGAAAACCGTGCAAAAGATTTGCTGAACATGAACCCGAATTGGGTGAGTGCCCTGATTGCTGCTGATGAACAGCGACTGCTGCAGGCCATATTGAAATATCTGGATGACCGAAAGGCCCAAGGCGCTTTGAACAACAGCGGAATTCCTCGAATGGTGAGGGGATATTTCTATGAAATGGCTTGTGTGATCGCAGAATGCTGGCGTGTGCTCAGGCCCGGCGCTCCAATGTTTATGGTCAATGACAACGTGCGGTACGCGGGCGCAAGTATTTCAGTAGACCTGATCCTTTCTGAGATGGCTGAGAAATTCGGCTTCGAGGTGGAGAATATCCTTGTCCTGCCTGATGGGAAAGGCAACAGTAGCCAACAAATGGGAGAACATGGCCGCGAAGCCTTGCGGAAATGCGTCTACGTGTGGAGAAAACGGTGAGAGCCACTTCATCACCTCCTTACATGATGCACCTCCGTGTAAGCGACGACCTCGTGACCACTTACGAAGCGACTCGCGCCGGATTTGTCGCCCTGGCCCTGGAAAAGAATCGAAAAGCGACACCTTACGTAGTGCAGGCCCAGGCACTTCAGGAAGCTGCCTCTTTAGCGCGCACGCCGGCCGACTTGCTCAATATTAAGGGTATTGAAGCGGGCCTGCTGACGGCAGCGGGCCTTTCGGACAGAGCTCTGAAACATCTATTGCCTCAGGATAAGGCCGAAGCAATAAAGGGCCTCATCCGAAACTTCCTTGAGCCAGCCGGGGCAAAGTTTGTCGAGGAATTGGTGTTCCGCTTCTTGCTTACTCGCGGTGACACGCTTGGAGGTTCTATGCGGAACGTCGGTGGGGTGTTGGCGCAGAGAAAAATGGCCCGTGCTATCATTTCAGCCCTAACGATCGCAGGCATCGGTTATCGCTGGCAACATTCCCGAACCAGAAAGTGGGTTGAAATGGCAAGTGACGATTCGGATATCGAGCTGTCACTGCGTGGCCTGGCCTGGCAGACCGAGAACGGGCCTCGGACTCTGATCTACAACTTAACGGTGCCTCTGATCAAAAACAACGTGGATATGTGCCTGTTCAAACTTGGCCCCGGTCAATTGCAAGAAACCGGGTATCATGCTGCTCACTCTTATCTTGCAATCGGCGAACTCAAAGGCGGAATTGACCCAGCTGGCGCAGACGAACATTGGAAAACCGCGCACACTGCTTTGCAACGTGTTCGCCGCGCTTTCTCTGAAGCTGGCGCTTCGCCGTACCTCTTCTTTGTTGGCGCGGCAATCGAGAAAAAGATGGCAAGCGAAATCTGGGTGCAACTGACAAATGGCCAGCTCCATAATGCGGCGAACCTCAATGAAGAAAGGCAGGTTGCCTCTTTGGCTCGTTGGCTGTGTCAATTGTAACTCTCGACGGGGCTGGCCCGTGCGAGTAAGTCGCCCAGGCGAATTTTTCCCTGCCCCTCGTGGGCGAATAACTTTTTTGTGAAGGAGAAGAGAACAATGCGTGCTCTGCGGGTGATCGAACCCAACGTTCTGCAAGTGACAGAGGTGCTCGCGCCGCCGAGGCGGCCGGGTGAGGTGCGCATCCAGGTGGAATACGCCGGGGTGTGTGGCTCGGACATGGCCATTATTGACGGGAGCTATCCTTATTCGCCATATCCGCTCACGCCGGGCCATGAGTTCTGTGGTCGGGTCACTGAGGCCGATGCAGGGT
>Ga0209101_1001702_pt1 | contig 15684 bp, 9 predicted proteins | sample ConPoolayeCmetaG_FD_185481 | JGI IMG/M metagenome (GOLD analysis project Ga0209101, IMG submission 185481) | Hot spring microbial mat communities from California, USA to study Microbial Dark Matter (Phase II) - Cone Pool mat layer C metaG... ...
CACGACGAGGCCGAGCCCGGGGGCCGCCTCTTCGAGATGCGGGGCCGATACGTCGCCCGTGCCTTCGAGCAGCGGCTGCAGCGCGCCGTAGATCGTCTGGCGCGTCTGGGCCCCGTTCCAGAGCTCTTCTAGTCGATCGTCGTCGAGGAACATGCTGGTCAGGTTCGCCTGCGGATCGAGATCGGCGGCGACGACGTTCAAACCCAGGTCCGCGTACATCCAGGCCAGGTGATAGACGAGCGAAGTCTTGCCGACGCCGCCCTTGTTGTTGAAAAACGCGATGGTCTTCATTGGGCGGCCCTCACCGTCACCGCGACCTGGGTCGGCTGCACGTCGAATTCGGGAGGCGGGTTGCCGTTGTCTTTGAGCAGGCGCCGCGCGGTGGCGATCCCCACGCCGTAGCGCTGGACGAAGCCGAGCACCCGCATCGCCTCGGCGAGATTGGGATTTCGATAGTCGGCGACACCGGGCTCGCCGAAGTTGTCGGCCCGAACCGTACCGAAAGGGCCACCCGGGCTCGTGATCTCGATGCGGTCGTCGTACCAGGTGACCCGGACCGGCGCGTTCGTGGCCTCGTAGGTGCGATGCATGACGGCATTGCGCACGAGTTGCTGGAGAGCGCCCTTCGGGTAGATGCTGTGGCGCCGCTCGAGCGAGGCCGAAGCGATATCCACCGACGTGCGGTTGTGGGCCGCGAGCTTCTCGTCGATCCGCCGCAGCACGTCGCTCAGCACGCCGTCGATCAGGGCTTCATCGACAATGGGGTCGGAGAGGTCTGCGCCCCCGATCCGGAGGAACTGGATGTACGCGCCTGGCAGGAAGTCGCGGACGCGCGGCGCGAGCACGAGCACGCCGAGCACGGTGGGCGTGGGTTCGTCCGCCGCGACGATCATCTTGGTGGCCGCAAGACGCTGCTCGAAACTTCGGTCGTTGGCTTCGAGGACCTCGCGGGCAACCGCGGAGGGAAGGTACTCGTTCTCGAAGGTGGTCCGGCTTAGATCGGAGAGCACAGCCGAGGGAACGGGCTGTACGTCGAACGGACGGTCGCGATGGCGACGACGCTCGGTCAGGATGCTCTCGTCCTGCGCCGTGGCAATGGCCCGCCGCAGTCCGATCCGCACCCAGACCCGGCCCTTGAACCGTACCGGCGGGGAATCCGCCGGATGCACAGTCAGCACGGCGACGTCCGCGCCCCGAAGGTGGTGCTTCGCCACCCTGATCGTCGGCGGCGGCACGATGTTGCCGTCGGTCTTCACGTCGGCGAGCACACGTAGCAGCTCATCGGTGATCGCGAGGCCGGACGGCGACCCGTCGTCGCGCACGCCGACGAACACCACCCCCGGTCGTCGATGGCTCGGGAGGTCGTTCGCGAAGGCACAGACGGCTTCCCGGATCTTCGTCGGGGCATCGCCCGCCAGGGATTCTTTGCGCTCGACCAGATCCGACTCCAGGTCGTTCAACATCGCCTCGAGCTCCGCGTCGCTGTAGGTGGTCATCCTGGCGCCTCCATCCTCGCCGCGACCGGCAGGGCCATCTCGAGGACTTGCCTCTTCACCAGACCCTCCACCACGACGGAGCGAGCGCGTCCGGCGCCAGCCTCCGGAGCCCGGGCGAGCTCACCGGGGCTCCTCCGCCCGCGCCAGCAGCTCGGCGAAATCGTAGTTCACGCTCGTCACCCCGAAGTCGGGCTCGCGGTGGAAGGGGTGGCGCAGGTAGCGCACGCGAGGCGCGGCATCGTCGACGAACTCGACGAGCGCCAGAATGAAGTCGTCGGGCTTGTTCAGACTGGTGAGGATCTCGTTCCGCGTCACCGTCACGGTGGTCGCGTCGGCCACGCGTCCCTTCACCTCGATGAAGCGCAACCGGCCCGTCCCGGGCACGCGACTCTCGATGTCGTAGCCGAGCCGATCGGCCTCGCGGTCGATGGGCTCGAAGCCCAGCGCGCGCTCGGTCGCCATGACGATGGCCCGGGCGCGCGCAGCGGTCGCCTGCGTGTCGCTGGCAGCCTCGGGCCGGCGCACCGCGCGCCCGGTCATCGCCTCGAGCAGCCCCAGCGGCACCACCGCGAAGCACCCGAGCACCACGGGCGGCAGCGCCGACACCTGGGCCTCGCGATCCAGCTCAGCCATCCGCCGCTCCAGCCGCGCCTGCAGCTCGTCGGCGCGGCGGCGCGCTTCCTGCGAGTTGAGCCGCGCCCCGGGTTTGCCCGCCTGCTCGCGCAGCTTCAGCTCCTCGGCCTGGTGATCCCAGTGGGCGATCTCCTTGGTGAGCCGGTCCTTGACGGCGGCACGGGTTTTCTCCACCGAGGCCTCGCGGCGGCTGCGCACCTCGGCCAGATGCTCGGGCACGACGTGCTCGATGGCGTGCGCGAGCGCCCTGCGCTCGAGATCCCGGGCCATCCAGGCGCACTCGGGTCGGGCGAGAATCGCCCCGGGCTCGGGCTCGTCGGCGCGGAGCGGCCGATAGTCGAGATAGGGCGCGTACTGGAGATGCCGGGCACGACCCTCGGCGTCCATCTCGACGTAGAGCATGCGGCGCGAGATGGTGCGGCGCTCGCCCGAGGCGAGCACGGTCGCGTCCTGGATCGCATGCTCGAGGGTGCAGACCAGCCGCGGCTGCGTCCCCGGGTCGCGCTCGTCGACGAGCACCGTGCCACGCCTGAGGAGATCGCGGTGGCGCTCCAGGGTGAGATCGAGCACGGCGTCGAGCAAGGGGTGCCCCGGACAGACGAAGGCGGCACGCGGCTGCCCCGGCGGCGCCACGAGGTCCTTCTCGAACACGATGCGCTCGTAGCGCGTCACCACCGGCTCGCCGCGGCCGATCTGGCGATCGCGCTGGCGCACCGGGGCGGGCACGTGCGTGATCTCGTAGCGGCGGGGCTCACGCTGGCGGATCGTGCCGCCGAGCCGCTGGAAGGCCTCGAGGAAGAACGACTCGATGTAGTGGGGCTGGAGGCGGCGGGCCTCCGCGCGCTCCATCTGCTCGCGCACGCGAGCGACCCGGCTCAGGTCCATCGCGTCGTGCACCAGCGCGCGCTCCTCGATCAGGGTCTCGAGGTGCGGCCGGTCCACGCCGTGCTCCACGGCGCGTTCGAGGCGCGCCCGCACCTCGGGACGGTCGCCGTAGCGGATGGCCTCGATCAACAGCTCGCGGAGCGGGCGGCCGTCGAACTGTAGCTTGCCGAGCACGTCGAACACCTGCCCCCCGAGCGCCTGGCGCGCTTCCTCGAGCTTCTCGAGGAGCCGCCGGTAGACATCGCCCTCGCGGGTCTCCTCGGCCACCAGGTTCCAGAGATGGCAGACCTCGGTCTGGCCGATGCGGTGGATGCGGCCGAAGCGCTGCTCGATGCGGTTCGGGTTCCACGGGAGATCGTAGTTCACCATGAGATGGGCGCGCTGCAGGTTGATGCCCTCGCCGGCGGCGTCGGTGGCGACGAGCACCTGCACCTCGGGATCGTTGAGAAAGGCCTCCTGCGCCTTGCGCCGCTCCTCGCGGCCCATGCCGCCGTGCACCGTCACCAGGGCGTGCGGCCGGCCGAGCACGGTGCCGATCTTCTGCTGCAGGTAGGCGAGCGTGTCCCGATGCTCGGTGAACACGACGAGCTTCTGCCGTGGCGAGGGCGCGGGCGGAGGCAGCGGTCCGGCGCCGTAGGGCGGTGGTGCAGGCTCCGCGACGCGGCCGCCGAGGCCGGCGGGCGTGAAGATCTCGCCGAGCAGGTGCGCAAGCTCGCGCCACTTGGTGTCCTGGCCGCTGCGCCGCACCTCGGCGGCGAGCGCTTCGAGGCGGGCGAGCGTCGCGATTTCCGCCCGCAGCTCTTCGATGGTCCGCGCCGCGGTCGCCTGGTCGAGGATTTCCTCCTCGGCCGCCTCGATCTCGCTCCCCGGAGCCTCGTCGAGGTCCTCGAGGGTCTCGGCGTCCAGGGCGGGGCCGCTTGGCACGGGCCGCGGCACCGCCGCCCCACGCTGCAGCAGCTCGACCTCGCGCAGCCGCTTCGCGAGGCGCTCCCGCCGGCGGCGCAGCGACTGGTAGATCGCCTCGGGCGACGAGGCGAGACGGCGCTGGAGAATCGTCAGCGCGAAGCCGACGGTGCCGGCACGCCGATCGTCTTCCAGCGCCTCCGCCCGCCCCCACTCCGCCCGCACGTACTCCGTGACCTCCCTGTACAGCCGGGCCTCGGCGTCGGAGAGCCGATAGGGAACGGTGTAGGCGATGCGCTCGGGAAAGAGCGGCCGCCCGTCGAATTTGAGCAGGGTCTCCTTCACCATGCGGCGCATGAGGTCGGAGACGTCGACCTGGTGGACGCCGTCGCGAAAGCGCCCCTCGAAACGGTCGCCGTCCAGCAGCGCGAGCAGGAGCTGGAAATCCTCCTCCTTGCCGTTGTGCGGGGTGGCGGTGAGCAGCAGGAAGTGCCGCGTGAGCCCGGAGAGGAGCTGTCCCAGGCGGTAGCGCTTGGTGTACTTGATCTCGCCGCCGAAGAAGGTGGCCGAGAGCTTGTGGGCCTCGTCGCAGACCACGAGGTCGAAGCGACAGTCGGGCGCAGCGAGTTTTTGCTGCACGGTCTCGTCGCGGGCGAGCTTGTCGAGCCGCGCGATGGCCAGGTTGTTCTCGAGAAACCAGTTGCCGGTGCGCGCCGCCTCGAGCTTGTCGTTGGTCAGGATCTCGAAGGGCAGGTGGAAGCGCTCCGACAGCTCGTCCTGCCACTGCTCGACGAGGCTGCCGGGGCACACGACCAGGCAGCGCTGGAGGTCGCCGCGGGCGATCAGCTCCTTGATGAGCAGGCCCGTCATGATGGTCTTGCCGGCCCCCGGATCGTCGGCGAGCAGGAAGCGCAGCGGCTGACGCGGCAGCATGGCCTCGTAGACGGCCGTGATCTGGTGGGGCAGCGGATCGACCCGCGAGGTGTGCACCGCGAGGACCGGGTCGAAAAGGTGCGCGAGGCGGATGCGGTGCGCCTCGGCGACGAGGCGAAAGAGCGCCCCGTCGCCGTCGAGGCTCCAGGGGCGGCCGGCCGTGACGAGCGCGAGCCGGGGCTCGTCCTGGCGGTAGAGAATCTCCTCGCCCACGCGCCCATCGGGTCCGCGGTAAACGAGCGTGAGCGCGTCCGAGCCGTGCCACTGCACGCTCACCACCGTCACCACGGCATCGGGCAGGATGCCGCGCACGGCGGCGTCGGGTTGGAGATCGTCGAGCGTCACGCGCCGCTTGCTCGCGCAGCCAGTACCGCAAGGCCGGGCGCGCGACAAGGTCGCCGAGGCGCTGCGCCGGGGTGCTGGCGCGCCCCGCGCGCCCGTGTCAGCACTGGAGCCCTCGTCATGAGCGAGCCTCCCGTCACGCGTCCCGGCGGCCCGCGCGTCGCGCGCTTCGCGGTGCCCGAGCCGCTCGCTGGCGAGCGGCTCGACCGCGTGCTCGCCGCCTGCGTGCCCGGCCTCTCCCGCAGCCGCGCCCGCGTGCTGCTCGACTTGGGCGGCGTCTTCGTCGACGGCAAGCGCGTCAAGGTCGCGAGCCGGGCCGTGCGCGCCGGGCAGACCGTTGTCGCCACGATCGGCGGCGCGCTGGCGCGCGCGACGAAGCAGCCGGGCCGGGCCGCGCGCGCCCGCGACGAGGCGGCGCTGCCGCCCTTTCGCATCGTCCACGAGGACGCAGACCTGGTCGTAATCGACAAGCCCCCGGGCCTGCTGGCCGCCCCGACCGCCGAGAGCGATCGCGGCAACCTCGCCGACCTGCTCGCGCGCCGCCCGGGCGGCGGACCCGTCTGGGTGGTCCACCGCCTCGACCTCCACACGAGCGGTCTTCTCGTCTACGCGAGGACCCCCGAGGCCAACCGCGTGCTCGCGGCGCAGTTTCGGACGCACGACGTGCGTCGCGAGTACCTGGCCGTGGTCGCCGGCGCCTTTCCGGCGGATCGCTTGGTGCTCGACACGCCGCTCGGTGGACGGCGCGCCGTCACCCACGTCGCCATCGAGGAGCGCTATGGCGATCGGGCCACGCTGCTCCGCTGCCGGCTCGAGACCGGCCGGACCCACCAGATCCGCCTGCACTGCGCCCTGGCCGGCCATCCGGTCCTCGGCGATCCGCTGCATCCCGTGCGCACGGCGCTGCCGCCGCCGCGCCTGGCGCTCCACGCCGAGGTGCTGGGCCTCGTGCACCCCCGCACGGGCGAGCCCCTCGATCTGCGGAGCCCGCTTCCCGCAGATCTTGCAGGCTGGCTTGCACGCTTGCGGAGCGCGCTCCGCTCCTGAGCGCCGTCCGGCCCGCCGGCGTCCCTTGACAGGCAGCGGCCCTCTGCGCTTCGCTCCGGCAGTGACGACCGCTCGCAGGCGACGACCCTGGTCTTCCCGGCTGCGTGCCGGCGCGCTGGGCGTGGTCGCGGGGCTCGGCGCGGCAGCGCATGCGGCACCGACCGTCGAGCGGCTCGGGGGCACCTCGCTCGTGCTGGCGGCACGGCCCGCCAGCTCGCTGGCCGTCCGCGCCGACGACCCGGGCACCACGATCGGTCGCGGTCCGGGATCGCCCGACGACCCGACGCGGGTCGGCGGGACGCTCCGCCTGCGCTCGTTCACAGGCGACACCATCGTGGCCACGATCGCCATCCCCGCCTCGCGCTGGCGGCCGCTCGGCCCTCGCCGCAGCCCGCGGGGCTGGAAGGCTCGTGGGCCTCGCCCCCTGCAGCGCCTCGTCCTCGAGGCGGGCAAGGGCCTCGCGCTGCGCGCCGGCGGGCCGCGCCTCCCGGTGCACCTGCGCAGCGACCCCGCGCCGCTGGACGTCTCGCTCACCATCGGCGAGCGCACGTGGTGCACCCGCTTTGGCGGCACGACGACCTTCGAGGCCGGCGTCCGCTTCACGGCCGCGAACAGCCCGCCGTCTGTCGCCTGTGGCCTCAACCTCGCACCCTGGCGCATGCACCCGATCGCCAGCCGCTGGCGCGGCGCGAACGGCCTCGGCCCCGGGGACGTCGACCAGGACGGCTACCAGGACTACGTCACCAACTACGAGTTCGATCAGCGCTACGTCCTGTCCTTTCACCCCGGGCCGGGCGCGAACCCGCGCCTCCCCTGGGAACAGGTAGAGGTGTTCAGGCCGACGCCCTTCGCGTCCGGCTACGGCGTCAATCCCGAGAACTCGACCCTCGGCGACTTCGACGGGGACGGTCATCTGGATGTCGCCGCCGCCCAGGGCTTTTCCTTCGTGACCTTCTGGGAGGGTAGTCAGCCCGGCGTGCGCATCCTCTGGGGACCGCCCGCCGCCCAGGCACGCGATCCCGCGGCCTGGATCGACGCCGGACGCATCCCGGCCACGATCGACACCGGGCATTTCCTCTACGTCGTTCCGCTCGACGTGAATGGCGACGGCCGAACCGACATCGTCGCTGGGGGCCGCGTGCACGCCGGCAACGGCATCCGCACGGGCATCGTCTGGCTCGAGGCTCCGGCCGCCCCCGCCGATCCGCGCGACCTGTCGTTGTGGCAGATGTGGCGGCTCGATCCCGAGCAGTACGACGGTCACGGCGTGGTCTTCGTCGACATGGACGACGACGGCGATCTCGACTTCGTCGACGCCAACGCCGACTGGGACACGCCGGACGACGCGGAGACCGTCCACTGGTACGAGAATCCGGGGCCGGGGAACCCGGCGCAGCGCGGCCCTTGGACGAAGCATCTCCTCCACCAGGGTCCCGAGTACTTCGCGAAGCCGCAGATCGCCGTCGGCGACATCGACCGCGACGACGACGTGGACGTGCTCACCATGGTCTCGGACGCCGTCTACTGGTTCCGCAAGGATGGCCCCGGCGTCTTCGAGCGGGTGGTGATCCCGAAACCGCCGATGACGACGCAGCTCTCGCGGCCGCTGCGCGTCGCCGATCTCGATCGCGACGGGCTGCCCGATCTTCTCGGCATGCTGCTCCACGACACCGGCACGCTCCCGCGGGACAAGGCGGCCGTCTTCTGGATGCAGTCGACAGGCAACCCGGCCGCGCCGGACGGCTGGCTCACGCACGCCATCAAGTGGGGCTCGGGCCGGACCATGCGCCTCGGCGATCTGCCCGATCAACGGGGCTTCGGCGAGAAATGGGACGGCGTGGTGCTCGACGACGTCGACCGCGATGGCGATCTCGACATCGTCGCCAACTGCGAGGAGTGGTGGCAGAGCGCCAACGAGATCGCGCCGTTCTGGGACCCGGGCGATCCGAGCAGCGTGGCGGTGGTGTGGTTCGAGAATTCCCTGGCAGACGACCCGCCCCGCTTCGGCGAACGCGAGGGTGTCGTGGCGCTCGAGGCCGAGCACGCGACCAACACCCTCGACAATACCTGGATCGAACGCGCGACCTTCCCCGGCTTTGCCGGCGAAAGCTATGTCCAGGACCACCGCTCGCTCGAGCGCGTGCAGGCCACGTGGGACGAGAGCCGCGGTCTCGACTACGCCCTCGAGGTCCGCGGCGGCACCTATACGGTCTGGGTCCGGCGCTGGATTCCCGCCGCCTGGGGCGCCGAGCTTGGCGGTCCGCACTCCGACTCCGCCTGGATCGGCGCCGACGGGGAGGCTCTGCCCGCTCCCGTCGACGATCTCGGCGGCGTGCCAGGGGTGTGGGAGTGGGTGGCCATGCCCGAGCGGCTGCGGCTTCGCCGGGGTCCCCACCTGCTCCACCTGCGGGTGCGCGAAGGCGGGTACGCCATCGACCGCATCGTGCTCGCCCGCAGCCCCCGCTTCCGTCCCGAGGGTTCCGGCCCCGCCGAGACGCCGATCCCGTGACGCGGGTTCGGGCGCGGCCATCGCCAGATCGTAACGTGTCGGTCAACGCGTATTCGCCACTTCGACGCACAAGCTGGGAGGCACAGCGATGATGATTCTCCGTGGCTCGCCCTTCCTCCGCCCCATCGACCGCCGTACTTTCCTGCGCACCTCTGGCGCGCTCGCGGGCCTGGTCGGCCTCCGCGTGGTCCCCGGCGCCCGCGCGCTGGCGGCCACCTCCTCGCTATTCTCGCTGGGCGTGGCCTCGGGCGACCCCACGCCGACGAGCGTGCTCCTGTGGACGCGGCTCGCACCCGATCCGTTGAACGGTGGGGGGATGTCGCCCAAGCCGGTGCGGGTGCGCTGGGAGGTGGCCCGTGACGAGGGCATGCAGCAGATCGTGCGCCGCGGCCAGGTCACCGCGAAGCCAGGCGATGGCCATACGGTCCACGTCATCGCTGGCGGTCTCGCGCCCGACAGCTGGTACTTTTACCGCTTCTCGGCCATGGGCGAGACGAGCCGGGTCGGGCGCACCCGCACCCTGCCTGCCCGCGGCACGCTGGCCTCGCGTCTGCGCCTCGCCGTGGTCTCCTGCCAGGACTATCAGAACGGCTATTACGCGGCCTATCGCGACATCGCCGAGCACGATCTCGATTTCGTCGTCCACACCGGCGACTACATCTACGAGTACGCAGCCAATCCGGCCGCCATTCGCCAGCACCGCGGCGGCGAGTGTCAGACGCTCGACGACTACCGCAATCGCTACGCGCTCTATCGCCTCGACCCCCAGCTCCAGGACGCTCACGCACGCTTTCCGTTCCTCGTGACCTGGGACGATCACGAGGTACAGAACAACTACACGGGCCCGATTTCCGACGAGGGGGTGCCGGCCGACGCCTTCCGCACGCGGCGCGCGGTCGCCTATCAGGCCTACTGGGAGCACATGCCGCTCCGCGCTTCGTCCCGGCCCCGCCGGGATACGATGCAGCTCTACCGGCGCTTCGACTTCGGCCGGCTGGCGCGCATCTTCATGCTCGACGGACGCCAGTTTCGCTCGGACCAGCCCTGCGTCGAGCCGGGCTCGCTCGGCGTGGGCCCGGAGTGTCCGGACGTCTTCGCCGAGGACCGGACCTTCCTCGGCACGCGCCAGGAACGCTGGCTGTACGCGGGGCTCCGCCGCTCGCGCGCCCGCTGGAACGTCATTGCGCAGCAGGTGATGATGATGCGCGGCGATCTCGGCGAGGCTCTGGGCTCGGCCGTGCCCGTCTACAACATGGACGCCTGGGACGGGTATCAGGCGCAGCGCCAGCGCATTCTCGATTTTCTCGCCCGCGAGCGCCCCGCGAACCCGATCGTCCTCACCGGCGACATCCACTCGGCCTGGGTCGCCGAGCTGCGCCAGAACTTCCTCGATCCCGCCTCGCCCGTGGTGGCCGTCGAGTTCGTCTGCACCTCGATCTCGTCGAGCTTCCTCGACAGCTTCATCCCGATCATCGAGGCCAACCTCGGGCCAAACAGCCGCAATCCCCACATCCGCTTCTTCGAGGGACGCCACCGCGGCTGGACGCTCTGCGACGTCACCCCCGAGCGCTGGCAGGCCGATTTTCGCGTCGTCCAGACGCTGAGCGACCCCGCCTCGCCGGTCGAGACGGTTTCCTCCTGGGTGGTCGACGCGGGGGTGCCGGGCGTCCGGCCCGCCTGAACCGCCGCGACTCAGACCAGCTTGCGGATGCGCTCGTAGCCCTTCTTCAGCTCCTCGCCCACCACGCGCAGCGCCGAGGCGACCTCTTTCGCCGCCTCGCCAGCCTCCCGGCCGATGACCTCGAGACGGCCTTTGGCATGCTCCCACTTCTTCTCGAGCTCGTCCCACTCGGTCTGCGCTTCCTTCTTCGCGAGGTGCATGCGCACGCGAAGCTCGTCGCGCTGCGTGCGCAGGGTGTCGAACAGCTCGCGGATCTCGTCTTTCAGCTCGGCCATGATCGTGCCCTCCGCAGCGGCGTGATCGTTCACCTCCGCATGCAAGACGCCGGCCGCCCTGGCGCCCTACGGGGATGCTCCCGCCTTCGCAATCGCGAGAATCTCCGGGCCTTCCGCGAGCGAAAGCCGGGTTTATCTCAGGGGCAGCGATGCGGTACATGCTTGCCCATGCCCGTGCTCCCGAGCCCCGCCATCCACCGCGAGAAACACGCGTGACCGCCGATCTGCTGCTGCAGGGCGGAGAGGTCGTCGATGGCAGCGGCGCCCCGGCCATCCGGGCCGACGTCGCCGTGCGCGCCGGCCGCATCGTTGCCGTCGGCGACCTCGGCACGATGACGGCGGCTGAGACCCTCGACTGTCGCGGCCGGACCATCACGCCGGGATTCATCGACGTCCATTCCCATGCCGACTTCGTGCTCCCCGAGGCCGATGCGGGAGCGCTGGTCGAGCCCTTCGTGCGTCAGGGCATGACGACCCTCGTCGCGGGCAACTGCGGCTTCAGCCCGGCGCCGCTCACGCCACGCAGCGCGCGTGGCGCACGGGACGCGAGTCGCCTCATGCGCGACACGCCTCTCGAGGGATCCTGGAGCAGCATGGGCGAATACCTCGATACCCTCGCCGCCACGGGCGTTCCGCTGAACCTGGTGCAGCTCGTGGGTCACGGGGCAGTGCGTGCCGCCGTCACGGGCGGCCTCGCTCCGGCACCGCCCACGCCGGAGCAGCTCCAGGCCATGGAGCGACTGACGCGCGCGTCGCTCGACGCGGGCGCCTTCGGCGCCAGCGTGGGGCTGGGATACGCGCCCGGCATCTTCGCGCAGGAACCCGAGCTCACGGCCTTCGCCCGCTGGGCCGCAGAGGCCGGGACCCCGGTGACGGCCCACCTGCGGGCGTACAGCCGCATCAGCCCGGCCGTCCCCGGCGATCCCGACCAGGTGCCCCACAACGTCGAGGCCATCGCGGAGATGGTGCGGGTGGCGGCGGCAGCGCGCGCGCGCCTGCAGCTCAGCCATCTGATCTTCGTCGGACGACGCACCTGGCCCACGGTCGAGCAGGCCCTCGCGCTGATCGAGCAGGCCCGCGCCGATGGGCTGGACGTGGCCTTCGATGCCTTCCCTTACACGGCCGGCAACACCACGGCGGCCGTGCTCTTCCCGCCCGACATGCTGCCGCACCTCGAGACCGTGCTGGAGAGTCCCGACGGTCTGGCCGGCCTGCGGGCCATGGCCGAGCACGTCTTCGCTCAGATCGGCTTCGGCCTCGAGGACATTCAGATCATGCACGCCAATGCCCCGCGCTTTGTCGGCTGCGACGGCTGCTTTGTCCCCGAGGCGGCGGCGCGGCTGGGCCTCGACCCTTGGGAGCTCTACGCCCGCCTCGTCGTCGAGAGCCGTCGGACGGCCCGGGTGCTCATCCACACGTACAGCGGGGCCGAGGACGACGAGCGCGCCTTGCGTCGCGTCCTCGCCCATCCGCTGTGCACCATCGAGACCGACACCATCCTCACCGCTCATGGGCACCAGAATCCCGCTTCGTACGGCACCTTTCCGCGGGTCCTCTCGACCTACGTCGCGGCGGGCCTGTTCACCTTCGAGGAGGCCGTGCACCGCATGACCCTGGCGCCCGCTGCGCGCTTCGGGCTCCGCGACCGGGGGATCGTCCAGCCCGGCGCCGCCGCCGATCTCGTGGTGCTCGACCGCCGGGCGCTGCGCGACACGGCGACCTTCGTCGCCCCCGCGCGCTATCCAACGGGCATCGAGCACGTCTTCATCAACGGCCAGCACGTGCTCGATGGCGACCGCTACGATGCCGTCCGTCGCGCCGGGGCCGTGCTCCGCCGCTGACCGAGGAGGAACGCACCGATGGCCACGGCCTTTCCGTCGTCACGATTTCTCGCCGGGAACTTCGCGCCCCTGCGTGTCGAGTGCGATGCGCCCGATCTCGTCGTGCGCGGCGAGCTGCCGCGCGAGCTGGCGGGCACGCTGTACCGCAACGGCCCGAATCCGCTCTACCCGCCCCGCGACGCCTACCACCCCTTCTCCGGCGACGGCATGATCCACGCCTTTCGCATCGAGAACGGCCGCGTCGCCTACCGCAACCGCTGGGTGCGCACCGCCAAGTGGCGCCTCGAACGCGAGGCCGGCGAGGCGCTCTTCGGCACGCTCGGCAATCCGCTCACCAGCGATCCGCGCGCGGCGGGCACGCCCTTTAATGTCGCCAACACCTCGCTCGTCTGGCATGGCGGCAAGCTGCTGGCCCTGGAAGAAGGCAATCCGCCAGTCGAGCTGGATGCCGACACCCTCGCGACGCGCGGCCCCTGGACCTGGAACGGCGCGCTGCGCGGCCCCATGACGGCGCACCCGAAGCTCGACCCCGAGACGGGCGAGATGCTGTTCTTCGGCTACGGGGTGGACGGCTTCGGCACCGCCACGATGAGCTTCCAGGTCGTCGATGCCGAGGGCCAGCTTCGCGTCAGCGAGCGCTTCGAGGCGCCGTACGCAAGCATGGTGCACGACTTCTGCGTGACTCGCGGACACGTCGTGTTTCCGGTCTTCCCCGCGACCATCGACCTCGAGCGGGCGCTGCGCGGCGGGCCCCCGATCGCCTGGGACCCGCGCCTCCCGAGCCGTCTCGGCATCATGCGCCGCAGCGAGAGCACGGCGGCTCTGCGCTGGCTCGCCACCGACCCCTGCTACGTCTTCCACCCCGTCAATGCCTTCGAGCGCGACGGGACGATCGTGGCCGACATGGCTCGCTACCCCGCCCTGCCCGGCTTCGCGGCCTTCGATGGCAGCCGCCCCGACCCCGCCGCGGCCGAGGCGCGACTCGAGCGCTGGACCTTCGCGGCCGACGGCTCCTCGGACCACGTGACGCGCACCCCGCTCGACGATCTCCCGATGGAGTTCCCCCGGATCGACGAGCGGGTAGCCGGGCTCCCGTACCGGCATGCCTTCTATGCCGCCTCGCGCGAGGCCCGGGCACGCGACATCCTCTTCGACACCGTGGTCCATCTCGACCTCGAGCGCGGCCACCGCGACGCCTGGACGGTGCCCCCTGGCGATTACGTCTCCGAGCCGGTCTTCGTGCCGCAGCGCTCGGAGGCCCTCGAAGGGTGCGGCTGGCTGCTCACCGTCGTCTATCGGGGGGCCGAGCAACGCAGCGACCTCGTGGTGCTCGATGCCGCCAACGTGGCTGCCGGCCCGCTGGCCACGGCCTCGCTCGACGTCCGCGTCCCGCACGGATTCCACGGCATCTGGCGCCCGGCGGCTTGAGCGAGGCCGTCGGGGCAGGAGGCCGCAGCCTCATGCCGCACGCCGCGTGAGCGTGCCGATCGCCTCCACGATCTGCGGCCAGACAGCGGCCGGCAGGTCATGGCCCATGCCGGGGATTTCGAGGAGCTCGGCGCCCGGCACGCAGGCGGCGATGTCGCGGCCGCACTCGAGCGGGATCAGGGGATCGTCGGTGCCGTGGATGACGAGGGTCGGCACGGCGACCGCCCGCAACCCGCGGCGCCGGTTGCCCGACGCCGTGACGGCCACGAGCTGGCGCGCCGGTCCCGCCGGATGGAAGCCCCGGTCGTAGGCGGCCTCCGCCTTGCGGCGCACGCGGGCCTCGTCGAACGGGAACCCGGGGCTCCCGATGATGCGCGCGATTCGCACGGCGCGTTCGATGTTGCCTGCGCGATCGCGCGCGATGGGCATGAGGAGCGCCTGCATGGCCTCGGGCCGGGCCGGCGGCAGACTGTGGTGGCCGGTGGTGGACATGATCGCCGTCAGCGAGCGCACCCGCGCGGGATGCTCGATGGCCATCACCTGGGCGATCATGCCGCCCATCGAGGCGCCGACCACGTGCGCGGCCGGGATCCCGAGCGCATCGAGCAGCCCCACGGCGTCCGCCGCCATATCGCTCAGCCGGTAGGGAGCTGCTACCGGCTCGTGGCGCGCAGCGGCCTGGAAGGCCGCTCGCACGTCCGGGACGCCCAGATGGTCGAGGATGGTGGAGCGGCCCACATCGCGGTTGTCGAAGCGGATGACGTGATGGCCTGCCTCGGCCAGGGCCAGGCAGAGCTCCTCGTCCCACTGGATCATCTGGGCGCCGAGGCCCATCACCAGCAGGAGCGGCGGCGCTCCGGGATCGCCGAAGGTTTCGTAGCAGAGCTCGAGGCCGTTGGCTTGCGCGAAGGGCATGGGGTCTCATTCCCGAGCGCCTCGGGCGCTGCAAGGCGTGCCGTGTCGCGCTACGGAGGTTGCACGGCGCCTGCGGCCCGTAGGAGAAGGCGGGCCATGCCCGGCCCGACGAGCCGCCTCTCGTATCGGCGCGAGGGCGAGGTGGGCGTGCTCGTCCTCGACGACGGCAAGGCGAACGCGATCGGCCCCGCCTGGCTCGAGGAGGCGCAGGCCGCGCTCGCGGCGGCGGAGACCGATTCGACCCGGGCCCTGGCCGTGCTCGGGCGCGAGCGCTTCTTCTCGGCGGGCCTCGACATGCGCATCGTGCCCTCCCTCCCTGCCGAGGCCATGCGCGCCACGAGTCTCGCCTTCGTCGAGGTGGTCCGCCGGCTGTTTCTCTTCCCGAAGCCGGTGGTTGCCGCCTCGGCAGGCCATGCGCTCGCTGGCGGCTTTATGCTTTTCTGCGCGGCCGATCTGCGCCTCGCCACGGACAGCCCGGCGCGCTACGGGCTCAGTGAAGTGCGCATCGGGGTCCCCGTGATCGGCCCGACGGCAGCCGTGGTGGCCGCTGCCGTCCCGGCACACGAACGCGTCCCGCTCTTGCTCCACGGCCGGGAGCTCAGCGCGCGCGAGGCGGCAGCCCTGGGGATCATCCACGAGCTGGTGCCCACGCCGGCCGATCTGCGACAACGCGCGCTCGAGCGCGCCGCCGCGCTGGCAAGTACGGTCGAGCCTCGCGCGTACGCAATCTCGAAGCTTGCGCTGCGCCGCCCGCTGCTGGAGCAGGCCGCCGCCGTCGCCGCGGAGCTCGCGGGAC
>Ga0209101_1001704_pt1 | contig 15665 bp, 11 predicted proteins | sample ConPoolayeCmetaG_FD_185481 | JGI IMG/M metagenome (GOLD analysis project Ga0209101, IMG submission 185481) | Hot spring microbial mat communities from California, USA to study Microbial Dark Matter (Phase II) - Cone Pool mat layer C metaG... ...
GGGCTGGAGGAGGCGCTGGCGCGGGCCACCGCGGTGGCGGCGGGACCCGGCATGGGGGTGGACGAGGCGGCGTGGGCCATTCTCTCTACCCTGCTGGAGCGCTGGTCGGGGCCGCTGGTGCTGGACGCCGACGCCCTCACCCTGCTGGCCGGTCGCCTGGAGGTGCTGGCCGATCGCCCCGAGCCGCCGGTGCTCACGCCCCACCCCGCGGAGCTGGCGCGGCTTTTGGGGTGTGAGACCGCCGACGTGGTGCGGGATCGGCTGGAGGCGGCGCGCACCGCAGCCCATCGCGCCCGCGCCGTGGTGTTGGCCAAAGGGGCGCGCACCGTGATCGCCGCGCCCGACGGGCGCGCCTTGGTCAACCCGACGGGGACCCCCGGCCTCGCCTCTGGGGGAGCCGGAGACGTCCTCACCGGTGTGGTGGGGTCGCTGCTGGCCCAGGGGGTGCCCGCCTGGGAGGCGGCCGGAACCGCGGCGTGGCTGCACGGCCGCGCCGCCGAACTGGCGGGACAGCACTTCGCCGGCGCGGTGCCCGCCTCTGAGCTGGTTTGCCATTTGGCCGCAGCGGAGCGCGAGGTGCGCGAAGGCGCATGAACAACGCCCAATCTGCCGTGCGGGTGCTGCCGGACGAGGCGGCCACGGAGGCGGCGGGGCATGCCCTCGCCCGCCTACTGCGGGCCGGCGACGTGCTGCTGCTGGAGGGTCCTCTCGGGGCCGGCAAGACGACCCTGGTGCGGGGGGTGGTGGCAGGCCTGGGCGGCGACCCCGGTGAGGTGAGCTCCCCCACCTTCGTGCTGCTCTCCCATTACGACGTGGCAGCCGGCGAAATCCGCCGCGTGCACCATGCCGACCTGTACCGGGTGCGCGGGCGCGCCGCCGCGCCAGTGGAGGAGATTGGCCTCGCGGAGGTGATGGACGACCCGGAGGGGGTGACGGCGGTGGAGTGGCCGGCGGGGTGGGAGTGGCGCGCCGGCCGGGGGAGGGTGATCCGCATCCAGTTGGCTTTCGAAGGGGAGGGTCGGCGGCTGTGGGTTTCCTTCTGACCGATGAGCTAGAGCGAAGGGCGTTAGGCTGGTTGTGGCGGCTAGCCCCCTGTGGGCTGCGGGCACCGGTGTGACACCTGCGGTTCCCCCGAGGCAGCGGCAAGGGTTTGAGGGCAACAAAAATCGCCGCCGGCGCACGGCCGGCGGCGAGAGGTGCAAGAAAAGTCGCCTAGAACGTCCAGCGCAATCCGAGGCGAACGATGTCCAAATTGCCGGTGAGGTCGGTGAGGTACCGGGAGTTGTCGTTGAAATCCAAGTACGTGTAGGAGAACACCCCGGTCAAAACGGAGGAGAGTTTCACCTCAGCCTCCGCCGTGGCGTCCCAAGACGTCGAGCGCAGGTCCACGTAGGTGTGCCAGGTGGAGAAGTCATAGGAAAATCCGGTGAGTTTGGCGAGAATTTCAGGACTGGCCCCCAGCCCCAGGGGGTCGACGAGCTCTTCTGCCTGGGTGTAGGTCGCGTTGAGCCCGATGGTCACGCGGGAACCGGGTTTGAAGTTGCTCCCCACCGCGAAGGTGGAATAGGTCATCTCGGAGGTTGCCAAGGCGCCGCTCGTGCCAAACTGGCCGAGTGTCACACCGCCCGCTCAACCATCCATCAAGGGGACGCATACCCAGCTCTTTAGTTTGCGCATCCCCGTGCTTGCCGCCACGAAGGCCTGGAACGATTCGTTGGGCGCCCACGCCACCTGGGCGTTGGCGGCGGTGGTGGTGCGCGACCAGTTGGTGAGGTCCTGGTCGGTGTTATCGCCGTCCCACCAGAGGAGGGAGAGTGAGGCGTTGGTGGTGGGGCCAAGGGTGAGCGCCGCGGTGCCCTTGAGCTGTACGTAGGAGGATGGCGAGGCGGTCATGTCGCCGATGCGCGACCGATAGATCTCGTAGTACTGAACCGACCCAGGCACGATGGGGGAAGGCAGAGGTGTGGTCTGCAGCGGCCCCGTTTGGCACGCGGTGTTTTGCGTCATGAAGGGCCGCCGAACGTCGGCAAGGATCCCCTCCAGGCGGAAGTTAACGCCGCGGGCCGGGCGGGCGGAGTAGGCCAGCTTGAGGCGCTGGGTCAGGGTGTCGGTCTTGCCGGGAGCGACTTCGTAGTGGGCCCGGTCGATGTTCTGGAAGGTGTACTCGCCAATGAGGGAGCTACCTCTGCCCACGCGGTAGGAGAGGCGCGCTGAGGCTTCGGTCACGTCGCGATCGATGGCCGACTGGCGCAGGAAGTCGGGCTGGAAGCCGTACCGCTCGTAGTAGCTCTTGCCGGCGTACGGTCCAGCCACCGCCTTGGGTTCCGGGACATCCACGAAGTAGTCGGTGGAATCGATGGTGTAGGAGCGGGCGCGCAGGGCGAACGTGCCCTTCTTACCCAGCCGCCGTCCCACCGCCAGGGCGATGGCGTCGAAGTCCACCTTGTTCCCAGTGGTGAGGTTCTCCAGCCGGGTGCTGACCCCGCTCAACGTCACCGCGAACCCCCCCACGTTGGGGTTGGAGAGGCGAGCGGTGGCGGTGTTCTTCTCGCTGGGCGGGATGACGCCGTAGGGGAGTGGTCCGTTTTTCGAATCGTACCAGACGCGGTCGTTGAACAACGGCTGGCGCAGCGCCGGCTGTTCGGCGAGCTCGTACACGCGCGTGGGGGTGGGGGCCTTTTCTTCAAAATCCCGCGCCACGAAGCTGCCTTCCAGCTTCCAGGAGCCGGCGCGCACCTGAGCGACTACCCCGGCATCGCGGGTGCGCTCGTCCACCGCCCGGGTCTGGGACTGGACGTGGCAGGTGGAGCAGTGGGAGATGGCCAACGACTGGCGGTGCCCCTGCCGCCACTGTTCACGGTAGATCGCCGACACGGTGAGCCACCCCGCCTGGGGGAGCTGCAGGTCGGTCCGGTTTTCCAGGAGGTCGTAGTCCACCCGGTAGCGAGCCGTGGGGTCCAGGTCGGTGGACCAGGTCACCACGGGCATCTTCACCGCCCCCCGCAAGTTTTCCAAGGGGTCGTGGACCAGACGGTGGGGCATCTTGGTGAAGGAGGTGTGAGAGCGCACCAGACGGTTCAACTCCACCCGCAGGTGGTGCACCTGGTCGCTTCCCTCGCGGGCGTCGCTGTCCACGGCCAGGTAGACCGTGTCCAAAGCCGCCTCCAGCGCCAGCGCGAGCTCCGTCCCCGAGGTGGTGGGGAGGTACTCGGCGGCGCGTTCGGGGGCGCCCCGATCGTTGACGGCCCGCCCGCCCACGGTCACGGTACCGGTGGTCTGGGCCGCCGCGGCGGCGGCCAGGAGGAGGAAAGAAATGAACGAGGCAGTCACCTTTCCCATGGCGTCCTCCTAGCGGGTCAGGTTGCGGCCCTGGCCGGGCACGCCCTGCGAGGGCAAATCGGAGCCGTGCACCTTGGTGTGGCACTGCGTGCACTTGGTGCCGAAACTCCTGATATACCCGTACTTGCCCAGGACGTTGGGGTACGGCTTGCCACCCACGATGACCGTACCTGCGGTGTCCACCGGCTTCTTGCCCATGTGGAAGTGGAAGGAGTGACACTGCAGGCAGAGGACCGGCTCGTTGGCTACCAGCAGGTTGTCGGCCACGCTACCGTGGGGGGCGTGGCAGATGGTGCAATCCTCCTCCACCGGTGCGTGCTGGAAGATGAACGGTCCCTCCTGGGCTTGGTGGCAGGTGACGCACAGGTCGTTGAGGCGCCCCTCGGTGCGCAGCGCCCCCGCATTGGCGCGGTGCACGTTGTGACACGATGCGCAGGTCATCTTGCCCTCCTTTACCGGGTGGTGGGAGGGGGCGAGCATGAGCGCTTGTACCTCCTGGTGGCACGAGGCGCAGGTGGAGGTGGGGGCCTTGGTGGTGTGGATGGAGTGACATGTGGTGCACGCCAGCTGGTGGGCGTGGGCGGAGGCCGACCATTCCTCGGCGCCGCGGGTAGCGTGGCAGGTCAGGCACGCCGCCGAGTCGGTATCGGGGTCACCGGAGAAGCGGACCAGCCCGACGACCTCTCCGGTCTCCAGATGCTGGGTGGGGTCGCCGTGACAGGCGGCACAGCCGACCTCGCCTCCCCCCACCTCCCACGCCTTGAGGCGGGCGTGGGTGGTGCGGGAAAAGTGGGCGGCGACCTGCTCATGACATTCTGCGCAGGTGCTCCACGCGGCTTGGCCCGCCGCCCGCCCCGGCGGTCCCGCGCCCGCCAAGGTCAGCAGCGGTACGAGCAACAGGATGGGGATCATGACCGCTCCTCCTCTAGTGTAAAAGTCACTCTATGATAAAACTTACGTGGCGTTTTCCGGAGGTTGATCAGGGGCTGGTACGGTGCCCTTTGTGGGGCGCTAGATGCACGAGATTGATCTCCGCCGCTCGCCCACCCGGGGCGACGAAGAGGATCTCAGCGAAAGCGGAACGTCATCACACGGTCATTATAGGGTCGTTGCCCTGTCATGTCAACCGATGCGGTACAGGTGGAAATAACCATATACATACCCGACGAATTACCGACAGAACACTGGTGTCACTTGCCAGCGCCATCAGTTGGCGACTCGACCGGCCACGCGGGAGCGTGGTGGTGACGCACGTTCGCCCCTCGGCATCCGGAGTACAATGCCGCGCCCCGCGCCATCTCCGCGGGAGTCGGTGGTGGGGCGTGGGAGGAGGGAGTCGTGGAACCCATCGAGGTGCTGCGGGCGCACCGGCGGGCCAAGCTCGACCAGTTGCGGCGGCGGGGGGTGGATCCCTACCCTACGGAGTTCGCCGTGGACGGGCGGGTTAGCGAGGTGGCCGCACGCTTCGCCGCGGCGACGGCGGAGGAGCTGGAGCGGGACCAACCCCACGCCCGGGTCGGCGGGCGGGTGACGGCGTTGCGCCGCCACGGCAAGACGACCTTCGTTGATCTCTCCGACGGGGACGGGCGCCTGCAGGTGTACTTCAAGCGCGACGAGCTGGGTGAAGAGACCTTTTCGCTGCTGGACGCCGTGGATCTGGGCGATTTTCTCGGGGTTTGTGGCACGCTCTTTCGCACCCGCACCGGGGAGTTGACGGTGCGCGCGGCGGGGGCGCAGGTGCTGGCCAAGGCGCTGCAGCCGTGGCCCGAGAAGTGGCACGGCGTCACCGATCGGGAGCTGCGCGCCCGGCAGCGCTACCTGGACCTGGCCACCAACCCCGAGGCGCGGCGCGTCTTTCAAGTGCGCGCCGCGGCGGTGGGGGCGATCCGGCGCTTTTTCGAGGCGCGGGGTTTTCTGGAAGTGGAAACGCCAATGATGCACCCCATCCCGGGGGGCGCCACCGCTCGCCCCTTCGTCACCCACCACCATACCCTGGACATGCAGCTGTACCTGCGCATCGCGCCGGAGCTGTACCTCAAGCGGCTGGTGGTGGGAGGGTTCGAGCGGGTCTTTGAGATCAACCGCAACTTTCGCAACGAGGGGATTTCAACCCAGCACAACCCCGAGTTCACCATGCTGGAGTTCTACTGGGCGTACGCCACCTACCGCGACCTCATGGATCTCACCGAGGAGCTGATCACCGGTGTGGCGCGGGAGGTGGTGGGGAGCTGGCGCCTGCCCCGCGGGGAGGGGCACATCGACCTCTCGCCACCGTGGCGCCGCCTGACCATGCGCGAGGCGATCCTGGCCACCTCCTCGTTGCAGGCCGCGGACTTAGACGAACGGGCTCGGCTGGAACGGGCCGCCGCGGGGCTGGGTGTGCAGGACATAGAGCGGCTCTCCTCCGGCAAGCTGCTGGCCGAGGTGTTCGAGGCCACCGCCGAGGCGAGTCTCGTCAACCCCACGTTCATCACCGACTTTCCCGCCGACATCTCGCCCCTGGCCAAGCGCAAGCCTGGCCAGCCCGAGCTCGTGGAGCGTTTCGAGCTGTACGTGGCCGGTATGGAGCTGGCCAACGCCTTCACCGAGTTGAACGACCCCGACGACCAGCGCGCCCGCTTTGAGGAGCAGGCGCGCGCCGGCGGCGGCGTGGTGGACGAGGACTACCTCTTGGCCCTGGAGCACGGCATGCCACCCACCGCGGGGGAGGGGATCGGCATCGATCGTCTGGTCATGCTGCTCACCAACAGCGCCTCGATCCGCGACGTCATCCTCTTTCCCCTGCTACGTCCCCGCGAGGGGTAGGGTGAGCGGTCACCCCTGCACAGCCCCCTGGCATGACCCTCGGCGTTCCTCCTCCCCCGAGGGGCGTTCTCCCGTGGCCGGTGGCGCGGCCCTGAAGTGCGCCTTTGGGGGAGGGGGGAGGAGTTGCAGCTGGCCACGGCCCGACCGTTGCTGGCTTCGGCGAGCGCGCCCATGTCGGCCGTAACCCTCCTCACCGGCCGCTGGCTGCTGGCCCTGCGCCGGCGCACCCACGTCGCCACAGTGAGCACCATCTCACTGGTGGCCATGGCGTTGGGTGCGGCTGCCCTGGTCATCACGCTGGCGTTGTTGGAGGGGTTTCAGCACACCATTCGCACGCAACTGGAGCGCGGCGGGGTGCACGCACGGCTGGTGCCAGCGCGCGGCAGCGAGCTGCCGGGGGGCGAGTGGCTGGCGGCGCTGCGGCAGCGACACCCCGAACTCCAGGTGGAGGAGATCCGCAGCACGGCGGTGTGGTGCATGGCCCACGGGGTGGCAATGCCGGCGGAGCTGGAGGTGGTGGCGGGCCTGCCGCGGGTGGAGGTCAACCGCGCGGTGGCGGCGCGCCTGGGTCTGTCGCCGGGCAGCGAGCTGGTGGTGGCCACCTCGCGTCTGGTGTTGACGCCGCTGGGTCCGATGCCGTTGCGGCGGCGACTGAAGGTGGAGGTGGTGCGGGAGGGGCGTCCCGGCGAGGAACGAGGGGTGGTGCGGGTGGGCGAGGGGCACGCGCAGGTGTTCCTGGACGCCGGCCGCGGTGCTCAGGCGGTGGCCTTGCGCACCCCTGAGGGCAAGGATGCCTGGCGGGTGGCATCGATCGTGCAGAAAGATGTGCCGGAAGGTGTCGTGGTGCAGAGCTTTCAGGAGCTGAACCGGCCGCTGCTGGCGGCGCTGGCGCTGGAAAGAACGATGATCGGCTTCGCCGTGGCGCTGGTGATGGTGGTGGCGGCGCTCAACCTGCTCTGCAACTTGGCACTGGTGGCGGCGGAAAAACGCGCCGATGTGGCACTTCTGGCCGCCATGGGACTGCCTGGGAGAGCGATCTTTCGGCTGTTCGTAAGCGTCGGCGCCGGGGTCGGAGTGTTGGGGGGGGTGCTAGGGACGGTGGCTGGCGCCGTGCTCGCCTCCGTGCTGGATCGCACTCAGGCGTTGCCCTTGCCCCATGGAGTTTTCGTCGTGTCGCACGTCCCTTTCCGCGTGCAGGGGGTGGCGATCGCGTTGGTGCTGGCCATCTCCCTGGCGGCGGCGCTGCTCGCCTCGCTCGCTCCGGCGCGCGCTGCGGCGCGCCGCGAGCTGCTGCAGGGGTTACGGTATGAGTGAGTTGGCCGTGCGCGCCGTGGGCCTCGCCAAGGGGTTTGGGGAGGGCGCCGCGCGGGTGGAGGTGTTGCGCGGCCTGGACGTGCAGGTCAAGATCGGCGAAATGCTCGCGGTTGTGGGACCCTCGGGCGTGGGGAAGAGCACCTTGCTGCACATCCTGGGCCTGCTGGACCGCCCCGACGGCGGCAGCCTGGAACTGTTCGGCTGCGATACTCAAAGCTTAAGCGTCGAGGAGCGGGCGCGCTGGCGCAACCAGAAGATCGGCTTCGTCTTTCAGTTCCACGCCCTGCTCCCCGAATTCACCCTGGCCGAGAACGCGGCCATGCCCCTGCTCATCGCTGGCATCAAGCGCCGAGAGGCGCTCGACCGCGCCGCGGCACTGCTGGATGCCGTCGGCTTGTTGTCGCGGGCCGACCACTTCCCGGACCAGCTCTCGGGGGGAGAGCAGCAGCGGGGGGCGCTGGCTCGGGCGCTGGTGGCCGGGCCTCGCCTGCTGCTCGCCGACGAGCCCACCGGCAACCTCGACTCGGCCAACGCGAAGGTTGTTTTCGCCTTGCTGAAAGAGCTGCATTTGAGCCGTCGCCTGACCAGTGTTATCGTGACCCACAACGAGGTCCTGGCCCGGCAGTGCGACCGCGTCCTGCCCATGGCCGGGGCCGGCGCGGGGGAGGCCTTGAAGGGGGTGAGCCGGTGAGCCGTTGTGCGCCAGGGATGCTGTGGTGTGCGGGTGGTCGGGTGATCAGGCAACCCGAGCGGAGTCGTGTGCAGGGGGGTGGGTGCCCATGCTGACGGCGATCTTTGCGGCGGCCGCCGTGTTGGCGGCCGGGATGATCCAGGCCGAGGAGACGGCGCCGGTGATCAGCGAGGTGGTGGTGGAGGGCGGCACCACCATCACCTCCGACACGGTCGAGTACTACCTGGGCATTTCCCCCGGCGATCCCTTCGACGCTGAGGCAATCGCCAAGAACTTCAAGAGGTTTTGGGAGTCCGGCCTGGTCGAGGACCTGCTGGTGGAGAAAGAGCAGCGGGGGCCGGGCGAGGTGCGCGTCATCGTGCGGGTGCGTGAGCGCCCCATCGTCAAGGAGTGGAAGTTCGCCGGTAACAAGAAGCTCTCCGCCACCACCCTGCGCGAGAAGCTGGACGCGGCCGGCGTGACCCTGCGCCGCAACGTGCCGCTGCGCTCCTCCGAGGTCAATCGTGCCCGCCAGGCGTTGGCCGAGGCCTACGCGGCGGAGGGGTACGCCTCGGCGGTGATCGTCACCGAAATCAGCGAGGAAGCCGGCCAGCAGCGCATCGTCACCTTCCGCATCGACGAGGGCGGCAAGGTGCGCATCGGCGAGATCAACTTCGACGGCAACCAGAGGTTCAGCGACTGGCGCCTGCGCCGCGCCCTGAAGAAAACGAAGGAGAAATCGCTGCTGCGGCCCTTTGGCAAGAAGCTCATCTGGTCCCGCGAAAGCTGGGGGGAGGATTCGGAGAACTTGAAAAAGTTCTACCTCAACCGGGGGTACAAAGACATCGTGGTGGGTGAGCCTCGCACCGAGCTGGTGGCCCGCCGGCCTGAGGCGGAAACGCAGAAAAAGAAGAAATTTTTCACCGCCGTGACGATCCCGGTGCAGGAAGGCGAACAGTTCCGGATGGGCAAGCTTTCGATCTCCGGCGCGACCGTTTTTGGGAACGAAGAGCTCTTAAAGTTTTACGAGACCCGCCCGGGCAAGCCGTACAACTACTCGCGCATCGAGGCTGGGAACGAGGCGGTGCGCACCCTGTACAACTCCCGGGGCTACATCTACGCCTACACCAACCAGCTCCTGGAAGACGGGGAGGCGCCGGATGTGGTGGATGTGGTGGTGAAGATCTACGAGGGCGATCGCTATCGCCTCGGCCGGTTGGAGTTCACCGGCAACACCAAAACGCAGGAGAAGGTGCTGCGCCGCGAGTTTCGCCTCTTCGAGGGCGACTGGATGAACATGACCGCCTTCCGGCGGTCGGTGTTCAAGGTCAATCAGCTCGGGTACTTCAAGCTCACCGAGGATCCCCTGGAGTTCAAGTTCGATGAGCAGGCCAAGCTGGTGGACGTCACTGTCAAGGGGCAGGAAGTCGGGCGCACCGATATCCAGTTTGGTGCCGGCTACTCGGAGCTCGACCACTTTTTCTTCCAGTTCATGTTCAACACCCGCAACTTTATGGGGCGGGGGGAGACGCTGGGGGTATCGCTGTCCTCCGGGGCGCGCGCCGACTCGTATTCGATCAGCTTTTCCGAGCCGTACTTTCTCGACCGCCGCATGGTCATTGGCGGCTCGATCTTCAAGCAGAAGCTCGATCTCACGACCTACCTGCAGGATCGCAAAGGACTCACGGCGCTGTGGGGGGTTTCGGTAGGCGACTTCAGCCAGCTCACCTTCCTTTACGCTTACGATGACACCATCGCCCAGGAGGTGGTCAGCCGCCTCATCACGCCCGACTCGCCCAACCCGCCGCCGCGCCGCCGCCCGTTGCCGCCCCCGTACAAGGACATGCCGTTCTCGGAGAGGTACTTCGCCACCTTCGCCGGCGTTACCTCCTCGATCACCCCGGCCTTCTTCATCGACTCGCGCGACGACCCTTTCGATCCCAACCAGGGGTTGTCGCTGTCCACGCGGGTCAAGACCGCCGGCGGCATCTTGGGCGGCGAGTTCAACTACGTGCGCCCCGAGGCCGCCGTGGCCTACTTCTACCCCTTGCGCCGGCGCTACATCCTGGCCGCCAACCTGGAGGGTGGTCGGGCCATCCCCTACGGCGGCGGGACGCTCCCCTACTGGGAGCGCTACCGCATCGGCGGCGAGCGCTCCTTGCGAGGTTTCCCGGTGTACCGCATCTTCCCCCGCGACAAGGCGACCGGCGAGTTCTTCCTGGCGGAGAACGGCGCACCGGAGGGCGGTGACCGCTACCTGCAGCTCAACCTGGAGTATCAGATCCGCCTGGGCGGGCCCTTGAAGTTCATCCTCTTCACTGACCTCGGCAACAACTGGCACGAGCGGCAGGGGTGGGAGCTGTCCAATTACCGCCACTCGGCGGGTGTTGAACTGCGCATCTTCCTGCCCATCTTCCAGGCCCCGCTGCGCTTCATCTACTCCAAGCCGATCAAGAAATTCCAGCAGGACCCCTTCGAGAGCTTCACCTTCTCCATTGGGACGACGTTTTGACCTCACCTCCCCCGTCCGACGGCGCCTCGCCGCTCGTTGCCCCCCCGGCCGGAGGCGCCTACTGGTGCAGCGAGGAGGAGCGCCTCGCCCTGACCCGAAGGCTGTTTGACGACACCGCCAGCGACTACGATCGCATCGAAAAGCTCATCGGTTTTGGTTCCGGCTCCTGGTACCGGCGGCAGGCGCTGCTGCGCGCCGGGCTCAGGGAAGGAATGCGGGTGCTGGACGTGGCCGCGGGCACCGGCCTGGTGACGCGGGAAGCCGTGCGGGTGGTGGGCGAGCCATCCCTGGTGTGGGCACTGGACCCCTCGCCTGGGATGCTGGCGCAGGCCCGGCGCACCCTCGCAGTGCCCACGCTGCTCGCCCTGGGCGAGTCCATTCCTTGTCGGGACGGCCGCTTCGACTTCGTCGCCATGGGTTACGCCTTGCGCCACCTGGCCGATCTCGACGTGGTGTTCGCTGAGTTCCACCGCGTCCTGGCGCCGGGCGGCCGGGTGTGCGTGCTGGAGATCACCAAGCCGGGAGGCCGCGTGGGCACCGCGCTGCTCAAGGCCTACATGCGTACCTTTGTGCCCCTCGCCGCCCGCCTCCTCGCCCGTCGCCGGGACACGCCCCTGCTCTGGCGTTACTACTGGGATACGATTGACGCCTGCGTGCCGCCCCAGGCGGTGCTTGCCGCCCTGCGCCGCGCCGGCTTCGCCGACGCCTCCCGTTACGTCGAGCTGGGGATCTTCTCCGAGTATACCGCCACGAAGTAGTCAGGCAGTGGTGTTCGCCTCATGGTCAACTTCGCGGGGCGAGCCGAGCTTCACCGTCGCGGCCAGCGACCGGTGCTCGCCCGACGAGTCGCCGCTACCCTTGCTCAGGCCCAAGCGAGTGCGCACGTCGGCGACGGTGAGCTCCTCGGCGGGGAGGGCGAGGCGCCAACCCTGCGCGGCGGGGGCGATGAGGGGAGGGTCAGCGACCAGACGCGCCAGCACTTCGTTGGCGTCGGAGCCCAGGAACGAAGCGACGCGAGCCGCATCCACGGTGCCCTCCTCGGCCATGGCGGCCAGCAGCGCCACGGCAGCGTCGCCGGGCAATGGGCGGGCAGGGCGCTCCTGGCGGCCGACCACCCAGGAGGCCTCGGCCCCCAGCAGCACCGCAAACCAGAAGAGGAAGAGCGAGACCAAAAAGAACAGCACGATGGCTAACGACCCGTAGACCACATTCAGGCCGGTGGCCAGGTCCAGGTAAAGCTGAAACCCGAGGTGGATGAGCGTGAGAGCGGCAGCGGCGACGGCGGCGCCGGCCGCCACGGCGCGCCACGGCACGCGGGCGTGGGGCACCCAGCGGTACAGGGCAGCCAGCACGGTAAAGGCGAATAAGGTTGGCAGGGGACGGGTGAGCGGGGCGAGGGCGCGCAGGGTGGGGTGGCTTTGCAGCCAGTACAGCAGCGAAAAAAGGGCTACCAGGAGCAGCGGGCCCCAGATCAGCACGGCGAGAAACGACGCCAGCCGCCAGCGCAGCTTGCGCTGCGCCGCCACCCCCCAAATGGCGTTCATCACCGCCTCGACCTGGAAGAAGGCGTTGATGGTGATGACCACCGAAATAGCAATCGACGCCCACCCTAAAGAGATGGTGCGTTCGGCAAAGGCGGTGAGGGTGGCGGTGACCTGCGCCGATGAGAAGGGGAAGACGGCGGCGATCGCCTCGACGATCGCCTCGGCGCGCTGCGGCTGCACCCGCGCCACGAGAGTGAGCGCCACGGTGAGCAGTGGCACCAGGGACAGCAGCGTCGTGTAGGCCAGCGCTGCGGCGTGCAGGATGAGCTGGTCACGGTGCTGGGCGCGGGCCAGCTCCGCCAGGAAGGACGCCAACGCCTTCGCTGCCTTCCTCAAAGGTCCACCGTTTCCTCCAGCGCCGGCACCTGGCACGCCCAGCCCAGGCGTTCGCCGAGGCGGGCGGCGAAGGCCTGGGCGGCGGGGGGTTCGCCGTGGGTCACGAAGACGCGCTCCGGCGCCTTTTCGGCGTCTTGCAGCCAGATCGTCAGTTCGTCAGAGTCGGCGTGGGCGGACAGCGACGTGAGCTGCCTGATGCGCGCCGCCACCGGCACCATCTCGCCAAAGATCTTGATCTCGCGCTCGCCGTCCAACAGGCGCCGGCCGCGCGTGCCGGCCGCCTGATAGCCAGCGAACAAAACCACGGTGGACGGGTCGCCGAGGCGATGGCGGAAGTGATGCAGGATGCGGCCGCCGGTAGCCATGCCAGAGGCCGAAATGATAATAGCGGGGCCTTGCAGAGCGTTGAGTCGTTTGGACTCAGCGGTGGTGCCGATGACCGTGAGGTTGGGCGGGGAGAGCGGGTCGATGCCGTCGCGGGTCAACTGCCGTGTCTCCAAATCGTGTTCGCTCAAGCATTGCCGGTAAATCTGGGTGGCCTCCCGGGCCATGGGGGAGTCCAGGAAGATGGGCAGCGGCTCGATCGCCCCGTCGGCGATGAGTTCGCGCAGGAAGTACAGCAGCTCCTGGGTGCGGTCGATGGCGAAGGCGGGGATGAGCAGGACGCCGCGGTCGCGCTGCACCTCGCGGACGATCTCGGCGAGCTGCTCCCGTGGGTCGGCGGGGTCGTGCAGGCGGTCGCCGTAGGTGGACTCCACCACCAGGTAGGTGGACCCGGGGTAGCTTTCGGGCGGCCGCAGCACCGGCACGTCGTAGCGACCCACGTCGCCGGAGAAGAAGATGCTCACCCGTTTCCCGCCGGCCACCTTGACCTCCAGCTCCACCGAGGCGGCGCCCAGGATGTGCCCCTGACGCCGATAGGTGACCTGGCAGCCGGGAAATAAGGGAAACGGCTCCCCAAACGGCCGCCCCTCCAGGGTGGCCAGGGCGGCGCGGGCGTCTTTGGTGTCAAACAGCGGCAAGGCGGGGGAGTGCCGCGACGACCCCACCTTGTTGGCAAAGTGTGCCTCCTCTTCCTGAAGGCGAGCCGCGTCGGGCAGCACCACCTGGAGCAGCCGCCGGGTGGGCGCGGTGGCGAAGGTGGGGCCACGGAAGCCGTCCCGCACCAGGCGCGGCAGGTAACCGGCGTGGTCTACGTGGGCGTGGGTCAGGATTACCGCGTCCAGGCAGGCCGGGTCGGCGGGAAGGGGTGCCCAGTTGCGCAGGCGCAACTCCTTGGGTCCTTGGAACAGGCCGGCGTCCACTAGGATGCGGCGACCGTACGCCTCGACCAGGTAGCGGGAGCCGGTGACGGTGCCGGCGGCTCCGAGAAACGTGAGGGTGAGCATGGCCGCATGATAGCCGGGCGAGGGGTGCGGCGGTGAACCGGCGGGGCGAGGCGGTCTGGCCGCTTTGATGAGCGGGCAGCGATCACAAACCCCGACCCGGTCGCGGGGGCGGTCACCGGCCCGGCCCCGGTGTTTGACGCGGACGGGGGCTCGGTCACGGGCGCGCGCTTCGCGCCGAGTTTCAAACCTCGCTGACCCACGGGTAGCGCTGGGTGTAGCCGTCCGCCGTCAGACGTTCCAGGAGCCGCTGGCGCAGCTCACCCTGGGCGATCTCTTTGAGGACGGCCGGATTGAGCTTGACCGCCTGGACCAGGTGGACCAGGCCGGTTTGTTCTTCGCCGGCCAGGTACAGCGCCACGCCGACGTTGAAGCGAATTTCGGGCCGCTCGGCGAGGCGCAGGGCGGCAGCAAAGTGGGCGAGGGCGATGTCCAGTCGGCCTGCGTCCACCGCCAGGTTGCCGGCGATGATATGGCCACGCCAGGAGTACGGTAGCCAGGGCAGGCGCTGCTCCACCACCTGCAGGGCACGGCGGGAGGTATCTGCCTTCACTTGAGGGGTGGCGGTGGCGCGCAGCGCCTGGGTCAGCAGGCGCGCCTGCTGCAGGGCGACACCGGCGCGGTGGCGCTGCCACACCAGCCCAGTGGCCAGCGCGACGCAGCCGAGCACCGCCGCTAGGGAAAGCCATGCGCGTTTGGTGCTCTGCCGCTGCAGGGTGGGCAGGGGCGGCACCGCCAGCGCCGCCAGGACCGCCCACTGGGCCGCGATGGCGGCCAGGTGCAGGGGGAACTGGGTGAGGGCCAGCACCCCCGCCGCCGCCGCGAGCGAGGGGAGGTGGTGGATCACGCCGTGACCGCGAGGTCGTCGCCGCCAGGCCAGGACGAATCCCGCCACCGCCAGGGCCAGGCCGACGAGCCCAGTTTCGGCGACGTACTGCAGCACCTCGTTGTGGGCCTCCCCGAACGCCGTCTCCAACCCCAGATAGCGGCCGCGCTCGGCCAGGGTGCGTTCCGGCACAAAGCGGAAGGAGTGGGCCTCGAACTGCCCGGGGCCGACCCCGGCCACGGGGTGTGCGGCGAACATGCCCGCCGCGGCTCCCATGCCGGCGCCGCGGAAGCTGCCCAGTCCGGCCCAGCCGTACTCCCGCACCTCGCGGACGTTGACGGCAATGCGCTCGGCCAGGGGAGTGACGGCGACGAGCACCGCCAGCGCGGCCGCGGCACCGGCCACGGCGGGCAGGCGCCGGCGGCGGGGCAGGTGGTGCCAGGCCAGCAGCGCCGCTCCCACAGCGAGGGCGAGCAGCGCGGTGAGGGTGCGCGTGCCCACCACCACCCCGGCCTGCACCAGCGCCGCCCCCCACCACGCCCAGGGGCGGCGGCCGGCGCGCAGGGCGCGCTGCGCCGCCAGCAGCGCGGGCAGCACCAGGAACACCGCCACGTCCGCCGGGTTGCCCATGGTACCGATCCAGGCGAAACGATCGTGCAGCTGCCCCAGCTCGTCGAGCAGCACGAAGCTCTCCGGCCGCCAAGCGCGGGAGAGGAAGAGCAGGGTCAGCACCGCCTGCGCCACCCCGGCGAGGCAGACGGCACGCAGCAGGCGGCGGCGGCGCTCGTCGTCGAGTTGGCGCAAGGCCCCCCAGCCGAGGGCGGCGAGGGCGAGGGGGATGAGGGCGCTGAAGGAGCGCAGCGGCTGGGCTGTCAAGGCGGCAGCGACGGCGCTGCCGGCCAGGACTCCCGCCCACGCCACCCCCCAGCCGTCC
>Ga0209101_1001705_pt1 | contig 15661 bp, 15 predicted proteins | sample ConPoolayeCmetaG_FD_185481 | JGI IMG/M metagenome (GOLD analysis project Ga0209101, IMG submission 185481) | Hot spring microbial mat communities from California, USA to study Microbial Dark Matter (Phase II) - Cone Pool mat layer C metaG... ...
AGGAGGCAAAGGACCTGGTTGACAGCGCTCCCAGCACTGTGCTGGAGAGTGTGACCAAAGAGGCGGCGGCGGACGCCAAGGCCAAGCTTGAAGAAGCAGGCGCGGTCGTCGAAATAAAATAAAAAAACCAGGACTGTACGCTATCTTTTGAGGCCGCCGGATCGGGCGGCCTCAAGATCATGCCCGCTCACGACCATCATCAACCACAATTCCATTTCCTTTGTGGTACGACACAGGTGACAGTCACCTGAAGTCACAGATCCAGGCAGGAGACAGGGAATGTCTGCGTCTCAACCGACCGCTAAAATGCCACCGCTATGGATTGTCAAAACACGTGCACCGTTCTTCACAGCTACCGTGGTCCCCGTTTGCCTGGGGGCTGCCGTCGCCTGGGTGGCGACCGGTACATTCCACGTTGGCTACTTCGTGTTGACGTTGCTCGGTGCCCTGTGCCTCCAAGCCGGTACCAATATGACCAACGACTATTTCGATCACACGTGGGGCTCCGATGAGATAAACACTGAGTTCGCCAATCCTTTCACAGGTGGCAGCCGGCTCATCCAGATGGGCCTTGTCAGACCGGAGGTATATCTGCGCGAGGGATTACTTTTCTTTGCCGCAGGCAGTCTGATCGGGGTGATTCTGTGGCTCACGCGTGGCCCCTGGGTGCTATGGCTGGGACTGATCGGCCTCTTTTCTGGCTATTTCTACACCGCGCCGCCTCTGCGCCTGGCAGGCACCGGCCTGGGCGAGCTGCTGATCGGACTCAACTTCGGGCCGTTGATGGTGCTGGGAAGCTATTACACACTGACCCAAAAGGTAAGCTGGGAACCGGTGCTGGCATCGTTACCGGTGGGATTGCTCATCGCGCTGGTGGTATGGATTAACCAGTTCCAGGATATGCGAGCAGATGCCGCGGTCGGCAAACGCCACTGGGTGGTGCGGCTGGGCCGAAGACGGGCGGCCACGGTTTATGGACTGCTGCTGGCACTGGCCTACCTCTCACTGGTGGCAGCGGTTTTCCTGGGTAAGGTCACTCCATTCTCGTTGCTGGGCCTGCTGACAGCACCTCTGGCCATGCGGGCATATCGGGTAGCACAGACTCACTACGACCATCCACGGGAACTTGTGCCGGCCAACGCTGCCACCATCCAGATCCATCTGCTGACCGGTGGATTGATCACACTGGGTTACCTCATCCATGGCCTGGCAAGGTGGCTCCTGTAATCTTTCCCCTCGTCGCCCGCCGGTACGATGCGTTAAACCGGCTGATGTCCCTGGGGCACGACATACGGTGGCGAGAGAAAGCCGCTGCCTCACTTAACCCGCCGGCCGGCGGGCGTGTACTGGATATGGGGACAGGCACGGGTGACATGGCGCTGGCCATCCTCCATTGCTGGCCAGGGCGGACTGTAGTAGGGGTAGACCTGACTGTGGAGATGATACGCGTCGGGAGGGCCAAGCCCGATGCCGACAGGATCATCTGGAGCCTGGGTGACGGGCTGTGCCTTCCCTTCCCCGACGCCTGCTTCGACGGAGTGACCAGTGCCTTCCTGCTGCGTAACGTGCCCGATGTGAAAGGTACTCTGGCTGAACAGTACCGGGTGGTGCGTCCGGGTGGTCGGGTGCTCTCCCTGGAGATGACCTGGCCCCGCACACCCGGTTTCCGCACGCTGTTCCACCTCTACTTCGCTGTTCTGATGCCCCTGATCACAGGGGCGTTGAGCGGCCAGCCGGAAGCCTATCGCTACCTCCCACGCTCGGTGCAGCGCTTCATGGGGCCAGAGGAATTGAAAGCTGTGATGGAGGATGTAGGACTGCAGAACGTCCGCTATCGGCTGATGGCTATGGGTACCGTAGCACTGCATATCGGGGAGCGGGATCACTGATGACCGTGTCGTCAGACAGCAGAGCAACCTGTGGCGTCCCGTCCTGTCGCTGGCGGGCCGGCCAGGAACGGCGTTTTCAGATGGTGCGCCGGTGGGTGGAGTTGGACGGGAAGCGCATTCTCGACGTGGGTTGTGGCGTGGGAATGTATATGGCGGCCTTCCTGCAGGCCACTCCATGGGTTTATGGCGTAGAAGTCGAAAGAACGCGGGCTATAGAAGCGCGGGAGCGTGCTGCCGGAGTGGTCCAGGCCTGCGGAGAGCATCTCCCATTCCCCGATGAGGCATTCGATCTCGTCTTCTCTCACGAGGTGCTAGAGCACGTTGCCGATGACCGCAGATGTACAGCCGAGATGATAAGGGTGACCAGGCCCGGCGGGCACATCGTGATCTTTGTCCCCAACCGCCTTTATCCCTTTGAAACACATGGCATCTTCTGGCGCGGACGCTATCACTTCGGGAACATACCGCTGGTGAACTGGCTGCCCACACCATTGCGCGATCGGCTGGCCCCTCACGTAAGGGCTTACACTGCAGGAAGTTTATGCCGCCTGCTGAAGGGGCTTCCCATACGCCTGGTGTACCACACACAAATCTTCCCTGGCTACGACAACATCGTGGCACGCCTGCCGCTCCCGGGTAAGATACTGCGCAGCACAACCTATTTCCTCGAACGCACCCCGCTGCGCATCTGGGGGCTGTCGCACCTGCTCATTGTGGAAAAAGTACAACGACGGACAGAGTGACTGGCCTGGTTCCAGAATACAGACCCTGACCTCGGGGGCCAGGCTGGCGGCAAGGCGAGCGAACACATGGGGAGGACAGGAGACAAATTTCATCCATCCCGTTCCGAACAGACGGAGGCTGCCCCAGTGGATCGGTATGGCCACCCGGGGGCGTAGAATGGCAAGAGATTCGGCAGCGCGCAGCGGGTCGAGATGACCCGGCCCCAACCTGGGCCCCCAGCCCCACACCGGCAGAAGCGCGACATCCAGATTGTGCCCGATGCTCTCCATCTCGGGGAAGAGATCGGTATCGCCCGCAAAATAAATGCGGTGGCTCCCCTGCACTACAAAGCCGACACAGGGAAGTCCCCGGCCAAAAAATATACGCGAGCTGCTGTGATTCGCGCGGGTCACCTCGATGGACACACCGTTGATCGCCACAACATCCCCAGGCACAACCTCTATCACACCAGTGAAGCCCCGCCTGCTCAACGGCCCGGCGGCTCCGCGTGGCGCGATCAGGAGTGTATTGGGGGCAAGCATACGCAGGGATGGAATGTCCAGGTGGTCGTAGTGAAAGTGGGAGATCAGCACAGCATCAACCCTGCCCCAGTCAGGCATCGGAGCGGGCTGGTGACGACAGAGCGGCCCGACGCGGTTGCGCAGGATCGGGTCTGCAAGCAGTCGTACTCCGTCCATTTCGACAAGGACGGTGGCATGGCCGGCGTAAGTCAGTTGCGGCAGCGCTTCCAAAGCGCGTGCACTCGGATACTGCTGAAGCATCAACACGGGGAACGCTTAACCCTGCCGAAAGGCCTGTAACGTTTCCAGATAGTATTCCGGCAGGCCGATGTCGTAGCGCTGCCCGTCTATCATCAACCCCAGAAAGCCGTCCTCCTGCCGCAAACGGTCAAGCGCCGAGGTGAGCTGGAACTCACCGCGCTCGCGCACATTGTGCCTGATGTGCTCCTCAAGATAATCAAAGATGCGCGGCTTGATGATATACTGGCCGAAGACGGTCAGATACTCGTCTTCCGGCAGGCCCGGCACGCGGAGGTTGTGCCTGGCGTAGTCGAGCGTGGGTTTCTCCACGAACTCGGTGATATTCAGCAGACGCTGTTCCTCTATCCACACCCCGGTCACGGTCCCAAAGTTGGCGATCTTCTCACCAGGGGTACGCCGCAGACCCAGCACACTGATCCCGTGCTGATTGTAAACATCAATTAGCTGCTCGGCACACGAGTGCTCGCCGTCGGAACGGTAGATGTGGTCGCCGAGCATAAGCAGGAAAGGCTCATCACCAACCGCCTCCCTGGCGCAATAAACGGCATGGCCAAATCCCTCCTGGATCTCCTGAACGACGAACCTGACATGCCGCCCCATCTCCAGAATGCGCCGCGCGTACTCCTGGAAGTGTGGAGGAAGTTTATTGTAGTTCTCGATCGTCACCTGAACGTTGAAGAATGACTCGAAAGCCGGCAGATCATGTTCCTGGACAATGATGATCACTTCCTCGATCCCGGCCTTGAGCGCTTCCTCGACGATCAGCAGAATGGCCGGCTTGGCGATCCCGTCCCGGTCCACGATGGGGAAGAGTTCCTTTTTTGTAGCCTTTGAGGCGGGAAAGAGACGCGTGCCGAACCCGGCGGCCGGGATGACGGCTTTACGTATTTGCTGGCTGGCACGCAGCGTCAACGTGAGACATGGCATACCCAGGTCGCGCTCGATGATCTCGATCACCGCCTGCTGATCGGCCTGGCTGCGTGCGATGAACTGGGCCGTGCCATCACCTTGCGAACCTACCCCCTTACCGCCCCAGATGTGAGGCTTCAACGGTTCGTAATTAAGGACTTTATGCAACAACGGCGCGGCCAATTCATCCGGGCAGGCGGGAGTGGCATAGCGGTCGAAGAACGCCTGCGCCTCGACCATCAATGCCCCCAGCCGTTCCGCGTCTCCCTGCTGTAGCGCCTCAACAGCCTGATGTACGATACGTTTATTGATCGGCCCTAGCAGCTCCTGGACGTTCCGCTCAACTTCGGTCGTGGCGAAGGGATAACAACGGTTCAGGCGCGCCAGGATTTCCATGGTATCCTTCTGTGCGCCCAGATCAACGATAACGAAGTACATATCGTGGGGCGCGCGCAGTTCCGTTACCTCCAGGCGGTCACCGTCGAAGGTCATCAGGACAGGCCGGTTGCCGAAGGCACACCCCTGGTCCATCCTGCCGCAGCGGGAAGGTGTGGTGATCTCACCCTGGTATGCCAGCTCCATCTCGCCACGCACGGTCAGTTTCAGATCATAGACCCGGTTAAACGCCCGTGCCGTGAGCACACAAATAGCCGCGCTCGACGAGAGGCCCTTCTTAATAGGCAGGTCAGTCTTGTGATTGTTGATCACCAGACCGCGCACATGATAGTGCGTCAGCACCTGATAGGCCACGCCGGCGATGTAGCTCCAAAACCCGCCTCGTTGGGCCTCTTCCAACAGCGCCGCCTGGTTCATCGGAATTTCATACGGGCCATATCTTTCCCCATCCGGGGTCGTCGAGGTCAGCACCAGCGAGGTGGGATGTGGCTCGACCTCGGCGTAGATGCCCTGGTCGGTGCCCGTGATCAGCGTGAACCCTTTTTCGATATCCGCGTTAATGCGCCGGTATCCCCCGGCCCAGTCAGAATGTTCGCCAAACAGGCATATGCGTCCTGGAACGAACAGCTTCAACTATACGCCTCCAAAAAATGTTATCGCACACACGGCGCAAATTATAACGCAGGCTGCCAGTCCTGTAAAGCGAGCGTTGTTGGATCCCGAAATAAGCATTTCAGCGCTCAGGCTGGGGCCAATCTCCAACCGGGCCGCTGTGGTCGGCCTCCGACGATGCCACCAGGGGAGACCGGCCCACGCGGGGGGGCTGGATGTCCGTCATATTTTTGCATCCTTGCATCCCCTCCGGTTCGGGCTGGTCTTCAGAGCACACCCGACGCCGCACGACCGGCCACAGTGTAGGGCAACTGCGAGCAGTTGCCCTACAACTAACGTGTCACGACCGGCCACAGCCTGCTCTGCCCCGTCTAAACAAGTGACGGAACCCCGGGGCGCAGGGGTTGACAATTGACTGTCAGTTGTGGTATAGTAGCGCTTGTAAGCACATAGACCCGTTAATCAGGGGGAAAAGTTGTATCGGGGAAACGGGGTGCAGGAAGAAATCAGCGCTGAGGAATATCTGCTTGCCAAAGCGGCCGAGCAGGGCTATATCACGTATAACGACATTCTTGATGCTTTCCCTCAAGCTGAGGAGAATCTCGATGAGCTTGAGGACATTCTGGCCATGCTTATGGAAGCCGGTGTTGAGGTAGAAAGCTCGTTGCATGTCGTCGGATTGCCAGAGGGAAAGGAAGAGGAAGGCCTGGTATCCGATGAAGAACTTGACCTGGAGCTGCTCGCGGCGGATGATGAAGCATACCTCGATACCATAGCTATGGATGATACGATCGGCCTGTACCTGAAGGAGGTCGGCAAAGTACCCCTGCTCACGGCTGAGGAGGAAACCGAGCTTGCCAGACGGATGGAGGCTGGCATCGCAGCCAGAAAGCGCCTGGAGCAGAACGGCCTTCAACCGCACGAAATAGAGGAATTACGCCAGAAAGTGCAGGATGGCTCACAGGCTCGTGAGCATCTCATTCGCGCCAATTCCCGGCTGGTGATCAGCGTGGCCAAGAAGTACATAGGCCGGGGAGTGCCTTTCCTGGATCTGATCCAGGAAGGGAATATCGGCCTTATCCGTGCTGCCAATAAGTTCAACTACAAATTGGGACATAAGTTCTCAACCTATGCCACCTGGTGGATCCGCCAGGCTGTGACGCGCGCCATAGCTGATCAGAGCCGCACCATTCGCGTGCCGGTACACATGGGAGATCAGATTAACAAGTTGCTGCGTGTTTCCCACAGGCTGACCCAGGAGTTGGGACGTGAGCCAACTTCCGAAGAGCTGGCTAACGCGCTCGACATCCCTACCCGCAAGGCAGAAGAAATGCTGAAAGTGGCACGGCATCCCTTGTCATTGGAGATGCCAACCGATGACGAGGGAGAGAGTGAATTGGGGGATTTCGTCGAGGATGAGGGTGTGATAGCGCCGGACGAGGAGGTAAGCTCTCAGATGCTCCGGGAAGTGCTCCAGGAAATTCTGCAGGAACTCCCCCCGCGTGAGGTGCGCATCCTGCAGTTGCGCTATGGGCTGGTAGACGGTGAGACCTACACTCTCGAGGAGGTGGGGAAGAAGCTGGGTGTGACCAGGGAAAGGGTGCGCCAGATTGAGGCGCAGGCTCTAAGCCGTCTGCGCCATCCTGCCCATGCGCGAAGGCTGAGGGAGTTTCTGAGAAAAGCTTGAAGCTGCGGTGCTCGTGGCATTCCTGATTTGCCGGCTTGATTTATTCAACGTAACTGCCTGCCCCTGCCGACTGAAATCGCCCACTTTGGGCCGCAGGCCTTCGGTCGGCCTGCGCCGACTGCTGTTTCAGCGTCGGCGCAGGCGCCCGTAAAGTTCGATTTCCAATCAGCACACGGCAGCAGGCAGCCGGGTAGGTAATTACTATTCCACTGAGATCTCGACCCGCTCGTTCTCTTCCTCATCCACTACCTCGACTACTTTGCCCATCACACCGCCGGCAAGTAGCTCTTCCAATTCCTGCAGCTCAATGCCCTCAAACCCGGGCGCGAACCGTTCGGCAATGCGCAGCCCCACACCGACCAGCCCGATCGGGATCGTCACGTTAACTTTCGCTTTGCCCGAGGTCAGGTCACTCACATTAATGCGCAGGAAGCGCCTGTCCCCGCCTGGGGCAGCTCTGGGTGGTGTCTGCGCTCCTCCCTCCAGTGCGCGCAGCAACGTGATAGCCTCTTCAGCCGTGATTTTGCCCTCCTCCAACATCTTGAGTATTTTCATCCTCTCTTCACTTAATGAGACCATTTTGTCACCTCCTGACCCAGGTGTAGCTCTACCTGTGTGCTCCCATCATCATACACTTCAATGTGCAGGGGACGGTCATCTCCTGTCTCCTGAAGAGCCTGCAGCAGCCCGTCTATGCCGGCTTCTCTGAGCTGTGGCACGAATTGGCAGCAGGTGCGTAGCAACAGTGTGAGCAGCCCCAGAGATAGCGGAAAAGCCAGTGTGATGGCGGGGCCGTCATGCTCTTGTACTCGCAGAAATGGCCAATATGCCCGATGCAGCCACCAGGCTATCAGTATCACACTGATGCCCAGGGCGAAGATAAGCCAGCCCCATACCAGCCAGGAGAGGGCGACATCCCGCGTGTAGTAAGAAACTAACAGGAATCCACCGCCGATCAGGATGGCCGCTCCACTGAGCAGGACAGCCTGCCAGATACATCTTACCATAACAGGGTGGGACGGAAGGGACCTGACCGCCTCAGCCTTGCCTGCCAGTGCCTCTAACCGGCGTGCTCCTTCTGCCACGCTGATCTTCCCTGATTCTATCAGGTCCAAAATGTGCCAGCGCTCTTCTGTTACCATTATTCCTGTCCCTGATTACTCGTCAGTAACCTTCGCCAGTGTTGCCGTTGCATACTGACTATGGTTATCTTCCAGATGCACTATCACCGGCACAAACGCCGCGCCGATGGCCATCAATACGCAAACTGTCCCGGCTACCACATACCACACACGTACGCCCAGCCAGTCGGCGACCGGGCCCGCGATCAACATACTCAGAGGTGAGATGGCAGTTGCCGCGCTCTGTATCACCGTGAACACGCGGCCTTGCATATCTGGCGCGACTTTGGCCTGGAGCACGGCGATGAGCGGCCCGTTCGTGATCGGGTTCATGAACCCCGCGAAGAACATGGCACCCAGCGCCAGCCCGAATGCCGTCGCTGGCGACAGGCCAATACATAGTGTGCCCAGGCCCATCCCTGCCAGGCCGGATAACGAAGTCCATACGCGGCGCCGGAAGCCACCCCACACGCCCAACGTCAGCCCGCCCGCGACTACACCGATCCCCCAGGCGGACTCGATCCATCCCAGCTCTGTAGCCTGCCCGCCAAAGTGGTTGGTGACCAGGATGGGCATCAGAGAAAAGGCCGGGTTGAAGAGGAAGTTGATCACCGTGGCCATCACCAGTACGGCAAGCAGCCCCGGCCAGCCCCAGACATAGCGCAGCCCCTCGTGCATATCTCCCCACAGCGAGAACCCCCTGGCACCTGCGGCATGATTACGTGGCTGTGGGATGTGGAAGAAGAACAGCGGTGCTATCGCCAGCACTGCTGTGCTCACATCAATGGACAGGATACCGTACATGGGGAGCAGGCTCAGGAGCAGTGCTCCCAGGGGTGGGGAGATGATGTTGATGATACCCTGAAGAGCCTGGTTCAGACCTGCCACACGCGAAAGATGTTTATCCGGCACCATGAGCGAGGTGGAGGCCTGCATTGCCGGCCAGTGGAACCCTCCGGCCGTGGCACGGATGAACATAACCGTGTAGATATGCCAGACCTGAGCGACGTCTGTAGCAAAGAGGTAAGCCATTGCCAGTGTCGCCAGGGCAACGGTGGCATCAGCGACGATCATAATCACCTTGCGGTTCCACCTGTCCACAACGGCGCCTGCAAATGGGCCTATGACGATTCCCGGTAGCATGCCTACGAGAGTTGCTATAGCCAGCACGGTGGCTGAGCCGGTCTTTTGTGTCAGCCACCAAATCAGCGCGAACTGTACGAGCATACTTCCCAGGATCGAAAGAGCCTGGACGCTCCAGATCGTGAAGAATCGCACCTGCCACCTGGGGCTGTCTCGCTCATCCATCTTACCGTCCCTCCAGAGCGGCCAGCAACCTGGCGGCCTGTTCAGGGGTGATCTTGCCAGCTTCTACCAGGCGCAGCACCTGCAGGCGCTCCTCATCGGTGGGAGGCTCGCGCCTGGCACGTGCCACCCGGCCGCTGACCCGCTGCCAGCGCCGTTCGGCCTGTTCTGCCCGCAGGCGGGCCCGTTCTGCCTCCCTCTCAGCGGCACGGCGGGCCTGCTCCATTGCCAGCTCCGTCTGGCGCAGGGCCTGCTGCGTGGCATGTTCGACGTGGCGGCGGATACGTTCGCTGTCTATGCGTCCCAGGCTCTCCGCCAGACGTGCCTCTATATCGGCCATGGCAGCGGCAATGCTGGCCTCGATCTGTGCACCCAGCCCCTCGATATCGGCTATAAAATCAAACCTCTCTGCTCCAGGCTCCACCACTTCAGCCGGCTCCAGAAGAATGTGCCCGCGTACCTCAGCCGTCAGGCGCGCCGCTCCATCACCGAGCACACCGCTCATCTCGCCATCCTTCCGCTCCAGGTTCAGGTCTGGTATGGTGGAGCGTACTCCCCCGTCAGCGCGCAGGGACAGGTGCAGGCCTGTACCTGCAGGGATTCGCACCCGCAGGTTCCCGTTAGTATTTACCTCATACTCCAGGCCGGGTGCAAACGATGCTTCCAGACGCACGTTTCCCTTTACCTTTCCTGTCTTCAACCCCCCGCGCAGTCCCTCCACAACCAGATTGCCATCTACCTGGTCCACAGAGAGTTGCCCATCCACACAGCGCAGGTGAGCATTTCCCCTGACAGTCTGCGCTTCTATTCCCCCCTTCGTTCCATACGCAGAGAGGTTCCCGAAAGCCATGCTGAGCACAGTTGAACCTGTCTCCCGCAGTATCACATTGCCGTAGACGGAACTGATAGTGAGCATACCATCCACTTTTTCGACCTGGAGATTACCCTGCACTGCGCTGAGAGTCAACGTGGCAGCAGAGGGACAGGTGAGGAAACAATTGGCGCGTGTCTCGATGGTGAAGGTATCTCCCACCTGTTCCAGTGAAAGGTCTCCCTCTTCACCCTGTATTTGAAGGACCAGTTGCTGCTCTGCCAGCCCACGCACTGCCAGGTTGCCCATGCATTGGGTGATGGTAATATGTGGAGCATCTGAAGTGTCAAATATCCGCCTGAACATGCCTCCTGCCTCCTTCACGCCTCTCGCAACAGCCTGAGCGCTTCTTCCGAAGTGATCTCCCGGCGGGCCAGTTGTTCCAGCACCCTTTGGCGATAATCTGCCCCGGCGCGTTCCTCTCTTACCTCATAGCCCAGTGCGCGGATGATTTCCTCCAGCCGGCTGCGGACAGTGGGATAAGAGAGGCCCAGCTCTTCTTGTACCCGGTTGATTTTGCCTTCGCAGCGGAGGAAAAGCTCGACGAAGTGAATTTGCTCCGGGGTGAGCTGGAACAACCTGCTCATACTGAAATGTCCTTCCAGGTTGGTGCCGCAGTTACAGCAGCTCAAACGGGTTACCAGCAATTCATCATTGCATACAGGACATTGTGTTGGTACCGGATACACTGTCCCCCTCCCCTTAAATAAAATTAAGTTTTTCATCAATAATTATAATATAAGACTTAATTTTTGTCAAGAGTTGCGTGGGCGGTAACATCGCAATACTCCTGTAACATACCTGTAACAGAAGCCTGACCCCAAGTGTGGTACATTCATGCATGCGATGTATCGCTTTGGAGGAGGAGCTATATGACGCTTGAAAGTCGGGTCAAGGCACTGGAATACGAGGTGAAGATACTGAAGAATGAAATTCAACAGATCCTGCTTGATATACAGGAGCAACTGTTGATGCATTATTACCCTTCCCTGCGGGCCGACGATTCCTCTCCCTCGGAGAGCATCCGCAGGTCCATCGAAGCGATTCAGAGGAAAAAGGCAGCACTGGAGCGCGCAGAACCTCAAGGCCGGGAATGATCCCTGGGTGAACTGCATATGATCTCGTATGGCTCTCTCCAGCAAAGACCCGGCACTCCATATGGCCTGCAGTAACCTGGACTCGTATCCCTGCAGCGGATGGCGAAATGAGCACTGATGGGAGTGGTGCGATAAAAATATTGCTGATTGAAGACGATGCGGAGTACGCTTCTCTTGTCCAGGCCTTACTGAGGCTGATGTGGGATACCCCCTCGGTTCTGGAACATGCCGATAGCCTCTCCCGTGGATTGGAGCTGCTGGTCAGGGATGATTTTGATATAGTGCTCCTCGACCTCACTTTGCCGGATTGCCACGGCTTCAGTACCTTTGCGAGTGTGCGTGCCGCAGCCTCAGAGGTGCCCATCATCATACTGAGCGGCACGTCTGACAGGACTCTGGCGTTGAAAGCGGTGCGAGAGGGAGCGCAGGATTACCTGGTCAAGGGGCAGATAGAGGGCGATTTGCTGATACGTTCCATCCGCTACGCTCTTGAGCGACAAAGAGCAGAAAGGGCACTGCGGGAGACCGAGGAACGGTACCGTTGTCTGTTCAATAACAACCACATGATAATGCTTCTGATTGACTCAAAGACGCAAGAGATCGTGGATGCCAACCCGGCTGCCACCTCCTTTTACGGATACGAGCGTGAAGCATTGATAGGTAAAAGTATGTCCGATATCTCCCTCCCTTCTGCCGACCCGGTGACAATCGGCGAAATTAGGCTACGGCCGGGTTTCCATTCCCGCCACCTCCTGGCGAGCGGCGAAGTGCGGGAGGTCGAGGTTTACAGCTCACCCATCAGGGTGCGTGACAGGGAACTCCTGTACCTGATCGTCCACGACGTCACCGACCTCAAACGGATTGAGGAGGAACTCGCGCTGCGTAATGAGGCCCTGGTTGCTCTCAATACCATCGCAACGATGATCAGCCGGACGCTTGACTGGAATGGCGTACTGGAAACAGTACTGGATAAGGTGCTGAAGATCACCGACATGGAAGTCGGCTGGATCAGCCTGTCCGGGGAGGAGAGCAATGCCGGTGATATGTCGCCGCTCATCTGTTACCGTCATCTGATTTCTGTGCCTGACGAGGATGTGAGACGATGCGTAGCCCACCTGATCCCTGTTACACTCGAATCAAAGGAGCCTGTTGTGCTTTGCCATCATAACGGGGTGGTCTGTGTGGGGGTTCCCTTACAGTCGGGGAATAAGGTGTTGGGTGTGTTAGGGTTGTACGGGCGCAGCAAGGATAATGTCAGCCAGGATAAGATGCAACTCCTCACTGCCATCGGTCACCAGGTAGGCGTTGCTGTTGAAAACAGACGGCTGGCCCGCGAAGCTACGGAAATCAGGCTGTTGCAAGAGATAGACCGTATGCGCTCTGAGCTGATCGCTAATATTTCTCACGAGCTCAGGACCCCCCTGGGACTGATCAAGGTGTTCTGCACCACACTCTTGAGGGATGACATCGCGCTTGATCGGGCCACACAGCGGGAATTCTTGCAGAACATTGACGACGAAACAGATAAGCTGGAGAGAATTGTGGACAATCTTCTGGACCTGTCGAGGATGGAGAGCGGCCGGCTTCAACTTGAGAGACAAGCCACCGATCTGGGGCGTCTGGTCGAAGAAGTGGTCGAAGATATGAGGCTTGAGGTTGATCCGACACTACATCAACTCATCAGCGATCTCCCCTCTTACCCCCTGGTTGCCTGTGTTGATCCCAGACGTATCGAGCAGGTGCTGCGCAATCTCCTCAGCAATGCCGTCAAGTATTCACCGCAGGGAGGAGAGATCGTTGTTAGTGGGAGACAAGAAGGCGCGCAGATTCTCATCTGGGTGCGCGACCAGGGGATCGGAATCCCGCCGGGGGAGCTGGAGAAAGTGTTCGAGCGCTTTTACCGGGTGCGTAATGAGGTTACCTGCAGAGTGAGGGGTGCCGGTCTGGGGTTGGCGGTCTGCCGTGGTATCGTGGAGGCCCACGGAGGGCGTATTTGGGTGGAAAGCATATTGCACGAAGGAAGCACTTTTTACTTCACCCTTCCTGCTCGCGATACCGAAGCGTCAGGTGGCCCGGAGGGGGACGAGAATGCGTCAAGGGAAATATAGCATTCTTGTTGTGGATGATGAACCCCGGTATGTCAAGGCTATCCGCTTAAACCTGGAGGCCAGCGGCTATCTGGTGCTCACCGCGGGTGACGGGATCAGCGCTATTGAGCGGGCCGCCAGCGAGAATCCCGACTTGATTATTCTGGATGTCAGGATGCCCGGTCTGGATGGATTTTCAGTTTGCAAGCGCATCCGCGAATTCTCCAAAGTGCCGATCATCATGCTCACCGCTGTGGCAGGCGAGGTTGATAAAGTGAAGGGTTTAGAGCTGGGTGCTGATGACTACCTCACCAAACCCTTCAGTGCTCAGGAATTGCTGGCACGGGTGCGGGCCGTTCTGCGCCGCGTCGAAATGTCGGGGCAGGGGGAGGCCGACCCGCTCTCGATCGGCGAGCTGGCTATTGATTTTGCCGGCCAGCGTGTGTTCGTAAGGGGTGAGGAGGTACACCTGACCGCCATTGAGTACCGCCTGTTATGCGAGCTGTTCAGACAGCGGGGCCGGGTAGTCACGCAGGAATATCTTCTCGGCAGGGTGTGGGGGCCAGGCTACGAGGAAGCAGGGCCTCTCCTGTGGCAGGCTGTGCACCGACTGCGCCGCAAAATAGAACGAGACCCCCGGCGGCCTGAGTACATCCATACTCGCCCGGGCCTGGGTTATGTGCTCGAGTTCTCGCGATAACCGGGATGCGCTTCCGGGCGTGCGGTTATCTCCTGTGCCCGCCGGATCGGAGCCGGCGGGCACATTTATTTTCTGGCAGGCTGGTTGCCTTTACAATCCGCTGGGCGATAATGACTTTCTTATACAGGCGCAGTATAATGCATCACAAAGGAGTGACAATGAAAGCAGCAATACTTACCGTTGGTGACGAACTGATCTGTGGCTATCGCCTGGATACCAATTCCCAGGCCATCTCCAGGCGTCTTTCTCTCCTCCCGGTCGAGGTGGTGCTTCACCTCAGTGTAGGCGACGATATGGGAGCCATCCAGCGCGGGTTGGATTTTGCGTTGGAGGCCGCTGATATGGTCGTTGTGACCGGGGGGCTTGGCCCGACTGAAGATGATCTGACGCGACAGGCGGTGGCTGCCCGCTTTGGGCTGGAGCTGGTAGAGGACGCCGAAGCATTGAACCGTATCCTGGAAAGGTTTGCCCGCTACGGCAGGGTGATGCCGGCAAGCAACCGCGTCCAGGCTCAGGTGCCGGCCGGCAGCACGGTAATATACAATGATCGCGGCACTGCAGCAGGATTCTACCTCAAGAGAGGGGGAAAACATATCTTCGTCACGCCCGGTATTCCAGACGAAATGGAGGGTATGCTTGAGGGGTTCATCGTGCCGAAACTGCAGGATGAGCTGAGCGGCGGTCACAGCGTGCTGCGGGCGGTGCTCAAAGTCTATGGTTTGCCGGAATCTCAGATCAACGAGCTTATCCGGCCGATGCTGGCGCGAGGCCGCAATCCGTTGTTGGGACTGCTTCCTCACCGGGGTACCATCACCGTTGAAGTGGCAGCTACGGGAAACACGCCTGAGGAGGCGGAGAGGTTGCTACAGGCTGACCTGACTGAATTGCGGGAGAAATTGGGCCGCTACATCATCAGCGAGAATGAGCAGGAGCTGCCGCAGGTGGTGGCCGGGCTGCTGGCCGGACACGGGCTTACTATCGCCACGGCGGAGCTTGGTACTGGTGGTCTGGTGGCTGCCAGGCTGACACAGCCTGAGGGGAGCGAGCGCTGGTTTCGCCAGGGTATCGTAATGCAATCGGTGACGCAGGGTGTGCAGGGGGAATGGCTGGCCTGCACGGACGAGGCTCTCGCGCTGGCACGTCACATCCGTGAAATCGCCGGCAGTGATATTGGGTTGGGGGTGGGGGCACTTGTCGTCCCTGAAGACAGCACTCCGACGCGGCCTTACGGTGTGATTGAGGCTGCGGTTGATTGCCAGGGACGGGAAATATGTCGCCGCCTCAGCTTCAATGGCGATCGTACCCGCGTGCGTGAGTGGGCTGCCGATGCCGCGCTGTCGTTGATACGACTGGGCATCCTGGGTGAGGCATAATATCAGTGTAGCATGTAGTGTTTAGCAAGTGGCATAGGCGCTACCCGTCTCCAAAAAGTCGCTTCCGCTTTCCAGGCGTTGCCAGCGGATGTAGTGGCTCGTCTTGGGC
>Ga0209101_1001709_pt1 | contig 15637 bp, 15 predicted proteins | sample ConPoolayeCmetaG_FD_185481 | JGI IMG/M metagenome (GOLD analysis project Ga0209101, IMG submission 185481) | Hot spring microbial mat communities from California, USA to study Microbial Dark Matter (Phase II) - Cone Pool mat layer C metaG... ...
ATACAAACGGGTTCAGAGACTGTTCAAGAATACTCCGCGCAATCAGAGATTGAGAGAGCAGATTTTTACGTACCTTATGAGCGCCGTCATGACCGATGATGAGCGTGCAGCCTACCTTGGTCTGCCGGAAGGGTGCCGGATACGAGAAAACGCCAAGATCATCTGCCCGGAGAAACTGGTGTGCGGCAAGTATGTGTGGATCGGAGAGGGAGCTGTCCTTGACGCAAGCGGGGGCCTTGAGATTGGTGACCACACGAGCATCGGAGTGTATGTTTTACTTTGGAGTCACACGAGCTACCTGACCAATCTCAATATGGCCAATGAGACAGCAAGCCCGTTAATCAAGCGTCGTACGACCAGCATCGGCAAAGGGTGTTTTATCTCATGTCATGCGGTTGTCTATCCCGGCGTCACGATTGGCGATCGCACAATGGTACTACCAATGAGCGTGGTAACCGAAGACGTGGCCGGCAACTGTATCGTAGCTGGAGCACCGGCCAAGAAGATAAGGGACTTGTGATAATAACAGGGAACAGAAACAGCGATATTTTAGGAGGAGAAGATGGCACGGAGGATATGTACCCGGTGTATCTACGATGATTCTGTTCCTCAGATAACCTTCGACGAACAGGGCGTATGCAATTACTGTCACATGGTGGAGAGACTCAAAAATGAATACCGAACCGGCACGCCGGAAGGTGAACAACAGCTTCAAAAGATTATTGCGCAAATAAAGGCCGCGGGCCGCAACAAGAAATATGACTGCGTAATTGGGGTGAGCGGCGGTACGGACTCTTCCTACATGGTGCACAAGGCTGTTGAATGGGGGCTGAGGCCAATCGCCGCTCATTATGACAATACCTGGAACACCGCCATTGCCACCGAGAACATACGCAAGGTGCTCGGGAAACTCAAGGTCGATCTGTTCACCTATGTAGTGGACAATCGGGAAGCCGACGACATCTTTCGTGCTTTCTTCCGTGCCGGTGTTCCGGAGTTGGACGCATCAACGGACCTCGCTTTGGCGGAGGTCCTTTACCGTGCGGCAGACAAGTACGGGGTCAGGTACATCCTTGAGGGCCATTCGTTCATGGCGGAAGGTGTAGCACCGCTGAGCAATATGTACTTCGACGGCAAATACATACAGTCCATTCACCGGCGTTTTGGGACTATGCAGATGAATACCTATCCCCTCATGACCTTCTGGCGGTTCATGAAATGGGTCGTGGTGAAGCGGATACGCAAGATTCGGCCACTGTGGTATATCAACTACTCAAAACCTGAGGCCCGGGCAGTGCTTGAGCGCGAGTACGGCTGGCAATACTACAAGGGTCATCACCTAGAGAATCGGTTGACGGCTGTGAACCATTCCTACTATTTACCTAAAAAGTTCAAAACGGATCTGCGTAACCTAAGTCTCGCGGCGGCCTGTCGCAGCGGCATCATAACGCGGGAGGATGCGCTCAAGGAATACGCAACCCCACCGTACTTGGAACCGGATCTTCTGGAGTACTTTAAAAAGCGAATGGCGCTTTCCGAAGAGGAGTTTAACCAGATCATGTCGGCTCAGCCAAAGAGTTACCGGGATTACCCGACGTATAAACGGCGATTTGAACGTCTCCGCCCACTCTTTTACGTTTTGGCGAAAGCAAATCTTGTTCCCATGAGTTTCTACATCAAGTATACATCGAAGTCTGAAGTGTGAGCATCATCAGTATTATCGACTTTGGGATGGGCAACATCGGCTCCATCGCCAATATGCTAAGGAAGGTTGGCGCGGAGGTTACAGTCGTGAAGCTGCCCGAGCAACTTGGGGCAGCCGAGAAGATTATACTGCCAGGCGTTGGCGCATTTGATGCGGCTGTTTCACGCATTCGGGACAACGGCTGGTGGCCTATCCTCAAAGCCAAGGTCATCGAGGAGCGAAAGCCGCTGTTGGGAATCTGTCTGGGGATGCAGTTGCTCATGGATAGCAGTGAGGAGGGTGTACTACAGGGATTTGGCTGGGTGCCGGGCAAAGTGATTCGGTTTACCGCAGACCTCGGTGTACGTATACCCCACATGGGATGGAACAATGTCGTGGTGGCCAGAGATTGCCCGTTGGTGAGGGGTCTGGCAGCCATGGATGACTGCCGTTTCTACTTTGTACACTCGTACCGGGTACACTGCCTCGATGAGCGCGATGTGGTGTTGAAGGCTCACTACGGTATCGAGTTTGATGCCGCTGTGCAGAGAAATAACATCTGTGGGGTACAGTTCCATCCCGAAAAGAGCCACCGCTACGGTATGGCGCTTCTTCGGAATTTTGCACAGATGTGATGTAATGAATATGCTGAGAACACGCGTCATACCCTGTTTATTGCTTCGAGGAGAGTCTCTTGTCAAATCGATACGCTTCAAACAATTCAATTACATCGGAGATCCCATCAACACCGTTCGTATTTTCAACGAACTGGAAGTCGACGAGCTTGTATTTCTCGACATCCGGGCTACTGTTGAGCAGAGGGAGCCGAATTGGACCATCCTCGGTAATATCGCGAATGAATGCTTTATGCCTCTGGCCTATGGAGGAGGAATCCGCGATCGAACAACGGCGCAGAAAGTTCTTAATATCGGCTTCGAGAAGATAGTGGTCAACAGTTTCGCCCATGAGAGACCCGAGTTTGTAACCGAACTCGCAGAGCATTTTGGCAGCCAGAGTGTAATAGGCTCGATTGACGTTAAAAAAACTCTTTTGGGCAAGTACATTGTCTACGTGTGTAATGGTACCCAGCGTACGAATCGTGACCCAGTGGAATGGGCTCAGGAGTTGCAACAGCGTGGAGCCGGCGAACTCCTGCTCACATCCATTGATCGAGATGGTACGTGGAACGGCTATGATGTGGCGCTCATACGAAAAGTCGCTTCTGCCCTAACAATACCTGTGATTGCCAACGGAGGCGCCGGCCGAATAGAACACATGGCAGAAGCCGTAAAAACTGGGGGGTGCTCGGCTGTTGCAGTGGGAAGCATGGTTGTTTTTCAGGGAAAGGGGATGGGAGTATTGGTGAATTTCCCGGATAAGGTTGAATTGGCCCGCCAATTGGGGTAAAAGGTGACGCGAATATTATCGCCAGCTTCATCGAAAGGTGAGGGGAGGATTCCCTTTATGATGGGGAACTGTCATTATGAAGGGTAAAGTAATGACAGTAGCCGAGTTGGTAAGGATGTTGGGCTCAAACGTGCAGGTTGTGGGCACCTGTGAGGACACGTTCTTTGACAACGTCAAGTCCATCGCAGAGGCCGATGAGCATAGCCTTGTATGGGTAAGCCCGCAGCGAGCTGACCGGCAAATACTGGTAGAAAACACCCGCGCCCATATTATTGTGTGCGATGAATCGATTAACCTAAGCGATGAGCTGTTGCGTAAAAAATGCTTTATCGTCACTTCGAACCCCAGACTCATGTTTGCACGCATAGTTCGTGCGTGGAAGCCTGTGGAAGCACGATGCGGGATTCACCCCACAGCGGTCATCCATCCCGAAGCATCGATAGCTGCCAATGTATTCATCGGGCCATACTCAACTATCGGCAGGTGCGTGATTAGTGAAGGGACAATCATCGACGGCCACTGTTTCCTGTACGACGGCGTACGAATCGGTCGCAATGTGCATATCCATGCAGGAGTAATCATTGGAGGTGAAGGCTTCGGCTACATTCGTAGTGCCTCCGGAGAGTATGAGAACTTTCCGCACGTGGGAGGAGTTTCTATCGGCGACAATGTTGAAATCGGCTCCCATACCTGCATAGATCGGGGTAGTCTTGACGACACGGTGATAGGCGACGGTGTGAAGATCGACAACGTGGTGCACATCGCGCACAATGTCCGTATTGGCCCGCGAACCCTGGTAATCGCCGGCGCCGTGGTTTGCGGCAGTACCGTGATAGGCGAGGACGCGTGGATTGCTCCCCACGCATGCCTGCGAGATGGAATACGGATCGGAAACCGCGCAATGGTAGGTATGGGTGCTGTGGTAACCAAGGACGTGGCAGATGACGCTGTGGTGATGGGATCTCCTGCAATTCCTGCAGAAGAGTTCAAACAGTTCTATAAAAAGATGAAGAAGTTGGCCATTCGCTAGACATCATATGAAACCCCGGATAACTCACTTGGCTGCATGGAACGGGGGCGAGGAGGCAGCGTGTTAGGATTGGCAAAGGAGGCGATACATTGAGAGACATCAAGACCGTTGTAGTGCTTGGGGCGAATGGCACGATGGGATCGCAGTGTGCGGGAATAATCGCGGCCTTCGGGGGGGCAAAGGTAATTATGGTCGCTCGCAACATCGACAAGGCGAAGGTCGGTTTGGAGCGGGCGATGGAGGCAGTTCGATCGGATGTAATCCGCGATCGGCTCACTCCGGCAACCTATGAAGATCTCCAACGACACATACCGGAGTCGGACTGGGTATTGGAGATGGTGGCCGAAGATTACCAGGCAAAGGAAGCAGTAAACGCGCTCATTTCTCGGTACCACAAGCCCGGCACATTAGTTTCCACTGTGTCATCGGGACTCTCGATTGAGCGGTTGAGCAAAACATTCGACGAAGACGGACGCAAACATTATTTTGGCACCCATTTCTATAACCCCCCCTACAAGATGCCGCTGTGTGAGCTCGTATCACATTCCGGATCCGACCCTTCTATTGAAAAGGAGCTTGAAGAGTACCTTCATAAAAAATTGCTCAGATCAGTTGTTCGAACGGCAGACACGCCCGCTTTTGCGGGCAACCGCGTCGGCTTCCAACTGATGAACGAGGTGGCTCAATTTGCCGAGCGTTACAGTAATCTGGGCGGAATAGCATTGATGGACCACATCATGGGAACATTCACCGGGAGGGCAATGCCACCATTGGTCACCGTGGATATGGTGGGCTTGGACATCCATAAAGCTATTGTCGACAATCTGTATCAGAATACGAACGACGAAGCCAAACAAACTTTCGTATTGCCGCAATTTATCCAGCACCTAATTAACTTGGGCAAGCTGGGCACAAAATCAGGTGAAGGCCTGTATAAGACCGTGCGCTACGCGGACGGACGAAAAGAGCGCCTGGTGTATGACATTACATCCCAGACATACATAAAGATTCCTGAACTCAGACTGCCTTTCGCCGCAGAAGCCAAGCGCAGGATTGCATTGGCCGACTACCGCGGTGTTCTTCGGGTCATCTGTGAGGATGGATCGGAAGAGGCCCGGCTGTGCCGCTACTTCCTTGCACGTTACCTGAGTTATGCGTTTTCAATCATCGGGGAAGTGATTGACACTAGGGATTGCATCGATTCTGTTATGGGGTTCGGATTCAACTGGGCTCCACCTTCCGCCTACGTTGATTTGCTGGGAGGGGTGGACCGGGCTGTTCGACTGATCGAATCGGCGAGACTGCCTGTGCCGCCGGCGCTGACCGCCGCCGGGACCGGAACACGGTTTTACAGACTGCAGGATTGCCTTGATGCGCGGTCATTCTTCAGAGTCAAATAATAGCCGGAGCGGAGAACACAACACATGTCTAATGCAGTATATATACTCGGAGGAGCGCAGACCGACTTCCAACGGAACTGGACTAAGGAAGGCAAAAATTTTCTCTCGATGATGGTTGAAGTAATGGAAGATGCATTCGAGTCTGTCAAGATGAGCTATGAAGACCTGCGGCCGCTCAATACCCGAAACGCCGTGGGCGTGTTCGTGGGAAATTTCGATGCGGAACACTATGCCAATCAGGGACACCTGGGCGGATTTCTCACCGAAGTCGATGCGAGTTTCTACGGCATCCCGTCAGCCCGATACGAAGCAGCGTGCGCGTCAGGCTCTGTTGCCATCGATGCGGCCGCCACCAAGATTCGCGCAGGAGAGCTCGATCTGGCCATTGTGCTTGGCATCGAGATTATGAAGACGGTGAGCGCCCGGACCGGAGCCGACTTTTTAGGCACGGCCGCGTACTACGAGCTTGAGGCAAAGGGTGTTGAGTTTCCCTTTCCACGGTTGTTTGGGCAACTGGCTGATGTGTTGCTGAAGCGCTATCGTCTTGACGAAACACGTTTTATGTCCAACCTGGCTGAAATTGCCGCGATCAACTATGGTAATGCAAAGAGAAATCCCAAGGCGCAGACCCGCGGTTGGTATATGTCCCGTGAACACGCCAACCATCGAAATACCCGATTCAACGTGAACGTAGGCGGGATGTTATGCGCGACCGATTGCTCGCAGGTTACCGATGGTGCCGCCGTCGTTATGCTGGCTTCTCCACAATTTGCCCAAGAGTATTCAATCAAGAGGAGGATACCTATCCAGGACATTCCCCTACTCAAGGGGTGGGGGCACCGTGTTGCTCCCATGCGCTTCGTCAGGAAGATGGAAGAATCGGAAACCGCTACGCATATACTGCCGTGGACTCGCCAAGCCATCCTTGATGCTTACCGACGTGCCGGCACAACCATCGAAAGTATCGACTTCATAGAAACGCATGACTGTTTCACATCAAGTGAGTACGCCACAATCTCTGCATTTGGAATCACTGAACCGGGGTTGGAATACACTGCGATCGAGTCCGGTCTTATCGCCTTTGGCGGCAAGAAGCCCGTCAACCCCAGCGGTGGCCTGATCGGTGTCGGCCACCCGGTTGGTGCAAGTGGTGTACGTATGATGCTTGACTTGTACCGACAGGTGACCAACAGCGCAGGGAACTACCAAGTAGCCGGTGCTCGCAATGGAGCCATGCTTAATATAGGAGGGTCCGCTACGACCAATTTCGCCTTTGTGGTGGGGTTGGCATGAGTTATAATCTCGGTTCGATAGAAAACGTGCGTGTGTATATGTATACACCCCGCATGTTGCGGCGCCAATAGAAAAGGAACAATCCTGATGATGTGGAATTTCAAGGGCAAGATTGCATTTATCACCGGAGGCGCCTCCGGCATCGGGCTGCAGGTTGCCCACGATATGGCAGTCAGCAACGCAGCCGTAGCCATTATGGACCGTAATGCCACAGAACTTGCACGTGCTTATGAACAGATAAGGGCAGCTGCCCCCGGCGCTTGCATGTTAGTGGTGGAAGGCGACGTACGGGACCGGAATACGATGTGGGCCGCTGCAGCGCGGGCTCAGGAAAAGCTCGGCGACGTTGATTTCGTCATCAATAGCGCCGGAATACTGGACGATTTTCTCATGTCGAAGTTTGACGAGCGCAAGTGGGATGACACAATCGACACAAACTTGAAGGGTACTTCGTTGTGCATGAGTGCATTCGCGGAATCATGGGTCAAAACTGCCAAAGAACAAGCAGCCAAGCGGGGGGTCAAGTATCTACCGGTTCTTGAGCACAAGCCGCGGGTCATTGTGAACTTATCCTCCATGGCCGCCGACGGCAACATAGGACAGCTTGCGTATGCGGCATCAAAGTGCGGTATCGTAGGCATGACACTTACTGCAGCCAAGGAGTTGGTGCGCTACAACGTCCGTGTACACTGTGTGAAACCCACACTTATCGATACACCCATGATCCATGATCTGCTGACCAAGGATTCGGGTAAGTTCAAAAAATTTTACGAGGAACGTATCCCCTTTGGCATTGGTCGACCTGCCAACGTGGCTGATGTCATCTGTTTTCTCTGTAGCGAAGGAGGTTGGTTTATGAATGGGTGTGTGATTCCGGTCAACGGAGGGAAAATCGACGGTTTATAGCACAGCGCCTCAGCCGTCCCAATAAAACTGCAATTTACAAGAGGAAAACATGGAACAGCAATTCAGGTTTACGTTCGACAACATCAAGGCGTGTTTCCGCGAGGTGCTTGAGAACGGATACGCCGTGGTGACCTGCCGGCAGTACCTTGATATGAAACGCCAGAGATTCCGCGGTCGTATTTTAGTGAATCGTGTTGATATTGATATGTCGATCAAGAAGTCCCTGCGTCTCTGCGACATTTTCAACGACCTTGGAATTCGGGGGACCTTCTTTGTGCGGTTACACGCACCCGAGTACAACCCATTCTCCTTTGAGGGATACCGCATACTCAAAAAAATTCGGGATAGTGGCCATGAAATTGGCTATCATTCGGAGGTGATCGATGAAGCATCCATCTGGGGCGAATCTGCGGAGGATTGTCTCAGGCGGGATATCGATGTCCTGAACCGAATATTGGACATACGTGTCGAGGGTGTGGCAAGCCATGGAGGCTTCACCGGATTAAATAATCTTGACTTCTGGAAGGACCGCAAGCTCGCCGACTTTGGCCTCCTCTACGAAGGGTACGACGAGCAACCCGAGTTCAACTTGTTTAAGGAGGCTCTTTACGTTAGTGACTCCGACTGGACTTCGTGGAAATGCTACATAAAGGGTAAACTCGTTGAAGGCGATAAACGTTCCTTGGCCGAACACTCCAGGGCTGGTCACCCTTTAATATACTCGCAGATCCACCCTGATACCTACTTTGACGAACATTTCTATGAGTAAACACGTATGGACATTGCTGTGCCCATCAGATGTAGGATAGCGCTTGAGGCGTAGACCAAAAATACTACTCGGTCTCTACGAGGTCGCCGGATACTTACATAACCTGCATTCCGGATTTGTGGAGTTAGGTACAGAATGCACCATTGTGGAACTGTGCAAACACCGATATCGCTATGCAAGAACAGAAGGAACGACTGATAGGATCACGCAGGTTATTGAACGTTTGGCCCAGAGTATCAACCGTATCCGTGCCGGAGGTCTGACAGGGAGGTATGTAGCACGGGTATTTCAAGCTCCTCTCTTGGCGCTTCTTTTTATCTGGTCGTTAGTAAGGTATGACGTGTTTATTTTAACAGGAAGTTCCTCGTTTTGTGGTTACCTCGAACTGCCCCTCTATCGGCTGTTCCGAAAAAAGCTCATTTATGTTTTCCTGGGTTCGGATTCACGCCCCCCTTACCTCAACGGTATCTTCTTCGCAGTTGAGCGCCGGCCTGACATCCGTACTTGTGTTCTTCGCACCTCCCAGCGCAAGCGCCTGATTGCTCGCATCGACCGTTGGGCATATGCGGTTGTCAATATCATTCCACAGGCGCTATTTCATACACGGCCGGTGATCTCGTCTTTGGCGCTGGGGTTGCCTTTTTCTATTCGCCGCTCTGGGGCACCGAAAAAAGAAATCTGCCGCGATCGCTCATTGGTGCGTGTGCTCCATGCACCTTCCAATCTCGAAGCCAAAGGCACGCGAATTATTCGGGCAGTGGTGAGCGAACTGAAGGCAAAGGGGCTACCAATCGATTATGTGGAGCTTGTGGAACGGCCGCATGATGAAGTGCTTGACGAACTTGAAGCATGCGATTTCATCATCGACGAGCTGTACTCCGACACTCCTCTCGCCTGTTTCTCAACCGAAGCGGCATTCTTCGCAAAACCGGCGGTCATAGGCAGCTACTATGCCGAACAACTCAAGCACGACATTCCCGCGGAGTTCATTCCCCCCAGCCTCATGTGTCATCCGGATTCCCTCGCCTCTGCGGTAGAGCACCTTGTTACTGATAAAGCTTTTCGGGAAGAGCTTGGCGCCCGAGCCCAACGATTTGTCAAGGAACGATGGAACGCGCGGGTTGTGGCCGAACGCTTCATGCGCGTCATCGAAGGCGATGTGCCTCGCGAATGGACGTTCGATCCGGTCGGCATCCGGTACGCCTGCGGTGCGGGCCTTTCGCTTTCAAAGGTAAGAGAGACCGTTCAAACTATCGTTCGCATGTATGGCAAGGGGGCGCTGCAGCTGTCGGACAAGCCTGTGCTGGAGTCGATTCTTTTGGATATGGCGTTTGGCGGACCTCTTGTAGATACGCAAGCCGTGGAAAAGCAGGAAAAGAGGGCTGTGTGATTTACCTTCTATACTCCAACGATTACGAACTGTTTTTAGGAGGAAACACCGTGCCCGAGCGTGAGGTGCTCATCACGCCAACAGCGATGCTGCTTGACCGCTGTTCCTCGATTGGCATACCGATGACGCTCTTTTGCGATGTAGCTTGTCTGTGGCGCTATCGTGAACTGGGGCTTACGGAGTTCCCCGCAATGGTGGACGAGCAACTCGCGGACGCGTTGAAAGCCCACCATGACGTACAGGTCCATCTTCACCCCCACTGGTTCACCACGAAGGTCGAACCTTCTGGCAACGGCTGCCGATACCGTTTTGACTATCGTGAGTTTCTCCTCGGCAACACGCTTCCAGACGACCCGATCTGTCAGTACACCGGCGCTGTTAAGTTGCTCGCTCGTTGCCGGCAATATTTGATTGATCTGCTGAGTGGCCAGTTTCCGAGCTACCGGTGTGTTGCATTCCGGGCGGGGGGTTATGGTATCCAGCCCAAGACAGAGACGATTCTGAAAGCGCTTGCAGAGGCAGGGTACCTCATCGATTCTAGTATTGTGCCTGGAATGGTGATGGAGAGCAATGTCAATCGGATCGACTTCAGCGATGTACCACGACAAGGAAATTACTATTTGTCGTACCAAAATGGCTGGAGGGAAGATGTGGGTGGGGGAGTCTATGAGATTCCAGTGGCAGCATGCGATGGACAAAGTATACTGCTTCTACATGCCTTCGTTAAGCGGTTATACCGTTGGGCGCTGCGGAGAATTCGAGGCAAGATGGAGCCTCCTGCCCCTGTGCGTGGCTATGCGGTCCAGACTACGGATGATAAGCAACGCAAGCGGCACGAGTGTTTTCTGAACATTGTGTGGCGTAAAGTACGAAGCATCATGCGAGGTTGGCAGATGCTTGAACTCTCCGACGATGCCGCACTAATGGCAGGTTTAACCCGTTCCTATATTACTCGATACCTCCCTTTGAACGGCGATCTTTTCCTTTCCTTCAGCTGTCACTCGAAGAGCATCACGGAAGCCTTGCTTCACGCACTCGAGAAATTTAACAACATCATGGTAAAGGAGTATGGCTCTGACTTGAGAGCCATAACGTTTCAGGAAGCGAGTCGGTTGATTAACGGACAGATGTCGTCAGCGCTTACTGGAGACGCTCAATGAGAGGCTCACTCAAATCAGCTATTTCGCGGATTCTTCCATCACCGATTCTCCACGCTGCGCGCTTATGTCGATCGGTGGCGCACGCAGTGCGGCGCTCCCGGATGCCAATTCTGAATCATGCTGACCTTCGCGCGGATCTGGTACGCGGCGGGTTGAGGCCGGGCACAATCGTCATGGTACATTCCGCTCTATCGAAGCTCGGGAATGTGGAGGGTGGTCCCGCCACCGTGATCCAAGCGATTATCGACGCAATATCACCGGACGGTACATTGCTGATGCCCACCTATAACTCGGCCGATCTCGCCATACGGATGTCACAGGAGGACAACTGCGTCGACCTGCGGACACTTCCCTCTAATAGTGGTATGATTACCGAGGTTTTTCGCAGACGGGCTGACGTTATCAGAAGTTCCCACCCGTTTTCACCCGTATGCGCTTGGGGGGCTGAAGCTGTTTATATGACAGCTGGTCACGCCGAAGATCCACGAGTCTGCCATAGTGAATCTCCAATAGGGCGACTGGTGAAACGTGGTGGAATCGTACTAGGCATCGGTGTGAATCTTGGTCCTGGAATGGGTGTTGCGCATTGTCTGGAAGATACGTGGGATGACTTCCCAAAGAAGGTGCATGCACCTCCTGTTAGGGTACAATACCGCGATGCCTCTGGGATGCTTATATCCAGAATGATTATTCGCTATGATCCCGATACGTTACGGACACGTATCGATCAGCCTGGAGGAGCTTGGATCTGCAACGCAATGACCTCACACTTGATGCGCGTTGGAATACTGAAGATTTTTCCGTGTGGGAAGACAGCGGCATGGATAGCCAATGCTGCCGCACTTTACCAGGAGTTGAAGCGTCTTGCGGCCAGGGGAATCACCATATATTCTACCGAAGAACAGATATCGTCAGCAGGTGTTGATGCATGGTAAATAGTAAAAACATGTACACCTCTGAGGAGGGCACACTATTTCGGTGCTTTTGACAACGTTTCAGCAGGAACAGAAAAAATGCCTGGGTTGCACACAATAATCTACAAGAATTCACAAGACAAAATTCCTGGCGTTGAGGATTTCGGTAATGCAATGCACACAACAGAGTTCTCGTTCCAGCAGTTGATGTGTGAGTATGGCATCACCATGGTCGCAACAGTTCATCCTGGCTATCCCTTCAAACGGTGGGAAGAGGATGGGTGCACGATTGTTCAAGAGGGGCTTATTTATAACAAGTCCAAAGTTGAGGTTAGCGTGGCTTTGTCGCGCATTGCTCGCGCCATAAAAGATGGTATCGATACTACTGCGCTTGTGCGCGACTTCGTCGACGATGCCGATGGCGATTTCCTGATCCAGATATGCGCGCCCCAAGCTTCGCGTGTGCTTGTTTTTAATGATTGCCTTGGACGTCTTTCAACATACTACTACGTTGCCCCGAAGCTCGCAATCGTAAGCCGCGAACCAAAGGTAGTATTACACTTTCTTCCGCGCATTGTATTCAACCGACTGGCTCTAGCTCAATTCCTTATGTTGGAGTACCAATTGGGTAGGGAGACGATGTTTGATGGCACATATCGGTTGGGTCCTGCAGAGATGATTCTAATAGAGCGTACGGGGGATGGGCTGCGGAGTACACTCCAAAAAACTGTTGATTGGAACTTCTGTCTTACCGCGCCATTCGATAACTATCAACAGAGTCTCTCATTCTTCTGCGAAACATTTTTAGAGTCGATTCGCAATCGCGTCGACACGTTACGTCGCAACAATTTTCGTATCATGGCAGACCTGAGTGGAGGATACGATTCACGTACTGTGATGGCCGGTTTGAGCAAAATAACAACCGATGTCGACTACTTCACCTATGCCTATGTGCAGGATGAGAGTGCGGTTGCACAGGCAGCCTTTCATGCACTAGGTTCACCGGGACGATATCATGTGGTTCCCGACGGTTCTGCACTGGTATCTGAGCCCATTGGGTCATTGGTCTATCGTACTGATGGCCTTGTAAACTACTTCTCCACTCGGGTGTGCACGGCTGATCTGTTGGCTTTGCGCAGCATTGTGCCAGGTATTGGTGCCCGTTTTTGTGGATTAGGCGGCAACGACTTCATGCGACACCCCCTACGCTTTTACCGTTATTCCATTATGTATGGGTTTAGACACGGTTTGTATTCGCAGTTATCGCTGCAGGAAGCGGCATCGATTGTTCGCATGCCAACTGCGATACTGGACGGGCACATCGAAGCGTACCTGGCCACATGGCCGGAGAAGAAGCCAAACGATCAACTCAAGCATCTCTATAACGAGTATCAGAATCATCTTGTTAACGTTGCGGCAGAGGACCGTGAACGCTGCGTGTTCTGGACGGTTCAACCCATGTGGAGCAACCGATTCTTTCGCGCTGTGGCGAATCGGTTGCCATTGGAGTGGACCGGATTTCGCTACTATGTCAACTACCTCAAAATGATCGACCAACGCTCACTGAATGCACCCATTTTCGGCAGCTCGGTAGTGCTTACAGATGATCGCTCCGTACAATGGCAGGATACGCGAACGGCTCTTCGAGTCTTCCGCAAGAACTTGCTTTCTTCCTTGCCAGGTATAAACGGCCTCGTCCGCGCGGTCCGCTCTGCCGTAACACGCCGTAGCCACATCCCACCGTGGCGTTGGCAGTAGGCTGGAACGGACAGGCCGCTGGACCGCTGATTGCTGAGATGACGTCGAATATCGGCAAGGGCATATCTCATGATGCTCCTCCTCTCGCCAGATAAAATCGCGAATGGCAAATCGCTCCAAAAGATGGGTTCACAGAACGGATACTATCGTGCAGCGACTCTCATTCTTTATCTACAGGAAATTGAACGTCGCTTTGCCGGTAAAATCTCCTGATGATGTTGCCCCCAACAGCTTTCGAATGTCATGCTTAAGCAATTCATTAGAAACAGTCTGACATACTCTGTGGCTGGCGTACTGGCCCGAGGGGTATCTTTCCTTCTGCTACCATTTTACACACGGGTGCTTTCGTCCAAAGACTACGGTACGGTAGATATTCTGACAGTATTCGGTAACTTTGTTACCGTCACGATTGCCTTAGAGATCTCACAAGCACTCGCCCGGAACGTTGTTGACGCCAAAGACGATGAGGAGCGGCAGACATATGCTTCGACGGCGTTCTGGTTCTCGGTTGGTACCTATTCAATCTTTATCGTAATAAGTCTGTTCTTGTGCCCCATTATTGCTCGTTATCTCTTAGGAGACGTCGAGCTCTGGCATATTGTGCCCTATTCACTGTTGTTTATTTGGTCGAGTGGTATTGTGCATCTGTTGCTACTTTTGTTGGCATACCAATTGCGGGCATTTGCCAATGCGGTATGCAGTCTCACAATTACTGTCGTGTCATTATTGGCCACGATTGTCATGGTTCTGTTCTGCCATATGGGCGTCAAAGGTGTATTTGCAGGACAGGCAATTGGAAACATTATTAGCGGTATTTTGGCGTACATACTTGCGCGAGACACTGTACGGCTCAAGTTCGATCGCAGAAAACTTGTCCAGATGCTCCGGTTTTCGGCGCCTTTGGTTCCCGCCAGCGTCAGTGTGATTGCCTCGCTTTACATCAACAGATTTGCCGTCTTGCGTTTAATGTCCCTCTCCAGTGTCGGAATTCTTGGCGTGGCGTACCGCTTGGTTTCGGTAGTCCCCATCGTAATGGCGGGCATACAAACCGCGCTCGCTCCATTGATATACCAACTATCGTAAACCTGACACGCCTGCGAAGATAGCCCGTATTCTTCGCTTCTTCCTGTTTGTATCCATCCTTGCTTTTCTTGCATTATCTCTTTTCTCTGATGAAATATTGCGTATTATGGCGACTCCTGTCTACGCGGCTGCGCAATCCGCCATACCGGCGCTGGCCCTTTCAGCGATATTGTCGAAAATGTATGACTTTGCTCCAGGCCTCTTCATTGCCAAGCGCACGATGATTATAGCAATCATCAACATCGGCGCGGCCGTACTTGTTGTATTGCTGAATTTCCTGTTTATTCCCCTTTGGGGCATCAGCGGAGCAGCCTGGGCTACCTGTGTTTCCTCGGCCGCCACAATGGGAGCATATGTGGCTGCAGGCCAGTTTTTATATCGCATTCCCTACGATACAAAGCCAATTCTTTTATCGGCAGCATTGGCCATTGCCATAGTAATCGTCACTGGTCATTTGTATTATCCGCTGGGAGTGGAACTCGCAGTCAAGAGTTGCTTGTTAATAGTATCGGCAATCATGTTTGTACGTTTCGGACTTATAAGTATGGATGAGGTTCGTCGCGGCGTGTCAAAATTCAAGTTTTGGATTTTCCGGATATGGGGATTGCGAATCTCTTGTTGACATCTCCTGAACAACATTACAAAGTGACTTTTCGTGAGTAAAAGCGTTCTTCTTATTACGCGCGACTTCGTGCCGTACGCCGAGTCGCTGGGCGGCCTCATTCGTATGCTCTCGCTTGCCGATTTTCTATACAGAAACGAATATGATGTGTATGTGGCAGCATCCAGTGGAGTTAATTTCGGTTATTTCGGCTATGAGAATGAGGTGGGCAGGTACACAAT